>Ga0209640_10004805_pt1 | contig 11833 bp, 11 predicted proteins | sample RifCSP10_1_FD_184018 | JGI IMG/M metagenome (GOLD analysis project Ga0209640, IMG submission 184018) | Soil microbial communities from Rifle, Colorado - Rifle CSP2_sed 10_1 (SPAdes) (version 2) | ecosystem: Environmental > Terrestrial > Deep subsurface > Rock core/Sediment | place: Rifle... | reverse complement strand
AGGTGCGCAGGTTCAGGTTCTCGGGAACCAGCCCCCGCGCCCCCGTGCACCTGCGAACCCGAGAACCCGTCGTTACTGCTCCAGGACGTACTCGTGCCGCTCCACGAGCCGAACGGCTAACGTCAAGCACACGACACAGACGACGAGAAGCCAGAACAGTCCGGTGCCAACAGAAGGCACATCGGTGGTCAAAGCTTGCAGCACCGACACGACCCCTTCGGTCGGCATCGAATGCGGCACGAGACCCTGCAGGTAATACGCCACGGTCAACCGCCGTGGGTAGCCCGGCACGGCCAGCGCCAATTGCTCCCACACAAACGCGAACACCAGGCCCACGACGAGCGGGCGCCTCATGAATGCGCCGACGAGGGTAAATACGCTGCCGTAGGCTGCCAGGCCCAGTGCGGTCAGTCCGAGATCGGCTGCGAGCCACACGAAGCTTGCCCCAATCTCCTGAACCGGGACGACCAGGAAATACACCAGCATGACCGACGGCGACACGACGAGCGTGCTGCAGACCAGGTAGGCGATGAACTTCCCGGCCAGCACCGCTCCGCGGCGAACCGGCCTCGAGAACAGATACGTGATGGTCTTGTCGTCGACCTCGTCGGCGATGAGGGACGTGCCGTAGAACACGCCCAACACCGGGATGATGAACCGCAGGAAGAGCACCCAGACCATCATGCCGAACACGCCCGCCGGGGCGAGGCCCTCGGGCCACGTCACGACGCCGGCCGACCGCACGATGCGCACGACGAGCGCCAGGACGACCGGGCTGCCGGCGATGAGGAGCATGAAGATCGTTCGGCGCGACCACAGCATCTCGCCAAGCGAGAGCTCGAACACGCGCCACGCGCCGAACACAAACGACGTCGTGCGATCTCGACTGCTCATGACTTGACGAGGTACCTGAATACGGACTGCAAGTTGTCGTCTGGCGAGGTGACCTCGTCGATGGCGCCGGCCTCACCCGATGCCGCCATGTCGGTCAGCCTGGCGTAGAACGCGTCGGGGTGGGCCGTTTCCACCACGACTGCATTCCTCTCGAAGCGCAGGCTGATGAGGCCGTCAGAGGCGAGCAGGGCGCGCGCGAGCCGCCTGGGATCCTCGGTTCGAATGAACACGGTATGGGGGTGCGCGTCGATGAGGGCCCTGATCTGGTAGACGTTTCCCTCGGCCACGATTCTCCCGTTGTTCATGAGCAGGATGTTTGACGTCATCGACTCGACCTCGTGGAGGATGTGACTCGACACGAGGACGCTCTTCCCTGCCCGACCCCACTCCTTGACGAGCTGCACCGTGCGGCGGCGCATCACCGGGTCCATGCCGCCGAGCGGCTCGTCCAGAATGAGCAACTCGGGATCGTGCGCGATGGCCTGGGCCAGCTTGACGCGCTGTCGCATGCCCTTGCTGTAGGCCCCGATCTTCTTGTCGCCCGCCTCGGCGAGCCCGACGGCGTCGAGTGCTCGTCGCGCCGCGGCTGCCGCATCCTCGGGCGAAAAGCCATTGAGGCCGAGCAGCGCCGCCACCCACTCACGCCCTGTCATCCGGTCGTAGAACGCGTCCTGCTCCGGACAGAATCCAATCCGGTGGTACAGCGCCGGGTTGCCCCAGATCGGTTCGCCGAGGACCCGCACCGTGCCCGCGCTTGGCCTGAGCTGCCCGGTCACGAGCTTCATGAACGTGGACTTCCCCGCCCCGTTCGGCCCGAGCAGTCCCGTAATGCCCGGCGACACCGAGACGGTCACGTCGTTCAGCCCCGAGACCTGTCCGTACCACTTCGAGAGGTGCTCGGTCGCGATCGTCGTCACGTGACGATCTCCACGCCTCGAATACGGCGCGCGAGGACCCACATCGACGCGCCGATGAGCAGCGCGATGACGAGGACGGCGGCGGCCACCGGCACCGGCGGCTCGATACGGCTGCGGAACACCGCGCCAGCCACGACGTCCAGCATATCGCCTGGGGAAATCGCCGCCCACGCGCGGCTTCCCGTGACGACGCGAAGCACCTGGTGCAACGCGGCGGTGAAGAAGATGACGCCGGCGTACATGATCGACACGAACCGGCGGCTTCGCGACAGCGACGAGAGCGCCAACATCGCGAAGGCCGACAGCAGGGCCTCGAGAACGGACACGAGCGTGATCGCCGGAAGGAGATAGAGGTTGGCCAGGAGAAACGTCGTGCCTCCTGAGAATGCGACCTGCAGGAGGAGCAGGAGCGCTGCCGGCAGACACGTCACACCGAGCAGGCAGACGAGGACCGGGACGAGCTTGCCGGTCACATACTCCACGCGCGTCAGCGGCTTTGACAGGTACAGCTGAAGCGCATTGACCCGCCGGTCGTTGGCAATCGATCCCGCCATCGCGATGGTGACGAGAAAGACGAAGAGCGACTGCTGGTCGAGAAAGTCGCGGAACGTCTGCGCCGTCACCGACAGAAACGACGCCTGGGCCACACTCGACGAGAAGTAGATCTGGGCGGCGCGCACGACGAAGGGAAGCCACGCGACGAGCAGCAGCACGACGAACCATCGGCTGGTCAGCGACGACCGCAGCTCGGTCCTGGCCATGACCCACCAGGCGCGGCCACACGGCATGCGCCGGCCCTCGTAGTGTCGATACCCCTGATCGTGAATAGGCACTATTTCTCTCCAACCGCCTTGACAAACACGTCCTCGAGCGTCGGCACGCTTGGGCGCAGGTGGCGCACTTGCACGCGTTGCTCGGCGGCCAGCTGGAACAGAAACGACGCACCGCGCTCGTCCGGGATGAACACCCGCATCACGTCCTCCTCGGAGTCATGGCACTCGAGGCCCGCCGCGCCGAGGGCACTGGCGAACCGTGCGGTATCCCCCTTGATGCGCACCTCGAACACGCGGCCCCCGGGGCCTTTCAGGCTGGCGATCGCGCCAGAAACCACGACCGCCCCCTTGTCCATGACGATGACGTGGTCGCAGGTGTGTTCAACATCGGGGAGCAGGTGCGAGGAGAGGATCAGGCTCAACCCCTTGTTGTGGGCGATGTCTCGAACGAGTTCCAGCATCTCGTCGCGGCCCTTCGGATCCATGCCGTTGGTGGGCTCGTCGAGAAACAGCAGATCGGGGTCGTGGACGAGGGCCTGGGCCAACTTGATGCGCTGCTTCATCCCGCTGGAGTACTGCTCGACGTTGCGGTACCGGACGTCGCCCAGCCCGACATAGTAGAGGACCTCATGCGCGCGCTGGATCGCGTCCGTGCGCGGAAGGCCGGATAGCTCGCCGCAGTAGGCCACATACGACACGGCGTTCATGCCCGGGATGTGCGCGTCGCTTTCAGGCATGTAGCCGACCCGGGCGCGCACCTGCAGCGGTGCCCTCTGCGTGTCGAGCCCCAGCACGCGCACCCGGCCACTGTCTGGCACAACCAGACCCAGCGCCGCGCGAATCAGCGTGCTTTTCCCGGCCCCGTTCGGGCCGAGCAACCCCACGGCGCCAGCCGGGAACGCGGTACTCACGTCGCGCAGGGCCCAGTGCTGGCCGTAGCGGACGCTCAGAGTCTCGAGCACTAAGACGGGGTTCACGAGTTCACGGGTGCACGGGTGCACGGGTTCGGTCAGAGTGCACCTCGGAGCCCGAGCGCATCGGCCTGCTCGCGCATGAAGCGGATGACGTTACTGACGTGGTCCGAAAGCGGCAGACCGAGTTCCTCAGCCCCTTGCCGGAGGTCGTCGCGCGAGACGGCTCGCGCAAAGGCCTTGTCCTTCATACGCTTGAGGACGGAAGGGGCTTCGAGGTCGAGCACGCTCCTGGTCGGCCGCACGAGGGTGGCTGCCGTGACGAAACCCGCCATCTCGTCGCAGGCGAAGAGCGTCTTCTCGAGGCGGCTCTCGCGGCCCACGCCCGAGTAGTCGGCGTGCGACAGGATCGCGCGCATCACCCATTCGGGGTATCCGCGCCGCCGCAGTTCTTCGCACCCGCGAAACGGGTGATTGGCGGGAGTCGGGTAGCGCTCGTAGTCGAAATCGTGCAGCAACGCCACGATGCCCCAGTCGTCCTCGTTCTCGCCGGCCACACGCGCATACCCCCGGACCGCCGCCTCAACCGCCAGCGCGTGCTTGCGCAGGCTGTCCCCGTGCGTCCACTCCACGAGCAGCGCCCAGGCATCGTCTCGGGAGGGGAGCGTGGACATCAGTAGCCTCAGGGCTCAGGGCTCAGGGCTCAGGGCTCAGAGATTCTACTCCCGGCGAGGCGGGCCGAGGCCGTCGCGCACGAGCCCCATGGCCAGGCCGATGACCGACACCGCCTTCTGGTTCAGCGCATAGGCACCGAGGTCTTCCGGATCGGCGAAGACCGCATCGGCGACGTCGGAGCCGGGGCACAGGGTGCCCCCAAGAGGCCAGCACAGGTAGTCGACGAGCACGAAGTGGTACGCGATCCGGCCCGCCTCGTCGTGTGTGATGCGGTCGAACACCTCGACGATCGGGCCGACGCCAACCTCGAGGCCGGTCTCTTCGATGAGCTCACGCACGAGGCAGTCCGCGAGCGTCTCCCCGACTTCGACCGCGCCGCCAGGAAGGCTCCATTGCCCGGCCATGGGATCGTGCTTGCGCTTGACGAGCAGGACGCTCCCCTGCTGGACGACGACTGCGCCGACACCGACGAAGGGGCGGCTGGGGTACTTACGCGTGTCGTTCACGCCCTCACCCCAGTTTGAGAGACGCATCGGCGTTGAGGTCCCAGTCGGCCGTGATGCCGGCCCGGTAGCGGCGCAACCCGGCTGCCGCGATCATCGCCGCGTTGTCGGTTGCCAGTGAGGGCGCCGGCATGAACACCTTCAACTCGCGCGCCTCGGCCCGAGACCGCACGTCGGCCCGCAGTCGGCTGTTGGCCGACACACCCCCGGCAATTCCCACGCTCCGCGCGCCGTAGGATCTGGCCGCCTCGAACAGCCGATCGAGCAGCGCCTCCACGACGACGCGCTGAAAACTCGCACAGATGTTCCGCACGTCCTGGTCCGGTAGCGGCGCGTCGGCTCCCAGGCCGAGGGCGGCGCGCCTGCCGGCGACGTGCCGCATCACCGAGGTCTTCAGCCCGCTGAAACTGAAATCACGCCGGCCCGGCAGTTCCGGTGCGTTGCGATCGGCGTGCGTCAGCCGCGTCTTCGGGAAGGACACCGCGCGGTCCTCTCCCTCCGCGGCAAGCCGGTCGATCACTGGTCCACCGGGGTAACCCAACCCGAGCAACTTGGCCACTTTGTCGTAGGCCTCCCCCGCCGCGTCATCGCGGGTCCGTCCAACGAGTTCACAGGCGCCGGGAGCAGGCACCAGGTACAGGCTCGTGTGCCCCCCAGACGCGATGAGGACCACGGCGGGCACCGGCATCTCCCCACTCTCGAGGACCAGCGACTCGAGATGGCCCGCCAGATGATGCACCGCGATGAGCGGCACCGACTTCGACCAGGCGAGCGACTTGGCGAACGACACGCCCACAAGCAAGGACCCAACCAGCCCCGGCCCCTGAGTGACGGCAACTGCGTCGAAGGTGACGCCACCGCCCTCGTCCAGCGCGCGCTCCACCACACCGCAGATATCCCCAATGTGCTGTCGCGCCGACAACTCCGGAACAACCCCGCCCCACTCACGATGGATCGCGACCTGCGACGCCACCACACTCGACCGCACGCGCCACGGGAGGGTGTGATCGCCGGTCTCCTCGACCAGCGCGGCCGCCGTTTCATCGCAGGAGGTTTCGAGACCAAGAATGATCATGCGTTCGGGCGTTCGGCGTTCGGCATTCGGGCGTTCGGGCGTTCAGGGTTCAGGTCTGCGTTCAGGGCTGCCTACTGCCCGCGCGGGCTGAAGCCCGCGCTCTACGTCCTGCTTACTGCTTACTGCTTACTGCCAATCGGGCCAGTGATTCACCGTACGGCGCGCGGGCGACGCCCCGCTCGGTGATGATCGCACTGACGTAGCTGGCCGGCGTCACGTCGAACGCGGGATTCCGGATGCGCGCGCCTTCGGGCGTCAAGCGCACGGCGCCGAGATGGGTCACCTCGCGGGCGCTGCGCTCCTCGATGGGAATGCGCGTGCCGTCAGCCGTGGTGAGATCGATCGTGGACAGCGGCGCCGCCACGTAGAAGGGGATGCCGTGCTCGCGGGCCAGCACGGCAACCCCGTAGGTGCCAATCTTGTTTGCGACGTCGCCATTGGCGGCAATGCGGTCGGCGCCCACCACGACCAGGTCCACATAGCCCAGACGCATCATCGAGCCAGCCATGCCGTCGGTGATGACCGTGGTATCGATCCCGTCCTTGACGAGCTCCCACGCCGTCAGCCTGGCGCCCTGCAGGAACGGCCGCGTCTCGTCGGCGAGCACGCTCACCTGCTTGCCCTGCTCGGCGGCGGCACGGATGACCCCGAGCGCAGTGCCATAGCCGGCCGTGGCCAGCGCCCCAGCGTTGCAGTGGGTCAGAATGCGCGCCGACTCCGGCACGAGCGTCGCACCGTGCGCGCCCATGGCCCGGCAGTTGGCCACGTCTTCATCATGGATGGCTCGCGCTTCATCGCCCAGCTGCTGCGCGATCTCGACTACCGATCCCCCAGCGTGCGCGGAGGCCGCAAACGCCTTCTTCATCCGCTCGATGGCCCAGAACAGGTTCACGGCCGTCGGCCGCGTGCCGGCCATCAGGTCACAGACCCTCTGGAACTCGGTCGTGAACTGCTTGGTCCCTGTGGCGCGGCTCTTCCGCATGCCGAGCGCAATCCCCATCGCGGCCGCCACGCCAATGGCAGGCGCACCACGAATGACCATCGTCTTGATCGCTCTCGCCACGTCCTTGGCGGTCTTGCACGTCACGTAGACCTCGGAAGCGGGCAGCTTCCTCTGGTCGATCATGACGACTCCTTCGTCTTTCCACTCGATCGTCGGCAGCATCCGTGTCGATGATATCTGGAAGTCGGTTGAGTTGACGCTATTCGGGTCCTGTCGCCGGCTCTCCCCGCCCGTCCTCGGCGCCAACAGCGCATGTCACGAGAGAGGCGCCTCCACCCCAACGCGCAGGCGTGCGCGCTGGGGACCCCGGGCCTGCGCGGCGGGCGGGGAGGCCCCTCCCGGCGCCACCCGCCCTGAAGAGCGGTCGTCAACTCAACTGCCGTCGGCTGACGTCAGAGGCTAGACGCGGCTAATGATTTCCTGGAGCAACGCGATGAACGAGCCCCGGACACGCCGGGCCGTTTCGAGCACGTCCTCGTGGGCGAGCCTCTCCGGGAGCACACCGGCCGCCATGTTGGTGATGCACGAGACGGCGAGCACGTCCAGTCCCATGTGCCGTGCGGCAATGGCTTCCGGTACCGTTGACATCCCCACGGCGTCAGCACCAATCGTTCGCAGGTATCTGATCTCGGCCGGCGTCTCGTAGCTGGGGCCGACGAGGCCTGCATACACGCCGTGGGTGACGTGCACGCCGGCCGCTCGGGCGGCCTCGTCAGCCACCGCCCGCAGCCGCGGCGAGTACACCTCGGTCATGTCCGGAAACCGCGGCCCGAAGCGCTCGTCGTTGGCGCCGACGAGCGGGTTGCCGACCAGGTTGATGTGATCGTCGATGATCATCAACCCACCCTGCGACAGCCCCGTGTTGATGCCACCGGCAGCGTTGGTCAGGATGACCTGCTTGACCCCGAGCCGGCCCATGACGCGAACGCCGAAGACCACCGTCTGCAGGTCGTGGCCCTCGTAGACGTGCGCGCGGCCGGACAGCGCGGCCACCCGGCGGCCCGCGACGGTTCCAACGACGAGACGCCCGGCGTGGCCGACCACGGTTGCCTCAGGCCAGTGTGGAAGCTGGCTGTAGGGAATCGACTCCGAGTCGGCCAGCGTGTCGGCAAAATCGCCGAGCCCGGACCCGAGCACGATGGCCGTCTCGGGCAGCGCCCCACACCGGCCCCGTACGACGGCCGCGGCCCCTTCGATCTGCTCAAACGTCCTTCCCACTTACTCTGCCCTTTGAACTTTCACCTTCGAACTTGCTCAGATCAACATGGACGCGACGCACGCGTTGATGAGCGTAGCCAGAAACCCGCCGAGCAGCGCCCGGCCACCCAGCCGCGCCAGGTCGTGGCGCCGTTCGGGCGCCATGGCACCGATCCCGCCGAGCAGCATGCCAATCGAGGCGACGTTGGCAAAGCCGGTCAGCGCAAACGTCGCCAGCACGTAGGAGCGGTCGCTGATCACGCCACGGTACTGGCTCGTGAGTTTCACGAACGCCACAAACTCGTTGGCTACGAGCTTGGTGCCGAGCAAGTCCGCCAGGGGACCGACGTCGGCCACGGGAACACCCATCAGGAACGCGACCGGCGCAAAGGCGACGCCGAACACGCGCGCGAGCGTCAACCCTTCCCGGAGCAGGCCGAGCAGATAGTCGAACAGCGCGATGAAGGCCAGAAACGCGATGAGCATCGCCGCCACATTGAACGCCAGCTTCAATCCGTCTGACGCGCCGGCAGCCGCGGCGTCGATCACGTTCACGTGCGCCTTCTCCACACTGATCAGTGCGGAGCCGATCGTCTCTGGCTCGCCGACCTCCGGCAGCAGCAGCTTGGACAGGTAAAGCCCGCACGGCGCGGCCATGATGCTCGTGGTCAGGATGGCGATCGGATCGGCGCCGAGCGCGATGTAAACCGCCATCACACCACCGGCAATCGTCGCCATGCCGCCCACCATCAGCGCGAGCAGCTCGGACTCGGTCATCTTCGGCACGAAGGGCTTGACGATGATGGGCGCTTCGGTGTGCCCCATGAACACGTTGGCGGCAGCCGACAACGTCTCGGCCCCGCTCGTGCGCATCAGGTACATCATCGCGCGCGCCATCAGCCGTACGACCATCTGCAGGATGCCGAGGTAGTAGAGGACCGTGAAGAACGACGAGATGAACACGATGGTCGGCAGCGCCCGGAACGCGAACACCAGGCCGTTGCCCGCGCCGAAGACCGCTTCCATCCTGGGCTGGTCCGCCAGGACGCCGAAGACAAACGACGAGCCGGCATCGGTGAACGCGAGAAACTGGGTCACGCCGCCCGCAATGGCCGCAAACACGTCGTATCCTGGCCGACGGTCCCCCACCTGGAACTTGAGAATCAGCAGGGCGAACCCAACCTGCAGCGCGATCCCCCAGAGCACCGTGCGCCAGTTCACACGCCGGAGGTCGGGGCAGCATGCCGCCACGACGCTGATGAAACAGGCCGCCCCGAACCCGGCCCGGCCGCGCACACCGACGAGGTCGCCGAGGAGCCACGCGGCGGCGGCCGTCCCGAGGACCAGCGCAACAGCCACGGCGCGAAGCGAACGAGGAGGCATCGGCCGCTCAGTATATGCGGTGAAGCCGTGGGGCGCAGTGTAAGATCGTCGTCGCGTGCGGCGCACCCTCCTTGTCCTGACCCTCGCCCTGGGCATCCTCAGCGCCACGTTTCACGCGCAGAATCCCCCACGTCTGGTCGTCGTGCTCGTGGTGGATCAGATGCGCGCGGACTACCTCAAGACGTTCGATCGGCACTGGCGCGGCGGATTCCGCTCTCTGCTCGACGAAGGCCTCGTCTTCGAGAACGCCCGGTACCCATACCTCACGACGATGACGTGCCCGGGGCACTCAACCATCTCCACCGGGACGTTTCCGAGAACCCACGGCATGGTCAACAACACATGGTGGGATCCCGGCACGCGTCGCATGGAGGGCTGCACCGCCGACCCGGACTCGCCAGACATCACCTACGGCCGGCCGGTGCGCCTCGGCAACAGCGCCAAGGCCCTACTCGTGCCAACGCTCGCTGACGAGCTCCGCGGGCAGAGACCTGGGGCGCGCGTCGTCTCCCTGTCTCACAAGGCGCGCAGCGCGATTGGCCTCGCCGGACACGCCGGCGACGCAGTGGTGTGGTTCGACGATGCGGGCGGGTCCTTTGCCACCTCGCGCGCGTTCGCGCCGCGGCCCGTGCCCGCGGTCAAGGCGTTCATCGACCGCGATCCGTACGAGCGCGACGCGTGGCGCGTCTGGAACCTGATGGCTCCCGTCGACACCTATCTGATGCGCGACGCCGGCGTCGGCGAACGGCCTCCGGCGCCATGGACGGGGCTGTTCCCTCACGCCGTCACTGGCCGCGACGGTATCGACACGCAATTCTTCAACCTCTGGCAAGCTAGTCCGATGGCCGACGCCTACCTGGCGCGAATGGCCGAATCGCTCATCGACTCGCTCGCGCTCGGCCAGCGCGACACCACCGATTTCCTCGGTATCAGTTTCTCGGTGCTCGACGAGGTCGGACACTATTTCGGACCCCAGAGCCGGGAGGTCGAGGACGTCCTGCGGCAGCTCGACCTGACGCTGCACGCCCTTATCGCATATCTGGACGCGAAGATCGGACGGTCCAACTACGTGCTGGCCCTTTCGGCGGACCACGGCGTGGCCCTCACCGCCGTCGCACCGACCGGCGGTCGTATCGCGAACGACGATGTGCGAGACCGTGTCAACGAAACACTGACGGCCCAGTTCGGTCCGCCGCAGAGGGGCTCCTACGTCAATTCGTCGAACTTCACCGATCTATTTCTGGCTGATGGCGTGTTCGATCGACTGACGCGCACCCCAGCCGCCATGAACGCCCTCGAGCACGCGCTCAGAGAACTTCCTGGCATCGAGCGCGTCCTGCGAGCCGACCAGTTGTCGGAGACCAGCCACGACCCGGTGGTGAGAGCTGCCGCGCTCAGCCACCGTGCCGGACGAAGCGGTGACTTGGTGCTGGTGCCAAAGCAGCACTGGTACTTCAGCGCCCGCAACGCGACCACGGCGACGACGCACGGCACGATGCACGACTACGACCGACATGTACCGCTCATCCTGTTTGGCGGTGGCATCCCGCACGGGCTGGACCGCGCGGCGGCCACACCGGCCGACATCGCTCCCACGCTCGCATCGCGCGTCGGCATTCGCCTGCCGAACGCTGAGGGACGGGTGCTGGTGAAATAGTCGTTCGACCTTCTGAGGTTCTCGCTTCCGGGTTCGGGTTCAGGTTCAGGTTGCGTTCAGGTTCCAGTTCGCATTCGTTCACGCCGCGAGTGATCGCCGCCGTCCGACGTATTCCGCCAGGGCGAGTGGCGACCTACGGGGACATCGCAGCCCTGGCCGGCTTCCCGCGCGCCTGGCGGGCCGTGGGTACGGTCATGCGGGAATGCCGGGATCCCGGCGTCCCGTGCCACCGCGTGGTCAGCGCCGGCGGGCTCGTCGGCGGCTACGGGGGCAACCCACTGCTCAAGCGGGAGTTGCTGCGTGCCGAAGGCCTCGATATCGGCGCGCGGCGTCTACGGCGCTTCTCGTCGGTCAGGTGGCCCCGCGGCGGTGCGAGGCACTCCTGAGCGGGCCTGGAGCCCGCGCGGGCGAACCAACGAGCCACCAAACCCGTCTTCCGACGTGTGTCAGTCCTGACCCGAGCCGCACCCGGGCAACCCGCTTTGGAGGCGCTCCCGTCTAACTCCGCAGGACATGTGAAAGCGGTCGACCTCGAACTGGCCAGGCGCTGCCAGGACGGTGACGCAGCGGCCTTCGAAGAGGTGTACCGCGCGCACGCGGGGCGCCTGTATAGCCTCCTTGTGCGCATGGCTGGATCGACAAGTGATGCCGAGGACCTGCTCCAGGACGTCTTCCTGCATGCCCACCGGAAACTCGGGAGCTTCAGGGGTGAATCCAGTCTGGGCACCTGGTTGTACCGTCTGGCGGTCAATCACTGTCTTGATGTCCTACGTGGACGGCACGCGAAAATGACGAGGGTAACCGATTCGCTGGACGCCGAGGGGGCCGCAGAGCCGGCCACAGTC
>Ga0209640_10004804_pt1 | contig 11835 bp, 9 predicted proteins | sample RifCSP10_1_FD_184018 | JGI IMG/M metagenome (GOLD analysis project Ga0209640, IMG submission 184018) | Soil microbial communities from Rifle, Colorado - Rifle CSP2_sed 10_1 (SPAdes) (version 2) | ecosystem: Environmental > Terrestrial > Deep subsurface > Rock core/Sediment | place: Rifle... | reverse complement strand
GATGTCGCGCCACGTGTGGCCCAGCTCGAAGAACTGCAGGACCCGATCGGGCAGCACGACGAACTGCATCCCGTAGTTGTAGGCGAACCACCGCGGATACCCGAGCGGATCGCAGATCAGCATGCCGTCCTTGGAGTTCGACACCGCCACACCTTCGGCCGTTTCGTCGGCCCTGGTGGCGTCGTACATCTCCTTGCCCTTCGGAGTGAACGGCGGCACGACGATGTTCAGCTCGACGCCGTTATTGCCCCAGATGCCGGAGATGTCGCGCGGGTTGAACTGGCGGCCCTCGACGCTCTTGCGGGACGCGGCTCTCTCCGGCCCCGTCTGGCAACGAGGGCACGGCAGCCAGCCCGGAGGATAGACGCTGCCGGACTGCGCCAGTACTGCCGGCGAGAGCATCAGGAGCGCGAGCAGCGCCGGTATCGATATCCGCATGTCCTACTCCGTTGCGCCGCCGATGGACGTGCCGTCGGCCTTCACGATCGTGCGCAACTGGAGCGCGGGCGTGCCCGCGGTCGCCGGAATGCCGGTCACCGTCACGGCTTCGCCAACCTTGAAGGTGTCTTTGGTCATGCCGCGCGCGATGCTCGACGGCACGGACCCGAACTCGCCGACCCACCGTACCACCTTGCCGTTCTCATCCTTCACGTCCCAGAAGAACAGGACGTGCGGATTCCGCCACCGGTATTCGGCGACGGTGCCCTTCAGCTCGATCGGCTTCGTGTTCGGGCTGAAGCCCGGCTGGCTGTGATGCGCGGCCACGGCCCCGCCGAGCAGGACGACACTCACACACGCGAACGCCGCGCGACGTACCCACGGACACCTCATTGAAGCCTCCCTAATCAATGGCGAAGCGCAATCCCTAATCGATGGAGAAGCAGTAAAACTGGCCTGCTCCACCGGTGCTCGCCAGGTTCGCCTGGCTGCACCCCTTGCTCGCGTGCGCCGAATTCCACGACGAGCCGGTGCTCTTGTCGGAATGACCGAGTTGTACCGCCCCGTTCGCGCGGTTGCTGGTGTAGCCGTTGCACGTGTGATCCATGCCGTCAGTGTACGCCGTGCCGTCCGGTTTGGATCCGGTCAGGATGTCGTGCATCGCCACCAGCTCGCCGCGCTCGGTTAACGCGGACTCCTTGCTGAACCCTTCGGCCTTGCCGTGCAGGTCGGCGACGCTCTGCGCGACCAGCGTCCCCCTGGCGTTGAAAAACGGGCCCGGGCCGATCCGATCTTTCCCATGAAGCGTCGTCGTCCCGTTGGCGGGCCGCGTGCTCAGGTACGCGTAGAAGGTTCGCTGGCTGCCCGCCGCGGCGGCGAGCTGCTGGCAATGATAATCGGCTCCCGCGATCCCTCCCAGGTTGACGCCGTCCCCCAATCCCTTGCTCGTCACGAAAAAATTCATGGACGGCGAGGCCTTGAACGCGGGAGCCTGCCCCGCGGCTCCAACGCCGCACGCCACCATCAGTAACGACACAACGAACACTCTCCGCATACCTTCCTTCGTGACCTTCGTACCCTTCGTGCCCTTCGTGACCTTCGTCCCCCTTCGTGACCTTCGTGCCGTTTAAAAATCGTACTGCAGAACGATCTTCGCCCACCGCGGGTTCGGAATGCTGAGCGGCCGCAGCCATGTCGCGAACGCGGCGTTCTGCGTGAGCACGGTGTTCGAGTTGAAGAGGTTGTAAATATCGAGGCTGGCGGTGGCCCGCGTTCCGCCGAACCGCAGGATCTTGGCGATCCGCAGCCCCACCTGCGTCGAGCGATCGCCGTACAACGTGCCGGGCTCGACGATGTTCACCGTCATGTTGCTCTGACCGCCTGACAGCGGCCGGCCAAGTCCCGGCGCCACGACCGTGTTGTTCGCGACGTAGTTCGCAGCGATCTCCTGGCCGGGCGCGCTCTGCACCGTCGCCGCCACCTGGACGTCGAGCCGGGGCACGAGATACGACCCGAGCAGCTTGAAGTCGGTCAGGAACGCGGAGCGCGAGTCGCAGCTCGACTCGGGCAGGTTGGTCCGCACCAGCAGCTCGGGCATGTCGTCCACGATGTCGCAGTTGTTCAGCGAGGTGCGGCCGGTGCTCGTGCCGCCCTGCAGGCTCATGCCGGGCCGGGGACGGGCGTTGAAGGTCACGTCGAAGCCATCCCACCGCTGAATCTGGTTGCCGTAGTTCCTGGCAAACGTGATGTAGTCGTCGGCCGGCACGCTGAACTTCCCGGGGTTCACGTTGTACAAGCCAGAGACCGTGTAGCCGCCGCCGCCGGGCAGCCGCGGATCCGAGGGCGCCGTAATGCTGAACCTGTCGAAGTCAGCCGCGGTCCACGCGCGGTTGTCGACCACGAAATGGTTGCCGTACCACGTCCGGAAATAGCCGATGTCGACCGACACCTGCGGCAACAATTCGTGCTGCACGCCTCCCCCGAACTGCCAGTTGTAGGCGCGCTTGTTCCAACCCGCGATGATGTCCGGATCGTAGGTCACACCCGACCGGGTGCTGCCGAAGTTCGACGGCGACATCGCGCCGCATTCGCCGTTCGCCACGGGATTGACCAGGTCGCAGTCGGGCACGAAGTCCCGGTCTGCGTCGTTCCACGCGCGGTTGGCGGCCACGACCAGACGGGCCGCGGGCGCCATATTGGTCGAGAACGTCCCTGCCTCGGTGCCGACGTTCAGCTGGAGGCCGTAGAAGGGCAAATACTTGTTCATGCTGGCGCGCACCGCCGTCTTGCCGTTGCCGAACAGGTCGTACGCGAGGCCCATTCGTGGCTCCAGGTCGTGCCACCGCACGCCTTCGCCCTCGGGGAAGGAGAGATTGCGGGTCGGGACGAACTCCGCGGGGCCCACCGTCACGGCTGGAAACATTACGTGAAAATAGTCGTAGCGCAGGCCGGCGGTCACGGTCAGCCGGTTCATCGTCCACCGATCCTGCACGAAGACGCCGTGATCGTCGCTCTCGGCTTCTCTGTTCCAGGGGTTGGCCCTGAGCGTCAGCCGGTTGGGTACGCCGTTGTTGAACTGGAAACTCATCGGCGAATCGGTGCTGAAGATCAACTGATCCAGGCGGTTGAAGCCAAGGTTGAAGCCCGCTTTCAGAGAGTGCGCGCCTGTGACGTACGACATCGACGCGCGTAACACGGCCGTGTACAACCACGTGTCCCGGCTGTCCGCGACGCCTCCCCGGTACGTCATTCCCGTCGATTGCTCGACGACGCCGTTCAATTTCACCGCACCGGGATCGTGAGTGAAGTACAGGTTGTTGTACGGGCGATACGCGTGCTCCCGCTGCCGGTAGGCTCGCCCCTCGACGAGCAGGCGGTTCGTCAACGGGGCCGTCCAGTCGCCGAACCACGAGTCCTTCGGTTCGAGCATCGCGTGATTGACGACGTTGGCTTCAGGCGCAATCTGCGCCGTCAGCGACCGCGGACAGTTGCACTGGTTCTGATAATCGTAGGCCACCGCCAGCTTGTGCTTCTGGTTCGCCTGCCACGTGATCCGCGCGTTGCCGCCCCGAAAGAGGCTGTCGTTGAACGCGGGCTCGCGGGCGGTGTCCGGCTCATAGGTCCAGGCGGTCGGGTCGCCGGCATTCCGGTTGAAGAAGATCGGCGCGTAGCTGCCGATGTGGAGGTGGCGGATCGTGGCGTGGAACCAGAGCGCGTCCCGTTTGATCGGCCCGCCGAAGCTCGGATTGACGTCCCGGTACTCCTTCAGCGTATTGGGCGTGCGGAGGCCGCGATCGCGCAGCTCCTGGCTGAAGTTGCTCCCCTGCATCGACTTCCCGGCGTAGCCGAAGTACATGATCCCTGAGAAGTTGTTGCCGCCTTCCTTGGGGATCAGGTTCATGCGGACGCCGCCTTCCTTCTGCTCGGCGGCGCCGCCAATGTCGACGTCCAGTTCTTGATACGCCCCGACGTTGCTGGCGCCGGTATTGCCGGACCCCGAGCCCGACGCCACCGAGACGCCGTTGACCAGCGTACGCACTTCGCTGTTGCCATGCGCGGTCACGCTGCCGGAGGTGCCGGAGCCCTCACCGCCGAGTCCACCGGGGTCGACGACCCCGAGCTGCACGCCAGGCAGGAACCCGGCCATCGATGCGATATTCCGACCCGACGGGATGGCGTCGATGATCTCCTGGTTCAGGACGTACTGCCGCTGCGTGTTCTGCACGTCCACGATCGGCGATTCACCGGTCACCGTGATCGTTTCTTCGACCGTCCCCACGCGCATCTCGGCATTGAGCGATGCGGTGAACGTGCCCGTCAGCTCGATGCCGTCGCGCCTGACGGTCGTAAAGCCCGGCAGCGTCAGCGTGACGGTGTAGACGCCGGGGCGCAGGTTTTCGACCCGGTACTGGCCGCTGGCATCGGTCACGGCCGTGCGGACCTTTTCGATCAGCGCTGGACTTGCCGCCTCGACCGTGACGCCGGGCAGCACGGCGCCGGACGTATCGCGCACGACACCCGTGATGGAGGCCTGCGCATGAGCAGCGGCGGGGAGGATCGCCAGCCACGTGAGCACCATCAGAGCGATTCGGATCTTTTGACGCATGCGCCCTCCTAAATTGTGTTCCTGCGCGCGTTTCCGAGCGGATACTCGATCGATGCGCAGGCGTCGTCACGGCTTCTAACACGTCTTCCGAGGGCGCGTCAACCAGCGTGAACGACCAATCGAACGCAGCGGGAATGGTGTGATATAACGCGTGCGCTGACGCGCTTTTCAACTGTGGAGAGAGACATAACCATGAAACGTGTAGCCATCGCGATCCTCTTTTTTGGATTGGGTCAGACCGTAGGTCTGACCCTGGGTCTGACCCTCGCCGCCCAGGCGGGCTGGAAAGTGCTGCTGGACGGCACGAACATGAACCAGTGGACGCCGATCGGCATGGCCAACTGGCGCGTGGTCGACGGCGCCGTCCAGGCCGACAGCGGCATGGGCGGCTTCCTCGTGTCGAAGGAAATGTACGGCGACTTCGAGCTGCGGGCGGAGTTCTGGGTGACGCCCGACGCCAACAGCGGCATCTTCATCCGTGGTGAAGACCCGAAGCAGATCACCGCGATGAACGCCTACGAGGTCAACATCTTCGATACGCGTCCCGACCAGACCTACCGCACCGGCGGCATCGTCGACGTGGCGAAGCCGATGAGCGTGATCAACACCGGCAACAAGTGGAACACCTATGAGATCACGGCAAAGGGGCCGCGGCTGGTTGTCCGACTCAACAACATGCCGATGGTGGACGTGCAGGACATGAAGCACGCCCGCGGCGTGATCGCGCTGCAGGCGGGTGCCGGCACCGTGAAATTCCGGAGGGTCGAGATCAGATAATCGTTCCACGCTGGGAGGAAGCCATGCATCGACGCGCATTGATAGCAAGTGCCGCGTGCGTACTCGTCATGGGCTGCGGCGATGACGCGGCCCCAACCGCACCGTCTGGTGCGCCGCTCGTATTCACGGCACTGTTGAGTCCCGCCAACGAAGTCCCGGCGATCGGCAATGCCGAGTCCAGCGGCCGCGGCGCGGCACAGATCACCATCACGGGCTCGACTGCCGACGTGTACTTCCAGTTGACCGGGTTCCCGGGGGATACCAGGGTTCAGGGCGCCCATATCCACCCCGGCGCCGCCGGTGTCAACGGTCCCGTCATCGTGGGCACCCCGATCACGGCTGCCGCAGCGGTGCCCTTGTCCAACGGGGGCGTCGAATACCGCGCCTCCGGCATCCCGGTCCCCGCCGCAACGCTGCAGGCGATGATCACCAACCCCGCCGGGTTCTATTTCAATGTGCACTCGCCCCTGAATTCTGGCGGTTTCGCGCGGGGACAACTGACGCGGATCCAGTAGAGTTCGCCACGCAGCGAGGAGGACGTTCATGATTGCCATCAGGCGTTCGTTGGTCGCGGCGCTGGTTCTTCTCGTTGCCTCCACATCAGCATGGGCACAGGCTACTGCTGAACTCAACGGCCGCGTCGCCGACGAAAGCGGCGCGGTGCTGCCCGGCGTCACCGTCACAGCCACGCAGACCGACACCGGCTTTACCCGCACCGCCGTCACCGACGGAAGCGGCGTCTATACCATGCCCAACCTGCCGACCGGGCCGTACCGGCTCGAGGTCTCGCTGCAGGGATTCCGCACGTATGTCCAGACCGGCATCGTGCTGCAGGTGGCGGCGGCCCCGACCATCAATGCGGTCCTGTCGGTCGGCAATCTCGAGGAGACGGTATCCGTGGAAGCTGCCACGCCGCTCGTGGACGTGCGGAGCGCCGGCATCAGCGAGGTCGTCGAACAGGAGCGCATCCTCGAGCTCCCCCTGCAGGGAAGAAACGTCACCGATCTCATCGTGCTGGCCGGGGCGGCCGTCTCGATGGGCAACGCCGGGCCGAAGAGCATCCCCGGATCGATCGGGATCGGCGTCGCGGGCGGCCTGCCGATCGGCGTGGCCTACACGCTCGACGGCGCGATGCACAACAATCCGTACGACAACTACAACATGCCGCTCCCCTTCCCCGACGCGCTGCAGGAATTCAGCGTCGCGACGAGCGGGCTGTCCGCGCAGAGCGGCACGCACGCGGGAGGGTCGGTCAACGCGGTGACGAAGTCGGGCACCAACACCCTGCACGGCAACGTGTTCGAGTTCGTGCGCGACAAGCGGTTCAATGCGACGGCGGCGTTCGCGTCGCTCGGACCGGACGGCAAGAAGCGGGATGACGGGCTCGTGCGCCACCAGCCGGGCGGCACCCTCGGCGGGCCGCTCGTGCAGGATCGACTGTTTTTCTTCGGCGGCTACCAGGGCACGTTCGTGAGGGTCACTCCCGCCGATGCCCAGAGCCGCGTGCCGACGGCCTCGATGCTGGCCGGCGACTTCACAACGTTCGCGTCCCCCGCGTGCAACGCGGGCCGCCAGATTACGCTCCGTGCGCCGTTCGTGAACAACCGTGTCGATCCCGCGCTCTTCAGCCCCGCCGCGTTGAACGTCGCGACACACCTGCCGCCGAGCGCCGACCCGTGCGGCGAAATCAGGTTTTCGGCCCCTGGGAGATACGACCAGGGACAGGTCGTGACGAAGGTTGACTACCAGGCCGGCGCCAATCACTCGATCTTCGGCCGCTACATGATCACCTTCAGCGACAAGGAGCCCGGCTGGCCCGGCTCGGGCAACGTGCTCACGACCCGGCCGGCCGACACCGCGCAAAAACATCGCGCGCACTCGCTGACGGTGGGCGATACGCGGGTCTTCGGCGCCAACACGGTGAACTCCGTCCGTGTCGCATGGAACCGCAGCCAGGCCGGCTATCACCTCGAGCCCTACTTCGGTCCCGAGCAAATCGGCATAAGCAACTTCCACAACTACGTGCCCGGGATCATGAGCGTCACGGTGACGGGCGGGTTCATGACGGCCAACGGGGGCTCTGTCCTTGGCCAGTTCGACACCGACGCCTACCAGGTGGGCGACAACCTCACGCTGGTGAGGGGCAGCCATCAGATGACGCTGGGGGGCGACGTCGCGTACTGGCAGTCCGACTCGCTCGACGGCCAGCGCGGTGGCGGCGTCTGGCAATTCAACGGCTCGGCGACCGGAATAGGGCTTGCGGATTTCCTCACCGGCAGGCTGTTCTCGATGGGCCAGGCCCGGCCAGGTGAGCTGCCGATGTCGCAGTGGCACCTCGGGACGTACGCGCAGGACACGTGGCGCACGTCGAACCGCATCACGATCAACGTGGGCCTCCGCTGGGAGCCGTTCCTCGGACAGAACGTTCGCAACAACGCGATCTACAACTTCAGCCTCGAGAATTATCAGCAACGAATTCGGAGCACCGTTTTTCCCAATGCGCCGCTGGGCCTCGTGTATCCCGGCGACCCCGGCTCCCCAGGCCAGGCCGCCCTGAAGAAGCAGTGGACGAACCTGGCGCCGCGCGCCGGCATCGCCTGGGACGTGACCGGCGACGGCCGCACCGCCGTGCGTTCGTCGTATGCGCTCTCGTATGACTTCATGCAGGCGGCGTATCTGTGGTACAGCGCCACGGCGGCGCCCTTCTCCAACCGGATCGAGATCCGATCGCCCGCAGGCGGCTTTGACGATCCCTACCGCGGCTGGCCCGGCCGGCTGCCGCACCCGATGCCCGACGTCGTCACTGGCGCGGACGCGTACTTCCCGGACTTCGGCGCGTACGGCGCCGTCGATCCTGATATCAACTCCACGCGCGTCCAGTCATGGAACGTCATCGTCGAACGGCAGCTCGGCACGGCGTGGCAGGCATCGGCAAGCTACCTGGGGAGCTACACGGATCGCCTGTGGGGCCAGGTGCAGTTGAACCCGGGCGTGTTCCGCGGCCTCGGACCGTGCACAATCGCCGGCGTCAACTACCCCTCATGTACTGTGGCCGGCAATCTCGAGCAGCGCCGCGCCCTCTTCCTGGCGAACCCCGTGACCTCGCAGCTCGGACCGATCGACCTTCACGACGACGTGGGCAAGCAGGACTACCGGGCGCTGAAACTCTCCGTGCAGCGCCGGGCGGCCACCGGGCTCAGGCTCGGCGGGAACTACACGTTGTCCCGGTGCATGGGCAACACGGTCACGTCGACGTTCCAGCAGATCGGCGCCGGCTACCTCAAGCCTGACGACCCGGCATTCGATATCGGCCATTGCGCGCAGGACCGCACGCACATCGGCAACATCACGGTCGGCGCCGAAACGCCGCAGTTCGGCAGCGCGGCGCTGCGTGCGCTGGCGTCTGACTGGCGCGTCTCCGGCATCCTGAACGCCCGATCGGGGAGCTGGCTCACGGTGACGACCGGACGCGATATTGCAGCCACCGGCATCCAGAACCAGCGGGTGAACGAGGTCAAGGACAGCCCGTACGGCGACAAGACGCTCCGGAATTACCTGACACCCACCGCGTTCGCGTACCCGAGTGCAGGCACGCTGGGCGATCACAAGAGGGCCAGCATCGAAGGACCCGGCTTCTGGACCGTCGACCTGGCGGTCTCGAGGCTCCTCTCCTTCGGGCCGCAGCAGAACGTCGAGCTGCGGTTCGAGGTGTTCAACCTGCTGAACAACTTCAACTGGGGCGACCCGGTCACGAACCTCGACGCCGGCAATTTCGGCCAGATTATTTCCCAGGCCGGGGACCCGCGCATCATGCAGTTCGGGATCAAGTATGGGTTCTGACGTGTATCATGTGAGGCACATCAACGGAGAAACATGGGTTCCACACGCGTCCTGATTCTGGCGCTGCTGGCTGTCGTCTCGAGCTCCCTCGGGCTGGCGCAAACCATCGCGCCAGGCGCCGGACAGAGTGACATCAGCGGCATGTGGCGTCCACTCGCGCGCAACGAGGACGGCAGCGGGATGGACGGCGACTACGCGGGCCTGCCGCTGAATGCGGCGGGCCGGTGGCGCGCACAGAGCTGGGTGCCCGAGAACTTCGAGGTCCCCGAGCTGGTGTGCCGGCCGCACGCCTGGGATTTCTCGCTCGAAGCGGGGGCCTCGCGGATGCGGTGGGTGCCGCAGGTCTTCGACCCGACGCAGGAGGTCGTGGCGTACCACGGGCGTCTGTCGATGCGCGAACAGGAAACGACCATCTGGATGGATGGACGTCCGCGTCCCCCTGACTACGTTCGCCACTCCTGGAGCGGTTTTACCACCGGCGAATGGGACGGGGACACGCTGGTGCAGACCGCGACCCACCTGAAGGAGGCCTACACCCGGCGGTTTGGACCGATGCGCAGCGACCAGGCGACGGTGCGCACGCGCTGGAAGCGGATCGGCAATTACCTGCGGGCCACCGTCATCATCTACGACCCGGTCTACATGGCGGAGCCGTATATCCGGACCTCGCTTTTCTGGGTGCTCGACCCCGAGCTCCAGCTCCCGCCCTATCCATGCGAGGAGGCGACCGAAACCGTGGTCGAGAGGGGCACCGTGCCGCACGCGTTGCCAGGCAAGAGCTTCCTGCCGGGCCAGAACCCGGAGGTCACGGACGCGTTCGGCACGCCGTACGAACCAAGGCTCGGCGGCCCCGAAACCATGTATCCCGAGTACATCGCCAAGATGAAGACTTTCCCACGTCCAAAGACGGTTGCCGGTGGCGGGGAGCGTGGCCAGTGACACGAAAACTCCTTCTCCTCCTCGGATCTGCTGCGCTCCTGGCATCCCCCGAGCGCGTCTATACGCAGGCGCCCTCGTGGGCATGGAAGCCGGCGATTCCCACCGTCAGCAGCGGCACCGTCCAGGTGCTGCCCGTGCGCGGCAACGTGTACATGCTGGTGGGTGCGGGTGGGAACATCACGGTGCATGCCGGCAGCGACGGCATCCTGATGGTCGACACGGGGCTCGCGTCGATGAGCGGCAAGGTGATCGAGGCGGTACGCTCGATCTCCACAGGTCCGCTGCGATACATCGTCAACACGACGGAGCGCGCGGAACACGTGGGGGGGAACAGCGCCATCGCGGCGACCGGCAGCACGATTCCCTTCCGGCCGCCCGAGGACGTGCGCGTGTCCGACGGCATGCGCGGGAAGCCCAAGGCGTCGGTCATTTCGTTCGTGTCGACGCTTGAACGCATGTCGGCGCCGACCGGCAAGGTAGCGCCCTGGCCGGAGGACGCGTGGCCGGACAACACCTACTCGACGCCGCAGAAGAAGCTGTATTTCAACGATGAGCCCGTGCTCATCATGCACGTGCCGGGGAACACTGACGGCAATAGCATCGTTCACTTCCGCACCGCGGACGTGATCAGCACCGGCGATCTCGTGGACCTCACGGCGTATCCGGTCATCGACGTGAAGGCCGGCGGCTCGATTCAGCAGCTCTTTGACGGACTGTACCGGCTGATTGATTTGACCGTCCCCAACCGGAAGTCCGAGGCGGGCACGCTCGTCGTACCCGGGCACGGCCGCCTGGCCGACCAGCCCGACGTCGTGTATTACAACCAGATGGTCGGCATCGTCCGCGACCGCATCAAGGACATGATCGCCAACGGTATGACGCTGCAGCAGGTAAAAGCGGCGCGCCCGACACGGGACTTCGACACGCGCTACGGTTCGCCCGACATGTTCGTCGAGGGGGCCTACGAAAGCCTGAAGAACACAAGCACGAACTAGGGAGAGCTTTCATGAAACGCACGTTACTGATGCTCGTCGCCGCCGGCGTCCTTCTGGGAGGGGTCAGCGCCGCATTCGCGCATCATTCGTTTACCGCTGCGTACGACAACACCAAGCGGGTCGAGGTCGAAGGGGTCGTCAAGGAGTTCATCTGGCGGAATCCCCATTCGTTCCTGCGGATTGACGTCACCAACAAGGACGGCAAGGTCGAGACCTGGAGCCTCGAGTGGGGCTCGAGCAGCCAGCTGTCGGCGTCGAAGTACCCCGTCACGCGCACGTCAATCAAGTTCGGCGACCGGATCCTTGCGGAGGGCGAACCGCGGCGCGACCCCTCGGTCAAAGGCCTGCGCGTGTTCAGGATCAAGCGTCCGATCGACAACTGGATGTGGGAAGGCACCGTCGATTAGAGCCGGCGTAGGGGCCGAGCTTGCTCGGCCCGAGGAGCACAAGGCAGAAATGATCAGACGGGGTCGTCTCTTTTCCGTGTTCGTCGTAACGCTTTCGGTGTCTGCTGGTCTCCAGGCCCAGCGAGGTGGTGGCGCCGGGCCGGCGCCTTCCGGCCGCGCCGCGGCGCCGGAGGACCTGACGGGCACGTGGGTGTCAGTCGTCGCCGAGCACTGGCACCTGCGGATGCTCGTGCCCCCGCGAGGCGACGTCTCGATGCTGCCGCTCAATCCGGCCGCGCGAAAGATTGCGGCCGCGTGGGATCCCGCAAAGGAACCTGCGGGCGACGAGCAGTGC
>Ga0209640_10004803_pt1 | contig 11838 bp, 11 predicted proteins | sample RifCSP10_1_FD_184018 | JGI IMG/M metagenome (GOLD analysis project Ga0209640, IMG submission 184018) | Soil microbial communities from Rifle, Colorado - Rifle CSP2_sed 10_1 (SPAdes) (version 2) | ecosystem: Environmental > Terrestrial > Deep subsurface > Rock core/Sediment | place: Rifle... | reverse complement strand
GTCGACGAACGTTACCCGGCCGTTGACAAAGGCATTGATGAAGCGGAGCTTTTCCATTTCGCCCGACGACTTGCTGTCCTCGAGCGCCTTCTGCCAGTCGCGTAGCGAGGTGGCGGCCTGGGCGCCGAAGCGCTTTGCCGCCGTTTGCTGCAACTGGTCGAAATTGAAACCCGCTGCCTGCTGTATCAGCCAGACGCAAACGGCCAGCAGCGCGACGACGGCGCGAAAAGTCATGATGGGCTGCGGCAGGATCGTTTAATGATCGAGGATGCGGTGGTTGGACGGGCCGTGAGATACTACAGGGAACAGAATAACGTGTCACCAAATTGGCGCGCACCTGAAAACGTATTGGAAGTCGTGGTAAGCTTTGACTTGGGGCAAACGGTTTTTATGCGGGGAGCGTAAACTTTCCAATAGGCTTTCAGAGCGTGTTCTTCCGATGTTGTTGTTTTTTCACAACAGTTCTGGTTCTGAATCCGGACATTGCTTGAATTACCAGCAGATTTACCTTATAAAGTAGCTCGAAGCCATTGTTCGAATGAACAAATCCAAAAACAATCGCTAACCAAAGTCAGTCAAGGAATTAATCATGGTTGTGCGAAAAATGAAATGGTGTGTCGCTGCGGCATTGATTGCCATGGCGGGCGGCGCTGCTGCACAGCAAAGAATGACTCTCCAGGATGCTGCCTCCAAAGCGGTCCTGAAAAATCCGGAAGTGCTGGCAAAGTGGCACGCGTTCGGTGCTGCAGGTAATGAGCGCGACGTTTCCTACGGCGGCTTTCTGCCGACGTTGGATGCCGTTGCAGCGAAAGGCAGGACGCATCTGATCGATCAGCTCGACACCACGATCCCACGCTTCACCTCCGACAACGTCAGCCTGATCCTGCGCCAGATGCTGTACGACGGCTATGCCACGTCCAAGGACGTCAAGCGACTGGACCACGCGCGCCGTGTCCGCTACTTTGAACTGCTCGAAATTTCCGAGAGCGCGGCCCTCGAAGCCGTGCGGGCATACCAGGACGTGCTGCGTTACCAGACGCTGGTGGAATACGCCGAGGAAAACTACGCCCAGCACAAGCTGGTGTATGACCAGATCAGCGAGCGCACCAAGAAGGGCGTGAGCCGCGGGGTGGATCTCGAGACCGCGAGCGGCCGTCTCGCCCTGGCCGAATCCAATCTGTTGACCGAAACCTCGAACCTCCATGACGTCAGCGCGCGGTTCCAGCGTATCGTCGGGGAAAAGCCGGCGAATCTGGTCGAGCAGCCCAAACCGCTTTCCGAGAATCTGCCTGCCAGCCCGATTGCCGGGCTCACGAAGGCGTTCGACAAGTCGCCGCAGTTGATGGCATCCATGGAAAACATCCAGGCAGCGCAGGCTGACGTCGAAGTGCGACGGTCCGCTTTCTATCCCCGGGTCGACCTCCGGCTCCAGCGCGACGCAGGACATGATCTGGGCGGCATCCGCGGCAGCAACGAGAACGTTACGGCCGAACTGACGATGCGCCTCAACCTATACAACGGCAAGCGCGACGAGGCGCGCATCAACCAGTTTGCGCAGAACGTAAACGTGGCCAAGGATACGCGCGACAAGGTCTGCCGCGATATCCGGCAGACGCTGCTGATTGCGATCAATGACGTCAGCAAGCTCAAGGAGCAGGTGAATTATCTCGACCAGCACCAGCTTGCCACGGACAAGGCGCGCCAGGCTTTCCGCAACCAGTTTGATATTGGCCAGCGCACACTACTCGATCTGCTGGACACTGAAAACGAATATTTCCAGGCCCGCCGCGCCTATACCATCGGTGAGCGCGATCTGGACATTGCCTATGCGCGGGTGCATGCCGCCACCGGCGATCTGTTGGCGGCCCTCAACATCAAGCCGGTCGAGCCGAATGTCCCGCCGGAAGTCGAAGCGAAAGGCGAGGATGTGCTGGCGCGCTGCCCGGCTGAAAGTCTGAATCTGCCGGTCGTCGACAAAGCCAAGGCTGTTGAAAAAGCGTTGCGGCTGCGTCCCGCGCGTCCGGCCAGCGCCCCCCCGGCCAGCGCCCCGGCGCCCAAGCCCAAACCTTAGCCGTTTTTCTACGACGCGCGCCGTCATGAGGCGGCGCGACTCAGCGCGCCCCGGCCGCCAGAGAGGGCGACGCCACCGTGAGGCTTGCGTCGAAAGCGTGGCGCACGCTCCCATACAAACTAATTACCCGTTGCACGTAAGCACGGGTTTCAGGAAAGGGCGGCACGCCCTTGTAGCGGTCCACCTGTTTTTCGCCGGCGTTGTAGGCGGCCAGGGCATAGACGATGTTGCCGCGGTAGTACGACAGCAGCCAGCGCAGGTAGCGCATGCCGCCGCGCAGGTTCTGGGTGGCGTCGTAGGCGTTGCGCACATTGAAGCGCTCGGCGGTGTCGGGGATCAATTGCATCAGGCCCATGGCCGCTTTGGGCGACTGTGCGCCGGTCTCGAAGTTGGATTCCACGGCGATGACGGAGAGCACCAGCTTGGGGTCGAGCGCATACCACGCGCTCAGCGTGGTGGTCAGCGGGATGACCCAGCGCTTGTGGGCCGGCAGGGATAGCAGAAACTTGTCTATCAGCGGGCTGGCTACCGGGTCGGGCTGCGGACCTTGGACGATGGGCGCCGGTTTTTCCGGCAGCTGCGCGCCGGTGACGCAGGCGGGTAGCTCGACCGAGGTTAGCTGGATGGTGTCGAGCATCTGGCTGGCCTGGGCATGGCCTTGTGATGCCGCGAGCGAGAACAAGGCGGCTGCAAGCGACCGGCCCTCGGGGACGCCCCGGCCAAAGGCATAGAGCATGCCGAGCCGGTATTGCCCCTCGGTGCTGCCCCCGCGCGCGGCCTGGCAATAAAGCACGGCGGCCTGCCAGGCGTTGTCTTCGATTTCAGCCGCTGACTCCAGCTCGTTCGCCTGTTGCATGAGACGGCGCAGCGCCGGCGGTTCATCCTCCAGCACGGCCACCGGTGTCGGCGCGAACACGCCAGTCTGGGCCAGCGCCACGCCAGTTTGCGCGCAGGCCGCCAAGAACAGGACCGTGACCCAAGCCGCTAGCGGCAGGAAGGACAGGAAATTCAACGACACATTATTCCATTTCAAAATCAAAAAACATCAATTGGGTGCGCTTGCGCACCATCCGGCAATCGGTGCGCAAGCGCACCGTAAATAATGTAACTCTTGAAGTGGAATCGGAATTGAAGAGTATCTCTGAGTCTGGCAGCCGCAGTCAATCGCGGATTTCGTGCGCCGAGCCCCCTGAAGAATGGTCAGAATTCCGGCCCCCGGCTTGAAACCTGCCGGGGCAGGCCTTCACCGCCGGAATGACGAACTCGGAATTCTTGGAGGTTCCAGAACGGTTATAATGTCGCCCACGTGACGGTCCCCGTGTAAACGACAAAGCTTCATGTCCGCCTCGAAGTCCGCACAGAATCCCACACCCATCCGGGTTTTGCTCGTTGATGATCACCGCATCGCGCTGTGGGGGCTCGAAAAGCTGATCGAGAGCGAAAAGCCCAGGATGGAAGTGGCCGGGAGCGCCACGAATTGCACCGAGGCCCTCGATCTGGCGGGCAAAGTGTCCCCCGACGTGATCGTGCTCGACCTGGAACTCGGCGGAGAAAATGGGCTGGATGCGATACCCGGACTGATTGCCAAGTCAAAAGCGAGGGTACTGGTTCTGACAGGATCGCGCGATCCGTCCCTCCATGACCAAGTCGTGCTTGCCGGCGCCGGGGGCATAGTTCAAAAGGACGAACCGGCCGAGACGATCCTGAAGGCGATCGAAAAAATTCACGCAGGGCAGCTCTGGCTGGATCGCATCGCCACCGGCAGGATTTTTGTTGCGCTTGCTCGCAAGAACGCAACTGAAGATGCCGATCCGGAGCGCCGCAAGATATCAACCCTGACCTCCAGAGAGCGGGGGATCATTGCCGTCATCGCCACCAACCCCGGCGCGAATGCCATGGCGATTGCGAAAATGTTGCACATCAGCCAGAGTACCCTGCGCAACCACCTGACTGTCATCTACGAAAAACTCGGCGTCGCCAACCGGCTGGAGTTGTACGCTGCCGCGCTCACGCACGGATTGGACAAGCCCCCGGCCTGAGCCGGCAGCGGCTTATATTCCTTCTGCGTTCTGCTGCAAACCCTTCGCCACCATGGGCGATATTACCAATCACCAATCACCAATCACTGTTCTTATTATCCACGAGCCCCTCTGCGCCCGAACAGGATATTCTTCCTATGCAGGCATAGGATGACTATCCTGTAGATGGTCTGTCCTCGTAGTCAAAACCTCCTCACAAATAAGTCTTTTTCGCCCTTCCCCATGGTCAGGCGAAAACGTATTCTCTGCAACAGAGGATCGGAGGGACTCATGGTAAACGGAAACAGGAATGAAGAGCGGGTAGCCGCAACGCGTCCGGTCAAACTGGGTCGCGGGACTGGCGTCACCCGGAACGTCAGCGCGTCGGGGGTGTTCTTCGAAACCGACGTGGATTACGTCCCGGGAAGCGAGGTCAGCTTCGCGATCGAGCTCGACGGTCCTCAGGAGAAGAAAGTGATGTTCAAGTGCCAGGGCCAAGTCGTGCGCGTCGAGCATCGAGACGGCAAAGTGGGCGTAGCCGCAACAATTGGCGCCTCGACGCTTGAATCAGCATGCTGAACGCTATAGACGGATGCGACGGGTTTTGAACGACGATTGAACAGGAGCCAGGCAGATGGACTCGACGAGTTACGATCGGTATTCAGGAATCGCGCTGAACATGGTGATGTTGAGGCCGCGCCAGGGCGGCCGGTATCTGGATCCGGACGAAGTGATCCGGCGGGTGAAGACGGCGTGCGCCCGCTCGGCGTGTGCCTACGTCGAGACGAGTTCGGAGGGCGCCCGGGAGCAGGCGCTCGCATGGATGAATCAGCCCGCATTCAACGATTATCTCGCGCAGCCGGAGGGGCTCGAGGAGGCGGCGCTCTTCGTGCACTTCGGTGATGATCTTGCCAGCGAGGACGCGCTGCTCAGCATGCTGCTGATACCGGGCCGGCCGCTGCTCGTCGAGTATTCACCGCGGGCTCGCGGAGACGGGGTGCGCGCCCTCATTGCACGCTGCGCCAAGGTGTTCAATTACGATATCGTCGAGCAGCCGGCTACGGAGGAGGAGGAGAGTGTGGCGCCGCATCCGCAACACTCTGCGCCCCGGGCTGCAGCAGTGTGGGAGACAGGCGCCAGGTTCGTAGCCAAGTTCGTGGCCTGGATTACGCCTGCGACTGCATCCGGGCTACGCAACTGACAGTGCGAAAACTGCTTCGTGGTGCAGGCGGGATGTTCCGGTGCTCGAGGCCTTATTGGCGTCCGGGGCGGAATTCCTGGTCACGGGAGACAAGAAGCATCTGCTATCGCTGCATATGTCGCAGATTGTGACGGCTGCAGATTTTGCGGCGCGGCTCAAAGCTTTTGACGCCGCGTAAACCGTCTCTCGTGTCATGGCGCTCCGCGCACACGACGCGGCCACGAACCAGTCACCAGTCACTAATCACCAATCACTGGTCTTATCCACGTAACAGCCTTGAATTCCCAGGAACGTTGTAAGACAATCTTGTCGTATCTGGTGCGCACCTCGCGCTTCAACCACAGCAAGCTTACCCGCGCCCTGAACCTCAAATTGTCCGCGCCCCTTAAATCAGTTTCCGGCCGCAGCGCATCGGGTTCCGTCGATCGCATCGAAACGATGGACGCGCTCATGCTGATGGTGATGCGCTGCGTGCTCGCCGTCACCGCGCTGATCATCATCTGGACAGACCCGTCGGGGCCCGAGCGGTGGGTCGCATTGACTTACGCTTCTCTCGCGCTCTACTGCGTCTACAGCGGGATTCTTGTGCTGATATCGTACCGCTTTGACTGGACGGTGCCTCCGCGCGCTTGCCACTGGGCCGATGTCTTGTTCTATGGCTATCTGGTGGGGCTCACCGAGGGCACCAACAGTATTTTTTTCTACTTTTTTTTCTTCGCGATCATGGTCGCGTCCTTTTCCCGGGGTTTCAAGGAGGGCCTGGCGGTTACGCTCGCGTCTTTTACCGTGTTAGCCACGGTCGGGTCCACGGTCGCGCCGGGGGGAGCCGGATTCGAACTCAATCGCACGCTGATTCGCCCGGGTTATCTTTTCGTTTTCGGTTACATGATTGCGTATTGGGGCGGATATGAGAGCCTGCTCCGGCGCCGGCTGAAGTTGCTGCAGGAGATCAACAATCTGTGGAATCCGCGCTTCGGGGTGGATCACGTGATCGGATCCAATCTGGAGCGGCTGCTCGAATTCTATGACGCGAGTTCGAGCATCCTGGTGTTTAGGCGGGCCACCTCCCCGCCGGGTAGCGCGATGTACCGCGCGTCAGCCGGCAAGCCCGGCCAATCGATGCAGCCGAGCAGCATTGTCGAAGGTGCGGCGGCGGCGTTGTTGCGCCTGCCCGATACGCTCGCCGCGTTCTACCATGATCCGGCGGTGTCATGGCGCAACAGGTTCTGCGGTTATTCCGCGCAGGATCCTGCCGGGCTGCAGCAATCCAGTGCTTTCCTTGGCGAGCTCACCGCGCTCGCCAACCTGCTTGATGCGCAGGCCTTTATCACCGTGCCTTATGCGCAGCGTGATGGCACGGCGGGCAGACTCTATGTGATTGCGGCGCGCGGCAGCTTCAGCCAGTCCGATATCGATTTTCTCATCCAGGTGTCGAGCACCATGGCGACCGTCGTCGAAAACATGTATCTGATGGAGGAACTCATTTCCAACGCGTCGGAGCACGAGCGTCTCAAGATCTCGCGGGATCTGCATGACACGACGATACAGCCCTACGTCGGCCTGAAACTCGCGCTCGACGCGCTGCAGCGCGCAGCGGGAACCGGCAACCCGCTCTCGCCGCGCATTAAGGAGCTTATCGACATGTCGGACATGACGATACGCGATCTGCGCGGTTACGCGGCGACGCTCAAGGAAAAAACCTCGATGCCGGGCGATTTCCTGGTGGCGGCCATGAACAAGCAGGCGGAGCGGATGCAACGCTTCTACGGGATCAACGTCGAGGTTAAAAGCGACATTTCCCAGCAGCTCACCGGGCGCATGGCGGCCGAAGCCTTCCAGATCATTTCCGAGGGACTGAGCAACGTGCTGCGGCACACCGCCGCGAAGCGCGCGTTTGTTGATGTGCTTTGCGAAGATTCCAGTCTGCTGCTGAAAATCGGGAATGATGCGTCCGCTGGCCGGCCTGACGCCGGGGAATTCACGCCGCGCTCGATTTATGAGCGAACCCGGGCGCTCGGCGGGGAGCTTTCCGTTGCACAGCGTGGCGACGGCTACACCGTCGTCCATGTTACAATTCCAATGTAAAATCAATCGCTAAACATGACGGCACGGGACATTACGCCAATCCGGGTTTTTCTGATTGACGATCACCGCAGCATCCTGTGGGGGCTGGAAAAGCTGATCGAGAGCGCCACGCCCGCGATGCAGGTTGTGGGCAGCGTCACGAACTCCGCCGACGCCTTTAAACTGCTGGTCCAGGCCGCGCCGGACGTGATCTTGCTCGACATGGATCTCGGCAAGGAAAGCGGGCTGGACGCAATACCGCAGCTCATGGCGAAATCGGCGGCCAGGATACTGATCCTGACCGGGCTGCGCGACAAGATCGTGCTCGATAAGGCGGTGCTCGCCGGCGCGCGCGGCGTGGTCGAAAAGGAAGCGCCGGCGGAGACGATCCTGACCGCTATTGCCAGGGTCCATGAGGGCCAGCTCTGGCTGGACCGCGCCGCCACCAGCAGGATATTCGTCGAGTTCTCGCGCAAAGGCGCCGCGCCGGCCGCCGATCCCGAGCAGCAGAAGATCGAATCCCTTACCGAGAGGGAGCGCAATATCGTCGAGGTCGCCGCGAACAACGCCGGAGCCAATGCCAAAGCCATTGCTGAAATGCTGCACATCAGCGAGCACACGCTGCGCAACCACCTGACCTCCATCTACGAGAAGCTCGGTGTCGCCAACCGTCTCGAGCTGTTCGCCTACGCGCACCAGCACGCCCTGACCAAGAGCGCATGACTGCCTGAGTAGGACATTCCTCCTATGCTTCACGGGAGGAGTCCCCCATCAGCGCAGGTGTCCGTCCTGGTTAACCCCGCCTACGAAAAAAGGATGTCCCGCTCATGCGCGGCTTGACGCGCAACAGTATTCTCTGCGTCATAGGACCGGAGGAGCGCATGCCAAAGGTGAAGAGAAGTGAAGAGCGGGTGTCCGCGACGCGTCCCGTCCGGCTGGAGCGCGGGACAGGCATCACCCGCAATGTCAGCGCCTCGGGGGTGTTCTTCGAGACCAACGTGGATTACGCTCCGGGAAGTGAGATCAGCTTCGCGATCGAGCTCGACGGCCCCCAGGGAAAAATGATGTTCAGGTGTAAGGGACAGATTGTGCGAGTCGAGCATCGAGACGGCAAAGTCGGCGTCGCCGCAAAAATTGTCGACTCGACGCTTGAATCAGCGTGCTGAGTTCAGTGGTACGTGGTTCGTGGATCGTAATACGTGGATCGTAATACGTGGATCGTGGTTCGTAACGGGTCTTGATTAACGATCGAAAGGGACACCAGGCAGATGGACTCGACGAGTTACAACCGGTATTCAGGAATCACGCCGAAAATGGTGATGTTGAGGCCACTCCTCGGCGGTCGGTATTTGAATCAGGATGACGTGATCAGGCGGGTGAAGGCGGCGTGCGCCTGCTCGGCGTACGCCTATGTCGAGACGAGTTCGGAGGGCGCCAGGGAGCGGGCGCTCGCATGGATGGATCAGCCCGCATTCAACGATTATCTCGTACGACCGGAGGGGCTCGAGGAGGCAGCGCTCTTCGTGCACTTCGGCGACGATCTTGCGAGCGCGGACGCGCTGCTCAGCATGCTGCTGATGCCGGCCTGGCCGCTGATCGTCGAGTATTCACCGCGGGCTCGCGGAGACGGGGTGCCCGCGCTCATTGCACGCTGTGCCAAGGTGCTCAAATACGAGATCGTCGAGCAGCCGGCTACGGAGGAGGAGGAGAGTGTGGCGCCGCATCCGCAACGCTCTGCGCCCCGGCCTGCAACAGTGTGGGAGGCAAGCGCCAAGTTCGTAGCCTGGTTCGTAGATGGAATAAAACCAGTGATTGGTAACCGGTGACTGGTGATTGGTGATAGAACCCGTGGCTCGAGGTTCGTGCCGTACACCCTGGACCAGCAGATTACACGGACTGTCGCTGGTGCATGACAGCGAGAATCAGGATGCGGGTGCGCTCGACGCGCTCACCCACGCGGACGGGATCGGCGAGCCCCTTTGCCGCGACATACTCGACTTGTTCTTCAAGCTGGTCGAGCGCCGCGCGCGTCCACTCAAGCGGCTTTGCGGGAGCGTCGCCCATAGCGCGCAATGATGGTGTGCAGTTCGGCGCGCGCTTCGCCATCGCTGACGATTTCGCCGTGCCGGGCCGACACGAGGCCTGCGTTCACGCGGCGGACAAACTCCTCGCAATAAGCGAACCCGTCGCGCAGCACGAATTTGAGCATGCGCTGCGGGGTCGATTCTGCGGCTGCAGCCAGGCGATGCAGGCGCTTCTGATCCGCCGCAGACAGGGCGAGCTGCGCGGAAGTCTTACGTGGTGAATGGTTTTGTATGTGCATGGTGAAATCCTCAATTCCGTTTTTTTAATTGTAGCCGGAAGCTGCGCTTAAGTCAGCAGGAGCGATAGCTATACTCATCACAATATCTGTGGACAGCAACGGGGTAGATCAAGATAGATCGTGGTTCGTGGATCGTGGATAAGACCAGCGTTAAAAGCCGTGACTGGTGATTGGTGACTGGTGTCAAAAGCCGTGATTGGTGACTGGTAACTGGTGATTGGTGATAGAACCCGTGGTTCGTAACGGGTCTTGATTAACGATCGAAAAGGAGGCCAGGCAGGTGGACTCGGCGAGTTACAACCGGTATTCAGGAATCACGCCGAAAATGGTAACGTTGAGGCCGCGCTGCTCAGCATGCTGCTGATGCCGGCCTGCCAACTATCCATCGATATCAATTCACCTGGATACCCGCCGCCTTGATCACTTTCGCCCACTTGGTGATTTCGGCGCGGATGAACGCGTCGAATTCTTCGGGTGTGCTGGTGAGAACGTCGGCGCCGAGGGCGGTGTAGCGCTCGCGGGTTTCGGGCAGTTTGAGTTGCCGCACGAGCTCCCGATTCAGCCGTGCCATGATGGGCTTGGGGGTGGCGCCCGCCGCGAGCAGGCCGTTCCAGATATTTGCCTGGTAGCCGGGCACGCCAGCCTCGGCAATGGTCGGCAGCTCGGGCGCGAGCGGTGAGCGTTGCGCGCCGGTGATGCCCAGCGCTTTCAGTTTGCCCGAGCGTATGTGCGGCAGCACCGAAGTGAGGCTGGGCAGGGCGGACTGAATGTGGCCGGCGATGACATCGGTAGTCGCCTGCGCCGTGCCTTTGTACGGCACATGGGTGAGCGTGATCCCGGCCATCATGTTGAGCAGCGCGCCCGCCATGTGGGCGGGCGAACCGTTGCCGGAGGAGGCGAAATTAATCTGTCCCGGCTGCGTTTTCGCGAACGCGATCAGGCTCTTGATCGAGTCAACGGGAAATCCGGTCGATACCACGAGCACAATCGGCGTGGAACCGGTGAGACTGATCGGCGCCAAATCCTTCAGCGTGTCGTAGGGCAGCTTTTTCATCAGGCTGACGTTGGTCGCGTGGCCAACTGCGACGAGCAGCAGGGTGTGGCCGTCGGGCGCCGAGCGCGCCGCGAGTTCGGTTCCGATGATGCTGTTGGCGCCGGGACGATTATCGATGACCACCGGCTGGCCCAGCGCTTCCGCAAGCCGCTGCCCGAGGACTCTTCCCATGATGTCGGCGTTGCCGCCGGGCGCGTAGGGCACGATCAAGCGGATCGGACGCGCAGGGTAGGTGTCGGCGGCGTTCGCGGCACAGCAGGCTATTGCGACAATGCCAGCGGCGATCAGGACCCCTTGCTTGATGTCGGTCAGAATGTTCATGACCATCCGGATCTCCGGATGGGTCATGACCGGGAGATCGATCAGCGACGCGATGGTGCGCCCGCCCAGCAAGGACTGGATGGACGCGATCTCACCCTCCAGCGCGGCCTGCCGCTCCTCCGCCGAGTCGGGAAACGAGACGCCGAAGAGCCTGAGGCATTCCCGGGCGGTCGCCAGGGCATCAGCGTAGCGCGACATGTTCTCGTACTGGACACTTCGCAGGCGGTAGACCTTGGCCTTGTCCAGGCTGCTCGCGGCGCGTTGCAGCAGCACGGCGAACTGCTGCTCCGCCTCCGCGAAGTTTCCGCAGTGGTACTGGCACTCGGCCGCCTCGAGATGCAGCGCGAAGGCGAGATCGTAGTCCGAGTCCCACAGCTCTTCCGTCACCAGGCCCAGGCCCGCCGTGAGATAGCCCAGGGCCGCTTCGTGCGCGGTCGCGGACTTGGCCTTCCGGCCGGCGCTCAGGTTGAGCCTGGCGAGCGCGAGGCGCTCCGCCCCATCCGCGATCAGGCCGCGCCCGAGGTTCAGGTGATGCACGACGTCGAAGATCCGCTCGTCGGCTTGCTCGGCATCGAGGCGGGCCTGGAGCAGACGTCCCACCGTCAGATGCACGATCTGCTTCCGCTCGGCGGGGATCAGCGCGTAGGCCGATTGCTGGACCCGGTCGTGCAGAAAGGCATACGGAGCGCTGGGGGCCGCGGCTTCCGGGTCGCGAGTCTCGATGGCGTCGTAGTGCCGGGCGGCAGGCAGGATCAACCCCTCGTCGATCGCCTCCCGAAGATCCGC
>Ga0209640_10004801_pt1 | contig 11841 bp, 11 predicted proteins | sample RifCSP10_1_FD_184018 | JGI IMG/M metagenome (GOLD analysis project Ga0209640, IMG submission 184018) | Soil microbial communities from Rifle, Colorado - Rifle CSP2_sed 10_1 (SPAdes) (version 2) | ecosystem: Environmental > Terrestrial > Deep subsurface > Rock core/Sediment | place: Rifle... | reverse complement strand
TCCACCAGCAGGTGGTATGGGTGTCCGACGGACGGAGATACTCGCCCTTGACGGTCTCGGGTGGGAAGTAGACGTTGCCCTCGACCACCTCGAACCGATCGCTCTCGGCGATCACCGTGCCGTTCCAGGTTGCGCGTGCCATGCCACGATCCTAGCGCAGGACTCGCCGGCTCACAGCGTCGGCTCAGAGTGTGATGCCGTATCGCGCCTGGAGCTCCGTCGACCAGTCGTCGAATATCGTGAGACCGAATTCAGCAGCCAGCTCGTTGTAGCGCTGGGTCCATTCCGGTCCGTGCTCCATCAGCACCGGCGCAATCTGCTCGAAGTAGCGCTCGATGCCGCCCGGGATGACCACCTCCAGGATGTGCGCCGGCTCGTCGAACACGTTCCACATGGCGTGCCGGATCGAACGCGGCTTCACGAGCCAGCTGCCGGCCGGGATCTCCTCGACCGTGTTCTCGCCCAGGCATGCGCCGACGGTGCCGTCCAGGATGAGCGTGTACTCGTCCTCGAGCGAGTGCATGTGCGGCTTGATGAGTGTCTTCGGCGGGATCGTCACTTCGAGCATTGACAGCGTGCCATCCGACTCGGCGGACCCGACGCCATAGCGAAAAGAAACGTCGTAGAGGGAGATGTGACGCGCGTCATCGGCTCGCACGACCTTGGGTTCCATGGGGTTGCTCCTGCCTGAACGAATGGGCCGATCGTCGCGCCATCATGATCCGAACAGCTATCGTTGGGGGCATGGATTTTGGGGTTGTCCTGCCCCAGGGCTGGACCGGTGAGTACGACGGGTGGGAGCCACGCCGTGCCTGGGAGCGGACCGTGGCGGTCGCCCAGCAGGCCGAGCGACTTGGCTTCGAGTCGATCTGGGTCTTCGACCATTTCCAGACGGTCCCCCAGCCGATCGACGAGCTGACCTTCGAGTCGTTCACCACGCTCTCCGCCCTGGCGGCCCTGACCCGGCGGGTTCGCATCGGCCACGTCGTCATCTGCACTGCCTTCCGCAACCCCGCGCTCACCGCAAAGATGATCGGGACCATGGACGTCATCAGCGGCGGCAGGATGGTGCTGGGCATCGGCGCCGGCTGGAAGGAGGACGAGTGGCTGGCGTACGGCTACGGCTTCCCCGACACGAAGACCCGGCTGGCGATGCTCGGTGACCACCTCGAGGTGATCACCCGGATGCTGGCACCCGGGCATGCCACCTTCGCCGGTACGCACGCCTCGGTCACGGACGCGATCAACGTGCCTCGTGGCCTGCAGGATCCGCGGGTGCCGATCATGGTCGGCGGCAACGGCCCCAAGGTGACCTGGCGCCTGGCTGCGCGCCACGCGGATGAGCTCAATCTCGACTGGCTGACCCCGGACGAGATTCGAGAGGCCAAGCCGGTCATCGCGTCGCGCTGCGAGGAGATCGGGCGCGACCCGGCGACGCTGCGGCTGTCGGTGAACATCGGGCGCGACGAGATCAAGGCCGCGGGCGCGGGGCGGGTCGAGCTACTGGCCGGCTACCGCGAGGTTGGCGTCGCGCGGGTCATGACGCTGCTGCAGGAGAGCGCCACCAGCGACGCGGCGCTCGAGCTGCTCGCCGAGGACGCGCGCGCCGCCGGCTGCGAGATGGAGGGCTGACGGCGGAACGGAAGTCGTGGTGACGCCGGAGGGACACCCGGCGCCACCACGTAGCGCGGCGCTAGACCGCGACCGCCTCCCGCTGCGGCTCGTATTCGACGTCGACCAGCTCGCCCGCCAGGAAGGCGTCGTAGGCGGCCATGTCGAAGTAGCCGTGTCCGGAGAGGTTGAACAGGATCACGCGCGGCTCCCCCGCCTCGCGCGCCTCGATCGCCTCGTCGATGGCCGCGCGGATGGCGTGGCTCGACTCAGGGGCGGGGATGATCCCCTCGGTGCGCGCGAATTGCAGCGCGGCATCGAAGCACGTGTTCTGGGCATAGGCACGTGCCTCCAGGAAGCCCAGCTCATAGAGGTGCGAGACCATCGGCGCCATGCCGTGGTAGCGAAGGCCGCCGGCATGGATCGGGGCCGGCTTGAAGCCGTTCCCGAGCGTGTGCATCTTCACCAGCGGGGCCATCCCGACGGTGTCGCCGAAGTCATACCGATACTCCCCCCTGGTCAGGGACGGGCACGACGCCGGCTCGACCGCCAGGAAGCGAGTGGTGCTGGTCCCGGCCAGCCGGTCACGCAGGAAGGGGAAGGCGATCCCGGAGAAGTTGGAGCCGCCACCGGCACAGCCGATCACGACGTCCGGCTGCTCGCCGGCCAGTGCCATCTGCTTGATCGCCTCCTGGCCGATGACCGTCTGGTGCAGCAGCACGTGGTTGAGGACGCTGCCCAGCGAGTACTTGGTGTCGTCGTTGGTGGCGGCCACCTCGACCGCCTCGCTGATGGCGATCCCCAGGCTCCCGGTCGAGTCCGGATCGGCCGCCAGGATGCTGCGACCGGCGTTCGTCTCGGTCGACGGTGACGGGACGACGGTCCCGCCGAAGGTCTGGATGAAGGAGCGCCGATACGGCTTCTGCTCGTAGCTGACGCGGACCATGAAGACCTTGGTCTCGATCCCGAAGAGGCTGCCGGCGAAGGCGAGGGCGCTGCCCCATTGGCCGGCCCCCGTCTCGGTCACCAGGCGGCTGATCCCCTCGGCCTGGTTGTAGAACGCCTGCGCGATGGCGGTGTTCGGCTTGTGGGAGCCCGCGGGCGAGACGCCCTCGTACTTGTAGTAGATGTGGGCCGGCGTATCGAGCTCGCGCTCCAGGCCCAGCGCCCGGATGAGCGGCGACGGCCGGTAGATGCGGTACGCCTCGCGGACCGGCTCGGGGATCTCGATGAAGCGCTCGGTGCTGACCTCCTGCTTGATCAGCTCCATCGGGAAGAGCGGCGCCAGGTCGGCAGGGCCGATCGGCTCGCGGGTGCCCGGATGGAGCGGTGGCGGGAGCGGCTCGGGGATATCGGCCGCGATGTTGTAGAAGTGCGTCGGCAGCTCGCTCTCGGGGAGCATGAACCGGCGCTGCTGTGGCTGGGACATCGGTGACCTCCTGAGAACAACAAACCCCTTCGTCTCGAAAGGACGAGGGGGTCTTCTCGTGGTGCCACCTTTGTTCCCCGGTGTTCTCACCCGGGCTCCTTCGACCGCGGCCCGCCGTTGCCGGCTGGCGATGGTCTCGGCTTCGATAACGGTGCCTCTCCGCCGATCGCTACTTGCGCTTTGGACCGATGTCCGACGCGTTCTCGACCGGAGCTCCCGAGTCCATTCGCCGGTCGCGCCGCCGCCGGGGTTCCACTGTTCCCGACTCCCTGTGGGCTCGCCTGACCGGTTACTCGTCCCGATCGTCGCCGTCTTCAGATGTGCCGCGGACCCTACGCCTTGACGATCCCCGTTGTCAATCTCGTGGCGGCGGGACGAGCCGCCAAACGCCCATCGCGACAAGCACGAGGGCAGCGACCAGTGTCACGGGTAGCACCCAGTCGTCCAGCGATCCCTGGCACAAGGCCAAGAGACCTTCGGAATCCTTGATGCATTGCCGCGTCGCAAGCTCGTACGAGAGCTGCCAGCCGAGTGCCATCCCGGCGAGCACGGCGCCCACCATCCACGATACGGACCACAGCCGCATCTCAGGTCTCCCGCGGAGCGCCGATGGCGTTCTTGGGCAGCGTGGTCGGCAGGGTGACGATGAAGCAGGTGCGCCCCGGCTCGGTCTCGAGGTCGATGCGCCCGCCGTGGCGCACGACGACCTGGTGGCTGATGTGGAGGCCCAGGCCGCTGCCGATCCCGGGCGGCTTGGTGGTGAAGAACGGCTCGAAGATCTTGGATGCCACGTCCGGTGGGATGCCCGGTCCGGTGTCGCAGATGCTGACGCGAACCTCATCGGCGTCGAACCGCGCGGCATGGATGGAGATCCCGCCCTTGCCGTCCATCGCATCGGCCGCGTTGTCGATCAGGTTGGTCCAGACCTGGTTCAGCTCCGAGCCCCAGGCCTCGATCTCGGGCAGGTCCGGCTCGTAGTCTCGTGTGACCTCGATTCCCGCCTTCAGCTTGTGGCGCAGGATGACGAGCGTGTCATCGAGGCCCTTGCGCACGTCGATGCGCTGGATCGGCGCCTGGTCGAGGTAGGCGTACGACTTCACCGCGCCGACGATCTCGCTGATCCGGTCCCCCGCCATGCGCACCTCGCCGATCAGGGTTTCGACCTTGGCCGAGGCCGCCAGCCAGGCAGCCGCGTCGCGCGTCGCCTCGGCGTCCATGCCTCCCAGGGCGCCGCGCAGCTCGTCGGCCGACCAGCCGGCGTCGACCAGCGAGGCCGCCATCTCGCCGTCGCCCACCAGGTCGGAGATCTCGTCGACCGCGTCGGCGCGTGCCAGGCCGTCGAGGGCGGCCGGCGCGGCAGGGTGCAGCAGCGTCAGCGCGTGCGGGGGGTGCAGCGCGTCCCGCACGGCGATCGCCTCGTCGAGCGCCTCCACCGAGCGACGGATCGCCGCCGCGGGATTGTTCAGCTCGTGGGCCAGCCCGGCGGCGAGCGTCCCCAGGCCGGCCAGCTTCTCGCGCTGCCGCAGCGTCGCCTCCATACCCCGCAGCCGGCCGATCACGGTGCGGATGATGCCCAGCGCCGCATCGGGGCCGGCTGAGAGCAGGTCGCGCACCGCGGCGTACGGGATGCGCAGCACCTGGGTGTCCGTCACCGCCTGCACCGATGCCATCCGCCTCCCGCGCTCGAGGGCGGCCAGCTCGCCCTGGATCGCACCGGGACCGACCCGGGCCAGCGGGATGTCGCTGCTTCCCGATCGCTTCGTCACGTCCAGCTCGCCAGAGACCACCACGAACATGTCATCCGCCTGGTCGCCCTCGTTGATCAGGAACTCGCCGGCGCGCAGCGACATCGGCTCGGCGCCCGCCGCCAGGCGCTCCAGCGCGTCCGGCGGAAGGTCCGCGAAGAGCGGCGTCGCCCGCAGCGCGGCGAGAGTCATCGGCCTACAGTCCTGCCAGGTACTGGTGCACGAACTGGACCGCCATCGCGCCCTCGCCGACCGCGCTGGCGATGCGCTTGACCGACAGGTGCCGCACGTCCCCCGCCACGAAGACGCCGGGCAGGCTCGACTCGAGGAGGAACGGCTCGCGCGACAGGGCCCAGCCGGCGGGCGGCTTGCCGGCCGCCAGCAGCGCGGCGCCGGTGAGCACGAAGCCGCCCGGATCGCGCAGGACGGTCCCCTCCAGCCACTCGGTCCGCGGCTGCTGCCCGATGAAGACGAACAGCGCCGCCAGCTCCAGCTCCTCGTCCCCGCCCGGGCCGGTGACCGTCACCGACGCGAGGTGCCCCTCGCCGTGGACCGCGGTCACCGACGTCTCGTAGCGAATCTCGACGTTCGGGAGCGCCTCCATCTGGTCGATCAGGTACTGGCTCATGGCCGAGAGGGTCGCGGTGCGCACCAGGACGACGACGCGCTTGGCGAAGCGCGACAGGTAGACCGCCGCCTGGCCGGCGGAGTTGCCACCGCCGATCACCCCGACCTCGCGGTCGCGGTAGAGCACCGCCTCGGTGGTGGCCGCGCCGTAGTAGATCCCCGCCCCGGCCAGCTCGGCCGCGCCGGCCAGCTCCAGCTGGCGATAGCTGACCCCGGTCGCGACCACGACCGTCTGGCACGAGATCTCGCCCGCGGCGGCGAGCGTCACGACCCGGTACGGATCGGCGCGACGGATGGCGGTCACCTGGTCCGGCGACAGGATCTCGGCGCCCAGCCGGCGCGCCTGCGCGAGGCCGCGGCGGGCGAGGTCGCCGCCGGAGAGGCCGGCCGGGAAGCCGAGGTAGTTCTCGATGCGGCTGGTGGTGCCGGCCTGGCCGCCGGGGGCCTCGGACTCGACCAGGATCGTCTTGAGCCCCTCGCTGGCGCCGTACACCGCCGCGGCCAGTCCGGCCGGCCCGCCGCCGATGATCACCACGTCGTAGAAGGGCAGCGCCATCTGGGTCTGGAGCCCGACGTGCTCGGCGATCTGCCGCGTCGACGGATCGCGCAGCATGCTGCCGTCGGCAAAGAGCACGATCGGGACCGATGGATCGACCGGCTCGTCCCCCTCGAGCGAGGCCGCCAGCCGGCGACCCTCCTCCTCGCCCGGATCGAGCCAGGCGTACGGGACCTGGTTGCGGGTCAGGAAGTCGCGGATCCGATGCCCGCCCGGGGCCCAGCGCCCCGCCAGCAGCCGGACCCCCTCGAAGGCCGGGCGGAAGGTGGCGCTCCAGTCCGAGAGGAGGTCGTCGAGGATCGGGTACAGCTTCTCCTCGGGCGGGTCCCACGGCTTGAGGATGTAGTGGTCCAGGTGAATCTCGTTGATGGCGCGGATCGCCACGTCGGTATCGGCGTAGGCGGTCAGGAGGACGCGCTTGGCGTCCGGCTGCAGCTCGACCGTCTGCGCCAGCAGCTCGACCCCGGTCATCTGGGGCATGCGCTGGTCGACGATGAAGAGCGCCACCGTCGCGCCGCGCAGGGTCAGCTGGCGGACCGCCTCGACCGCCTCCCCGCCGGAGCTGGCCGCGACGATCCGGTAGTCCGCCCCGTACCGGGCGCGCAGATCGCGCTCGACGGCACGCAGCACCGGGACGTCGTCGTCGACGGTGAGGATGACCGGCTTGGTCGCCATGGAGCCCCGAGTCTACGGCCGATCGATTCGCGCTATCCAGCCATCCGATGCGGGCAGTCCGGCCGGCCGCGGAGCGACTAGCATCGGGCGATGAGCAGCCCGGACCGCGCCGACGTCGTGATCATCGGGGGCGCGATCGTGGGCAGCTCGGTCGCGACCTTCCTCGCCGGGCGGCAGGATTGGCACGGCCGCATCGTCGTCGTCGAGCGCGACTTCACGTTCCGCACCTCGTCCACCACCCTGTCGGCGGCGTCGATTCGGCTCCAGTTCAGCACGCCCCTCAACATCGAGATCAGTCGCTTCGGGGTCGAGGTCATCCGCAACCCGGGGCGCTGGCTGGGAGTGGAGGGCCAGCCGCCACCGGTGGTCGACTTCGTGGAGGGCGGCTACCTGTTCCTGGCAACGGCGGCCGGCATGCCGATCCTCGAGGGCAACCACGCCGTGCAGCGCGCCCATGACGTGCAGGTCGCGCTGCTGACGCCGGCCGAGCTCGGGGCACGCTTTCCGTGGCTGGCGGTCGACGACGTGGCGGGCGGCTCGCTGGGCCTGGCCGACGAGGGCTGGTTCGATGCCTACGCCCTGCTCCAGGCATTCCGCGCCAAGGCGCGCTCGAACGGCGTCGAGGAGGTGGCCGGCGAGGTGGTCGAGGTGGAGCGCGACGGCGGGCGGGCCATCGGCGTGCGCCTGGCCGATGGACGCCGCATCGAGGCGGACTGGGTCGTCAACGCGGCGGGACCGCGAGCCGGCCTGGTCGCGGCCATGGCCGGCCTGGCCCTGCCGGTCAGCCCGCGCAAGCGGATGGTCTTCCACTTCGACTGCCGCACCCGCATCGCCGATGCGCCGCTGACCATCGACACCTCTGGGGTCTACTTCCGCCCGGAGGGGCCGAACTACATCGCCGGCTCGTCGCCGCGCGGCGACCAGCCAGATCCGGACACGCTCGACCTCGAGGTCGACCGGTCCTGGTTCGAAGAGGTCATCTGGCCGGCGATCGCGCACCGCGTGCCGGCCTTCGAGGCGATCCGCCTGCTCGACGCGTGGGCCGGCCACTACGAGGTCAACACGGTCGACCACAACGGCATCATCGGTCCGCACCCCGATGTCCCGAACTTCCTGTTCGCCAACGGCTTCTCCGGGCACGGCCTGCAGCAGGCGCCGGCGACGGGGCGCGCCCTCGCCGAGTGGATCGCGACCGGCGGCTACGAGACGCTCGACGTCCGGCCGCTCGGCTACGAGCGCATCGCGCGCAACGAGCCCTACGTGGAGCTCAACGTCATCTGAGTCGCTACCGGCTCTCGGCGAAGCCGAAGCGGAAGAGGTACGGGATCAGCTCCATGGCGTCCCCGTATCGGTCGATGAGGTCGCTGTCGACGATGATCTGGATGACCGCCACGCCGACGGCCGTCGGGATGCCGTAGACGTGGACCTCGGTGCTGTCGGGGGTGTCGGCCATGTGCGTCGAGCGGACGGCCACCGCCCTGCCAGCGGGAAGCAGGACGACCGACGCCGAGTAGGTGTCGGGCCTGCGGCTGGTGCCCCAGGTGAGCAGGAATTCGGCCAGGCCCTCGTCGGTGAGCGGTGGCTCGGGCTGGCGCTCGCCGCGCGGTCCGGCGGCGACGACGCCGACGCCATTGTTGGCGCCGGGCGGGATGAGCGCCGAGACGAGGATCGATCCGGGCGCACTGCCGATGTCCGGGCCCCATTCCGCCGGCACGGCAACCTGGACGGTCCCCATCTCGATCTCGATCCAGCCGTCGGGGACCGGCGGTCGGGTCGGGAGAGCGGTCGCCTCGGGGGCGGCCGAGCACCCCGCGATCAGGATGAGGACGGCTGCCAGCGGGCGCAGGGGCCGGCCTAGCGGCACTTGCGGTCGTAGGGTGCCGCGTCGACGAAGGCCAGGTACTGCGGGTCCCCGCGGTCGAGCAGGCCGGTGCTGTACTGCGACGTGTCGATCACGACCACCCCGTTCCGCTCGACCGTGACGGCGAAGCGATCCATGCCGCGCTGCGCCGGTCCTTCCTTGAGCTTCTCGCCGAGGATGTTGTAGGTGCTGCCGTGGCAGCGACAGGTGAATCGCTTCAGCTCGTCGCACAGCCCGGGCACCTGGCAGCCGAGGTGCGGGCACTTGCGGTAGAGGGCCAGCAGCTGGTCGGGGGCCGGGCTCGGAATCGAGACATCGTGCCCCAGGGCCAGCTCCTTGGCGGCCGGCACGTTGATCAGGAAGGATCGAGCGGCCCCGACCGCGTACGGCCAGCCGTTGGCGAACGATGCCTGGCTGGTGACGATGTCCGCCAGCGTGCCGACCGAGAACTTGCCTCCCAGGCCGGAGCGGATCTGCGGCCAGAGGAACGCGAGGGTGCCGCCCAGGAACTCGAGGGCGAGGATGCCGGCGCCGACGCCGAGCATGCGACGCATGAACGTCCGCCGGCTCAGCTCACCGATGGGTGGCGCGGAGACGATGCCATAGGTCGGCCGGGGCGCTGCGGGCATGGCGAACTCCCTGCGTGGGATGGCGGCAACCAGCACCGCCGGCGTGATGACGAGCCGATGCAGCCGCGCGTCGATGGCGCCGCGGGCCAGGTCGAGCAGGTCGCGCCAGCCCGGCTGCCGCTCGGCGAGGAGCGCCGACATCTCGGCGCCGTAGCGCTCGCGCCAGCCGCGCGGGTAGGCGCGCAGCACCACGGTGATCGCCGGCCCCGGGGCGCTCATCGCTCAGCCGTCGGCGGTGCGCAGGCGGGCGTGCCCCACCTGCACGATGCGACGCATCTCGCCGAGGTGCTCGGCCAGGGCGCGTGACCCGGCGGCGGTGAGGCGGTAGGGGCGGCGCCGATCCTCGGGCCCGAGCGGCTCGATCAGGCCGCGGCGCTCGAGCCGTGCCAGCGCGGCGTAGAGGGTGCCCGGCCCGATCGGGCTGGCGCCGAGCGCGTCGACGTCGGTCATGATCGCGTAGCCGTGCTTGGGTCCATCGGCCAGGCTGACCAGGATCAGCAGGGCCGGCTCGGCGAAGCGGCCGAGATCGCTGGGGCCGTCGTTCGGCACGCTCGCGCTCCTCTTCGCTCGACGACCGCTATAGCGTCCTGCGCTATAGCGTCACGCGTACTATGGACCCGCCGCGCGGCTGCGTCAAGGGGCAATCCGCGCGTAGCATGGCGGGGTGGAGCGGCCGCGCATCGTCGTCACCCTGGCCAACCCGGATCGGGCATCTGACCCGCACCTCGCGGCGCTGAAGAACGTCCGCTACGTCGAGGCGCTCGAGCGCGCCGGTGCCGTGGCCGTCCCACTGGACGACCGCGTCCCCCCGTCGCAGCGCACGGCGTCGTGGGCCGACATGGACGGGCTGCTGCTGTCCGGCGGCGCGGACGTCGATCCCGCCCGCTACGGGGAGGAGCCGGCCGGCGCGCGTGCCGTGGAGCCTGAGCGCGACGAGCTCGAGGACCAGGCCCTGCGCGCGGCCCTCGGCGCCGGCGTCCCGGTGCTGGGCGTGTGTCGCGGCCTGCAGGCGATCAACGTCTTCAGCGGCGGGTCGCTGGTCCAGCACCTCGGCGGCCACGAGAGCGAGGCCTACCCGTCCCCCGCGGTGACGCGCCATCGCCTCGACCTCGCACCCGGCTCGCGGCTGGCCACGATCCTCGGTGCGTCGGACGAGCTCGAGGTCAACAGCTACCACCACCAGGCCATCACCGCCGATCGGATCGCCCCCGGCCTGCGGATCGCGGGGACGGCTCCGCACCCGGGGGTGGGCGCGCTGGTCGAGGCGGTCGAGTCGGCCGATCCCGACCAGTGGCTGGTCGGGGTGCAGTGCCACCCGGAGCGCACCGAGTCGTCGCCGCCGGTCTTCGAGCGGCTGTGGGTCGCCTTCGTCGCCGCGTGCGCTGACCGCGCGCCTCACCGCAGTCCGGCCGCAGGGGAGCGGGCCTAGGCTGCCAGCATGCCGGCTGAACCGAGAACGAGGAGCACCTGATGCAGACCGTGCGACGCCTCTACCTGTACGCCATGAGCGGGATCACCTTCGGCGTGCTGGCGGTGGGTCTCGACCAGCTCCTGGTCGCGATCCTCGGTCAGCTGGGAATCGACCGCGGTCCGTTCATCGGAGGCGATCAGGGCTACCGCGAGCAGCTCAGCCTGGCGATCGCGCTGGTGGGAGTCGGCCTCCCGGTATGGGGCATCCACTGGTGGCTTGCCCAGCGCAGCCTGCAGGCCGGCCGGCCAAACGCCGTGGAGGAACGCGGCTCAACGGTGCGCGCCCTGTACCTGACGGCGGTCCTGGCGGTGCTGCTCGGATTCGGCGCGTTCGGCGCCGTGGAGCTCCTCCGCATCCTGCTCAACGGCCTCGCCGGCGCGGGCTCGGGCGACTACTACGTCGGCGATCCGGCCGCCGCCCTGGCAACCCTGACGGTGACCGCCGTCGGTTGGGGATATCACGTCGCGGTCAGGCGGTCGGACATGGCGGCCGGCCCACTGGCCGGAGCCTCGGCATGGCTGCCGAGGGTCTACCTGTACGGCGCCGCGCTGTCGGGACTGCTCGTCACGCTGCAGACGATCGGCGACCTCGTGGCCATTGCGGCTGAGATCGTCCTGCCGGGCGCCGGCACCTTCGACGACCCGCAGTTCCGCGCGGTCCGGGTGGCGGAACTGAGCGCCGCGGCGCTCGTCTGGGGCGTGGTCTGGATCGGGCACTGGTGGTACGCGAACGGGCTGATCCGCGACGCGGGCTGGCGCGGCGCCGGCGAGCGCCCGGCGCGCCTGCGCCAGGCGTTCTTCGTGGCCGTCATCCTGGCGGCCGCGGCATCGGTGCTGCGCCTGGGGTCGGAGGCGCTGCGCGCCGTGTTGATCCCCCTGCTCGGCGCGACCGATGCGCTCGGCAGCCCGGACAGCGGAGCGCTGCTGCGCGCGGTGCTCGCGGCGCTCGTCGCGGCGGTTCCGTGGGCCATCGCCTGGTGGGCCCACGTGCGCTGGCTGCGCGCCGAGTCCGCCCGGTCGGACGATTCGGACCGGGTCGCCACCGCGGTGCGCCTCGACCTGCATGCCGTGGCGCTCGTCGGCCTGGCCTTCGGGGCGACCGGCGTGGCGTGGCTCATCGGGCTCGGGGTCGACCTGCTGCTCGGCGGAGACCGCACCGCGGATCGCGACGGGTTCTGGCGGGTCGAGCTGGCGACCTTCGTCCCCTACGCCATCGGCGGGCTGGTCGCCTGGGGCTG
>Ga0209640_10004800_pt1 | contig 11843 bp, 15 predicted proteins | sample RifCSP10_1_FD_184018 | JGI IMG/M metagenome (GOLD analysis project Ga0209640, IMG submission 184018) | Soil microbial communities from Rifle, Colorado - Rifle CSP2_sed 10_1 (SPAdes) (version 2) | ecosystem: Environmental > Terrestrial > Deep subsurface > Rock core/Sediment | place: Rifle... | reverse complement strand
GTTCCGCATAATGAGGCTCCCGGTCTCAGCGAGATGTTCAAGTAGGCGGCGCTGTTGCTCTTGGTGCGACTGCCCATCGCTCCCCACTGGCCACGGCTTGACAGCGCCATCCATGCAGGCGCATCATGCACCGTAGCCAATCCATCCCTGCTACGCATGGCTGAAACAGGCCCGAACAGTCGCACCGGCCGTGCCAATCGCGGCGCCAAGAGTCGGTATCGCCGCGCGTGATTGCTCGCCTTATTGTCCTCATTCTCGGGTGTCTCGTGGTGGCGTATGCGCCCATTCGGGCGTACGGCTTCGTCTACGAGGACTACCGGACGATTCAAGGTGTCCTGGCGGGTGGACATCGCGTGTTCTCGTGGGGGCCGCGCGGGCTGTCGGCTTGGCTGTGGATGGCGGATCCGCAGGCGTCACATGTGCTGAGTCTCGGGCTGCACGTGGTGGCGGGCGTCTTGACGGGCGTGCTCGGCTGGCGCCTCGGCCTGAGCCGTCTTGCGGCGGTGCTCGCGGCGGGTCTGCTGCTGCTGCGGGGCTTGCTTACCTTCCGATCGGCGCAGTGGTGGTGGGCGGCGCTATAGTCGGACACATGATCTGTAGCAATGATGCAGAGCCGGTTCAGCAACCGGTAGCCGCTGCACCTGCACCGCAACCGAGGGCAGCAGAGCCTGTTCGCGATTTGGATAGCGACGGCGATGGTGTTATCGATAGATTGGATCGCTGCCCGAATACTCCGGCAGGTGTGAAGGTCAATGCCAATGGGTGTCCGGATATTCTGCTGACACTGAGAGGTGTGAACTTCAAGTTCGACAAATCCGATATCGAGCCGGACTCTGAACGGATATTGAATCAGGCCGTGGAGGCATTGAACGAAGCAAGTTCAGTCGATGTACACATCGTCGGTCATACTGACGGCGTCGGAACGGATGCCTACAACCAGAGTTTATCCGAGAGACGCGCCAATGCGGTACGGGACTATCTCATCAGCCAGCGCATCGCTGGTGCTCGCCTGGCTACTGAAGGTGCGGGTGAGAGTCAGCCCGTTGAGTCGAATGACACGGATGATGGCCGTTATCAGAACCGTCGCGTCGAATTGCACGTAATAAGCGATACGCAGTAGTTCTCTCTGAATCCGCGTGGGCACAGAAAACGTGCCCACCCTACGACTTGTAACTGCAGTGTTGGTGCCGATGGACGGACTCGAACCGTCACGCCTTACGGCACTGCCCCCTCAAGACAGCGTGTCTACCAATTTCACCACATCGGCAATTTCGTAAATGTCGGTTCCCAATGGCCGGCAGCAGATATCAGCAATAACGATCAGTCCGCCGGGATCGCCGGAATATCAGTACTGGTATCAGCGGATTCCGGGATGGACGGGACATCTTCGACAGGGGCCTGTATTCTGGTTGGACCCTCCGGTACAGTCACCGTAGTCTCCTGCTGCATTAGACTCGTCTTTTGCGTAGTCCGCTGAGTCGCGATATAGGCCAACCCCAGACTATTTGCCAGAAACACCAACGCTAATATCGTTGTCGCCTTGGTCATGAAATTACCTGAACCGCTGGCGCCGAACACCGTCGTCGAGGCGCCACTGCCAAAAGCCGCGCCGGCATCAGCGCCCTTGCCATGCTGGATCAGGATAAATCCAATCAAAGCCACGGCCACCAGTACCTGTAATACAAATAAAAGAGTCTGTAATGTTTCCATTAATATCTACCTCACTGCATGGCAGATGCCGAGAAACTCATCTGCTTTCAGGGATGCGCCGCCGATCAGGCCGCCATCGACATCCGCCATTGAAAATAACTCCTGAGCATTAGCGGCCTTGACGCTGCCGCCATATTGGATCCGTATTTTATCAGCAATCCGATCCGCGTGCCTGGCCAGCCTTAAGCGAATGAATGCATGTACTTCCTGCGCCTGTTCCGGTGTTGCCGTACGCCCGGTGCCGATCGCCCAGACCGGTTCGTAGGCGATGACTGCATTGGCGAAGGCAGCAATGCCCGCCTGCTTGATAACCGTATCCAGTTGCCTGGCTACCACTTCTTCGGTATTACCGGCTTCGCGCTCATTCAACAGTTCACCGACGCACAGGATCGGCGTCATAGCGGCAGCCTGCACCCGCATGAATTTTTCCGCCACCAGTTGATCCGTGTCACCATATAAATTCCGGCGCTCGGAATGACCGACGATGACATAGCGGCAGGCATAGTCCTGCAACATCGTCGCGGCGATTTCACCGGTATAGGCTCCGGATTCATGGTTCGAGACGTTTTGCGCGCCCAGGGCAATATTGCTGCCTTTTAATAATTGACTCACTTCCGCCAGATAAATGGCCGGCGCGCACAGCGCCACATCAGCCTGGCAACCGCTGGCTACGCCAGCCAGCACGCCTTGGACAAGGGACCGGATAGAGGCCAGATTGCCATTCATCTTCCAGTTCGCGGCGATTAAAGACCGCCTAGCCGTCATAATACTCTAACTCTCATTATTAATAGGGGCGAGAAGGATACCTTAAATTCAGTATAAAGTTAAAAGTAAAAAGTGGAAAGTGAGCGAAAGCATCGAAAATTAATAACAATTATTCAGGATACTGAGGTACAACTGAATCGTCTTTTCACTTTACACTTTATACTTTGTACTTTTCACTTAATAGGCCATTCAACCCTGCAATGCCTGCATGCCACGGTGTTTATACACTTCTCCTTGGCATGCCGGACAATTAAAGCGTGGTATTCATTGAACATGGCGGCGTCGGCTGCCAGCGCTGATTCAAAGCCTGACCGCAATACATCGTACTGTTCATCCCCGTTACTGAGGTTCAGCGTCTTTAATAAGCGTCGGGTATAGGCATCGATGACGAACACCGGCCGTTTGCAGGCATACAGCAGGATGGCATCGGCGGATTCCGGGCCGATACCATGCACGGCGAGCAATGCCGGCCGCAACCGTTCGGTCGGAATTCTCCGGAGTCTGTGCACGCCTCCGGCTGCCTGCAACCACGAGCACAGCGCCTTGAGACGTCGCGCCTTGACATTGAAATAGCCGGAAGGCCGGATGAGCCTTGCCAATCGCCGCTCCGTCATCCGCGACATGGGATTTAATGCCAGCTTGCCGGCGTCCTTCAAATTGGCGATGGCTTGCTCGACGTTGATCCAGGCCGTGTTCTGGGTCAGCACCGCACCAACCATGATCTCAAAAGCGGTTTCGGCCGGCCACCAGTGTTGCGGGCCATAAGCATTTAATAATCTGTTGTACAGCTCCAGTAATTTATCTCTGTCCAACATATTGGATGAGTTGAAAGTGTAAAGTTGAAAGTATAAAGAAAATTGAATTTGTTAATACTACTTAATCTTTTAACTTTTAACTTTCAACTTTTTACTGGGACCTGCGTTTTCAAGCAGGTCGTGTATTTCCTGCTTCGTCAGCTCCCAGTGCTGGCCGGTGCGTTTATTGCGGGGTAACTGATAAGTACCAAAGCGTATGCGGATGAGGCGGCTGACCGTCAATCCTTGCGATTCCCACAGCCGGCGGACTTCCCGGTTGCGTCCTTCCATGATCACGACATGGTACCAGTGATTCACCCCGCGCCCGCCAGCATCAACGATACTGGTAAACCTGGCGTGGCCGTCCTCCAGCTGCACACCGCGCAGCATGCTATTGAGTTGTTCCGGCGACGCCTCACCGAGGATGCGGACGGCATACTCCCGTTCCAGATTCGAAGATGGATGCATTAAGCGGTTCGCCAGTATCCCGTCGGTGGTTAACAGCAATAATCCCGAGGAGTTGATGTCGAGCCTGCCGACAGCCGTCCATTTACCGCGCTTGAGCGGCGGCAGTTCCGCATACACAGTGCGTCTGCCCTCCGGGTCTTTGCGGGTTACGATCTCGCCTTCCGGTTTATAATAGGCAAGCACCTGCTGCTTGACAGGCAGACTACCGGCGAGTTTGATCTCGGTTTTATCCACTTTGATACGGTCACCAGTGGTAACACGATCACCCAGGCTGGCGATCTTGCCATTGACCGTGATGCGGCCGGCTTCGATCCAGGTTTCAATCTCCCGGCGGGAACCAAGACCGGCCCTGGCCAGGATTTTCTGCAGTCGCTCGGGAGCGGATATTTTTTGTTTGATTGGCAATTGCAGCGGACGGAGGCCGGCTTCCGATCACCCGGAAAACGGTACGATATTATCATCCGTTTCCTGAGCCTCGGCGGCGGCCGGTGCAGATTCTTGCAGGGTTGCCTGGCCCGACTGTGCTGCCACTGGTGCGGCCGGACCCAGCTCCAGAGTGGCGAAAAGGTCGGGGTTGAGTTGGTCATAGTCCTTGATCTCGGCCAGGCTGGGTAAATCCGAGAGCTGCTTCAGGTTGAAATAATCAAGAAATTGTTTGGTGGTAGCCAGCAATTCCGGTTTGCCCGGCACATCCCGGGAACCGACCACCCTGATCCACTCACGCTCCTGCATGGTTTTGATGATATTGGCATTGACGCTGACACCGCGGATATCCTCTATCTCGCCGCGAGTAATCGGCTGGCGATAGGCGATGATGGCCAGGGTCTCCAGCAACGCCCGGGAATAACGCGGGGTCCTTTCGTCATAAAGACGATTCACCCAATGCGCGTACTCGGACTTGACCTGGAAGCGGAAACCGCTGGCGACCTCCTTCAATTCGGCGCCGCGATCGGCATAATCTGCCTGCAATTCCGTCAATGCCGCACGGATGTCGGATTTTTCCGGCAGCTCGGTATCCTTGTCGAATAAATCCAGCAACTGGTTGATATTCAACGGCCGCCCTGACACCATCAACGCAGCCTCGATAATCTTTTTCAACTGTTCCTGCGTCATACCGCGGCCTTTATGTAGATAGGACCATTGATTTCATTTTGTACCATTTCGATCAATGCTTCCTTAATGAGTTCCAGCACCGCCAGTAAGGTAACGATCACCCCGGCCCGGCCTTCCGTCACAGTAAAGAGATCCTTGAAATCGGTAAAATCCTGGGCGTTGATCCGGTCCAGTATAAATGTCATGCGCTCACGCACGGACAAGGGTTCCCTCTGTACGTGATGATGGGAGAACAACTCGGCGCGTTGCAATACATCGGCAAAAATCTTCAGCATGCTGTCCATGGACACCTCCGGCTTCTTGACTTCAGCCATCCGGTCCGGAAATTCGATGATGACTCCAAATACGTCACGTTCATAACGCGGCAGCTGGTCTATCTCGGCGGCGGCCTGTTTGTAGCGTTCGTACTCCTGCAAGCGCCTGACCAGTTCAGCCCTGGGATCCTCTTCCTCTTCCTGAGTCTGGGGCCTGGGTAACAACATCCTTGATTTAATCTCAGCCAGCATGGCCGCCATCAGCAGGTACTCGCCGGCCAGCTCTAATTGCAATTCATCCATTAACTCGATGTAACGCATATATTGATCGGTGATTTTGGCGATCGGGATATCGAGAATATCCAGATTTTGCCGTTTGATCAGGTACAGCAGCAGATCCAGTGGACCTTCAAACGCCTCCAGGAATACCTCCAGGGCGTCCGGGGGGATATACAGATCTTTCGGCAGTTCGGTGATGGGGGCGCCCTGAACGATGGCGAAAGGCATTTCGGCCTGTTCGGTTCTCGTCTGCTCGGCTGGCTCAGTAGCGGTACTCATCGCGGGCATTATCAACTATTTGTGTTTATTTGTCCTATGTCAGTTGTCAGTGGTTTGTGGTCTATAGTCTATCGATGCTGTGTATTACAACTGACTACGAACGAGTGACTACCAGCCACTAACGGTATGACAACCCCATGACTGAGCGGACCTCTTCGAGGGTACTCCGGGCGATATCGCGCGCCGCCTCACAGCCCTCGCTGATGATGCCGCGGACCATCTCCGGATCACGCTCGAACTCCCTGGCGCGTTTTCGGATCGGTTCCTGTTCTTTCAGAACGGCATCGATAATGTGCTGTTTGCACTCCAGACAGCCGATGCTGGCATTGCGACAGCCGTCCAGGACCCAGTCTTTGACATCATCGCTGGAATAAATATGGTGAAAATCCCAGACCGGACATTTTTCCGGATTGCCCGGATCTTTGCGCCGTTTCCTGGCCGGATCCGTCTGCATGGTCTTGATCTTTTCTTCGACGCTTTTGGGGGCTTCGCGGATGGCAATAGTATTATTATAGGACTTGGACATCTTCTGACCGTCGGTACCCGGGACCTTGGGGGTATGGGTCAGTAGAGCCTGGGGTTCCGGAAAAATTAACTTACCGCCTCCCTCCAGAAAACCGATCAGCCGTTCCCGGTCGCCGATGCTGATATTCTGCTGTGTCCCGATCAGAGCCCTGGCCCTATCCAGGCTCTGGGTATCGCCCTGTTCCTGATAACTGCGCCGCAGCTCGTGGTAGATTTTGTTGTTCCTTTTGCCCATTTTTTTGGCGGCATTTTCCGCCTTTTCCTCGAAGCCTGGTTCCCGCCCATAGAGAAAGTTAAAACGCCTGGCGATTTCCCGCGCCAGTTCGACATGGGCGACCTGGTCTTCTCCCACCGGGACATAACCGGCCCGGTAGATGATGATGTCGGCACACTGTAACAGCGGGTAGCCCAGGAATCCGTAAGTGGTAAGGTCCTTGTTCTTCAGCTTCTCCTGCTGGTCCTTGTAGGAAGGAACACGTTCCAGCCAGCTCAAAGGCGTACACATGGACAATAACAGATGCAATTCCGCATGTTCCGGGACCCGTGACTGGATAAAGAGTTTGGCTGATCCCGGATTGATGCCGACCGCCAGCCAGTCGATCACATTGCTCCAGACACACTCGGCGATAATGCGCGGGTCCTCATATTCCGTGGTCAAGGCATGCCAGTCCGCAATAAAGAAAAAGCATTCGTATTCATTTTGCAATTTCAGCCAGTTTTTCAAAACTCCATGATAATGGCCCAGATGAAATTGTCCTGTCGGTCGCATGCCGGACAGAACGCGCTGTATTGATGATGCGGACAAAGGCTCCTCCAGGAATTATTACTGTTAGAGGGATTATAACCTGCCGGCGGGTATGAACCGAAACTCCACATAAAACCAGAGTGTCTCTTATCAATGATAATTACTTGATTATAATGGAGTTAAAAATTACCGGCTCACTGTTACTTCTTTTTTTCTTGTAGCTTGTGACTTATGACTTGTGGCTGGTTATTAATTGACTGACCTCGCCCTTGCCGGCGCGTATGACTGTCGGGCTGCCCGCTGTCAGGTCCAGTACTGTTGTCGGGACATGACCGCCGGCGCCGCCGTCAATAATTAAATCCACCTGGTTTTCCAGGAGTTGCCGGATCTCGTCGGGTTCCGTCTCCGGCAGTTCCCGCCCGGGCAGGATCAGACTGGTGCTCAGCATGGGTTCCCCCAGGCTCTCCAGCAGTGACAGGGCAATGCGATTATCCGGGATACGCAGGCCGATGGTCTTTTTTTGCGGGTGCTGCAGACGCCGGGGCACACCCCGCGTGGCCTTCAGTAAAAAGGTATACGGACCCGGTGTCAGACTTTTGATAAACCGGAAGGCGGTGTTATCCAGCCTGGCGTAAATGCCGATATCGGAGAGATCCCGGCAGATCAGGGTCATGTTATGTTTCGGCGCGAGGCGTCGAATCCGGATAATCCGCTCGACGGCGGCCTTATTGACGCTGAGCGCGCCCAGGGCGTAACAGGAGTCCGTCGGATAAACAATAATGCCGCCAGCACGTAGAACAGCCGCAGCCTGGTCGATTAACCTTTCCTGCGGAGTAACGGTATGTATCTGTAAGAACTGGGCCATGGTGACGATCTGCGTTTTCGGCTATTATGTTGTAAATTCACTCAGCGTTACAGCGGATGAAATTCCTATTTGATTTTTTCCCGATCCTGGCCTTCTTTATCGCCTACTATCTACCGGATGATCGCGAGCAGGCCATCTACGCTGCGACCGCGACGGCCATCATAGCATCCGTCATTCAAATCGGGATTTTCTGGTACCGGAACAAGCGAGTGGAGAAGATGCATCTAATCACCCTCACCATGATCCTGGTATTGGGTGGTGCCACTTTATTGCTGCACGATGAGCGGTTTATCAAATGGAAACCGACCGCCGTGTATTGGGTCTTTGCCCTGGTTATCATCGGCGGCCAGTACCTCACCAAAAAAAATATCATGAAGTCCATGCTGGGACAGCAAATCAATTTGCCGGAATCCGCATGGGGTCCTCTGAATCTTAGTTGGGCCGGTTTCTTTACGGTCGTCGGCATCATCAATCTCTACATCGCCTATAACTTCAGTACCGAATTCTGGGTGAATTTCAAGATGTTCGGGATGCTGGGCCTGTTTTTCCTGTTCGCCATCGGTCAGTCATTTTACCTGGCCAAGTATCTTTCTGATCCGGAAGAAACCGGGAAACAGTGATGTTGTACGCCTTCATTTGTGAGGACACAGCCGACAGTCTGGAAAAACGCCAGCGTACCCGTCCACAACACCTGGCGCGACTGCAAGCGCTGCAGGACCAGGGCAGACTGGTCCTGGCCGGCCCCTTCCCGGCCATCGACAGCCCCGATCCAGGGCCGGCGGGATACTCCGGCAGTTTAATCGTGGCGGAGTTCGCCTCTTTGACTGAGGCCCAAAGCTGGGCGGATGCTGAGCCCTATCTCCAGGCCGGCATCTATAAAAGCATCCTCGTCAAACCCTTCAAGCAGACGCTGCCCTGAACCATGGACAGGGTTGCGTTAATCCGGGAACGGCTCACTCAGGCCCTGGCGCCGGCACAGCTCGATATTATCGATGATTCGCACCAGCATGCCGGACACGCCGCTGCCGGCGGCGCCGGTCATTTCACCGTAAAGATCGTGTCGGCGCAATTCACCAACCAGACACCTCTCGAGCGCCACCGCATGGTCTACCGGGCTGTCGCCGATCTCATGCCGACGCAGATTCATGCCTTGAGCATCACCGCCCTGACACCGGAAGAACAATCATCGCCACGATAGGCCTGAAACCTTTCCTCAAGTGGCCGGGGAACAAGTACCGTATCAGCCAGCGGATACGCACCCTGTTGCCGCCCGGCCAGCGGCTGATAGAACCGTTCACCGGCTCCGCCGCGGTATTTCTGAATACCGATTATGCGGAATATCTGCTGGCCGATAGCAATCCTGATCTGATTAATCTGTATCAACAACTCGTTGCTGAAGGTGAGGATTTTATCCGCTATTGCGGTTCCCTGTTCATCCCGGTCAATAACACCGCGAAAAAGTATTATGCCTTCCGCGAGGAATTCAACGACACCGGTGACCGGCGCCGCAAATCGGCGTTGTTCTTATACTTAAACAGACATTGTTACAATGGGTTGTGCCGCTATAACAAAAAAGGCAAATTCAACACACCCTTCGGTCTGTATAAAAAGCCAGCTTTACCGGCGAAGGAGATGCGGGTATTCGTCGCGGCGGCGCGGGATGCCACCTTCCTGCACGCTGAGTTCACGTCCACCTTGAAGCTGGCCCGGGCGGGCGATGTCGTCTATTGCGATCCACCCTATGCGCCACTGAGCAAGACCGCTTATTTCACTGATTACCATGTGGGCGGATTCAACTGGGACGACCAGATCCTTTTGACCGAGACGGCGCAGAAACTTGCAGACCAGGGGATCCAGGTGGTGATCTCCAACCATAATATCCGGGCCATCGGCGAACTCTATAAAAAAGCGGGAGCTAAAATAGATGCTTTCAAGGTGCAGCGTCATATCAGTTGCGATGGCAGCAACCGGAAAATGGCCGATGAAATCCTTGCGCTGTTCAGTTAAGGAAGTCCTGATCAAGCCCCACACCGGGTAAAAAATGTATTTAGACACGAATGGCACTTAGTTAAGCAAAATACGCCGTCATGCCGGACTTGTTCCGGCATCCAGTGATTACCCCCATCCTACCTTCCCCCTGGAAGAGGCTGTCGCAAAAGGGTATTCAACAAAAAGTTCCTTCTCCCTCCGGGAGAAGGTTAGGATGAGGGAGCGGCGTAAGTCGTTGAACGGTAAAAGTTACAGGTTGGCTCTGCAAGCCCTCACTGTGCAAGCCGAACATAGTTAACAAAATAAACCGGGAACATGGTTTACACTTTTTCAATGTTTTGTTCCGTGCCATTGTTTATATGCGATTATCTTGTTGATCTTTTCATCCAGAATCCCCAATGGATAAAAACTGTAATAGATCTGCCAGCGTCCCTCATCCAGTGGAATCAATGCTATGGCATCTTTGGCTAATACCTGGGAGATAAAGAGCATCTCACCACGCCACTTGATTTCGCCGTTATGCCGAACCCGGCGGACAATCACCCCTTGGTCATAGTCCACCGGTTTGATTTTCACCGGATAGGACCGCGGTGCCGGCCGATATAGTTGGGCAGGCGTTTTGCGTTGCAAGGCTTCATGCGAACGCTCCTCGTTGTATTCCTGCACAAAGGCATTAAAACAACGTTGTTGGGCCGCCATTGTTTGTCCCGGTGGCCAGGTTGTGGCCTCTTTTAAACTGCGATGCATGCGTTCATGACGACCGTTCTGACTGGGCTTGCCGGGTTGGATGCGTTCCGGTTTAATACCCAACTGGATCCACCATTTGGCCAGTTGACTGATCCCTCCTAAGGCCAGGGAGGCAAACGGCGGTCCATTATCGGTGCGGATGGCCTCCGGCAGTCCATATTCCCGAAACACCCACTCAAACCAAGGATACACGCCCGCGTACGCCGTCCCAGGCAGCCCACGACAAGCCAACAGGTAACGGCTGAAATTATCAGTGACCGTTAACGGATAACACCAGCGTCCATTACCCAAGCGAAACTCGCCTTTAAAGTCCGCACTCCAGACCCGGTTCGCCCGGTTGCAGTCTTGAAAGGGGCGGGGATCAGCACTGACCCGGCGGCGGCGCTTCCGGGGCTTCACCAACCCCACCCGTTTTAATATCTCTCCTGCCGTGCTGTCTACCGGCCAAGCTTCTCCGGGTTGCCGCCGGCATAAATAATCCAGCACCTTCTTCGGTCCCCAGTTCTGGTGCGCTAACTTCACTTGAATAATCTGCTCCTTGAGCTGATCCGGCACCGCCTGCGGATGGTGATGGGGGCAGCGGGACTGCTCTTTCAGACCATCCAGTCCCACCGCCTCATACCGATGCATCCACTTATAGGCAGTGGGGCGGCTGATCGCGTAACAGTGGCATAAATCCGTCACAGTATATTCTTCACTTAACCAATCACTGATAAATTGTAGTCGCTGGTTCATCACACAAGTCTCTTTCCACGGCATAGGTAGTTCCTCCTTGCCAGGAGGATAACTTGTGTAAACCATGTTCCCGGTTTAATCTGTAAATCATGTTACCGGTTTGTACCTCACCCCAACCCTCTCCCGATGGGAGAGGGAGTAACTTCATATGGGGGTTCAAAATGAGAAAAAAAGAATACTCACATCTGGTTAAACCGATGCGGGTCACGCAGCCGCCACAGTGATTGTATCCGGACCAGCGGATCTGGATGGAAGGCCGGGACCTGGAGGGATTTAACGCCCATTTCTCTTTCGGTTTCATCAGGCAATCCTGCACGCTGCATCCCGTGCAGGGTTCGATCATTCATCCCTTCGACGAATGCCTGGTGTTCGAAGGCACGGACACGCGCAGCATCCTGCGCCTGGGTGCGGAGGTTTCCATCGAACTTGGCGAGGAACGCGAACTGCACACCTTCAACGAACCGTCGGTGGTGCTGATCCCGAAAGGCATGCCGCACGGCCCGGTCAAAGTCAAAAAACTCAAACGGCCCATCGTCCATTACAGCATCGGCCTGGCCGCGGACTACCAGGCTGAA
>Ga0209640_10004799_pt1 | contig 11844 bp, 9 predicted proteins | sample RifCSP10_1_FD_184018 | JGI IMG/M metagenome (GOLD analysis project Ga0209640, IMG submission 184018) | Soil microbial communities from Rifle, Colorado - Rifle CSP2_sed 10_1 (SPAdes) (version 2) | ecosystem: Environmental > Terrestrial > Deep subsurface > Rock core/Sediment | place: Rifle... | reverse complement strand
CTCGCGCGCACGTTCCGCAGATGACGCCTCGCATTCGCTTCGACGCCGCGCTCCCGATCAACCAGAAGCGGGAGGAAATCGCGCGCGCGGTCGCCGCGCACCCGGTGGTCATCGTCTGCGGCGAGACCGGGTCGGGCAAGACCACCCAGATCCCGAAGATCCTGCTCGAGATGGGCCGCGCCGGCGCGGGCCGCATCGGCCACACCCAGCCGCGCCGCATCGCCGCGCGCTCGGTCGCGGCAAGGATCGCCGAGGAGCTCAAGGTCGAGCTCGGCTCGCTGGTCGGCTACAAGGTGCGCTTCACCGACAAGGTCGGGCCGCGCACCGCGATCAAGCTGATGACCGACGGGATACTCCTCGCCGAGACGCAGGGCGACCGCGAGCTGCGCGAGTACGGCACGCTCATCATCGACGAGGCGCACGAGCGCAGCCTCAACATAGATTTCCTGCTGGGGTTTTTGAAAAATCTTCTTCTGATAAGAAAAGATCTAAAGCTGGTAGTCACTTCGGCGACCATCGACGCGGAGAAATTCTCAAGACATTTTCAAAATGCACCCGTAATCGAAGTCTCCGGACGCTTATACCCGGTCGAGGTGCGCTACCGCCCGGTGGGCGGCGACGCGGAGGACACCACGCGCGACGAGGAGGAGCAGGCGCTCGCCGACGCGGTGGGGGAACTGTGCCGCGAGGGCCCGGGCGATATCCTGGTTTTTCTGCCGGGGGAACGGGAGATCCGGGATGCGGCAGATACCTTGAGAAGAAAACAAATCAAGCATATCGAATTACTGCCTTTGTACGGCCGCTTGTCCGCAGCCGAGCAGGACCGCGTGTTCAAGCCCGGGGGCATGCGGCGCGTGGTGCTGGCGACCAACGTCGCCGAGACCTCGCTCACGGTGCCGCGCATCCGCTACGTGGTCGACAGCGGCGAGGCGCGCGTCAAGCGCTACAGCTACCGCAACAAGGTCGAGATGCTGCGCGTGGAGCCCGTCTCCCAAGCCGCGGCGCAGCAGCGCGCCGGGCGCTGCGGACGCGTGGCCGACGGCGTGTGCATCCGGCTCTACTCGGAGGAGGACTTCGGCAAGCGGCCCGCCTACAGCGATCCGGAGCTGCTGCGCTCCTCGCTCGCCTCGGTGATCCTGCGCGCGAAGAGCCTCGGGCTCGGCGAGATCGAGTCCTTCCCGTTCCTCGATCCGCCCAGCCCGCGAGCGATTGCCGATGGGTATGCCCTGCTGGTCGAACTGGGAGCGGTCACTGAAAAACATGAATTGACAAAAACCGGAACGGAGCTTGCGAGGCTGCCCCTCGATCCCCGAGTGGCGCGCATGCTGGTCGCGGCGCGCGAGGAGCGCTGCCTAACCCAGGTGCGCATCATCGCGGCGGCGCTCTCGGTGCAGGACCCGCGCGAGCGGCCGATGGAGCGCGCCGCGGCGGCCGACGAGCGCCACAAGCAGTTCGCCGACGAGCGCTCGGATTTCCTCGCCTTCCTCAAGCTGTGGAAGCTGTTCGACGGCAAGTGGGAAAAGGCCTGCCGCGAGAATTTCCTGTCGATTCCGCGCATGCGCGAATGGCGCGACGTCGCGGCGCAGCTGGAAAGCACGCTGGAAGAGCTCGAGTGGAAGCCGTCCTCGGCGAACCCGGAGAAGCCCGAAGGTTACCGCGCGATTCATCGCGCGCTGCTGGCGGGGCTGCTCGGCAACGTCGGCATGCGGGATGAAGCGGAAGCGAGCTACACCGGTGCGCGCGGCATCAAGTTCTGGCAGCACCCGGGCTCGTGGGCGAAGAAGCCGGGACGCTGGGTGGTCGGCGCGGAGCTGGTGGAGACCACGCGCCTCTACGCGCGCACCGTCGCCGGCATCGAGCCGAAGTGGCTGGAGGAGCTCGGCGCGCATCTGCTCAAGCGCGAGCGGCAGGAGCCGCACTGGGAAAAGAGCCGCGGCGAGGCGGTGGCGCTGGAGCGCGGCACGCTTTACGGCCTGCCGCTGTACTCGGGTCGCCGCGTGAGCCTCGCCCCCTTCGACGCCGCCGGCGCGCGCGAGATCCTCATCCGCTCAGGCCTGGTCGAGGGCGATTTCGACAGCCGGGCGCCGTTCTTCGCCCACAACCGGCGCCTCGTCGCGGACATCGAGCGGCTCGAGCACAAATCCCGGCGGCCCGACATCCTGGTCGACGACGAGCTGATCCACGCCTTCTACGACGAGCGCATTCCCGCCGAGGTGCACGATGCCGCCGGCCTGGAGCGCTGGCGCCGCGAAGCCGAGCGCGCAAGGCCGCGCCTGCTGTATCTCGCGCGCGAGGACCTGATGCGCCACGAGGCGGCGGGCATCACCACCGACAACTTCCCGCCGGCGCTCCAGGTGGGCGCCAACCGCTTCGCGCTCGACTACCACTTCGAGCCGGGCTCGGCGCGCGACGGGGTCACGCTGAGCGTGCCGCTCGCGGCGCTCAACCAGGTTCCCGCGGCGCGCAGCGAGTGGCTGGTTCCCGGGCTGCTCAAGGAGAAGGTCAAGGCGCTCGCCAGGGCGATGCCGCAGCGCCTGCGCCACAAGCTCGGGCCGCTGGACGAATTCGCGGAGGAGTTCTGCGCCGCGGTGCCGGCCGCCGACACCCCGCTCGCGCCCGCGCTTGCGCGCCATATCCGCGCCACCGCGGGCTTCGAGGTTCCGCAGGACGCCTTCCGGCCCGACTCCGCGCCGCCGCACCTGCACATGAACTTCCGCGTGGTGGACGACAGCGGCCGGCAGCTCGCGATGGGGCGCGATCTCGCGGAGCTGAAGCAGCAGTTCTCCGCCCGGACCGAAGCGGCGCTGCAGGAGGACTCCGCGGCCGAGCGGCACACCGGCTGGACCATGGGCGATCTCGCCGAGGTCATGCAGATCGAACGCGGCGCGCAGACGCTGGTCGGCTACCCGGCGCTCGCCGACGCCGGCGACGCCGTGACGCTTCAAGTTTTCGATTCTCCCGAGAAAGCTCGTGAGACCCACCGCGCCGGCGTGCGGCGCCTCCTCGCGATCGCCTTCCGCGACCGGATCCGCGGCCTGGAGGCCGACGTCATCGCCGCGGCGCTGGATCGCACGTTCCTCACGGACTCGCTGCCCATGCAGGCGCACGACTTCGCCCGCCGCGTCGACGAGGGCCGCAGCCGCTTCAACCTCATCGCCCAGGAGATTTCGCGCACCGCGGCGCGAATACTGGGAGAACAGGCTGCCTTGCAGAAAAAAATTGCAGTTTTCTCGAAGAACTTCCCCAAAGAAACCGAAGACGTGAGACAGCAACTCGCTCGCCTGCTTGCTCCGGGCTGGTTGGCGCGCACGCCGTGGGAGCGGCTACAGCACCTGCCGCGCTACCTCAAGGCGGCATCCCTGCGGCTCGACAAGCTGCGCGCAGATCCGGCGCGCGACGCGCGCCTGGCGGCGGAACTGGCGCCGCTCGAGCAGGGCTACCGCAGGCAGGCGGCGGCGCGCGAGCGCTACGGCGAGCCGGGCGCGCCATTCGAGCAGTTCGGCTGGCTGCTCGAAGAATTGCGCGTGTCGCTGTTCGCGCAGGAACTGCGCACGCCGGTGCCGGTGTCGGCGAAGCGCCTGGCCAAACTCTGGCAGACTGTGCGGCGATGAATCTTTTCGGCTCTCTCGCCTACGGGCTGGCGAACCTGCTGCATCCCCGCATGCTGTGGCTGATGCTCTGGCCGATGCTGATCGCCGTCGCGATCTGGGGCACGGTAGCCTTCGCCCTGTGGGCGCGCACCGTGCTCTGGCTCGCCGCCCTGTTCCAGCAGTGGCTCGAGTCGGCGGCGGCGTTGACGCATCTCGATTTCGGCACCGCGACCCTGTTCCTCGCGCACTTGCTGCTGCTCCTCCTGTTTGTGCCTCTGGTCTACCTCACCGCGCTGTTCATCCTGAGCCTGTACGGCATGCAGCAGATGGTGGAGTACGTCGCCGGGCGCTCGTTTCCCAATCTGGAGCGCCGCGGGAAGGGCGGCATGGCGGGAAGCGGGTGGAACGCGCTCGGGGCGCTCATCGGCATCGCCGCGCTCGGCCTGGTGAGCCTGCCCCTGTGGCTGATCCCGCCGCTCTGGCCGCTGATCCCGGTGGCGATGTTCGCCTGGGCGAACCAGCGGCTGCTGCGCTACGACGCGCTCGTCGAGCACGCCGATGCGGACGAAATGGCGCAGATCTTTCGCGAGCGCCGCGGCGCGCTGTACGCGATGGGACTGCTGTTCGCCTTCCTCGCCTACGTGCCGCTGGTGGGATTTCTCGCGCCGGTGATGTTCGGCCTGGCCTTCATCCACTACCTGCTCGGAGCCCTGTCTGTTCGGCGCCTACGTAATCGGTGACGAGATCCTGGTCGGCAAGCGCCAGGACAAGCACCTCGGCTTCCTGATCGGCGCGCTCGCCGCGCGCGGCCTGCGCCTGGGCTGGGCGCAGTACCTGGGGGACGATCGTCAGCGCCTGACGCAAGCTTTCAAAAAGACTTTTTCTTCAAAAGATATCGTTTTCAGCTTCGGCGGAATCGGCGCGACCCCGGACGACCACACGCGCCAGTGCGCGGCTGCGGCTGCCGGGGTGGAGTTGGAATTGAACAAAGAGGCCGAAAAGGAAATCCGAGCGCGCTTTGGCGGGGAGGTCACGCCGCAGCGGCTGATGATGGGGGAGTTCCCCGCGGGCTCGAACATCATTCCGAACCCGGTGAACCGCATCCCGGGTTTCTCGCTCGGCGAGCACCACTTCGTCCCCGGCTTTCCGCAGATGGCATGGCCGATGGTCGAGTGGGTCCTCGATAACCGCTACAAGAAGCTCTTCAACTCGGAACGATGGGAGGAAGCGTCGATCCTCGTCTTCGAGGCCGGGGAAAGCCAGCTGATCCCGGCGATGCAGGCAGTGGAGACGGGCTACAAGGGGATCAAGGTGTTCAGCCTGCCCTCGATGGGCGCCGACGGCTCTCGCATCCACGTCGAGCTCGGCGTGCGCGGCGATCCGGCCGAGGTCAAGGCGGCGATGGACGCGCTGCGCCAGGCCGTGAAGCAGGCGGGTTTTCCCTACCGCTGAAAACAAAAAGCCCCGGTTTGACCCGGGGCTTTCGGTTACTTCTTTTTCTTCTTGGCGCTTAGGCGGCTTTTTTTGCTTTGGCGAGGCCTTTCACGGTCTCGGTCGCCGCGGCGACGTTGGCTTCGGCGATCTCGGTCGCCTGGCGCGTCACCTTGGTGAAGTTGTCGTAGGCCGTGTTGCTGGCGGCCAGCATCGACTTCACCGCGGCCATTGCCACGTCGGAGCCGGCGGGCGCGTTCTTCGACACCTTGTCGAGCAGGGTGCTGAAGTTCTCGTTCCAGTCGGCGACGCGGCCCTCGGCGACTTTGGACAGCTCGGCGCCGGTTTCGGTGGCCACTTCGTACATGCTCTTCGAGAGCGCGATGGCTTTCTCGAGGGTGGGCTGGGCGAACGAGTTCTGCAGGCTCACGAACTCCTGCATGTCGCGCGCGCCGAGCAGGGCACGGGTGTTCGCGATAGAGTCTTCAAAGGCGCTTTTCACGGCGCTGGCTTGGATGTTCGCCAGCTTTTCGAACGCGGCGAATTGAGTGTTCGCTACGGCGAGCAGCGCTTCTACATTGGCCTTGTTGGCCGCTTGAATCTGCTCCGGGGTCACGTACATTGTCTTGCTCCTTATCAGTGTTTTGTGCATTGCAACAATTCGGATTCTAGACCTGCCGTTGAAAAAGTCAACGTTTTTGTGCTACGCACCATGACGAGGGTATATCCAGGGCTGTTCGTGGTCCTTTGGAGCACCGGTTTTATAGGGGCAAAGTTAGGGCTTCCTTACGCGGAGCCTGCCACTTTACTGGTACTTCGCTTCCTGCTGGTGCTGGCCATCCTGCTGCCGCTGTGCTGGCTGGTCCGGGCCCGCTGGCCGAGTCCCCGCAGTGCAGCTCATATGGCGATTGCCGGGGTATTTCTCCAGGCCGGCTACCTCGGCGGGGTGTTCGCGTCGCTCGCCAAGGGAATGCCGGCCGGGGTATCGGCGCTCATCACCGGGCTGCAGCCCGTGTTCACGGCGCTGCTCGGCGCCTGGCTGCTTCACGAGCGCTCGACCCCGCGCCAGTGGGCCGGCCTCGGCCTCGGGCTGGCGGGTGTGCTGCTGGTGGTCGGAGACCGGATCGCGCTCGAGCGCCTCGGCCTCGAGGCGATCGGGTTCTCGGTGCTGGCGCTCGCCAGCATTTCCCTCGGCACGGTCTGGCAGAAACGCCATGGCGCCGCGGTGGATCTGCGCACCGGCGCCGCGATCCAGTTCATGGCCGCGGCGGTGGTGCTCGCGCCGTTCGCGCTGCTGTTCGAGACGCGCGAAGTGCGCTGGACGGGGGAGTTCGCGTTCGCGCTCGCCTGGCTGGTGCTGGTGCTGTCCTTCGGCGCGATCTTCCTGCTGCTCTACCTCATCCGTCACGGCGCGGCGACGCGGGTGGCGAGCCTGTTCTATCTCGTGCCGCCGACCACCGCCCTGATCGCCTGGCCCCTCTTCGGCGAGACCTACAGCCTGACCGCGGCGGCCGGGATGGGGCTCGCTATGCTTGCGGTATGGCTGGTCACGAAACCCTGAGCCTGCGCTACGACCCGGGCGACCCGCAGGTGCAGGCGGACCCGTTCCCGCTGTACCGTCGCATGCAGGACGAAGACCCGGTCCACTGGAGCCCGCTGCTCAAGGCCTGGGTGCTCACGCGCTACGACGACGTCAAGCGGGTGTGCCTCGACACGCACATGTCGTCGGACCGCCTGCGGCCGTTTTTCGCCGCCCTGCCGGCCGCCGAAGCTGCGCGCATGGCCGAGCTGATCCGCTACTTCACGCTGTGGATGGTGTTCCGCGACCCGCCGGAGCACACGCGCCTGCGGCGCCTCGCCGCGAAAGTGGTGAACGTGCGCTCGATCCAGGCGCTGCGGCCGAACGTCGAGGCGATCACGGCCTGGCTGATCGGGGCCGTCGGCGATCGCGAAGCGTTCGATTTCATCGCCGAATTCGCCGGACCGCTTCCGGCGCTGGTGATCATGGACGCGCTCGGCGTGCCGCGCGGCGAACTCGGCCGGCTGAAGCGGCTCTCCGACGAGATGGCGCTGTTCATCGGCAGCGCGCGCGACACCGAGGGCAAATACGCCCGCGCCGAAGCGGCGACGCGCGAGATGGCGCAGCTCTTCCGCGAGCTGATCGCGCAGCGCCGCGCCGCGCCGCGGCGCGACATGCTTTCCGAGCTCGCGCACCTGGACGAGGACGGCGAGCGCCTTTCGGAGGACGAGCTGGTGGCGACCTGCATCCTGCTGCTCTTCGCCGGGCACGAAACCACCACCCACCATCTGGCCAACGGCCTCGCCGCGCTGCTGCGCTTCCCGGGCGAGGCGGCGAAGCTGCGCGCCGATGCAACGCTCGCCGCGGCGGCGGTCGAGGAGCTGCTGCGCTACGACGGGCCGATCGGCGCGCAGGTGCGCATCGTCCAGGAGCGTCAGGACTTTAACGGCAAGACGCTGCAGCCGGGCGAGCGCGTGTTCCTGCTGATGAACGCGGCCAACCGCGATCCGCGCGCCTACCGCGATCCCGACCGCGTCGATCTCGCGCGCGACGGCGTGCCGCACTTGAGCTTCGGCTACGGCGCGCACCTTTGCCTCGGTTTTCCGCTCGCGCGGCTCGAAGGCCAGGTCGCGCTGCCCGCGGTGCTCGCGCGCTGGCGCCATATCGAGCCCGCCGCTTCGCCCATGGAATGGATCGATTCGATGGTGTTGCGCGGGATGAAAGCGATGCCGGTCACGGCGCGCGCGTGAAGGCGGACCACGACCTTCCGCGCGCTGTGCCTCGGCTCGCTGCTCAGCGTGGTGGTGCCATCGCGCGTCGCGCGGGGATGAGCGACGCATCCCAGTTGCGCGCCGCCTCCTGGAGGTCGCTCGCCGGGGGTTGTCCGAGAAATTGCAGTACCGTGGGAAGATCGGAAACCGACACCGGCAAGGCACCGGTCTGCTTCGACAGCTTCTCGCCCGCCGCGTCGATTGCCGCGGGGATATGCAGGTAGCGCGGCGTGGGCAGGCCGAGCAGGCGCTGCAGGTAGATCTGCCGCGCGGTGGAGCCGAGCAGATCGGCGCCGCGCACCACGTCGGTGACGCCCTGGGCGGCATCGTCGACCACCACCGCCAGCTGGTAGGCGAACTGCCCGTCGGCGCGCCGCAGGACGAAATCGCCGACCTCGCCTTCGAGGTCCTGGCGCACGCGGCCCTGGGCGCGATCGACGAACTCGATCGATCCGGCAACCTTCAGCCGCAACGCGCGCGGCTGTTTGCCGCACGGCAAGCCCCCGCGGCAGGTGCCGGGATAGATTTGCGCGCCGTCGGCGGCGAGGAGGAGAGACGAGTCGGCGATTTCGCGGCGGCTGCAGCCGCAGCCATAGGTGAATTCCCGTAGATTATTTAGGGATTCTTCATAGAGCGCCCTGCGCCGGCTCTGGAAAACCACCTCGCCATCCCAATATAGGCCGAGACGCTCGAGCGTCCGCAGGATTTCGTCCGCCGCCCCCGGCTGCTCGCGGGGCGGATCGAGGTCCTCGATGCGCACCAGCCAGCGGCCGCCCGCCGCGCGCGCTTCCAGCCAGCCGGCGAGCGCCGCGGCGAGCGAGCCGAAGTGCAGCGGCCCGGTCGGTGATGGCGCAAAGCGGCCGGTGTGCATGATTCGCTAGAGTACACTGCGCGTTTTTGCGCGCATTTTCATGGAGAAACCGTGGCGACGATCGACCTGACAGCCGAGAATTTCGAGAAGACCGTCAACGACAACCCGATGGTGATCATCGATTTCTGGGCGCCGTGGTGCGGCCCCTGCAAGGGCTTCGCGCCGGTCTACGAGAAAGCCTCCGACACCCACCCCGACGTGGTGTTCGCCAAGGTGAACACCGACGAGCAGCAGGAACTCGCCGGGTCCTTCGGCATCCGTTCCATCCCGACGCTGATGGTGTTCCGCGAAAAGGTGATCCTGTTCCAGCAGGCGGGCGCGCTTCCCGGCCAGGCGCTCGAGCAGGTCATCGGTCAGGCCAAGGCCCTCGACATGGCAAAGGTGCGCGAGGAACTCGGCAAGCAGGATGGAAGAACTCCGGCGTAGCGGCGAGCGCGGCTTCGCCGACCACGGCTGGCTGCGCTCCTTCCACAGCTTCTCGTTCGCGGATTACCACGATCCGCGGCACATGGGCTACGGGCCCTTGCGAGTCATCAACGAGGACCGCGTGCGCCCGGGCTCGGGGTTCGGCACCCACGGGCACCGCGACATGGAAATCATCAGCTACGTGCTCGAAGGCGCGCTCGCGCACCGCGACTCGATGGGCAACGGCTCGACCATCGTGCCCGGCGACGTGCAGCGCATGAGCGCCGGCAGCGGCGTGCGCCACAGCGAATACAACCACGACCAGTCGGGAGTCACCCACTTCCTGCAGATCTGGATCGAGCCCGCGGTCACTGGAATGGCTCCCTCCTACGAGCAAAAGCATTTCGGGCCGCAGGAGAAGCGCGGCCGGCTGCGCCTCATCGCCTCGCCCGACGGCGCCGAGGGCTCGGTCAAGCTCCATCAGGACGCGCGCATCTATGCCGGGCTGTTCGACGGCGCGGAGCGCGCGCGCCACGCGCCCGGCCGCGGACGCATCGCCTACGTGCACGTGGCGCGCGGCTCCGTCCGCGTGAACGGCAAGCCGCTCGCGGCCGGCGACGCGCTGAAGACCGACGCCGCGCTCGAGATCGACGGGGGGGAGGGCGCCGAGGTGCTACTCTTCGACCTCGATGGCCGGCACCCGAATCGAGAAGGATAGTTTCGGCGACATCGAAGTCCCGGCCGATCGGCTGTGGGGCGCCCAGACCGAGCGCAGCCGGCGGTTTTTCCGCATCTCCGGCGAGCGCATGCCGCTCGCCGTCATCTACGCCCTGGCCCGCATCAAGCACGCCGCCGCCCGCGCGAACTCACAATTGAAACTCCTGGATTCCGGCAAATCCGAAGCCATTCAGCGCGCGGCCCTGGAGGTGCTCGCGGGAAAGCACGACGCGGAGTTCCCGCTGGTGGTGTGGCAGACCGGCTCGGGCACGCAGACCAACATGAACGTCAACGAGGTGCTCGCCAACCGCGCCTCCGAGCTGCTCGGCGGCAAGCGCGGGGCGCGGCGCCGGGTGCACCCCAACGACGACGTGAATCTCGGCCAGTCCTCGAACGACGTGTTCCCGACTGCGATGCATGTCGCGGCCGCGCAGGCGCTGAGCGCCGATGTCCTGCCCGCCGCCGAGCAGCTGAGGAAGACGCTGCAGAAGAAGAGCCGGGATTTCGCGCGCATCGTCAAGATCGGCCGCACGCACCTGCAGGATGCGACGCCGCTCTCGCTCGGGCAGGAGTTTTCGGGCTACGTCGACCAGCTCGCGCAGGCGCAGGCCGCGGTCCGCGCCGCCCTGCCCGGGCTGCACCGCCTGGCGATCGGCGGCACCGCGGTCGGAACCGGACTGAATACTCACAAGGATTTTTCCCTGAAGGTCTGCGCATGGCTTGCCCGGGAAACCGGGATTCCATTCAAGGACGCCCCCAACAAATTCGCCGCGCTGGCCGGCCACGAGGCGCTGCTGTTCGCCCATGGCGCGCTGAAGACGCTCGCCGCGGCGCTCGCCAAGATCGCGAACGACGTGCGCCTGCTCGCCTCGGGGCCGCGCTCGGGGCTGGGCGAGCTGCGCATTCCCGAGAACGAGCCGGGCAGCTCCATCATGCCCGGCAAGGTCAACCCGACGCAGGTCGAGGCGCTGACCATGCTGTGCGCGCAGGTGATGGGCAACGACGTGGCGCTGAACATCGGCGGCGCCTCGGGCCAGCTCGAGCTCAACGTCTACAAGCCGATGATGATCCATGCCTTCCTGCAGAGCGCGCGCCTGCTCGCCGACGGCTGCCGCTCGTTCGAGGAGCACTGCGCGCGCGGCATCGTGCCCGACAAGGCGCGCATCCGGGAGCTGCTCGAGCGCTCGCTGATGCTGGTGACCGCGCTCTCGCCGCACATCGGCTACGACAAGGCCGCCGCGATCGCCAAGAAGGCGCACCGCGAGGGCAGAACGCTGCGCGAGGCCGCCCTCGCGCTCGGCTACGTCTCCGCCGCGGATTTCGACCGCTGGGTGCGGCCGGAATCGATGATCCGACCTTCGACGTGAGGCGCCGATATTTCGACGTGAACCGCCGGTATTGCCTGGCGCTCGCTCTCGCCTGCGCTCTGCCCGCACGGGCCGCATCGCCGCCGCGCTTCGCGCGCGGGCTGCTCTGGCGCGTGACGCAGAAAGCGGTCGCCCCGAGCCACGTCTACGGCACCATCCACGTCGCCGATCCGCGCATCGCCGGACTGCCGGCGGCGGCGCGGCGCGCCTTCGACGGCGCCAAATCGCTGATGCTCGAATACCTGCCGGACGCGTACAGCCGGGAGCGCTTCCTGGAGGCGGCGATGTTCCTCGACCGGCAGACGCTCGAACAGAAGATCGGCCCGGCCGACTTCGAGCGCGCCCTGGAGCAGCTGCGGCCGATCGGGCTCGAGCGCGAGTTCGTCAACAAGATGAAGCCCTGGGGCGCGCTGCTCAATCTGCGCACCGCGTCAGCGGGGCAGGGCGCGCCGCTCGACGCGCAGCTGCTGGAGCTGGCGCGCGAGCGGCGCCTGCCCCTGCACCAGATCGAGGGCGTCGAAGAGCAGATTTTCACCTTCGACGAGTTTCCGATGGACTCGCAGGTGGCGCTGCTCAAGCACAGCCTCGCCCACCGCGACGAGCTCGCCGAGCTGGCCGAGGGCACGCTGCAGGCCTACCTGGCGCGCGACCTGGCGCGCATCTGGCGGCTGCG
>Ga0209640_10004798_pt1 | contig 11844 bp, 15 predicted proteins | sample RifCSP10_1_FD_184018 | JGI IMG/M metagenome (GOLD analysis project Ga0209640, IMG submission 184018) | Soil microbial communities from Rifle, Colorado - Rifle CSP2_sed 10_1 (SPAdes) (version 2) | ecosystem: Environmental > Terrestrial > Deep subsurface > Rock core/Sediment | place: Rifle... | reverse complement strand
CGTTTACTTCCTGGTTAACACCGGAGTAAGAGTAAGCACGCTTGTTGAATTAAGTTGGGAAGATATTGACTGGAAAAGAAAGCTCATCATCCTGCGCAATGTAAAAGTGATGGGCACACCGTTCACAATTCCGCTGGTCCCTAAGTTCCGGGATCTGCTCAGACAAATTGGAATAAAGAAATCAGGAAAGATATTTCCATACAAAGATATCTGGTCAACAAAGTTCTTTAATAAAGTCCAGAAGAAACTAAAGCTCAAAACAACATACGGCATTCACCGTCTCAAGCACACATTCATCTCAGAATCAATCAAGCAAGGTATCCCGATAGAGATCCTGAGCGAGCTGACGAACACATCCCTGCGCACACTCAAACGGCATTATGCAAACATATCAAAAGAACATCTCTCCAGAGAGCTGCAGCGCATAAAAATCGGTTAAATAAAAATGCTTAAACACAAGGCAAGGATTCGAACCTGCGGCGTCTGGGATTATAATGGTCGTGGCTCCATCCCAAACGTCTAGCCACTCGTTACACGCTTGCATCCGTGCACATCAACCTTAAACCACTCAGTCACTTGCTTCAAGCTTGAGGCGCAAAAATAATAAATATAAATGAAAAGTCAATAGGTGATGACTCGAAACGTGACTCGAAATTGTTCACCAGGAGTGCTAATTAGTGCAAGCAAACCCTCATAATCCTGTAATATTCGCCACAATTGAACAATAAAAATACTACCCCAACACTGGGTCGTTTTTTATTTGATGATTTTATAAGCCTATAACTACCGATAATACAAGCACTTATACTAACTACTCAATACTAACTACTAACTACTAATTAAGACGTGACTCGATATCTGACTCGAAATTGTATATGAATTAAGCCCACAGATTGCGCCTGTGCCACGATCTCTGCCCGGTTTGATATAAGTATCGGTCTAGCTTAAATTAAAAAACGCCCCGCCTTGGCGGGGCGCTCTTTTCAGCAGTCACAGTGGAAGAGGGCATCCACTTTTAACGGATGTCAGGGAGGAACATCCGAACTTTTACATTTCTTCCAATAATGTGTATGTAAACTTATTGCCATGTAATTTTCTATGGATTTCGGCTAATTCCATAAATTCCATAAAATCACGATAGCCTGCGAATACCTGGCAGCCAGCAGAGAACTTGCCAATCTTTAATGAAAACCAATGCGCTTTAGCTCTGTGTATGTTAATACCAAAATATCCCTTCTGGATTGTTTTAGTATCCATATCGAGTATGTCATCTTTATCTGCATCCCTGAATACCCTAACTGGACCGTTCCTCTGGCAGAGAGCCTTATACTTTCCATTGTGCAAATCAATAGAATATACATCAACATATTGTCCGGGACAAAGGATTGCAGTCCCTTCAACTCTTAATGGATTATTTAACCAGTATAATCCGGGGTCAGTTGTGATCTTCCACTGCTGGCAGTAAAGTTTATGATCGGCTAGATAAGCACAATAAAGAGTATCATTAAATTCATTGATAGTATCACTGCTTGATCTTATCCCGATGATGTTCAGCTTATAGTCTTGAAAATAGAACTCATAACCCAACTTCATCATTCTTTCTTTCAGAATGGTATATAAAGAGATTACTCCTTCATTTAACATTACAATTGTCCCGCTAAATAAATTGAGCCCGCAGTGCCGATCACTCCGATTGCTATTCCAAACCAAACCGATTTATACCAAACATTCTCCTGATAGTATGCTTTCTTCCAGAATATTATTTCATTAATCTTCATATTCATTAAATCATCGCTTGCACCCTTGATCATTTCCACATCCATCTGGTAAAGAAGATAGTTACTCTGCAGATCCACGTAAGCACGGCGGAGCTGCCCAAGTTCGATGAGCAGATCTATTGCATCCGGTAAAGCTTTATTAACTTCACCTTGTAAGGGGTGAAGGTTCTGACTGTAGCTTTCGGACGTAGTAAAGAAACAAACTATCAGCAAGCTCAGGATGAAGATTGAGCAGGCTGTCTTTCCTTTGTTGTTCATATTTGTAAACCGTTGAATAATAATTATTAATTGTTTTAATGCTGTCAAGCTCTTTGAGATGCTCAAACATAGCGTCAAGCTTTTCAAGTGCAAGCTCGCTTTTATCTGCCAATGCTTTGCCCTCCAGTTTGGTAAGAGTATCCTGCTCATTGCAGAATGCAAGATAAAGCACCATCCCGACAAACAGGATGAATAAGATCAGATGCAGCTTGTCAAACTTCATTCTGCTTTTCTTCTTTCTTTTTAGAGAATACATTTCTTAAACCACCCGCATCAGAAATGTTTTCTATTGCCATAGCACCGCCTAAAACAGAAGTGCCAATCATTAACCAGAAAATAATACTTTGAAAATCATTACCACTTAGTATGACTCCCCACTTGATTGCAAGCGCAGTTAATAAAGGAACAATTATCTCAAAGATTATTGTTACGATGAATTTCCTTTTACCTTTCATTTTATTCTCCTGTTATTTTAGTTGGTTAAATAATGCTCAGTTTTGCCAAATCTCCACTTAAAATATTTTCTAAATTGTTTCCTATTGCCCAAAATGTATTTGATATAATTCCAAAGAAAATATCTTATCTCTAATCTGCCTTCGTTATACCAACATACACCCTTCCATCCATCATTGTTTATAAATCCAAATTCTAACCAAAGTTCATTTTTCATTTTATTCTCCTATCTATAATTTGATGGATTACTTATCCACTGTTTAATATACCAGATGTCATCATCTTTTAATTCTCTTATTTGCTGTTTCAATGATTCTATCTTTGTCTCTTTAATCTGTAAATCATTTTTAATATCGTGCTGAGCAAAATAAACCCCGACAATAAAGCTGGCGATCGCTATCACCAATCCGAAAGCTGTAAATGATTTACCTAAATTTTCTTTTATCCAGTCTTTCATTTACTTTTCATTAGTCCTCTTATTAATGCGCCAAGTAATGTATTAAACATCCCAAGAATAACTCCATCTTTACCACCTATAACAAGAAATGTTAAAAGAAACATTGCGATGATTATCATTATATCAATAGGCTCAAATTTTTCAGTTATATTTTTCCAACTCATCTATTTTACCTTCCAGCTTTCTGATATAAATTGCAATTAAGAAAAAAGTTATTCCGATAACCACAAAAAGAATCGAAGTATTAAGAGCCATCCCAACATCAGTTGACCATTTGTAATAATTCTCTCTATGTGCTATATATCCTGCTAAAGAATAACTGCCAACAGACAGAACACATAACCCCATAAATTGGATAAGCTGAAATATCAATAAATTATGCCCTATGAACTTTATTATTTCTATAAGTATTTTTCTCATTTCTACCTCTATTCGTTTTTCTTTTCTAACAGTTTACCAAATACAGGGATTAAGTAATACCACAATGGTTTAACCTTCAAAATAACGTGCATAAACATATTGCGAATCCAAAACATATACGCCCAAAAAAGTATTGGCAGTATCAATAAAAAATACCATTCTAATTTCAATGCAAAGTATAAAACAAAAGTTAGTGCTATTGCCATCATAGCATACAGAGCACCTTCTGATATATGAGCAGAATCATAAATGCTTTTACTTTTATCATTTTGGTCTGTGAACCAATACCATTTCTTTTTATAATCAGCCCATTGCCAGGAAGTCCAAGCCCTTTCATCTCTCGTCTGCTCACATAATACCTGCACTTCCATATATCCTCCGATAGAAGCAAACAGGGTTGCAATTACTATCACTAAAATTATTTCAATCATTAATTGGCTCTACAAGTTTTTGATATTTCCTTTTTACAAACTCTCTGAATCCTGCAAAGTCTGGTTCTTTATGAACGTATGTATAGTGAGATGAATCTTCGCAGGCTAATTCATTATAATATCCATCTTCCTGATTCCCCTTCTGGGTGACACAACTTCTGTCATACCATTTAATAATATGTGTGTGCTGCAACGAACTATCATTAAAACATTCCTGTTCATACTCAATAATTAAATCGTAAGTATTATACTGTGCGAATACTATCGAGTAAAGGAACAGAAAGATTATTATTGTTTTCATTCCTTTACCTATTCAACTATTATAATTCTTGTTTTAATCGCAAGTGTCGCTTTCGTTGTTACTACAAAATTTTGTGATTGTCCACCAGCTAATATTGTCTCGGTATAAGCAGTTGAATAACTCCCGCCAGTTGTATTTTTAACAAACACAGTATCGGTCTGGTCAGCAGTTTTTTGTGCAGTAGAATATGTGCCAGCATAGTTAATCTTGAAAGAAGCCGATGTTGTAGTCCATACGCTAAAAGTTGAATCTGCATTATCAAAAGCAGAAGAAGCGATATATTCCGTACTCAACTCTGCATTATTAATCGCAGTAAAACTAAATGAAGGAATTGTATCTGCTATGCCTTGCTGATATTCCAACGCACCTAAATCCCAACTTCCGGTTCTCGGATTGCCAAGTATATCATAAGCTATATCAGGGAATAGTTCTAATAAATGAGGATATTCTTCCGCTATGTTAGCCCCTAAATCCCTCCCCGTTTCAGTATAATAATCTGTAATATTACTACCATACTTTTGCACAAAAGAAACGTCAGTTGAATTACCTGTTAATGAATTAGCATCATACAAATCACCACCAAATAAACTTGAATCCCGCCATTGTGCATAAGTATATGTCCCAAATCCCTCACCTATATAAAATGGATTAGAGAGTCCGCCATTTTCAAAATACCCGTTATTATCTACTTCTCTGAAATATGTATAATCAAAAAAATACTGGAATCTTAACCATAAAGGGACTGTTGAATCTGCAACTATTATATTATTCTTAAAAATTAAAGTATCTAAAATACTTCCTTCTATCCCTATCGGTATTGTAGTATTTAATCCATCATCAGCAAAAAGAAAAGTGTTATTAAATACATACCACTTTTGATGATAAACATAAGGAGAGTCCGGGAACTGGTAGGCAAACACCGGGTTCATATCAGAAAGATCATTGCGGGCAACGATAAGGTTATTGTATATATAATAATTGATTGAACTGAATGCCCCCGAAGTGTATAGAATTGCATTCCATCCTATACCCGAAGAGGTTGCAATCAACACATTGTTTCTTATTATTAAGTAAGATGTCTCTAAAGAATCTTTGTTAGCAAATCCACTTATTTGTATAAAGTCAATATGTTGGGGTGTTTCAACCGCGACGTTTTCAATAATAAAATAGTTATCTTCAATAGTATGAAAACCCCTGCCATCGGATATACCAATGGGGTCTAAAGACGTGGCTCTATCTTTACCAATATGAGTATAAGTGCAACCTCTGATAGTGCCCCTCGTTCCTGCAAGATAGAACCCCCCTGTCAAACCTGCGTTATGTATTACGCAATTTTCGATTGTATTATCATTGCCATATATATATATCAATCCATTATCAACAGTAGTAGAATCTGACCTTGTGTCGTAAAATGTAACCCCTGTTATCTTTACATTATTAATCCCCATAAGAACAAATAAGTTATATGTATCATCATTCTTTGTAATAACATAAACATCGCCGTCGTGCCCTGACTGCCAGGCAGGAGCTATTACTACTTCTTCATTGAAGGTAGGAATAAATTCTCCTTCACTTGCTTCCCTTCTAATACCATTATAAAGATTATTAGATAAAGGGTAGTAACAAGTTGAATCAGCACCGCCCGAAACATAAATAGTATCACCATCACCAATTATAGCCCAATTTACACCTTGATTACCAAGCCAAACAGATGAATCCAGAGTATTCCACGCATCAGTCCAGCTTCTACCTGTATTAGCACCAGTTGCATCTCTATCTACATACCAAACATTCTGTGCGTTAAGAGTTATTGCTAATAATATGAATATGAGCCATAGGCTCATCAGCCTTTGGTTGAAAAGATATTTCATTTAGTAAGTAGTCCCGATTAAAACTTGGTCTGCTGTTGTTACGTTTGTCCCTGTTAAATCATTCCCGCTTGCTGAATGGTCATTTAGCATTTCTGCATCGGTAGCCCCACTCCATTTATACCAAGCTACTACTGTTCCGCCTAAGTATGAAGCGTTTAGAGTTCCACCTGTATTATATAAAGCAGTTATTTCATCTGCTGTTAAAGCATACCCGCTTACAATTTGAACTTGTCCTATTAAACCGGGATAATACCAACCTTGAGAATAACCATCTTGCCCGATTGTTAATTTAGAATCGCCAGAACTTGTATTGCCTTGATTTAAGGTTGTATAAGCCGCATTATTATCTCTATATATATTGTAATCAGATACGCCTCCTGTCAAATCAGAACAAGTTATGACAACTAACATCCACGTATCCGCCTCTGTTTCTACCACCCCACTACCCACACTACCTCCCGTTCCATTATCATAAACAAATGTCCAAACCTCAATAGAAGTTAATACAAGTACCCACCCCCTTGTGGGGTTAGCATCAGTTGAAATTATTGTTCTTTGACCTCCATCTATCGTGCTTGGCGTTTTCACCCAAGCTATGATTGAAAATGTCTTGGCAGACAGATCAACATCCGTAGGTGATGTTTTTGTTGCGTATTCATTTGAACCGTTCAGGTCAACAGCGTAAACATCTTCTGCGACAACTTCATCATCAAAGAGTAATCCAAATTTACTCTGTGCTTGAAGTGTAAAAGATAAAAGTAAAAAACCTATTGCTAAATATTTTTTCATTATTCTCTCCAATAAATTTTGTATCTTAAATAAGTTAAGTCATCACCTATATAAGTGAAGTAAAAATAAACTTCATTACCCGCAGGGATTGTGGCATCGTTAAAAGTTGTGATTGTATTCCAACCAGAAACATTTGTATAGGCATTAAAACAAGTTGTGCCTAATCCCAAAGCTCCGAATGTACCAACCACCGTTATGGAATCATCAGTCCTGACTTGAATTGAATCTATTGTTATCGCACTGTGTGTATAAAAATTACTTATAGTATCAGCAGTTGTGGGGTTTAATATCTGGTCTGGTCTTTGTGGTGCGTGAATATAAACGGGTGCTTGTAAAGCCCCACCAGTTTTTTGCCATATTCTAAAATCATCTATATAATAACTCACGTCGTTATCTTCATTTCTTATTCCTACTTGGTCGTATGCCGAACCAGATGATGTGAACGTACCACTATAAGTGCCAGCGGTAGTTACGTTGATATTATATCCCCCACTTCCTATAATTATGGTATCATTGGCGGAACAAGAATCTATTCTAAAAGAATATCCATAAGCAACATTACTGTCCATTACACCAGTTTGTGATATACTCCAAGCGTGTGTATTACCGTCAGTCACAAAATGTAATGTGCCCGTTGGGCTTTCTTCTACATAATTCCCTGCATCTTCCAAAGAGACATTCCAGTTATCAGGGTTGTCCCCAGTCCAATCCGTGAAGTTACCGTTAAGAAGAAGATTTTCTCCTATGGCGACACTCAAAATGCCTGAATTTGGGTTAGCATAAATATCATTGGCATTTAATCCAATGCTATTAAATTGCACTCCAGAATAATTTAACAGTCCTAATCTCGTTATATCATAGTTATCCATATCAATGTTAGTCGCAACAGCACCAATGAACGAAGGAGTGTAAATTCTTTTTACCGTTAAGTTTTCTACTGGTGTTGTCGAAGTAATTGAAAACGGTGCAGTCCCAGTGGTTAGAACAGAAAACAATCTCCCCGCATTTACGTACAGAAGATTATCCTGTCCCAACCATACCGAATTAGAACCACTTGCCTTTAACCGCAAATTACCACTTGATGCACTTACATACCCCTCATTGCCTAAAATTAAATTTGTCAAAGTGTTAGGATAGTATTGTATAGACAAAGGCATGTAAGCCGTACCCGAATCATTAAAGGTAGTGTTAAAATAATAAGGACTTGATGAACCCAATATCCCATATTGCCAATATCTATATGTATCTGTGTTATAAAACCTTAAAGGATAATTGTTATAATAGTAATTCCCATTATAGAATGATGTTACGCCTGTGAATTTTGTTGGGCTGTTGGCATCGCCAGTTATAGCCGTATTCTTATTTAGAGATGAAACATCTTCACTAATCGCAGTAGCAATCCCCTGATAACCATATTGAATTAAATTATAAGTTGAGTTGGTTTCAAATCTGTAATAAGCATAAACATCGGCGTCATCATAAAGATTATTCCCTATAAATGAGTTATTATTTGCATAAGTCCCTTTAACAAAATAATCATATCCGACCATCTCTACTAAGTTGCCAGCGATGTAATTACCTACATCCGCATTAGAAGAACCACCTACAATTTCGATAGCACCAACCGAATCAATATTGCTTCCACAGGTAAGCCACCAAGTATTATTCACGATTTGAATACCATTGGCATATCTTCTTAAATAAAGCCCTCTCCTGATTCTATAAAAATAATTCTCTGAGAAAATAGAACCATACCCCTGGAATGGAGAATTACCATTTGCAAAAGCCGTAGTATGAGTGCCTCCACAAACAATAGCATCGTTTGAAGCATTACTTGTCGCACCCGAACCAAAGAAAGTTGTGTTACGAATATATGAAGTAGTCGCAGTGGTCTTAAAAAAACTCTTATTAGCAACCTGTGTATAAAAAGTAAGATTTTCTATTGCTAATGTTCCAAGCCCCATAGTTAGAATGAAGACACTATCACCCCCATCATAAGTAAACTCTACAATAGTCCCCCCTAATGGTTCGGTAGTTGTCCCAGCCGTTTTTGTAAAATTACCAGAACCGCTTATTATTATCGGAACATTTGTATAATACCCGCTTGAAGTATCAGAATTATGCGGTATAAGCCATTGAGAACCATCTATGTAATGTTTATCTGACAATCTTAACTCACCACCACCTATTGAATATAAATAAGCAAAAGCTAAATCAAATGCCGTTGAATCATCTGTCGAACCATTACCAACCGCACCAAACATTTCTGGTATAACTATATAAGAAGTCTTAGTGTAGAGAGAATCAAAGTTTGCGTTTACGGTTGTGGTGTCGTCTGTAATATTTAATATGGTTCTGGTCTGGTCAACTGTTTTTCTATACCAAACATTATCTGAGTCTTGTCCGACTATAAAAGTATTAGTTGCATTGGGTGTATCTAAAGCAACTGTGTAATAAGGTGTTGCTGTCGGTACCCCATCCGTTGGAGTCTGCCCATTCAGCATCAAATTAAAATTGCCGGATGTAACCCAGACCGTATCAGGTCCGTAAGCATAAATTGAATAGTAATATTTTGCCGCATTAAAGCTTGCAGTTTCATCCACATAAAGCGTGCAGGTTAATGTTGTGTAAGGTGCGCTGTAACTTACAGTAGTTGGTTTTTGTATTAACCTGTTACAAGTATTGGATGTGCAGGGCTTAACTACAAAGTAAAGACTATCATAAGCAGAATAATCACCGGCTGCTTTCCACGTTAAAGTTGTTGTGGATCCCCGTTCGACGAATACGTGGTTGTCGACTTGCGCGGCGGTTGTAGCAACAAATAAAAAACATACAACCATACAGACATACTTCCATACGCCCATACAACCATACAACCATATCCGCGATTGTATGAATGTATGAATGTATGACCTGCCTACCGGACAGGCAAGTTGAATGATTGTATGAAAAGCTTTCATCAGAACCCACTCCTGATCAACGGAATCAACTTCCGGTCTGCTGCTTCAGTTTCCCAGGCATCGCCGCTGGTGTAACATCCAAACCTTATGTATCTTTTAAGCGCATAAATCAATTGCGGTTTTAAGATATTTATCCCCGCAACTTCCGGTGTGAATGTGTAAAGATCACCTTCGTAATGCACAGGCTTCCAATCGTAAGGCGTTCCGCCGGATGTATCTGCAGCCGAGTTATATGTTGCAGAAGTTTGTATGAAAAACTTTGCGGCTGTAAATGCAGCGGTTGTATCAAAATCCACCCCAACAAGTATTCTACCGTTAAGATCGTAACCTGCGGTTGTATCACCATCTTCATAATAGTATGTTGTGGAGTCGCCCGAAAGGATTACAAGCGTGTCGCGGTCGGTGGTGAATTGTGCAAGCGCAGGCAATGCAAAGCATACAACCATACAACCATACAACCATACGCGGTTGAATGAATGTATGAATGTATGACCTGCCTGCCGGACAGGCAAGATGTATGAATGTTGTTTTTTCATTTTGTTACCTTTATGTTGTTAATTTTTTCAGCCATAGGCTGATCCGCCTCAGGCGGAAATTTTTAATTGCTTTAATTATTACTTCTCGAAACTTCTACCCAAGCCAATGCGGGCTCCTCTGCAATACACATCAAGGTTATTATATCATTGTACCCCATCGTAAAATTGCCTGCTAAATATAAATTGTCATCACCGCTAACATAATCTTTTAACAAAATCGTATAAGGAACTGTCGCATTTCTTAAAACAATTATTTGCCCGTTAGTAAATGCCGTACCCGTTATCCTGCTGATACCATCCGTTAAGTTGCCAGGTAAAATAAACGCTGCTATTGGGACTTGTCCCACCGGGAAAGTTATTATCGTATCTGCGACCGTTATAGGAGAGTACGCATCAACACCCAACACGAAAGTATTAAAGACCGTGCCTGAATCCATAGTAAAGGATTCGCTAATATTTATATTTGGCACTGAAACATTTTTACTAAAAGTTATAGTAGAATCATTATACTTTATAGAAGCCGAATCATTACCGGCGTCATTTATTATCGTAAATGTATTTGCATAAATATTAAAAAACGGCGCTGTGTTCCTGCCGATAATGGATGATGCTTGTGTTCTTTGTATTCCGTGTGTCCACATTTGTGTGGTGCAAACAACACTATCACCGTTAAAGAAAACTTTCCCGTGGCTTCCTGCATTAAAAGTTGCACCGTCAAAATTATTTATTCCGTTCCAACTGTTAGAAGCATTAAGCAAGGTTGTAATGCGGGCTTCGGTTGTGTCTCTTGCTTGTAACCAAAAATTAGAGAAAATCATTTTTCGCCAGGCATATTTGTTAGCCACCTTTGTTTGAAATCCGATTATATCATTTGCCCCGAATGTAGTTTTGCTCGTAAAATTAGCGGTGGAATCATAAGTAACCTGTGCATTTATATTTTCGGGCATTAAGCTGTAAGCAACAAGCATTAAGCCAAACAAAATTATTCTATTTAAAATCTTCATTTCTAATTCCTCTTTCTATTTATTGTTTATTACTTACCATTTACTTTTTTAATCCGTTTGTGCCGTTTGATCCGTATCTGTTTCAACTACCTGGTCCGAATCCATTTGAACTATTCCTTCGCCCGATGTAACCTGCAGACTCCCGAGGTTAACCGGCTTCTTGCTTTTGAATATTATTCTGAAAGTATCATAAGCCCAGGGTGTTTCCAGCGGGAAGAGTTCCGTTATCTGCATCCTGAATTTTACATAGCCACCATCTTTATCTACAAAATAATCTGCATTCTGACTCGGTGATAAAGCAGTAACTTCCGTTTTGTTATAACTTGAATAAAAATTTTTAAACCACGTTAAAGAGTTGGTTAAGTTTTTATGCAGCCTGCACAAAACAGTAACGGTGATATGATCGTAGTCTGCTTTGTTGGTCCAGCTGCGTGTTGTGTTGATAATACTTTCGTGCTCAATATCCCTGCTTTCAAGCTCGATAGATTCAATAAAAGATTTTTCAATGCTGATTTCATCCTCATCAACTACAAATTTTGGAACTCCCGTGCCGAATAAATAACTTTCCATTACAGCTCCTGCACTA
>Ga0209640_10004797_pt1 | contig 11846 bp, 20 predicted proteins | sample RifCSP10_1_FD_184018 | JGI IMG/M metagenome (GOLD analysis project Ga0209640, IMG submission 184018) | Soil microbial communities from Rifle, Colorado - Rifle CSP2_sed 10_1 (SPAdes) (version 2) | ecosystem: Environmental > Terrestrial > Deep subsurface > Rock core/Sediment | place: Rifle... | reverse complement strand
CGTCTTGCGACACCACGCCGAGCCCGATCATCACCGCCGCCCCGAGCAGCGCCACAATCGTCTTGTGGATCCGCTCGGTGATGATGACCAGATAGCACAAGCCAAAGATGAGCAGGGCCAAAGCAATCGAAGACATTCAATACCTCTAGTCGACTGAAAGAATGACGCGGGGCCCAGAATCTTTCACGCAGTATCCGGAAACCACTGCCGCAATGCAACGAGAGTCGTCTTTTTCGATGCAATTCATGCCAGGACGGCCACAGAGAACATTGTCTCTTTCTCTATCTATCAATGCCCCGCGTTTCAGGATCGAGGTCATGTCGTAGTAGACGAGTCTCGAAACGATGCTTCTGCATGAGGCCCGCATGTTCGAAGCCATCGTCCCGTCAGGAAACCAGTTCCCGCCGTATCGGTTGAGCACAACTCAGCACGACGGCACCACAACAGAAAATTATAATACCTACTGTTTCACACCACTCTTCCGGCAACTTCATCCGGTGAGACGATCGCTGTCACCCCATGACCAACCGAGCGCCACAGGACTCTGGGGACTCTTCGTTCCTCACCTGCCGAAAGCCACACTCTACAAATATGCTAGCCGGCTACGCTGGTGTGAAGGGCCACATTGTATCTTTCTTAGAAGCAATGGATGCTTTCAAATACAGTCCGTTTTCTCATACACGCATACAGTCCGCCTTCGCATAGAGTCCACCCACGAGAGTGCAATCCACAGAACTCTGTTCATACGTTTTATACGTTTAATAAACGCGATGGATGACTCGCTCTCCTTGGTCCAGGTCTTGCTGACGTATGGCGTGCATCTGGTTCACCCCGGGAAATAATTCTGGAATCCCGGATTTCGGAGTACCTGTAACATCATTAAGGAGTACACGATGTCGCATCATTGTAAGAAGTTCCTGTCGGCTGGTCTAGCAGGAGTGCTGTGCTCTACGGCGCTGTTCAGTCTCCCCGTGGCTCACGCTGATGGAAGGGACGGAAGAGGAGGGGATGGAAGAAACAATCTGCACCTTCCGGGTCTGCGGGACCGGCCTTACACGCCGGAAAATTCCTTTACGCGCATGTTTCCGGAGTTGCCGCCCTTCGCCAGGCCGACCGATGAGGCGCGGGAACAGGCCAAGAAGCTAGGCGAAAAAGATGGCTTGATCGATGCGAGAGATAATCTGACCAATCCCATTCTGTCCATCACGGAACCGAATCTTAGTTTGAACAATCCCGACAATCCCAACATGACGGCCGGCGTGACCTTCTTCGGTCAATTCCTGGACCACGATATCACACTCGACCCACGATCCCCCTTGCTCGAACGGAGCCACCCTGGAAAGACAACGAACTTTCGCACCGCGGCGTTCGATCTAGACAGTGTGTACGGGAGTGGACCCAAAGAATCTCCGGAGTTGTACGACCTGAGTTCCGTGGATTTCAAGCTACGCGTCGATCCCATTCCAGGCTCACACCTCGTCTCGCGCGATAAAAAACCCCGGTACGATTTACCACGTTTACCCTGTGATCAAGTCAATAATTGTACCGCCATCCTGGGCGATAGCCGGAACGACGAACACGTGATCCTTGCGCAGTTCCATCTGGCGATGCTGCGTTTTCATAACGCGGTGATCGACCACCTCCGGGCTGACCCGGCGAACGCCGGTCAATCCGCCGAGCAGATCTTCCAGCTGGCCCAACGCCAGGTCCGCTGGCACTATCAGTGGATCATCCTGCACGAATTCCTGCCACTCACAATCGGACAAGAGCGCGTCAAGGATATCCTCAACAAGGGACTCCGCTTCTATGAAGTCAACAAACGCAATGCGTTGATCCCTATCGAATTTTCAGTGGCCGCCTATCGCTTCGGCCATTCGCAAATTCGTCCGAGCTACCGGGTTAACTTTGGCCCCGTCGATGGACAGGAGTTCTTTGCGTTCGTCTTTGACGATACCCAAGACCTCGGCCTAGAGGATCCGAATGATCTACGCGGCGGGAAGCGCGCCCCCCGTCGATTTGTCGACTGGCAAACGTTCTTCGATTTCGACGACGGGAGGTCCCGGAATAACAAGAAGATTGACGGGAAACTCTCCAGCGTGATGATGTTGCTTCCTGGGTCGCGTGGTGTAGCCGCGCCGGGTCTGCCGGCCGACGGGGTCACGTCGTTGGCCTCGCGCAATCTGATGCGCCACGTCAATTTCGGCATACCGTCCGGCCAGGCGATTGCACGGAGGATGGGCCTTCCGGTGTTGACTTCCGCCCAGCTGGATATGCTCAAGCCCTTTGACATGGAGAAGAGCACCCCGCTTTGGTATTATATATTAAAAGAGGCGGAGCTCCTTGAGAATGGTCTCCGCTTAGGACCGGTGGGAGGCCGCATCGTCGGTGAAGTCTTTATCGGCCTGCTGAAGGCCGATGAGTCGTCCTATCTGGCCGCTCAGCCAAACTGGACACCCGTTCTGCCATCTAAAAAAGCTGGTGACTTTCGCGTCACCGATCTGTTGACATTTGCCGGGGTGGTTCCACCGCTGAGCTAACTGCGGCGATCAGAGGGGTCGGGGGTCTTCATTGCCCTGAGCGGGTAAGAAAAGACTCCCGACCACTTTGCGCTGGTCACACATCCAAACATCCCCTCTTTACCAATCAGCCCCTAATCGATCGATGACGATCTGATGCACCACGGAATACTTGCCTAGGGTCGCCAGATAGACCGCTGTTTCAGCCACGTCAAACGGATCGATCTTCTCGCTATGGAGAATCTCCTCTTGCGATGCGTCGACGAGATCGTCGGCCACGCCGCCTGGACAGATGGCGCTGACTTTAATGTGGTGCGGGCGGCCTTCGTCGGCCAGCGATTTCGTCAACGCCAGGATGCCGTGCTTCGACGCACTATAGATGCCAGTGCCAGCCCAGGCCTGCACGCCGGCGACGCTCGACATGTTGATGATGATCCCCCCGCCTTGCTTCTTCATCTGCGTGAATCCAGCCCGACAACAGAAGAATGTGCCGCGCAGATTCACGCCCATCACCTCATCGAATGCCTTTGTCGTCGTCTCGGCTAACCGCCCGCCCGCAACCACCCCGGCGTTGTTCACGAGAATGTCCAGCCGCCCATAATGCGTGACCGTCTTCTGGATCAGTCGTTCCACCTGGCGCTCATCGGCCACGTCGGTTTGAATGGCCCATGCCTCGCCGCCGTCCTTCGTGATCTGCGCGACGGTCTGCTCACAGAGCGCCATTCGTCTGGCCGTGACGACGACCTTCGCGCCTTCGGTTCCGAACCGCAGCGCGATCGCCTTGCCGATGCCGCTGCTGCTGCCTGTCACAATCGCGATTTTGTCTTTCAAGCGGTTCACAGGTTCACCTTCTTAAAGAAAGACATGCTCCTTCCAAGCTCGTTTGATTCTCCGAACAAAGGGTGGCCCGATTGGTCTCCCACTGCGCGCCTCCGCAAAATCACCTATGCCCTCTCAAGGGCAGCCTGTGTCGTCGTAGTATTTTTCGCGGTAAATGGGACACAGGCCTTTCTTCTGAAGCAACGTCGTGGCGTCGGCAATCATGGCGCTGTTCCCGCAGAGATAGACGGCGAGGTTCTTGACCGAAGCAATCCGCTCTTCAATCAGCCGTAGCACGCGGCCGGATGAGCCTGACCAGCCTGGCTCGGGACGAGAGAGTGTGCTGATGGCCGTGAGGGTCGGAGTATGCCTGGTCAGCTCGGCCAGCTCCTCCTGATCGTACAAATCCCGCTGACTGCGCAGGCCCCAGAACAACGTCGCCGGTCTCGGATCGGGACGCTCCGCATTCGCCAGCAACATGGACCGGATCGGCGCAATGCCGGTGCCACTGGCGACAAACAGCAATTCGCGATTCGGATCGTCACGCAGATAGAAATGCCCCGCCGGCCCTTTGAACTGCGTCTTCTCTCCTGCTGTGAGATGGAACAGAAAGCCGGAGCCAGGACCGCCCGATACCAGATTGAACAATAGCGTGATGCCGCCCGATCGGCTGGGTTGCGAGGCGATGGAATAGGCCCGCGTGAGGAGACGTCCGGTTTGCGGATCCGGCATTTCAAACGAGATGAACTGGCCAGGCCTAAAGTTGATGGCCTTCGGCTCGATCAACCGTAGGTCGAGCCGGCGTACGTCGTGAGTAAGGTTCTCGATCCACTCAACTTGTGCGGTAAACGTTTCTATTGGCATTGCGGAGCGATTCTAGCAGGACGCTGAAAAGTTCCGCCAGCTTGAATTGTTCATTTGGTCTGTTCGGTCTGTCTCGTTTATTTGGATGAACCAGACTAACCGGATAAACCAGATCAACCAGCCAGACCGAGCTTGCTCAGACGTGTGAGCCTTTGAATTTCCACCGTGCTCAAAGTATTTTCGGCCTGCTAAGGCCTCACCGTGGAAAGATCGAGGATGGACTGGCCAGGCAGGAAAGATGGTTGTTCACAGAAGGATGCTAGGGGGAATGCGCGTCGCGAGCTAGATGGCTTCGCTGCGCGTGGTGCCGAAGTCCTGGCGACATCCGACGAGGTACAGCGCTCCTTGCGCATCTTCTCGCAGCGGTTTCGTCCAACAGACTTCTACGAGACAGATCGCACCCCCGTGCGTCGAATGGCCGGTTTGAATTTCCAAAAGCTGCCCTTTGGACGGAGCGATGCCGAGCAGAAGTCGCATTCCGGTTGAACTACCGTTAACCGCCGTGCCATGCCCCTCTTCGAGGATCACGCCATCGCGATCCACCGAGCGCATCAAGCCATAGGTGCAGGGACTAATCCTCGGGCTTCGTGTTTCCCGCCGACGTTCGGCTCGAAGAGACCTTCCGCCCCGCCGTACGGTTTCATGACGAGAATGTTCCGCAACATGCACACCCATTTTCCGCAGGAGTGCCTTGCTGAATGACCGTATATATTCAATGATCTGCTTCATTGAATCCTCTCCACCGTCATGAAGACCTTTGTCGCCCCCAACTTCCGGATTTTCGGCACCCAGGTGGTTGAGACGTTATAGTACATCGTCCTCGTTATTGTATAGAAGTCAGACTGGGGCCATAGAACTACGTAGACTACGTTCCCCATTCCCTGACATACCCCACATGGCAGCGCCTTCCGGCGGGAGAGATGATAGAACGCCTGTTATTGATCGATCATTCCAATATATGCTACCTTACTTGCCGAGACAGGAATACAGGAGAGCCCCCCATGCCCCGCCCAAAGGAATTCAACCCAGACGACGCCGTCGAGAAGGCCATGCAGGTCTTCTGGCACAAGGGATATGAAGCTACGTCGATGGAAGATCTGTTGGAGGCTATGGATCTGAATCGCGGTTCGCTCTACGACACCTTCGGCGACAAGCGCCAGCTTTTCTTAAAAGTGATTGACCGATACTGCCACGGATTCGTCGGCGAGAAATTCTCGTTGCTCGATCAACCGGGGCCGGCGCTTCCAACACTCCGCCTATTTATCCATGGCATGATCGAAGGCGGCCTCGCTGATCCGCAGCGCCGAGGCTGCCTCATCGCCAACACGGTGATGGAATTGTCGCCGCATGAGAAAGAGATCGCTGGCACGCTCCGCCAGATCCTCCAAATGGCTGAAGACAACTTCTTTCGAGTCTTGGCCCGCGCCAAACAGCAGGGTGAATTGAACAATGATAAAGATCCTCGGACGCTGGCGCGCTTTCTCACGACGATGCTGCAAGGAACCATTGTGATGATCAAAGCCGGAGCGTCGGCTGACGCGGTAAACCAGGCGGCAGAGACCGCACTCTCGATCTTAGACTGAACCGATATTTTCTTGACCTATTATGGAACGTTCGTTCAATACTCAACGAGTTCGCGATCATCGGGAAGAGGAGGTGGCCTATGACATGCCAACGTTGTGATGGGCTGATGGTTCAAGAACGGTATGACAATCTTGAATTGGACTCTGCGGGATATGAGATCTCCGGCTGGCGCTGCCTCAATTGCGGCGCGATCGTCGATCCTGTGATCGCGGTTCATCATCAAACCGTCCGCAAGACCGAGCCAGATCGGCTGTGGCGGCAACGGCTGAAGGAACTGGTGATGGTTGCATAAAAGGCGCTTTGGCATTCACTGCGACATAGAGAGAGGAACCGGACAAGCTCAACCGGATTACTTCAGGGAGTGTGATCAGTGCATCGTGTCCCGTGAACCATCACCCGCTAACCAATGAGGATCTCATTATGCCGACAGTAGACATCGGGAAGGAAGTGGCAGCACTGTGTAAGCAGGGTAAAAATCAGGAGGCGATCGATCGCTTCTACTCGCCGAATATCGAAAGCGTCGAGCCTGTTGCCATGCCAGGCATGGGTCAGACTCAAAAAGGCATCCAGGCCATCAAGAGCAAGAATCAGTGGTGGGTCGACAATCATCAGATCTACAGCGGCACAGTTGACGGGCCCTATCCCCACGGTGATCGCTTCATCCTTCATTTCAAGTATGACGTCACGCCTAAGCACACGGGGAAACGCATGACGATGGACGAAACAGGTCTCTATACGGTTCAAAATGGAAAAGTCGTCAAAGAAGAGTTCTTCTACGCGATGTCAGCGCCGGAAGCTGCGCAGTATTGACCTGGGTTGGACAAAGTATTTGACTGCAAACCGTATCGCTTACCTAAGGAGGTCTCCCATGAAGTGGTTCATCGCCCTTTCTCTCATCCTGTACGCTGTCGCAGGGCCGCTCCAACAGGTACAGGCTGATAACTCGAAAGCTCCCGACTTCGGCCCCCTGGCTTCGCTCGTCGGTGAATGGCAAGGCAAGGACCCGGAGGGGAAACCGATGACCGCATCGTATCAGTGGACTGGCGGTGGCACGAGCCTCGTAGAGACGATGATGAAGGCGGAGAAGCCGGTGATGATGACGATGTACCATGCCGACAAGGGCAGCCTGATGCTGACCCATTACTGTAAGCTCGGCAACCAGCCCCGCATGCGTGCCACCATGCCCGAAAGTGCCGCCAAGAGACTGGCCTTCAACTTCGTAGACATCACGAATCTCGCCCAACCAACAGACCCACACATGCACAAGGTCTCATTTACCTTTCAGGATCAGGATCATTTTACCCAGGAATGGACGCTCAGCAAGGATGGAACGGAGGTGCCGCATCGGTTTGAATTTACCCGTGCGAAGTAGAGCCCCATCATTCACCTAACCACAAAGGAGGGAAGGATCATGGCGACCAAACAATATAAGCAACTGGGATGTCTGGATGTTGACCCCAAGGCCGGCTGCGCATTCCAGGTGCGGGCTGAAACGGAAGCAGAGGTCTTGCAGTTAGGGGCCATGCACGCGAAGGCGTGCCATAAGATGGAATCACTGCCTCCGGAGATGGCGGCCAAAGTGAAGGCGGCGATCAAGACCGTGACCGTCACGGTCTAATGAAATTCTTGACGCAGGGAGGCTTTCCCGTGTGGGCATCAGCACACGGGAAGCCTCTCGTTGTCTGTCTGATCAGGAACGAACCAACCATGGCGAAGATGATCCATCAGAACATATCGTTCACCGCGTCGCCGAGTGAGCAATCCAATATCTATCTCGACTCGGCATTCATGACGACAGGGAGGTTCCCATGCAACGGATGATTGGACTGTTCGCGCTTTCAATGCTGCTGGTCGGTCTCTCCGGCTGTAGCTATTTGTTCTATCCACGAGCAGGCGACTATGCGATGCAAGCGAAAGGCGCGAGCGGGGTTGAGACCATGATCAACCTGACGAACATGATGGAGGCGTCGGCGAGCAAGGCCAAAGGCGGAAAAGGTATCGACACAGCCTTCGACGACCTACACAATCAGTTCCATGCGCTCAATGACGCGTTCTGCGGTGTGACGGACGCGCAGGCCAAGACGCCGGCTTACGACTTGGCCGTAACGCATAAGAAGGAGTTGATGGCCATCTTCAAGCGGCTCTGGAAATTCAAGGACGACCAGCCACAGCGCGACCTGCACCTTGATCTCTTGAGTGCCGAACTGAAGGAGCTACGCGACACATTGCACACGATCAAGTAACCTGCCGAAAGGAAAGAGACGATGGGCCAGACACCGGAACAGATGATCGAAGGCCAACGGCAGGATTGGAACCGGGTAGCCGGCGGCTGGGAGAAGTGGGATCGTTTTTTCGACGAGCAGATGGCGTTTCTGAATCACAGGCTCGTGGCCGATGCGCGGCTGCGGGCAGGCATACGGGTGCTCGACCTGGGTTCAGGCACCGGCTATCCCGCACTCCTTGGCGCCCAAACCGTTGGACCGAGCGGAAGCGTGATTGGGATAGACCTCGCCGAGCAGATGCTCGCCGTTGCGCGGCGCAAAGCGACGGCGCTTGGATTGGCGAATGTGACATTCCGCACAGATGACGTGGCGGCACTTCCGTTTGAGGCGAACTCGTTCGATGCAGTGACCAGCCGCTTCTGCCTGATGTTTCTTCCCGAGATTCCGAAGGCTGCAGCCGAGATTGCACGCGTCCTGAAACCCGGTTGCTGGGTCGCGGCGGCTGTCTGGTCTTCGCCGGACAAGAATCCCTCGATCGGCCTCTCAATGGAGGCGATTAAGCAGGTGTTTGAACTGCCGCCACCAGACCCCACAGCTCCCGGCATTTTTCGCCTCGCCAAACCAGGCGATCTCGCTGGGATCCTGCAACAGGTCGGATTAGTCGATGTGATTGACCAAGAATTTCTCGCCGAATGGTCGTATGCGTCAGCCGATGAGTACTACACGAGCCTCACGGAAATCGCGGCACCGATACAGAATCTCATGGCAAAACTCTCGGCAACCCAGATTCAAGAGGTGAGGCGCCTCATCACCCAGACTGCAAGCCAATACCAGCGTGGCAACAGAATCACCTTTCCCTTCGCCGTCAGAATGGTCGTGGCGCACAAACCCCTGTGAGGCTACCGTGGCTCCGAAGCATGACGGGTTCAGAGATTTCGTGCTGGATCAACTCAACGGGCTACCCGGCCTGACCCACCGAGCGATGTTCGGCGGATACGGGCTGTACTGTGGTAGGGTGTTCTTCGGCATCATCCATAAGGGACGGCTCTATTTCAAGACGAATGCGGCCACAGCGCCACGATATCGCGAGCGCGAGATGAAGCGATTCAGACCCAACGCCAAACAAACCCTCAACACCTATTACGAAGTCCCGGTGGATGTCCTGGAAGATGCGGGAGAACTGACGATATGGGCTCAGCAGGCCAGCAACCTTTGATAACTCTCGCGTTGAACAGGTCAGACCACTTGCCATTCCGACGCCTGCTTTTTATCGGACTATTCGGTTGTGTATTTTCTTTTCCTGTGTGGGCCGATGCGCCTCCTCTGCCTTCGAGTGTGTGGCAGAGCGTGCCCGATCAAGCACCGGCCCCACGAAAGCCCTGGGTCCTCCGCGACCGAGCCATCACATTGAACCCCCAGTCGCTTCATACTTTGCAAGATGCTGCCGCCAGGCCACATCCCCCCGTCGCCATCGAACTCTTCGATGGCACCAGGTATGAGTTGGACATCATCTCCACCATCTCCCGGATCAACGACTCAGCCGTCATACGCGGGCTCCTCAAGAGCACCCCTCACGGGGACTTTACTTTTTTCATCAACGGCAGTGTGATGGCGGCCACCATCCACGTTGGCGAGCGCCTCTTCACAATCGAACATGTGTCCAACGGCCACCACCGCCTGCTGGAACTGAATCCCGCAACAGTCCCTCCTGACTAGTCTCCATCCATGGCTTAGCCCGTAGAGATTGGCCTTTCGCTGTGCCACAATTAAAAAGATATGTCTTTATCCCTCTGGACTCTCGGCCATTCGACGAGACCGATCGATGAATTTATCGGCTTGTTGCGCGCCCATCAGATCAGTCATCTCGTCGATGTCCGCACCGTTCCTCGATCCCGCTACAATCCGCAGTTCAATACAGATACGCTCACGAAATCGTTGGGCGATGCCGAGTTCCGGTATCGCCATCTGCCGGAGTTGGGCGGTTTACGAAAACCGAAGAAGGATTCCGTAAACGACGGATGGCACAATGCCAGTTTTCGCGGGTACGCCGACTATATGCAGACGGACGAATTCTTGAAAGCTTTAGAAGAACTGATGGCTGATAGCCGACTGCAGCCGACCGCCATCATGTGCGCGGAAGCGGTGCCGTGGCGCTGCCATCGGTCGTTGATTGCCGATGCGCTGGTGACCCGTGGTTGGGACATCCGACATATCATGTCTCCCGAGAAAGCCACCCCGCATGCCCTCACGTCATTTGCCCATTTCGAGAAGGGAGCACTGACCTATCCGAACCCGACCGACCCTCCTTCGTTGTTCTAGCAAGATGCTGAAAAAATCCGCCAGCCTGTCTTGTTCATGTGGTCTGTTCGGTCTGTCTAGAACCTATCTCAAAATTGAAATGCGATACCCTATCGGCTCCACTTGGGCGAAACGTGGCGACTGGACTGCGGCATTTTCAAGGATTTTGCATACTGTTTGAGGTTGATGCTCCTGATTCAAAGTGGGTTCCTCATCGAAAATAGATTTTGAGATAGGTTCTAGTCTCTCTGGTTCATCTGGTTCATCTGGTTGATCTGGTTAGTCTGGTTCAACTAAATAAACAAGACAGACCAGATAACCAGACAGACCGGGCTTGCCCCAGACGTGTGCACCATCGAAGTTCTCGTGTACCAACATATTTTCTTGCAGCCTTCTAACTGAGTGCGATGATGTACCCACTCCTGGCCGATCTGGTCCTGATAGTTCACCTGACATTCGTGGTCTTCGTCCTGTGCGGTGGTCTGCTTGTGCTGAAGTGGCGATGGACCGCGTGGCTGCACCTGCCGGCAGCTGTGTGGGGCGCGGTCGTCGAATTCACCGGCTGGATCTGCCCGCTCACGCCGCTGGAGAATTGGTTACGCGCGCAGGGCGGCGAAGCCACCTACGCAAGAGACTTCGTTGGCCGGTATCTACTGCCCATCCTGTACCCAGACGCCTTAACCCCTGACATTCAAGTTATGCTCGGTGCACTGGTGCTGGTGGTCAATCTGATGATCTATGGATGGCTATGGCGGGCAGGGCGGTGGCCCTGAGCCAGGACGCGAGAGCGGATGGAACCCGAGATTCCTGACTCCGCTCACCTAAAGCAAGGGGCTGCGTTCCGTAAGCCTGTGGTCCCTTCCTCATGTGGCCTCTTCTGCCTGCTCCCGATGCCAACCGTTCGAGCCGCTCGCTCCCATCCGGTCTCTTCCCTGTAAGCCAGCTCACAGATCATCCCGACATAATCAAGTACTGTCCTGTCATGAGACAGATGGATTTCTATTTTCACGATGGCTGCTTGTCGCAGCAGTCCGTCCTCTTGCTCGCGAGAGAAATTCAACAGGACTGTCCTGACTGGCACATCACGATCCACACATTGTTGGAACACGAGGCGAAAGCGCTGGGTTTTCACGTCCTTCCGACAATTGTAATGAATGGAATCACTGTGGCCGCCGGGATACCAAAGAAAGACTGGCTATTGGAGATAATAAAAGAATGCGAAAAGACGGACCGCTATTAAGCACGGTCACTCATCGACTTCGCCTGTCGGCTCACTCAACGGCGTAACGAAAGCCTATGTCTTCGCGGAGATCAAGAAGGTCCATTCCTCCATTAACGATCAGCTCGGCAAGCAAGCCATCACGATACACTTCAACCCGCAGCGCCTCCGACCGACGCCGATGGGAAGCCATTGCCCTCCGTGATGGCCTATTGGTTCGCCTGGTATACCTTCCATCCGAAAACAAACATCTCCACAGCTCCCTGATTGTGTAGAACGTTCATACGAGTTCACCGTACGCGATCCCCCCACTGACATATTTCC
>Ga0209640_10004796_pt1 | contig 11847 bp, 9 predicted proteins | sample RifCSP10_1_FD_184018 | JGI IMG/M metagenome (GOLD analysis project Ga0209640, IMG submission 184018) | Soil microbial communities from Rifle, Colorado - Rifle CSP2_sed 10_1 (SPAdes) (version 2) | ecosystem: Environmental > Terrestrial > Deep subsurface > Rock core/Sediment | place: Rifle... | reverse complement strand
AGCGTCAGGATCGACGCCGCGAAGACCTCGTTCCAGGAGACGACGAAGGTGAAGATCGCCGCGGCGGCCAGCCCGGGCAAGGCAAGAGGAAGGACGATCCTGCGAACGGCCTGCGCCCGGTTGCAGCCAAGCGTCATCGCTGCTTCCTCCAGCTCCAGCGAGATCCCCGCGAAGACGCTCGAGGTCACGAGCACGACGAACGGGAGCGCGAGTGCCGTGTGCACGATCGCGACTCCGAGCACGGTGTCGTCGAGCCCCCATCTGATGAACATGACGGCCAGGGGGATCGAGAGGATCACTATCGGGAATGCCCGCGTGGCGACGACCGTCAGCCGGAACGCGTCTCCTGCGCGGAAGGCGAAGCGGGCGAGCGCATAGCCGGCGGGCGTGCCGATCCCGAGCGCGAGCACGATCGTGATTCCGGCCACGTAGACACTGGTCTTGAGCGAGTCGACGACCCCTGCGGAGTGGAGGAAGAAGCTCAGGGTCTCCGTCGACACGTCCCGCGGAACGAGCTGCTTCGGGTAGCCGTAGACCGCGTCGGTCGTCGAGAACGCGCCGATCGTGATGAAGTAGATGGGGGCGAGCACCCAGAGAGCGAGCAGGACGGCCGCGAAATAGAGGAGTGCTCGCGGGAGAACGCGGTGGCGACCCCGACTCATCGCGCCATCTGCTCTCTCGGCGTCCTGAGAAGACGGAGGATCAGGCCGGCGGAGACGACCGAGAGCACGAGGATGAGTACTGCATAGGCCGCGGCGACGCTGTCGTCGAAGTACGACGTCTTCCAGCGCCAGGCCTCCTCGGCGAGAACGGTCTCCCCGGCGCCGGTGATCGCGATCACCGTCGCGAACACCTCGAACGCGAGGATGACGCGCAGGACGAGTGCCACCTGGATCGACGGCTTCAGCATCGGGATGATCACCCGGCGAACGCGCTGGAAGAAGCCGGCTCCGAAGACCTCCGCAGCCTCCGCGTACTCCCGGGGGATGCCCTGCAGGCCGGCGACGAGGATGATCGCGACGAGTGCCGTCGAGCGCCAGATCTCCGCGGCCACCACGGTCATCAGCAGCAGACCTTGGTTCTGGGGATCGAGCCAGAGATAGGGCCTGTCGATGATCCCAAGTCCCTCGAGGATCGTGTTCAGATAGCCGAACTCCGTAAAGATCGCCGACCACACGATCCCCGCGGCGAGATCGGAGATCGCGAGGGGAAGCAGGAAGACGTAGAGGAAGAGCCCTCGCGCGCGCAGCTTCGCGTTGACGAGCAGCGCCATGCCGAGCGCGACCACGAACTGCAACGGCACGATCACGACCACGAGGAGCAGCGTGAAGCGAAGCGCGTCCCCGAACGCAGCGTCGTTCGCCATCGTCCGGAAGTGCTCGAGCGTCCAGGCGTCGCCGTCGCGGAAGGCGAGCTCGAACGCCTGGACGGTCGGCCACGCGAAGAAAACGGCGAGGTAGGCGACGGTGGGGAGGATCAACCAGTACGGCAGACCCTCCCACCGTCCGAGCCGGCGAGCCGCGCCCATCACGACACCCGGCTACACGTTCTTCAGCCGACCTTGCACGGCCCCGCGCTGGGCGGGTCGGGCGGCCAGCACTTCGCGCCGGACTTGGCGAAGACCTCCCGGAGCTTCGCCGCCTGCTCTTGGAGGATCCGCTTGGGGTTGTTCCCCTTCACCACGATCTCCGTGAACGTGTCGCGGAAGACCCTGCTGTAGTTCCCGCCTTCGGTGCCGAGCCCGATCGGCAGCAGGCCGGGGATGGCCTTCTCCGACGTGGTCTGCTTGCGTGCCGCGCGGGCGAGAGCAAGGAGCCCCGGGTTGATCGTGGTCGAGAGCCTCCCGCCCACGACGGGCATGAATCCGACCGCGGACAGGGTCCGCGCCTGCGCGCTGAGGCTGAGCAGGTGGTTGATCACGGCCCTCGCACCTGCCTGGTCGGGAGCGGTTCGCGGGATCGCGAGACCGGAGACGACGGTCATGAAGGCGCGCCCTTTGGGCCCCTTCGGTGCCGGAAAGACGACGAAGTCGTCGGGCCGCGTCTTCAAGGCGTTCTGGAGACGGGCCATGTGCTCCCAGCCCACGAGTATCTCGCCGCTCAGGAGTGGATCCTGGAGGAAGCCGTACGTCAGCGACTGCGGGTGGGTGTACTTCCAGAGGCTGCGCTGAAGCAGCCACCCTGCCTGTGCCTCCTTGCTCGTGAACGTCGTCACGACACCGCCGCTGAAGGATGCGACGAGGTAGCCCATTCCGTACCGGTGGATGAGTCCCGTAGGGCCGACCGGATAGCCGAGGCGCGCCCGTCCGGTCTTCTCCGCGATGGTCTTCGCCCACTTGTGCAGCTGGCCGTATGTCAGGTCGTTGACGTCTGCACCAGCCGGAAGGTACTGAAGCGCGCTCTTGTTCGCCGCCATCAGGAACGTCGCCGTCATCCACGGAACCCAGACCTGCTTGTTCCCCACCTTTCCGAAGTTGAGCAACTGCTTGGGTACACCCCGTTTCTCCAGATTGGCGGCGATGGCGGAGAGGTCGACGAAGAGATTCGGGTCCAGGCTGGCAAACGTGCCGTCGAGCGCACCGACGAGGCTGATCGTGCCCTTCCCCGTCTGGGCCTCGGCCTTCAGCCTGTCGATCAGGGCGGTCTCGAGAATCGGGACGAAGTCGGCCCCGACCGGAGAGCCCTTGAGGATGATGTTGCGGAGAGCCTCCTGCTCAGGGATCGGGTTCAGCTGAGTGGATGCGAAGACGATGTCCGCCTGTGCGCGTGTTGACTTCGCCGCCGCGCCCGACGTCACGGACGCCACGGCAACGGCCGCAGCGACGAGGATGAGAGGTACGAGATGGAGTCGTATGCGACGCACGTCAGTTCCTCCTTCGCTCGAGATCAAACCTGACCGATGTACTCATTGACGTCCTCCTTCTTCCTCGGATCGCTCGAGCACGAGGTCGAGCACGAGAGCCGCCGTCCACGCGAACTGCTCCGCGCCCTGCCCCGCGAGCGTCAGCGGGTTGTAATGCTCCCGAAAGCCGCTACGGCGGACGAGCTCGACGATGCCGTCGGCAATCCGTCGGGCCTCGTCCACGTAGCCGTAACGCAGCAACCCACGGCCCAGCAGCCAGTTGATGTTGACCCAGATCGGACCTCGCCAGTAGAGCGCCGGCTGGAACGACGGATCGGACAACGCCACCCCGGGGACGACGGATCCCGAGTCGACGGCGATCATCGAGCCCGCCAACCGATCCGTCATGCGCGCGGCCTTCGCCGGTGAAGGGACGCCCGCGAAGAGCGGCGTGAACGCTGCGGCTGTCACCGCGTCGATGTGTCGGCCGGCGATCAGATCGAAGTCGAGGTAGGCCGACTCGGCCTCCACCCACAGGAGCGCGTCCAGGGCCGTCGCCGTTGCCTCGGCCCACTCCTCGTACGGATCCGGGTCGAGCCCCAGAGCCCCCGCGATGCGCACCAGATCCCGGTTCGATTGGACGAGCAGCGAGTTGAAGAGGGCGTCCTGCACGGCGAACGCGGTTGTTCCGCGGACGCGCTCCGCGCTGTACTCGGCGTCCCGGAGCTGCTGCACGAGGTACGCGTAGCGGTCGTATTCCTCGGTGCTCGGGCGTTCGGCCGGCGGCGCGACGCGCAGGTCCGTCCGCTCGTATGAAGGGATCTCCTCCGCCGGCGGTGCGATCCGGGCGAGAGGCCCGTCCCACAGGGGCGAGTTGTCCATCCCGGACTCCCAGGGGTGCCAGATCTCGACCATCGCCTCGCCCTCGCGCGTTCGTTCGCGGTAGAGGTACTCGTGCCAGGCGACGAGCCTCGGCATGAGGTACTCCAGGAACGTCAGGGCGCGCCGCCGATCGAGCGCGTGGCTGTAGACGTGCCAGGCCGCCGTCGCATGCACCGGGGGCTGGACGATTCCGGACGTTCGCGGCTGCTCGGGCCCGGGCATCGCTCCGTCTGTGTCCCAGAAGTCAGGGCCAGGGAAGTACTCGCGGTCGCCGGAGAACACGATGTGGGGAAGGAGTCCGTTCGCCCACTGCCCTGCGAAGAGCGAGCGCAACTCCGACTCCGCCCGCGCCTGATCGATACGAGCCAGACCGATCGCGACGAACGCAGAGTCCCAGCTCCACTGGTGCGGGTAGAGCCGCGGCGACGGCAGAGTGGCGGCGCCGAGCCAGTTCGCATCAAGAACGGCGAGCGCTCCCTCAACCAGTGAAGCGTCGTCTTCCGTCAGTCGGCGTGGACCGAGTCGCTCGCGCGCGCTCATGCTCGCCCTGCTGGGAAGCCCCTCGGACACAGATTTAGCACACTCGTGTAACAAATCGTCGCAGTCGTGTCAACCGCACGCCTCGAGGGGTCAGTTCCCCGGATGGCCCGGGGCAAGGGACGAGTCAGGAGAAGCGCCAGCCGTCGCCTGAGGCGAACGACTTCAGGATCCGGCGAGCGACGACCATGCGGTGCACCTCGTCGGGGCCGTCGTAGATCCGGGCGCCGCGAGCCATCGCCAGCATCGCAGCCAGCGGCGTCTCGTCGGTCAGACCCCGCGCCCCGTGCACCTGGACAGCACGATCGATCACGTCGTGCAACACGCGCGCAGCGTAGAACTTGATCACCGAGACCTCCACGCGAGCTTCGTCGCCCTGGTCGATCTTGTGCGCCGCATCGAGTGTCATCAACCGGCAGGCCTGGATCTCTGCCGCCGAGTCCGCGATCCAGCTCTGCACCGTCTGCTTCTCGGCCAGCGGCTCGCCGAATGCCTCCCGCTCGAGCGCGTACGTGCACATGAGCTCGAACGCACGCTGCATCTGCCCGAGCCAGCGCATGACGTGGTGGATGCGGCCGGGCCCGAGTCGCTTCTGGGCGATACGAAAGCCGTCGCCCACCGCGCCGAGCGTGTTCTCGACCGGAACGCGGACGCCCGTGTAGCGCACTTCGCAGTGCGTCGTCCAACCGCGTCCGCGGTGCCCCATCGTCGGCACCGAACGAACGATCTCCACCCCCGGCGTGTCGGCCGGGACGATGATCTGGGTCGCACGGCGGTGCGGGTCGGCGTCGGGGTCGGTGACGGCCATGACGATCCCGAAGGCCGCGCCCTCGGCGCCTGACGAGAACCACTTGTGGCCGTCGATGACCCACTCGTCGCCGTCCTGAACGGCTCGCGTCCGCAGCGTCGTGGGATCGGAGCCCGGAACCTCGGGCTCGGTCATCGAGAAGAACGACCGCACCTCGCCGGCGACGAGAGGCTTGAGCCACCGCTCCTTCTGCTCGTCCGTCCCGAAGTGCCAGAGGATCTCCCCGTTTCCGGCATCCGGCGCCTGGCAGCCGAAGATCAGCTGCGCCCAGACGGATCGCCCGATCTCCTCGTTCAAGTGCGCGTAGACGAGGAAGCTTCCGTTCGAGCCGCCCGCCTCGGGCGGGAGGTGCGGCGCCCACAGCCCTTCCTCTTTCGCCGTGGCGCGCAACCGCTCCACGAGCGCCTCCGCCTCCTCGTCCTCCCGGTTCAGCACCGGCTCGTTCGGGTAGACGTGCGCCTCCATGAACGCGCGAACGCGCGCCCGGAGCTCGAGCACCTCGTCGGTCGGACGGAGGTCGGCGATCGTCACGGCGTTAGCATCGCAGGCGTGAGCCTTGCCTTCCAGATCAGATGACCATGCGCCTCGGGTTCTACATGGGATACGCGCCGCCGGGGACGAGCCCGCTCGAGCCGATCGCGATGGCGCAGGAGGCGGAGCGCCTCGGCTACGACTCCGCATGGGCTGCGGAGGCGTGGGGAACGGACTGCGTCACGGTGCTCGCCTGGCTCGGCGCGACGACGGAGAGGATCAAGCTCGGAAGCGCGATCATGCAGATCCCCGGGCGCACGCCCGCGAACACTGCGATGACGGCGGCGACGCTCGACCTCCTCTCCGGGGGTCGTTTCCTGCTCGGTCTCGGAACCTCCGGGCCGCAGGTCGTCGAAGGCTGGCACGGCCAGCCGTGGGGCAAGCCGCTCGAGAAGACCCGCGAGTACGTCGAGATCGTCCGAACAGCACTGCGGCGCGAGCTCGTCGAGCACCACGGCGAGCACTACGACATCCCGTTCGGCGACGGAACCGGCCTCGGGAAGCCGCTCAAGCTCATGGCGCGGCCGCTCCGCGCCGACATCCCGATCTACCTCGCGGCGATGGGGCCGAAGGCGGTCGCTCAGGCGTGCGAGATCGCGGACGGCTGGCTCCCGCTCTTCTGGTCACCGGAGAGGGCGCGCACGGTCTTCGCTTCGGCGCTCGAGAGCACGCGACCCGGCTTCGACGTCGCGCCGACGGCGCCCCTGATCCTGATCGACGACGTCGAGGCCGGACGCGACTTCCTCAAGCCCTACTACGCGCTCTACGTCGGCGGCATGGGCGCCCGCGGCAAGAACTTCTACAACGACCTGTTCGCCCGGTACGGCTACGAGGCGGAGGCGAAGAAGATCCAGGATCTCTACCTGGACGGGTTGAAGCGCGATGCCGCGGCCGCGGTCCCGGACGCCTTCGTCGACGAGGTCGCGCTCGTCGGCCCGAAGGAGCGCCTCGCGGAACGGCTCGACGCCTGGCGTGAGTCGGGTGCGACCTCGCTCCTCGTCTCGACGCAGCAGGTCGAGGCGCTGCAGACGCTGGCCGAGATCGCCCTGTGAGAGAGGCCTTCGAGGCCGCCGCTCAGCCCCGCGCGACCGCCGCCGCCGCAGCTTCGGCGAGGTACGGCACGCCGCGCTCGAAGCGGGCGGCACCCGTGTCCTCGGCACCGAGCTCCCCACGCACGAACCGGCCGTAGATCGCCTCGCAGAAGACGGCGGCCTTCCAGAGGGCGAGCGCCTCGAACCAGGGGAGGGGCTCGACGTCGCGGCCGCTGCGCGCAACGTAGCGCTCGGCGATCTCCGACCTGGACGGAAAGCCGGGCAGGGCGGTCACCGGCGACGTCCCGAGCGGGTTCGGGGGGCCGCCTGGCTCGCTGTACGTCGCGAGCAAATAACCGACGTCGGCGCGCGGATCGCCGATCGCGCCCATCTCCCAGTCGAGCACTGCGAGGACCCGTGACGGGTCGTCGGGGGCGACCATCGTGTTGCCCAGGCGAAAGTCGCCGTGCACGACGGCCGGCGGCAGCGGCTCGGGCACGTTTTCCGCGAGCCAGGCGCCGACCTGCTCCACCGTCGGGAGCTCACGCGTCTTGTTGATGTCCCAGAGCTGCGCGAAGCGTCGCACCTGACGCTCGTTGTAGCTCCCGGGCCGTGCGAACGCGGCAAGCCCCGGCGTCGTCACATCGGCGGCGTGGATCTCGACGAGCGTGTCGACGAGATCGCCGGCGAGGCTGCGGCGCGCCGGCTCGCTCTCGAGGCCCGGCGGCAGCTCGTCCGTCGGAACGTGACCGTCGAGGTACTCCATGACGTAGAACGGGACGCCGAGGATGCTCTCGTCCTCTCCGATCGCGACGATCGTCGGCAGGCGCGCGAATCCGGCTTCCCGTAACGCGAGCTGAAGCCTGGCCTCCCGCACGACGTCGTGCGCGGAAGGCGGCAGCGGCGGGCGCGGTGGCCGCCGGAGGACGAAGCGTGTCCCCGCACGCTCGAGCAGGAACGTGAAGTTCGAGCCACCGCCTTCGCCGATGCGGCGCGCACTCAGCGCGCCCGAGCCGAGGCCGTGCTCGTCGAGGAACGCACGCACTCGGTCGAGCACGAGCAGCGGTGGCTTCGCCAGGCCTTCCGCGGCTGCCGCGGTCTCGACGATATCGCCCGACGGCATCGTGCGATCCTATGCCGCTCATGCGTCGCCGGCTCTATGTGATGAGGCACGCCGAGGTCTCGTACTTCGGTGTGGACGGGCGCCTGGTGAACCCCGCGGAGGTATCGCTCAACGAGGAGGGGATCGCGCAAGCACGAGTCGCTGCGGAAGCGCTCGCCGGGATCGAGCTCGACCGTGTGCTGACGAGCGGTCTCCCCCGTACCCTCGAGACCGCCGCAATCGTCGCACCGAATGTCGAGCCCGAGATCTGGCCCGAGCTGACCGAGATCCGCGGCGGGCGCCTCTCGGAGATCCCGACCGACGCGCTGCAGCACGAGTTCGTGCACGCGTTCCGCGGCGTTATCCCGAACGAGACGCGGTTCCTGCGTGGAGAGTCGATCGGAGAGCTCTTCGACCGGGTCCTCCCCGCGCTCGAGCGGCTCGTCGAAGACGCGAGCTGGCACACCGCGCTCGCCGTCCTCCACGGCGGCGTCAACCGCGCGATCCTGTCCTACGCGCTCACCGCCGAGCGGATGTTCCTCGGGCACTTCGAGCAGGCGCCCGCGTGCGTCAACGTGCTCGATCTCGGTGACGGCGGCGAGTGGATCGTGCGTGCGGTCAACATCTCCGCCTACGACCTCCTCCACCTCTCGCACCGCTCCACGACGATGGAGCGCTACTGGGAGCAGTACCGCTCCCAGATCGGGTAGGGGCCGGGCTTACCCCGGCCCCTACCTGGGTCTGGGGTCAGACCCGTGGGGTCTGACCCCAGAGACAAACCGCTAGCGCGGGCGCCCCTCGATAAGCTTGCCTTGCAGCTTCCAGTCGGGGTGGGTGTAGCGCTCCAGCTGCATCTGGCTGATCACCCAGTGGTCGGACTTGCTCGTCTTCTGCATGACCCCCGGCAGCGCGAACTTGTTCGTCGAGTTCATGCTGAGAAGCGCGGCCATCAGACCCGCGCGCGTCGGGTTCTTGCCGGCCTTGTAGAGCGCTTGCACGAAGGTCTCGGCTTTCGCGACTCCGTACAGGTAGAGACCGTCGGTGGCCTTGGCACTCGGCGCGTACTTGGCCATGATCGCGCGGTACTCCTTCATGGCTGCGTCGTTGTCCCAGGTCGGGCTGGACGGATCCTTCAGGTACGCCACGGAGAGCGACCCGTTGACGTACGCAGCGCCGGCAGCCCCGACCGCGATGTTCAGGAATGCCGCGGTCGCGGACACCGAGTTCAGGTAGATCTGCTCGGGGTTGTAGCCGAGCGCCTTCCCAGTTGCATATGCCCGGATCGTCGGAGTCGGCGTCGAGAGAAGAACGAGAATCGTGGCCCCGGAGGCCTTGATCCTCGTCATCTGAGACGCGACGCTCGTCGCGGTCACCTCGAACGCCTCCTGGGCGACGATGTTCGCGTTCGCGTACTGCGTCCCGAGCGCCGCACGAACGCCATACAGGTAGTCCTTGCCGTAGTCGTCGTTCTGGTAGAGGACCGCGATCTTCTTCCCGTTGAAGTTCGCCTTCATGTGGAGGCCGTAGATCCGGCCCTCGGCGATGTAGTCAGGCTGCCAGCCGATCGTCCACGGGTACTCCTTGTACTGCAACCCCCAGTAGGACGCTCCCGTCGAGACAAGCGTCTGGGGCACCTTCTGCTGGTTGAGATAGGCGCGCACGGCGAGGTTGTGCTCGGTGCCGAGCTGGCCGACCGTCGCGAAGACCTTGTCCTGTTCGACCAGCCTGCGGGTCAGCTGGACGGTGTTCGCAGGGTTGTACCCATCGTCGTAGAACTTCCAGATGATCTGGCGGCCGCCCACGCCACGCTTTCCGTCAGGGCCTCGGCGGGCGTTGATAAAGCTGAAGTAGGCCTTCATACCGAGCGCGATCGGCGCATACGCCGCCGCCGGCCCGGTGAGCGGGAAGGTTCCGCCAATGGTGATCGTCTTGGCTGTGACGCCCGGTGTCTGGGTAGCGCCGCCAAGCGCCCCGGGCACGGTGAGCGCAAGCGCCGCTACGAGGACGACCCCACACGCGATGAGCTTTCGCACCGACTCCTCCTTGTGTCCCTCTCCGACTCCTGCCTGTCAGCCGCGAGAGTACCGCCGGCGCACGCGCGCCGCTAGCCCAACAGGTGCGCGCTTGTCTTCACATCAGGTCGCTACCCCAATCCGATATCGGCGGCCAAGGCCTCGGCCTCGTCGAGCTCTGCTGCGAGCGCGTCGATCCCGCTGTCCCAGATGCCCGGGTCGGTGAGGTCGAGCCCGACGATGCGCGCCAGCTCCTCAGGTGGCTTGGAGCCGCCGGCCCGGAGCACCTCGAGGTAGGGCTCGACCATCGCCTCGCCTTCGACCTCGTACTTGCGGAAGATCGAGAGCGCGAAGAGGAACCCGTAGGCGTACGCGTACACGTATCCGGGCGAGCCCATGAAGTGCGGGATGTAGCTCCACCAGGTGCCGTACCCGTCGGCATCGACCGAGTCTCCGAACATCTGCGTTTGCGACTCGAGCCAGAGCTCCTCGACCTTCTCGATGGAGATCTCTCCCTCCTCGCGCCGCGTCGTGTGGATCGCGTGCTCGAAGCGGTTCATGGCGATCTGCCGGAACACGGTCGCGATCGAGTCCTCGATCCGTCCCGCCAAGAGGTTCAACCGGCGGGCAGGATCGTCTTCGATCGCGAGGAGCCGCTTGAAGGTGAGTGCCTCGCCGAAGACGGACGCGGTCTCGGCCGTGGTCAACGGCGTGTCCGCGTTGAAGAGCCCGAGGGGCTGCGCCAGGTATCCGTGCAGGCCGTGGCCGAGCTCGTGGGCGAGAGTGAGGATCGAGCGGCGATCGCCCGTGTAGTTCATGAAGACGTACGGGTGAACGCCGGGGACATTCGTCGCGCAATAGGCGCCGGGGCGCTTGTTGTCCCTGACGGGCGCATCGATCCAGCCGTCGCGGAAGAACCGCTGCGTGATCTCGCCCGACTCGGCCGAGAAGTCCGCATACGCGTCGAGCACGATCTGCGTGGCCTCGTCCCACGAGACCTTCGTCGGGTCGTCGCCGATCGGGGCCATCCGGTCGTAGAACGAGAGCCGGTCGAGGCCGAGAAGCCTGGCCTTGAGGCGGTAGTAGCGCTGCACCACCTCGTAGCGGCCTACAGTGGCGTCCACAAGCGCCTGCACGGCCTCGTCGGTCGTGTCGTTCCGGAGGTTGCGCGCCGAGATCCAGGTCTCGTAGCCGCGAAGGCGGTCGTCGATCGACTTGTCGAGGACGATCGTGTTGAAGATGAACGTGCGCGTGCGGAGACCTGGCTCGAGCGAGCCGGTGACCGCCTCGGCCGCGCGCCTGCGCTCGTCGCGATCTCCGGAGTAGAGCTTGGACATCGCCTCCTCGAAGCTGATCTCCGTTCCGTCGAGATCGACGCGAAGCGCGCCGAGGAGCTCGTCGTAGAGCCGGTCCCAGGCGCTCACGCCCGAGACGGACTTCTCGGTGAAGATCTTCTCCTCCGGCTCGGTGAGGAGGTACGGGCGGAACTTCCGGACCGAGCGCACCCAGTGGCTCCAACGCTCGAGCGCGTCATCGGCGAGGAGAGCCTCGGCCGCGCCGTCGTCGAGATCGGCGAGCTCGAGCCCGAAGAACAGGAGCTGGGTGTCGAGCGCGGCGCCCTTCTCCGTCAAGCGCGCCACGAGCGCCCCGCGCGGCGGGTCGGCCATGTCCGTCGTGAACCAGAGGTGCGCGTAGTAGATCGCGCGCGTGAAGACGGACTCGATCCGCTCGCGCTCGTCGATCGCGTCGGCGAGCTCGACCGCGCTCAGCTCGGCGACGCGGCCGTAGTACCGCTCGCGGAAGGCAGCAGCAGCCTTGTCGGCCTCCGCGAGGTCCTGGTCGATGCGTGGGTCGTCACCGCTCTCGTAGAGGTCGGAGAGGTCCCACGCGACGTCCTCCGCACCCGTCAGCTCGGTCGTCGTCATGCGTTGGACGCTACCTAAGATGGTTGACGCCACGATCTCGCGCCGGATGCGCAATCTGGCGCGTCGGGGCCGCTTCCACCCGGCGCCCTGGGGTCTGGCTTAAGCCAGGCTTAAGCCAGACCCCCGCTGGGGCGTCGGGCGTGCGGCGCCGGATGCGCAATCTGGCGCGTCGGGGCCG
>Ga0209640_10004795_pt1 | contig 11848 bp, 8 predicted proteins | sample RifCSP10_1_FD_184018 | JGI IMG/M metagenome (GOLD analysis project Ga0209640, IMG submission 184018) | Soil microbial communities from Rifle, Colorado - Rifle CSP2_sed 10_1 (SPAdes) (version 2) | ecosystem: Environmental > Terrestrial > Deep subsurface > Rock core/Sediment | place: Rifle... | reverse complement strand
CATCCAGCGTTCCGAGCGCGGGTTGAGATTGAACTCCTGCGTCTGCTCCGCGCCGTTGCTCCCGCTCTGCCAGGGGAACATGGCGCCCTTGAATCCGGCGCGGGCCGCCGCGGCCCGCGCCTCGCCCAGACGCCGGTAGCGGTACATCAGGAGCGCCCGCGTGATCTCGGGCATCCGGTGATTGAAGAAGGGAAAAATGAACAGCTCGTCCCAGAAAATATGGCCCTGGTAAGCCTCACCGGTCCAGCCGCGCGCCGGCACCCCGATGTCGAGCCCGATGGAATTGGGCGATACCGCCTGCAGCAGGTGAAACATGTTCAGCCGCAGCAGCATCGGGACGTTGAGCTTGAACCTGGGGGCTGCGGGCTCGACATGGATGTCGAACCGCCGCCAGAGTTGTTTCCAGGCGAGCACGTGATCGGCCATCAGGGGATCGAAGCGGCCGGCGCGAGCAATCGCCGTGCGCGCCTCGTGCGCGCACTCGGAGATCGCGTGGTCGCGCGAGGTGTAGAGCGCGACGATCTTTTCCAGTCCCAGCGTGCGGCCTTGTTCGAGCTTCACGCTGAATTCCTGCGCCACATAACCGGGCTCCTGTATGAGCCGGGGCCGGACTTCCACAGCGCGGCCATCGAGAAAGCCCTGTATGCGCGCCGCCTCTGCGACGTGGAGGTTCGACTGCGAGGTCCTCACGATCAAGTAAATGCCGTCCTGATCGACCGCCCCGCATTTGACGGGCACCAGATGCCGGTTGTTGAACCTGCGGTAGAGCTTCGCACCGGCATTGACCACGCGCCCGTCGAGCGCCGAGCGCACCTGCACGTCGCCGGTCCAGTTCTCCGCCGTGAGCTTAAGCTCCAGCGCGGCGAGGTGCATGTCGCTCATCGAGACGAAACGCCGCTCGGAGAGAGTGCTGCGCCGCCCCGCGCCGTCCTCGAATTCAATCGAGCGCATCAGCGTGCCGCGGCGGATGTCCAGCTCCTGCCGGTAAGCGAGGATCTTCGCTTTGCACACGTCGAACCAGCCGCCGTCGGCGATCCGGAAGGAAAGCGGCAGCCAGTTGGGGAAGTTGACGAGGTCCTCGTGCTCGACCGCTCTGCCCGCGATCTCGGTGCGCAACCGGTTGTATCCGCAGGCGAGGTAAGTGCCCGAGTAGTGAACGCCGTCCGCCGCTGCCTCCGGTGCGGCGCCGCGCGTCGCGAAGTAGCCGTTTCCCAGAGCGCACAGCGCCTCGCGGATTCCTTCGCGTCCGGGATCGAATTCCTCGAAGGCGAGCGACCACTCGGAGGGAGGCTCTGTCGTCACCGCGACTTGCACCAGGTCGGTCACCACGACATCGGCGCCCGCTTCGCGCAAGGCCTGTGAGCGCCCGCTGCGGTCAACGCCGATGACGCAGCCGAATTGCCCGGCGCGCCCGGCCTGCACACCGGCGATCGCGTCCTCCACGACTACCGCACGGGCGGTTCCGGCCTTGAGGCGCCGTGCCGCCTCCAGGAAAGCGTCGGGCGCCGGCTTGCCTTGGAGTTCGAGCCGCACGATGTCCCTGCCGTCCACCCGCGCATCGAACAATTGCACGATGCCCGCGGCCTCCAACACCGCTTCGCAGTTGTTGCTGGAGGATACGACGGCGGTCTTGACATCCTGCGCCCGGAGCTTGTGCACGAGCGATATCGAGGTGTCGTAGGTCTCGACGCCGTGTCGCTTCAGGTGCTCCATGAAGAAATGATCCTTGAGGTTACCGAGCGCGCACACGCTTTCCATGCCTGGAGCGTTATCGGGTGCGCCCTCCGGGAGCGTAATCCCCCGCGCCTTGAGGAACGAGGAGACACCGTCATAACGCGGTTTGCCATCGACGTAGCGGCGGTAGTCCTCCTCGGGGTCGAACGGGACCATCGGCTTGCCGGTATCTTGCGATCGCTGCTCGAGAAAGGCGTCGAACAGTTTTTTCCAGGCTGTGGCGTGAACGCTCGCCGTCCGGGTCAGCACCCCGTCCAGGTCGAACAGAACCGCGTCGTAGTCGCGCGGAGAGAGCGTGATGACGGGGCACGCACTGCTCATGTCAGCTCGCTTATCCCGCCGTCAAGGTGGTGTCACAACGCGCCGCGATCAGCGCGATCGCCTCCTCGGCGAGGATAACGGACTCGTCCACGGGCAGCGCATAGATCCCGGTTCTGCTGTTCGGGCCGTGCAGCGCGGCCGGGGTCTGCGTCGCGGCGCGGTTGCGCAGGGGGTCGAGCTCGATGCCGGCCCATGACATTCCATCGAGGATCCTCGCGCGGATATCCGGTGCGTTCTCGCCGACCCCGCCGCCGAACAGGATCGCGTCGGCGCCGCCGAGCGCCGCGAGATAGGCGCCGACGTACTTGCGTGCGCGGCGGCAATAAAGCTCCACCGCCAGCCGCGCTGCGGGCGCGCTCGATCCGAGCAGCGCGCGCATGTCCCCGCTCATGCCCGATACGCCACGCAACCCGGATTCCTCGTTGAGCAGCCTTTCGAGCCGCCGGGCCGAAATGCCTTCCGCGCGCTGGAGATAGAGCAGCAGGCCCGGGTCCACGTCGCCGCTGCGGGTCGCCATGACCAGACCCTCGAGCGGCGAGAAACCCATCGAGGTGTCGAGCGGCCGGCCGTCGCGGATCGCCGTGATCGAGCACCCGGCGCCGAGCTGGAGCGACACGACGCGGCCGCCGCCGGCGATATTCGGGCGCAGCAGGCGCCAGCGCCGCCACATCGCTTCGTGCGCGATCCCGTGGAAGCCGTAGCGCCTGAGACCGTGCTTCGCGGCGAGCGCTTGCGGCAACGCATAGGTGCGCGCGCTTTCCGGCAGCTCCGCGAAGAACGCCGTGTCAAACACCGCCACCTGCGGCACCTTGCCGCCGAGCGCCCGGCGGCAGGCGCGGATCCACTTCAGCGCCGGCAAATTGTGCAGCGGCGCCAGCGGCGCCAACCGCTCGATCTCGCGTTCGATCGCGGCGTCCAGGACGCACGGGCGCACCAGCCGCTCGCCGCCATGCACCACGCGGTGCGACACGGCGGCCACCGCCTCCCCACCGGCGCGCGCCAGAAACTCGCGCATCACGGAAGCCGCCGCGCCGTCCTCGCGCGGACCGTGATGCGAGGTCACGCGCAGCACTGTGTCGCTTCCAGCCGCGAACACGTCCAGTCGGATCGAAGAGCTTCCGGCATTGACCGTCAGCACCCTCATGCCTGCTCCACCTGTCATTCCGCAACGCACTCCCGAATATGCCGCTTGCGAACCCCGGTCATCGTCCATGACCGTCCCCGCGGCCGGCGCGCCGCTTCACGCCGCCTCGCGCGCCCGGCGCACGGCATCGAGCAATCGATCGTATGCCTCGGCGAACAACCGCACGCCGTCGCCGAGCAGCTGACCGGTCACCGCCTCGAGCGAGATGCCGGCCGTCGCGATCGCCTGCATCGTATCGCGCGCGCCGCCGATGTCCCCCTCGAGCGTCGCCTCGAGCCGGCCGTGGTCGCGGAACGCGTCGAGCGTCTCGGGCGGCAGCGTGTTCACGGTATCCGGGCCGATCAGTTCGTCCACATACATCGTGTCCGCGTAAGCGGGATTCTTGGTGCTCGTGCTCGCCCACAACAGGCGCTGAACGCCTGCGCCACGCTCCAGCAATCGCTTCCATGCGGTGCCGGTAAACAGCGCCTGGTAGCGCGCGTACGCGAGCTTGGCGTTGGCGATCGCCGCGCGCCCCCGCAGCCCGAGCAACGGTTCCCGGAGCGCATCGCCGGCGGATGCCGCCCTGCTCTCGAGCAGCTTGTCGACGGCGGCATCGATGCGGCTCACGAAAAAGCTCGCGACGCTACCGATGCGCGCAATGTCACCGCCGGCTGCCAGACGGCGCGCGAGCCCGCTCTGGTACGCGCGCGCCACCTGCTCGTAGACCTCGACCGAGAAGAGCAGCGTGACGTTGACGTTGATGCCATCCGCGATCAGCGCCTCGATCGCGGGCAGGCCCGCAGGCGTCGCCGGCACCTTGATCATCAGATTGGGCCTTGCGATGGCGCGCCACAGCCGCTGCGCTTCCGCGATGGTAGGCTCCGTCGCGTGGGCATGGCGCGGCGCGACCTCGAGGCTCACGAACCCGTCCCGGCCTCCGGTCGCGCGATAGACGGACTCCATCTGATCCGCCGCTATCCGGATGTCCTCGAACGCGAGGCGCTCGTAGATGCTCTCGGCATCCCGCTCGCCGCGGCGCGCGGCCTCGGTCAAGCCGTTCCGGTACTCCTCGTCATGCGCGATCGCCTTCTCGAAGATCGCGGGGTTGGAGGTAAGACCGCGCAAGCCGTCCTCCGCGACGAGCCGTTGCAGGCCGCCGGCCAGCAGGCGCCGGCTGATATAATCGATCCAGACGGACTGGCCGAAACGCGAGAGTTGCCTGATTCGGCTCATATTCGGTTCCTGACGTTGGGGCGGGCGTGCGCCCACTCCAATTCGGCAGCGTGGCGCGGACTCCGGTTCCCCGGGACTTTCATATTGACGCGGAAACGTGCTGGGCATGCCGCGTCGCCGCCCTGCTGGGGAATTCTGCCGGTGTCACCATGCGGCGCATATTGACGCAGATCAAGGCGCCCTCGCGGACAGGGTCGGCGCGGCTTCAAGACCGGCGCCCAATGGTACAGGAACAATGTCGCGGCGCTTTCCCGCCACGCGCGGTGAGATCGCGCGGCGGCGCCCACTGGTACCGCGGGATCAATGCTGGTAAGCTAATCACCGCAATGGAGCCGGCGCCGTGATCACGCCTTTTCTCGACCGGCCGCGCATCGCCTATTTCTCGATGGAGATCGCGCTTGCCGCGGAGATTCCCACCTACAGCGGCGGCGTCGGAATCCTCGCCGGCGACACGCTCCGCTCCGCGGCCGACCTGCGCGTTCCCCTGGTCGGCGTCTCGCTGGTGAGCCACAAGGGCTATTTCCGGCAGGAGATCGACGCGGCGGGCCGCCAGATCGAGCACCCGGACGAGTGGAACCCCGCTGAGCGCTGCCATCCGCTGAAGGCCAAGGTGGCGGTGGAAATCGGGGGCCATGAGGTCTGGATCCGCAGCTGGCTGTTCACGCTCGAGAGCCACTTCGAGCGCCGCGTGCCGGTGATTCTGCTTGACACCGACCTCCCCGAGAACCGCGCGGAGGACCGCGAAATCACTCACTTCCTCTACGGCGGCGACCGGTGCTACCGCCTGAAGCAGGAAATCGTGCTCGGCGTGGGCGGCGTGCGCATGCTGCAGGCGCTCAACGTCCAGTCCCCAGCCATCACATGAACGAGGGACACTCGGTGCTCGACGGCTGGTGGGTCGAGGGCTGCATCGAGGGCGTCACCGGCTGGGCGATCGGCAACGACCATGAAACCGCAAACGGGAAGGATGCCGAATCGCTCTACGACAAGCTCGAGAACGTCGTGCTGCCGCTCTGGCACGGCGATCGCGCAAAGTGGGTCGCGGTGATGAAGGGCGCGATCAGCAAAAACGCGTGCTACTTCAACAGCCACCGCATGCTGCGCAGCTACGCGATCGAGGCCTATCTGCGCTAGCGAGGAGCCACTGGGCGCGCTGCGCGAATGTCAGGAACCGGTTTTCTGTTCCTGCAGGAGCGCGAGCGATCGGCCCTTGAGGGGATAGGCACTCCCGCCCTCGAACACGCCGCCGCGCGCGAGCCCCTCCTCGTGTGTCGTATCCATGACTGCGAGCCAGCGCATCCCGGCGTCGTGATCGGGAAGCTTGAAGGCGAGCTCCTGGTGGTGCGCGTTGAACAGCACGAGGAAGTTCCGGTCGGTGATCGCCCGGCCGCGCTCGTCGGTTTCCGTGATGCCCTCGCCCCTCAGCAGGACGCCCAGGCTGCGCGCGAATTCGTGCTGCCATTCGGCGTCGGTCATTTCGCCGCCGTCCGGCTTCAGCCACACGATGTCCTTGATGTCGGAACCGCGGATCGGCCCGCCCTGGAAAAAGTGGCGGCGGCGGAACACCGGATGCTCGCGCCGCAGCCGGATCAGGCGCCGCACGAACTCGAGCAGCCGCCTCTTCTCGGGCGTGAGGTTCCAGTCCACCCATGAGATCTCGTTGTCCTGGCAATAGGCGTTGTTGTTGCCGCGCTGGGTGCGCCCGATCTCGTCCCCCGCGATGAGCATGGGCACCCCTTGCGACAGCAGCAGCGTGGCGATGAAGTTGCGGCTGCGCTGCGCGCGCAGGGCATTCACCTGCGCGTCGTCGGTGTCGCCTTCAACGCCCGAGTTCCACGAAAGGTTGTTGTTATGCCCGTCGCGGTTGTCCTCGAGGTTCGCCTCGTTGTGCTTCGCGTCGTAGCTCACCAGGTCGTGCAGCGTGAAGCCGTCGTGCGCGGTGAAGAAATTGATGCTGGCGTGGGGCCGCCGGCCGCTCTTGCCGTAGAGGTCGCTCGAGCCGGTGAGCCGCCGCGCGAATTCCCCCATCACGCCGCCGTCGCCTTTCCAGTAGGCGCGCATGGTGTCGCGGTACTTGTCGTTCCACTCGGTCCAGCCGCCGGGAAAATTGCCGACCTGGTAGCCGCCCTCGCCGAGGTCCCAGGGCTCGGCGATCAGCTTGACCTGCGAGAGCACGGGGTCCTGGCGGATGATGTCGAAGAACGCGCCAAGACGGTCGACTTCGTGCAGTTCGCGCGCGAGCGTCGCCGCGAGATCGAAGCGAAATCCGTCCACGTGCATTTCGGTCACCCAGTAGCGCAGCGAATCCATCATGAGCTGCAGTACCCGCGGGTGCACCAGATTGAGCGTGTTGCCGCAGCCCGTGTAGTCCATGTAGTAGCGGCTCTCGCCGGGTTTGAGCCGGTAGTAGGAAGCGTTGTCCACGCCGCGAAAGCACAGCGTCGGCCCCAGGTGGTCGCCCTCGCCGGTGTGGTTGTAGACCACGTCGAGCACGACCTCGATGCCCGCGGAGTGCAGCGCTTTGACCATGGACTTGAATTCCGACACCTGCCGCTCCCCCGCGTAGCGGTTGTCCGGAGCGAAATAGCCGATCGAGTTGTAGCCCCAGTAGTTGCGCAGCCCCTTCTGCACCAGGTGCCGGTCGTCGATGAACGCGTGCACCGGCATCAGTTCCACCGTCGTGATGCCGAGCCGCCTCAGGTGCTCGATCACGGGGGACGACGCGAGGCCCGCGTAGGTGCCCCGCAGCTGCGGCGGCACGTCCGGATGCTGCATCGTGAAGCCCTTCACATGCAGCTCGTAGATCACGGTCTCGTGCCACGGGACGTTGGGGCGCCGGTCGTCGCCCCAGGTGAATGCCGGATCGACGACGCGGCACTTCGGCATGGCCGGCGCCGAATCCCGGCGGTCGATGGAGAGGTCTGCGCGCGCGTGGCCGACGCGGTAGCCGAAGCACGCATCGCTCCAGCTGATCGAGCCCGTCAGCGATCTCGCGTACGGGTCGAGCAGCAGCTTGTGAGGATTGAAGCGGTGCCCCCCCTCCGGGCGGTACGGCCCGTGGACGCGATAGCCGTAGAGCAGGCCCGGCCGTGCCTCCGGCAGATAGCAGTGCCAGACCTGGTCGGTGCGCTCCGGCATGGCGATGCGATGCAGCTCGCGACGGCCGCGCTCGTCGAAGATGCAGAGCTCCACCTTCTCCGCGTGCTCGGAGAAGAGCGTGAAGTTGACGCCTTCCCCGTCCCAGATGGCGCCCCGCGGGTCCGGCTTTCCCGGCCATATGCTCGAAATCGGCCCGCTCATCGTTTTCCCTTCACGCTTGCGCCGCGGCAGCGGCGCCGAGCAGGCCGAGACGCTCGTTGATGACAACATGCACCGGCATGCGGCGGACGTATTCGCTGAATTCGCCTTTGTCGTTGAATGCGGCGATGAACCCGCCCGCTTGCAGCCGCGGCAGGATCTTGGGCGCGATGCCTCCCGCGACGAAAACGCCGCCGCGCGCCATCACGTTGAGCGCATGATCGCCGGCGGCGGCCCCGTAGCACGCGATGAAAAGGTCGAGCGCCGCGCCCGCGAGCGGGTCCGTGCGGTCCATGGCGAAATCGGAGATCGCCGCCGCCGCATCCCCCGCCCGCAGCGCCTCCCGCAGTTGCGCGGACTCCGCGAGAGTTGCGCGCTCGCGCAGGAACGCATAGGCCCGGACGAGCCCCCCGGCGGACACCACGTGCTCGAGCGACACCCGCCCCTCGCGCGCATGCAGGTACCGCCACAATGCGGCCTGCTCCTCCGTGGAGGGTGCAAAAGACGCGTGGCCGCCCTCGCCCGCAACCGGCGACGCGCCGTTCACGACGTAGGCAATGCCGAGGCCGGTGCCGGCGCCCAGCACCACGCGCGGCGCGCGCGCGATCGGCTCGCCGGCTTGCAGCGTCGCGAGGTCAGCGGGCGGGAGCAAGCCGATCCCTCACGCGGCCGCCGCGAAATCGTTGAGGAGGCGCGCGCGATCGAACCCGAAGCGCGAGCATAGACCGGGCGCATCAACGATCCACGGAAGATTGGTGACGCGCACCCGCTCGCCCTCCACCGGCCCGGCGAAGCCGAAGCAGGCCGCCTCGACGCCCGGCGCCGCGCGCATCGCGCCAGCGGCTTCTCCCAGAAAACGCGCGAGCATCGATTCGAAATCAGCGAAGTCGCGCGAAACATAGCGCCGCTCGAACCGCGCGCTGCGCTCCGTGAAGAGCGCGAGCATCGCCTTAGTCCCGCCGATGTCACCGGCGAGCAGCATGCGCCCGTACACGAAGCAGCCGCAGTGGCGTCAGGGACGGTTTACTTCTGTTTAGCTCGCGCGCGCAAGCGATGCCCGGCCCGCGTCAGTGAGCTCCGTGCCCGAGACACCGCCACTTTCCCGCCAGCCATGGCGCGCTTCCAGCTCGCCGCGCCACGCCGCTCGGCTGCGACACCCGCGGCGCGCGCCGCGGCGGCGGCTGTCCGCGCGGCTTGTCTCGTGCTCGACTGGAGCGCGCGGATCTCGCTCGATCTCCCGACGGCCCGCGCGTGGAGTCCACTCGTCCGCCACGCCGCCCGAATCAGCTCGGTGGCGGCTGCAGCCGCCTTGCCGAGCGCTCTCACCGCTCCCCGGGCGCGCGCTAACGCGCGCCGGGCTTCCGCGCTGCTCGCGACCTCGGATGCCGCACGCCTCGCCTCGCGCCCCGCCTTACGCGCGGCCGCGCTCGCGCTCCGCGCCGCCGCGCGATAAACCTTGGTTCCTTTCTTTCCGGCTGCTGCAGAAGTCCTCGCTTGCGACGCCATAAAACCTCCTCTTTGTGCCAACGCTGCAGGTTGATTGTCGCCTCGCCGTCACCCCGTACATTGATCTGTGTCAAGCATGCGCCGGCCCTCTACGGCCCGTCCTTCGGGCGGCCTCGCGGCCACCAGCGCTCGAGCAGACCCGCCGCCCAGTGCTGGCCGCCGATCCCGAACGCGAGCGCCAGCGCGAGCACGATGCCGCCGAGGATGATGAGGAAACTCTGCCGGATGATCGCGCCGCCGACGCTCACCTGGTCGAGCGCGATCAGCACCACGAACGCGATGATCGCGTACTGCGCGAGCTTGCCGAGCAGTTCGGCATCCTGGATGCCCACGTTCCTGCAGTAGGTGACCACCGTGCCCCCGACGAAGGCGGCGAAGTAGGCGCCGAACGCGAGTATCACCAGCGCGACGATCACCTTGGGCACGAACAGGACGACCTGGCCGAGCAGGTCCGTGATGTAGGTGAGCCCGAGGCTGTTGAACGCGATCACCAGGACCGTGAAGATCACCAGCCAGTACACCAGCTGCCCGAAGATGTCCGTGGTGTCGTTGCGAATGCCGCCCTGCTGGAGAAAGTCGTCCATGCCGGCGCGCTCGGTCAGCACGTTGAAATTGATCGCGCGCAGGCCCCGCACGACGGCGAATCTCGCCCCCTTCGCGAGCAGCCAGCCCGCGACCAGCACCACCAGGGCGAGGGCGAGCCGCGGGAGAAACGCCCCGACCTGGGCGAGAAACACACGCACCGGCTCGAGAAAAACATCGACACTTTCCATATTAGCCTCCTCTTGCAGGGTTGACTTCGCTCCCGTTAGGCCGCCGGTGCGGACCGCGTCAGCTCGTGGATCCCATGCAGCGGAACGTGGACCCAGCCCGGGCGATTGTTGATCTCGTAGCGCAGCTCGTAGAGCGCTTTTTCGAGCTCGAAGAGCTCGAGCAGCGCGCGCGCTTCAGCGAACGAGCCGTAGAGGCCGGCGTCGCGCGTCGCCTCCTCATAACCTTCGAGGAACGTCCGGCGCGCGGCGTCGCGCCAGTCCGCGGCGAGCGCGGCGAGCCGTTCGTGCTCCTGGGGGGAGAGCGTGACGCCGCGCAGCGACGTCCAGCGCGCGTAATCGAAGGACCGCAGCATGCCGGCGACATCGCGCAGCGGCGAGTGCTTCGCTCTGCGCTCCGCCAGCGGACGCGCCGGCTCGCCCTCGAAATCGATGATCCGGAAGTCGTTTTTCGCGAGCAGGACCTGGCCCAGATGATAGTCGCCGTGGTAGCGGATCTTCAGCGCCGCGCCGCGGCCGGGCGCGCAGGCATCGATGCGCGCGGCGAGCTGCTTGCGCTCCGCAAGCAGCGCGAGCGCGGCTTCGCGCGCCGGAAGCACCAGCTGCTGCAGGTTGTTTTCGAGCAGATCCAACGTCGCCGCCGCCTCGTTCCGTACCCGGCGCTTCCATGCGGTGAGATCGTTGGCGGTGACCGGCTCCGGATCGAACGCCGGATCCCCGGATGCCTGCGCGAGCGCCCGGTGGAGCTCGCCGGTGCGGTTACCCAGCACGTGGATCAGCGCAAGGTAGGCGGCGTGCGCATCCGGCGGCGGTGGCCCGGCGGCCGCGCGCTGCTGGTCGAAGTAGCGGCCGAGATATTCGAGCGTGTAGTTCCAGCCGTCGCCCTGGTTGTCGACGTAGGCCTGGAGCAGGCCGAGCGTCATCTGCACTCCGCCCGCGCCGGTGTACTCGATGGCCCCCGCGAGCGGAATCGCGTTGGGAAATACCGCGACTTCGGTAAGATGGCGGCCCATCTCGAGCTCGGGATTTGCCCCCGCCTGCGGCCGGCGGTACGCCTTGAGAAACAGACGGTCCCGCAGGGTCACCACCGAGTTGCTGCTCTGCACCTGCGGCCTGCTCACCGGAAGGGACGCGTAGTCGGCGCCCGCCAGCTCCTCGAACGCGCGCGAGCGGCTGAAGCGAATGACGCCGCGCGCCGTCGCGACCTCGGCTCCGGCGGCGATGGCTTCCACCACCGCGCGGCTGAACGCCTCGTCCACCAGCGCGTCGGCCAGCACGCCCACTTCCGCCCGCTCGCGCACCTTTGCCACCACGCCGGGCGCGAGCGCCTTCAGGCGGTCCTCGTCCGCGCTCTCCCAGGCGAGCGTCAGAGGCACGAAATAGGTGGCCGCGCCTCCACCCGCCTCCAGGTCGAAGAGCGCGAGCAGCCAGGTGTAGCGGCCGACGGTCCACAGGGCGTGGTCGGAGAGCCTCGCTCCCCGTATCGATTCGCTCTTCGTGGCATACCAGCGCTGCGCTGCGACGTATTGCGGCATGACCTCGCTCTCGAGCTGGGCGCGGACCCGCTCCGCGATGCCGATGCGCCACGGCACGACGCGGTCGCGGAAAAAGCTCGACCAGCCGTCGAAGAGCACCAGCGTCGGTCTTTCCTCGGGGGGCAGGACCTGGGCGTGCCAGTCCGGCGCGGTGACGTCCGTCGCGAGCCGGTACCAGTAGAACCCGTAGGCCGGCAGCGTCAGCAGGTAGAAGCGTTCGCCGATCGGCGGAAACGCGGTGCGGCCCAGCAGCTCAACCGGGACCCGCCCGCGGTAGCGCGCGAGGTCGAGCTCCACCGGCTGTGCCGAGCGGGCGAGATTCGCGA
>Ga0209640_10004794_pt1 | contig 11851 bp, 13 predicted proteins | sample RifCSP10_1_FD_184018 | JGI IMG/M metagenome (GOLD analysis project Ga0209640, IMG submission 184018) | Soil microbial communities from Rifle, Colorado - Rifle CSP2_sed 10_1 (SPAdes) (version 2) | ecosystem: Environmental > Terrestrial > Deep subsurface > Rock core/Sediment | place: Rifle... | reverse complement strand
TCGTTGCCATAGTCCCCGCTATGACGCCTCCTCACGCCTTGCCCTGCGAAAAAATCCCTCCGTTTTATTTGTTCCCCTATTTCTGGTTCGCGACACTAGCGGCAAAAATTCGCTGCGGTTTAGTATTTCGCTGGCTAGCCTTGCGGTTGCGCAGCGCTGGACTCGCGCTCTATAAAGGATTCGATAACCGATACGGGGACCGCCCCGGTCTGGGCGCCCAATAACTTACCCTCTGGAGTATAGACCATGAAACTGGGCGTTCCCCGCCAGGTATCGCCGGTGAGCCCTTGGTACATCAAGGCGACGGTCGCCGGTTCACCAATCAGGTTGGAAAACGTCACGTTATGGCGTTTCAAAAATTCCCTGGCTTCGCGTTTTTTCACTGCACCATCCAGAGAAATTCCCAACACCAGGGCGTCCTTGTCCCGGTGATCCTGATGGAATTTGATATAGTGATGCGCTTCCTGATCGCAAACCTGGCAATCCGCCGCCCACAGCATCACCACCAGCCATTTGCCCTTGCCGGCGTAGTCGGCGATGCTTTTCTGATTGCCTTGGAAGTCATCGAACTTTTCTGCTGCAAGCGCCGAGGCCGCAAAAATCACAATGGCAACGGCGCTGAAGACTTTTAATAAGCGGCTCATATCGGTATCCACGAAGGTTAATGTGTTTAAGGTGCTGTGACATCGATGTTGTTGCTTAAGTTTCCCGGATGTTACAGAAAACGGATGCCAGCGTAAGCCGATTGGGTGTTAAAACCCGAGCATCAAAGATGCATGTGTTCCTTATCGGTCTCCAGCGTTTCGGAAAAATAGCGCTGCAGAAATTCATCGAAACTCAAGTTGTCACTGGCTTCCATGCCGCGTTGCTTGGCGATGGACGCATCCGCGGCTTGCTGGAAAAACCGCAGTTGCTCGTCGCTGATCGGCAGCGACCGGAAATAGCGGGCGTGTTGTTCGGCATAGCGCATGGAATAAGGAAAAAACGACTCGCCGGTTTCCGTCATTTGCCGCAGAATTTTTGCCGACGGCGTCAGATCCGGATTTTCCACCAGGGGATAATAGGTTTTTAACGCCGCGGTATACGGGGCATTGGCCTGCGTGCGGTCCAGTAACCGGCACACGCCGGACATGGTGTTGAACAGTTCCGTGGCCCAGGTGCAAAGCAATACCGGTTTGCCATGGCGCTGCAGTTTCAGGCCGGGTTCCCGGCCATGATGCGCGGTACTGCTTTGGTTATGACCTATTTCCTGGTGTTCGCCGGCGCTTATGGCAGGGCTGTCGTGCAGCAGGCAAAACATCAGGAACGCATCCAGAAAATACATTTGGGATTCATTAATGCCCAAAGGCTCAAACACGTTAAGATCCAGGGAGCGCAGTTCAATATATTCCACACCGCGTTTGGCTAAAGCCGTGGTTGGTTTTTCATAAGTGCCGGTGATCTGTTTGGGGCGAACCGTGCTGTAATACTCGTTTTCGATCTGCAGCAGGTTCGCGTTGAGCTGCTGATATCCGGCGCTGGTTTTTACACCAAACTTTTTGTAGTCCGGTGACGGAGTTTCGATGGCGTGTTTCAGGCACTGGATGTAGGAAGCAAGGCTGTCATAACTGACTTTTATCCCTGATTTGCCTTCCTTGTAATTCTGGTAACCGATATCACTCAGCCGCAACGAAGTGGCGTAGGGGTGATGAAACGTGTATTCATCAAACGGTTCCAGGATTTTTTCAATGCCATCCATAAAACTGCGGCACACGGCGGGAGATGCGCCAAATAAATAAGGCACCAGCCAGCCAAAGCGTTGCAGGTTGCGGATCAGTTTAAAATAAGCGTCCGAAATAAAATCCTGTTGTGTTTGCTTGTCTTTTTCCAGTTGCTGATAGGCGGACCAGAAGGATTTCGGCAAGGAATAATTGTAATGGATGCCGGCAATCACCTGCATCATTCTGCCGTAGCGATGGCCGAGCCCGCGCCGGTAAACGGTTTTCATCATACCCGCGTTGGAGGACCCGTATTGCGCGATGGCGATACTTTCTTCCCCTGCCAGCACGCAGGGCATGCTGGAACACCACAGGATTTCGTCCTGCAACCGGGTGTATACAAATTTTTGTGTATCGCGCAGGAAGTTCAGGGTTTGCGGGATGGAATGAAAAGGCGGCGTGATCAATTCCAGCAGCGCTTCGGAATAATCCGTTGTAACATGGGGATTGGTGAGGGCTGACCCCAGGGATGACGGATGCGGAGTCTGGGCGATGGCGCCTTGTTTATTGACGCGCAGGCATTCCTTTTCGATACCGATCTTGCGTTCCTTCAACAGGCTTGCAATGTCGGTGCTTTGCAGTTCAGAAAGCCGTTGTTCAAGTTTTTGATACACGATAAGGTCCCGGTACTCAGTGCGCTGCTCTTGTATCCGAGGTTACGAATATCCAGGCAAAAGCAACGCCGAATATAAAATAATCCGAGGTTTCAACCAGCGGGCTGTCGGCAAACACCGCGTTGTCCAGATTGTCGTAACGGGCGAATGCGCCGATAAAATAATTCTTAGTGTTTCTGCTAATGGAAAATGTGATACGGCTGCCGCTATAGCCTGAGTCCGCCTGATAAACCTGCCGCTCAGCAGTGACGTATTCAGGATTCACTTCATAAAAATAATTATGATACTTGCTGTCCGCGGCTGTCGGCCCTGCGCTGGCGCTAAAACGCAGGAGTGCGCCGGATTGTCGCATGTTTATTTTGTAATTGATATAGGGTGAAAAAGTCCAGCCCTGATAGTGCAGAATGGGATCGCCGATAGAATACACAAAGCGGTAAGGGACATTAAACCAAAGGCTTTGGTTGTGTTTGGTGGATTGCCACAGTTTAAATTCCAGCTCCAAGCCGGCTTCGAGCAACAGATCAAGGCTGGGCATGCCGGCTCGGGCGCTGTCGCTGCTTTCAGGCACCGGTATGTTACCCGCGAAGCTTAAATCAAGATTGACATATTGGCTTTCCAGCAATTTGCCGCGCACGCCTTCCTCCCGGTCCACCTTCACGATGTCGCCACGATAGATGGCGTACGGAACCGGCAGCACAATATTCGTTTGCGCTTTTGAGCCGCGATAATGCGGCGCATTCAGCACGCCGGCGCCCGCGCCCATTTCCCATAACGGCAAATGAAACGCGAAGCCGATTTGCGGCAGGCATAGAAAACAGGTCAGCACTATCGCACCGGCGGAACGCTTGTTTGAAATTCGGCTTAACGGGAATTTGTTTTTTTTCATGGATGGCGGTTGCTTGTGCTGACGCTACATAGTTTAGTGTTATTATCAGGCCGTGCAAACCAAGCGGACGGAAAAAGCATGAAAGGCATTATCCTGGATGTAAAATCCATTGACAATGGCGATATCGATTTTTCAGGTCTTGAGTCGGTGATTCCGCACTGGCAATTTTATGACAACAGCCTGGACAGTCAAGTGCCAACACGCATAAAAGATGCGGATGTCATCATCGCCAACAAAGTCAGACTGCAAGCGCGGCACATCGAACAGGCCGAACAACTCCAACTGATTTGTATCGCCGCAACCGGCACCAATAATGTGGATCTGGCGGCCGCGGCGCGGGCCGGTGTAAGGGTGACCAATGTCACCCACTATGCCACACCCTCGGTGGTGCAGCATGTGTTTTGCTTGGTGCTGGCGCTCACCAGAAAATTACCGCAGTATCAGGCTGCGGTGCGCGCGGGACGCTGGCAACAGAGCGAGTTTTTCTGTCTGCTGGATTATCCGATCAGTGAACTCGCGGGAAAAACCTTGGGCATTATCGGCTACGGCGCATTGGGCAAAGGCGTGGCGGCGGTGGGTGAAGCATTCGGCATGCGGATTATAGTGGCGGCAAGAAAAGGCGAAGCGCCGGGCGATGGCAGGGTGGCGTTCGAACAATTGCTGGCGCAGTCCGATGTCATTAGTTTGCATTGCCCATTAACGCCCGAAACCAGTAATTTAATTGACGCGCCGGAGTTCGCCGTGATGAAACCGGGCGCGCTGCTGATCAACACCGCCCGTGGCGGTGTTGTTAACGAAACGGCTTTATTAAACGCGCTGCAGTCCGGCACGCTGGGCGGCGCGGGTATCGATGTGCTGAGTGAAGAGCCGCCGGCGCGGGGCAATCCCTTGCTGGAGGCGCAATTACCCCATTTGATTGTCACGCCGCATATCGCCTGGGCCAGCGTCGAAGCGCGGCAGCGGGTGGTGAATGAAATCGTGAAAAATATTCAGGCGTTTCAAAACGGTGAAGCGCGCAATATTGTGGCGTAGTGATTCGCTAACGTTTAATCGGGATGCTGAACCAGAACGTAGCGCCCGAGTTCGGATTGTTACGTACCCCGATGCGTCCTTTATGCAGCTCTATGAATTGTTTTGACATCGATAGCCCGATGCCGCTGCTGGATTCGCCGCCGGTCGGCCGGTTGCTCAACCGGGCATAGCGGGTAAAAAGTTTTTTCATATCGTCTTCGGTAAAACCGGGGCCGCCGTCACAGATTTCCGCGTAGACATACTGTTCATCCGCATGGGTGCGCACGATGGTAGTGGTCTCCCGCGGACTGAATTTCATGGCATTGCCGATCAGGTTATCCAGCACCTGCGATAAGCGGAATTCATCCGCCTCGATCACCGGCAGATTATCCGCCAGTTCCTTTTTCAGCTTCACGCCTTTTTTGCGCGCGTAGCTTTCATTGACCTGCATTGATTTGTCCACGACGTCATTGAGCACTATTTTCTTGTATTTGGGTTCCGGTGTGGCATTAGCGGATGATTCGGTATTAAGGAATCCCGCGATCACCTGCTGCATGTTTTGACCGGTGCGCGTAATCAGGTCGATCAGTTCCGGAGTATCCGCGGCGACGGCCGTGCCGGGAGCCAGGCTCTTTTTGAGTTCCGATACGATGTCCATCATCACAATCAGGGGTTTTTTAAGATCGTGGCTGGCAAAGCGCACGAATTCATCTTTCAGCGCCGCCAGGTCCTTGAGCGTCAGCTGGGTTTTAATGCGCGCCAGGGCCACCTGCACATTCAGCGGCTTGGTTAAGTAATCATTGGCGCCTAATTGCAAGGCCTTGATGACACTTTCCTCCAGGTCGTCGGCGGTAACCATGATCACCGGCAGGCTGATCAGGGTGTGCTGTTTGCGGATTTCTTGCAGGGTTTCCAGGCCGCTGATGCCGGGCATCATGATATCCAGCAGCACCAGATCAAACGCCGCCGCCTCGATGAGTTCCAGGGCCTCATAACCGTTTTCCGCAAGCACCGTATTGTAGCCGGCGCGTTTGAACTGCAACGCCATTAACTGGCGGTTCATTTCATTGTCATCGACAATGAGCAGTGTGTATTGATTGGTTTCCCGAGCGTTTGCTGTATCCATGGTTACAATTGCTTCGTATTGTCCGGATTTGAATCCTAACGTGCTGAATGTTATAGGTTATTAAACTTAAAGGAATCGAATTCCCGATGCTACAGGCTGGCAATAGTCGGGTTTTCCGAGAGAAATAACGGCAAATCAGCGCTTGTTCTTGAGCGATTTGGCGGGGCAAATTACGTACTCGCCGTTATCGGGTACTCGATCGGCTACGCCCTGGCGGCTGTTACTGTAGCTTTTGCTACGATTTTTTCCGGGAACAATCCGGGAATAAATTGGTACACTAGCGATCTTTATTAGAATATCGGAATCAGCCATCAAGGATCCACCATGCAACTTACCGTACACATTGATGATGTCACCAAGACGCTCGATTTGCCCGAAAACCTGCTGCAGGAAGGCGAGGAATTTTTTCAGAAAATGGATCGTGATATGGACCAGGGCTGGCAAATGAGCCGCATGTGGATCGATCACCCCAATGCCGTTGAACGGTGCCAGATTGCGGCGAGTAAAATTCTGGATGCCATTAGCGCGGAAAACCAAACCCTGCTGATGCTGATGGCGGGTTATATCAAATCGCGGCGCCCCGATGTGATCGGGATTCGTATTGATACCGCGGGGGATATGACGGAAACGGAGTTGTTAACCCAGGCTTAATGTTGGGTCTGACGCAGTGATTGCGTTGAGGCAGTCATCCATGGCGGATCGCGCTACCGGAAACAGCAGCACCGAGCAGCGGGGATTACGCGCCCTGACTTTTTCCAGGTGCGCCAGGTCATTGCGATGAGCCAGCGCGATAAGGTGCGCTTGCGGCGCAAAGCGTTGAGCGGCCGCGAACAACGATTCGAAATTACTGAGCTGCGATCCATAAGTGGGCGCATACACAAACTCCGCCACAATGATGCTGGGCGCAAGTTGTTTTATCAGCGCCAGGGCTTTGCGCAAAGTTTTTGCGTTAGCAACCTTATATCCGTATTGTTCATACAGCGCCGTAAAATCCGGGCAGCCGCCCAAGCCGGTGAGGTGTAACAGCGTTTTCTGTTGCTGCATGGAGTGGCTTCGGCCGCAAGGCCTTACGCCGCTTTCCCGCAACATTTCTTGAATTTTTTGCCACTGCCGCAAGGGCAAGGATCATTACGGCCCACTTTAAGGTGCGCGGTTTTTTGCGGTTTGATCGCATGGCCGTCGACATAGTACCAGCGGCCGTTTTCCTTGATGAAATCGCTGGATTCATCCAGTCCGCTTTTCCCGCCTTTAATGCGGCAGCTCGCGCGAAACTCCACAACACCCCGCTCATCACCCGGTCCCCCGGCCTCGGTGCTCAGAATCTTCAGTCCCATCCATTCCACATTGGGATCTTCGGCCGGGTTGGGCGCATCCGGTTTGGTGGAGGCATGCCAGGTATCCAGTATGTATTGATTATTTTCCTGGGTGTAGGCGACATAGCGCGAGCGCATTAGCGCTTCGGCGGTCGGTGGAATATCAGCACCGGCAATAAACGGTTCACAGCATTTTTTATAAGGCTTTCCTGAGCCGCAAGGGCATAAGTTATTGGTGGTCATGGGTTTCTCTTATTGGCAGTAGATTGGGTGTGGTATTCTAGCGCAAAACCGCCGCTGGAATGAACTAGACTGTAGGCTAAAATGTCAAGTCTGGATATTTAACCGGAAACCGTATTTACCAACCACCTTCACCAATCACGGGAAACGCAGCATGGCCAAAGATCCACAAGCACCACGTCCGATTTATCTCTCAGAATACAAGCCCGCCGATTATGTTATTGATACGGTTGATCTGCAGTTTGACCTGCATGAAACCGCAACCCGAGTGAAGGCCCGCCTGGGCGTGCGCAAGCGCGCCGGCGTGAAAGGGCCGCAGCCCCTGGTGCTGCAGGGGGAGGACCTTAAACTGCATTCCATCGCGGTGGACGGCCAACCGCTTGGCGAAAGCGATTATCAGCTCAATGGCGAGCAACTGACGATCCACCGCGTGCCGGATGCGTTCACCCTGGTGGTGGATAACGAAATCAATCCTGAAGCGAATACCAGCCTCAACGGCCTGTATATTTCCAGCGGGAACTTTTGTACCCAATGCGAGGCGGAAGGATTCCGGCGTATTACCTACATGTATGACCGCCCGGACATCATGGCGAAATACACCACCATGATCGTGGCGGATAAACGCAAATTTCCCGTGCTGCTGTCCAACGGCAACCTGGTGGATCAGGGCGAAGTTGCGTCCGATTCCGGCAAACACTGGGCCAAATGGGAAGATCCGTTTCCAAAACCCACGTATCTTTTCGCGCTGGTTGCCGGTAATTTGCAGCGGATTGAGGACACCTTTACCACCCGCTCCGGCCGCGACGTCGCGCTACATATATATGTGCAATCCCACAACATCGACAAATGCGATCACGCCATGCGCTCGTTGAAAAAGGCCATGTGCTGGGATGAGGATGTTTATGGCCGGGAATATGACCTGGATATCTACATGATCGTCGCCGTGGATGATTTCAATATGGGCGCGATGGAAAACAAGGGCCTTAATGTTTTTAATTCCAAGTACGTATTGGCCAAACCCGACACCGCGACCGACAATGATTATGATGGTATCGAAAGCGTCATCGGGCATGAGTATTTTCATAACTGGTCCGGTAACCGGGTGACCTGCCGCGACTGGTTCCAGTTAAGCCTCAAGGAAGGTTTCACCGTGTTCCGCGACCAGGAGTTCAGCGCGGACATGAGCTCGCGCGGCGTAAAGCGCATCAATGACGTGAATATCCTGCGCACCGCGCAGTTCCGCGAGGACGCCAGCCCCATGGCGCACCCGGTGCGGCCGGATTCCTATGTGGAGATCAACAATTTCTACACCGTGACGGTGTATAACAAGGGCGCCGAAGTGGTGCGCATGCTGCATCATTTGTTGGGCCCGGAAAAATTCCGCAAAGGCACGGATTTGTATTTTAACCGCCATGACGGGCAGGCGGTGACCTGTGATGATTTCGTCAAAGCCCACGAGGACGCCAACCAGATGGACCTCACCCAGTTCCGGCTCTGGTATAGCCAGGCCGGCACGCCGGAATTGCACGTCAGCCGCCATTACGATGCCGCCCATAAAACCTATACACTGACCATCAAACAAACCTGCCCGCCGACGCCGGGCCAGGAACACAAGGCGCCGTTCCTCATTCCGCTGGCCGTCGGTTTGCTGGATCAAACCGGCAAGGACCTGCCGATGCAGTTGCGGGATGAAGCCGCCGCGGTACAGGGCACGCGGGTGCTGCAGCTCAAGCAGGCGGAAGAAACCTACACCTTTATTCAGGTGCATAACGAACCGGTGCCTTCTTTGCTGCGCGGCTTTTCCGCGCCGGTAAAAGTCAACCTGGATTTAAAAGACCAGGAACGCTATTTCCTGATGGCGCACGACAGCGATGATTTCAATCGCTGGGATGCCGGCCAGCAATTGGCCGTCAAGATCGTCAAGGAACTGGTGGACGATTTACAACAGCATCGGCCGCTGTATCTTCCGGAGCCCTTCATCGCGGCTTACCGCGCTATCCTGGAAAATACCCGGCTGGATAAATTGCTGGCCGCGCAAGCGATCAGTTTACCGTCGGAAATCTATATCGCCGAGTTTGTCGCGCCCATCGATCCGGTCGCGATTCACAAGGTGGTGCGTTTCATGCGCGAAACCCTGGCAAACCATTTAAAAGACCTGATGCAGCGAGTGTACGCGGAAAACCGGACCCCCGGCGAATACCGGGTTGAGCAGGAACACGTTAAAAAACGCGCCTTGAAAAACTCCTGCCTGGGTTATTTGATGGAGACCGGGGATAACGCTATTTACGACTTGTGTTATGCGCAATTCCAGCAAGGCAATAACATGACCGATGTGATGGCGGCGCTGGTGCCGCTGGCTAACAATAATTGTCCGCAGCGGGACGACGCGCTGGCGGCATTCTATGCGAAATGGAAAAACGAATTGCTGGTGGTGGACAAGTGGCTGGGCATCCAGGCCACCTCGCGTTTACCCGGAACGCTGGAGCGGGTAAAAGCGCTCACCGGGCACGACGCATTTACCCTGAAAAATCCCAACAAGATCCGGGCGCTGATTGGTTCGTTCGGTCATGGCAATCCCGCGCAGTTTCATGATCTGACTGGTGAAGGTTACAACTTTTTTACCAGCAAGATTCTGGAAATCGACAAGCTCAATCCGCAAATCGCCGCGCGGCTGGCTACGGTTTACACCTTGTGGAAAAAATATGATGAACAACGCCAGCGGCTGATGAAGCAGCAACTGGACGCCATCATCGCCGAACCGGGTTTGTCCAAAGACGTGTATGAAATCGCGTCCAAGAGCCTGGGTTAAATACGGATTAATTAAAAAGGATCATTCAGGCGGTGGCGGGCGGCGGAAAACTGTTGGCGATTGTCGAGCAGGGCGGTTATCCCAACTTCAAGCCGCTGTACCAGGCCTGTGGCTACACGGTATTAACGGAACACGCCATGCGCAAGGCCATGGCGGTGCTGCGCAAGGAAAAGCCGGACGTCATCGTGGCGGAATTCAACTATCAATCGGATTTTCGCGACCGCACCAGCACCCTGGAATCACTGCTGGCCACGGTGGAGCGCATGCAGCAGCCGGACGCCGGAACCGGCGCGACCAAAGTGATCGTGTTCTACGAAAAGGAATATCTTCATCAATTGCAAAAGCTGCAAGCCATGTTCAGCAATTTCCAGGCGATTGCCTATCCGATTGATGAAAATGAACTGCAGCAACTTATCACCTGACAAGTCATTTTCCGGTATGCTGGAATCCTGTAGCGTCAATTGCCCCTATTGTGGTGAAACTTTTGAAACCACGCTTGATCTGTCGGCCGGCAGCCAGGATTATGTGGAAGATTGTTATGTCTGTTGCCGGCCGATTCAGTTGTTTGTCGAAGTGGACCACGAGGGTGAGTTGATAGCCATCCATACCCGGCGTGATGATGAGTAATAAAACGGAAGCTGTCTGACCAAGGTTTAAATTCCCATGACCGGTAAGAAAAAACAATTCAACGGCAGAATCGGCCTGGCGCTGGGCAGCGGCTCCGCGCGGGGCTGGAGTCATTTGGGCGTCATCAAGGCTTTGCAAAAGCTCGGCATCGAGCCGGATATCATTGCCGGCTGCTCAATAGGAACGTTGGTTGGCGCGGCGTATTGCGCGGGGAATCTCAATAAACTCGAACAGTGGTTATTGAAACTCAGCAAACTGGAAGTCGCCCGGTTTTTCGAGCTTAACTGGTCGTTCAATGGTTTTGTGGATGCGGATCATTTGCAAAGTTTCCTGAATCAGTATGTTTGTGACAATGAAGTGTGCATAGAAGACCTGGATAAAACCTTTGCCGCCGTATCCACGGACCTGGAAAAAGGCCGGGAAGTCTGGTTTACCTCGGGTTCGGTACTGCAGGCGGTTTGGGCCTCGATGTCGCTGCCGGGATTATTTCCGCCCATCCAGTATGACGGCAGGTGGCTCATCGATGGCGGCCTGGTCAATCCGGTGCCGGTCTCCGTTTGCCGCGCCCTGGGCGCGGACGTGGTGATCGCGGTGAATCTGAACGGCGACATCGTGGGCAAACACCTGGCGCACAAACCCGAGGTTGAACCCAATTTCGGTATCGCGGATCGTTTTATCAAGAACATCAGGGAATATTCCGCGACGATCTTTCCCGCCATCGGCAGTGAGGACAAAACACCGGGATTGTTTGACGCCATAGTCAGTTCCATTAACATTATGCAGGACCGCATTACCCGCAGCCGTATGGCGGGCGATCCGCCCGATATTCTGCTCGCGCCCAAACTGGCTAAAATCGGGCTGCTGGAATTTCACCGGGCCGGCGAAGCCATCGCGGAAGGGGAAAAGTGTGTGGAGCGTTTAGCATCGGAAATCCAGTATGCGCTTGATATATAGCGGCCAATCTTGTTTTTATCATTAATGGTCATCTGACATGCCGGTTCGGTTGTATTCCTTACGACATGTTCCCGACGATGAAGCGCAAGAGTTGCGGGACTTACTCGAAAAAAATCACATTGATTTTTATGAAAGCGAGCCGGGCAATTGGGGCATCTCCGCCGGCGCGTTCTGGTTGCGTACCGATGACCAGCTCGGCGAGGCGAAACGCCTGGTTGCTGCCTACCAGCAACAACGCGCTGAACTGGCCCAACAGGAATACCAACGCCTGCGCCGGGAAGGCAAGCTACCGACGTTTACCGATAACCTCAAACAACGCCCGCTGCAATTGCTGTTAGCGCTCGCCGCCATCCTGTTTATACTCTACTTCTCCCTGAAACCGTTTCTGACCATTGGAGGTCAGTGATGAATGGCGCTTACTTAAGAAAGTCATGCACAATAAATTGGCATTTTCACAGGCCCTGTCATACCGGTGTAAACCGGTATCCAGAAATAAATGCCCTGGATTCCGGCA
>Ga0209640_10004793_pt1 | contig 11851 bp, 8 predicted proteins | sample RifCSP10_1_FD_184018 | JGI IMG/M metagenome (GOLD analysis project Ga0209640, IMG submission 184018) | Soil microbial communities from Rifle, Colorado - Rifle CSP2_sed 10_1 (SPAdes) (version 2) | ecosystem: Environmental > Terrestrial > Deep subsurface > Rock core/Sediment | place: Rifle... | reverse complement strand
GCCTCAGCCGATCTGGCGGTCGCCGCTTCAACAGTTCCATTCAGCTCACGGAAAATTTGCAGCGCGCTCTTTAACTCTTCCGCATCGCGAATGACCCCGACATAGCGCCACATCACATCTCTGACTCTTTGCATAAGATCGGTGATCGCACCCGGGCTCAGACCTGCTCTCTCCCGGAGCCTGATGCGCTTGTCCGCCAGGTCCGAGATCTGCCCTGAGTCGGGCTTGACACTGCCCGCTTTGGCGGCGAATCGAGCAGCCGATTCGCCGGCCCGGGCACCGTAGACCACAGCGTCGGTAAGGGAATTCCTCCCCATGCGGTTGGCCCCGTGCACCCCCGCGCCGCTCTCCCCGGCGATATAGAGACCGTCGATCCCGGTACCGCACTCCTCGTCGATCGCCGCTCCGCCGATGAAGAAATGGCAGACCGGCGTTGTGAGAACCGGCCTCTCAGCACACCTCAAGTCCCGCCTGAACGCATCCTTATAGACGAGAGTGGCGTGATCCTTGGGCCAACGCTCATCGTCCACCCCGGTTAGATCGAGCAGGACGCATCCGTCCACGCCATTGCCTTCCTGGATCTCCAGGAAGATCGCTCTGGATAGGAGATCTCTGGCTTTGATGGCGACAGGCCTCATCTTCAGATTGTGTTTTTCCAACAAGTCCTCACCCTTGGCATTTCTGATCTCACCCACGTCGGCAAGGTTGGGCGGGAAGAGGCCGATGCCCTCGGCCTTGAGCTTCTCGTCATCGATCCCCAACGGATAAAACTGGACGAACTCCATGTCTCTCAGCTTCAGTCCTGCACGATAGGCCATCGCATAACCGTCACCGGTGTTTCTCGGGTCGTTGTCTGTCTTGGCATAAATTCCACCTGCACCTCCGGTCGCCAAAACTATGCTCTTGCTTTCGACAAAGACAGGCTTCTGCGCCTCCGCATCAAAGCCCAAGACCCCGGTCACCCTCCCCTTATCGACTATGAGATCCACCGCCTGGAAGCCGGGTTGGGATCTGACCGCCAGGGCATCGGCCCTATTCCTCAAAGCCCTGGTTAGCTCGGAGCCTCTGGCGCTAGCAGGGCCGCCCGCGCAGATCACATACCCATGGAACACTTGGGCTCTCAAGCCGTAATCCCGGAGCTCCTTGAATCTGGACGGCGCCTCTTCACTCAGGATCCTGATGAAGCGCTCCTCGCCGATAAATCTCCCCGACTCCACGGTGTCCCTAACATGGTCCGCCACAGAATAGCCCTCGGTGGCCATAGCTAATCCACCGCCGCTGCGATCGGTCGAGCATCCGGCCGATTTCAGGGCCACGAGCACATCAGCGCCTCTCTCTCGCGCCTTTACCGCAGCCATGAGACCTGCGGCTCCGCTGCCGATGACCAGCACGTCAGCCTTGTCGCAAAGATCCACTATCATAGTTACTGGCTCCAGACCTCTTCAGAGTGTAGAGGTAGCTGCCGTAAGGTGAAAAAAAGCAAAATGGCGCCGTAGCCACGTGTTGAGCAGGACACTATCCGATAACGGGATTTTCTGTCAACTCACGGGGGGCTGCAAGGATTCTCAGTTCAAGCCAGTCGCGCGTCGCCAAATAATCCCATTATGGCTGCCAGAAGTTGATGCGTCTGCTTGAGCGAGTGGAGACTTATAGAAGGCTTCTCATCCAGCGCAGGCGCAATTTAAAGAGCGGCAACACAAGCGCCAGGAAAGAGACAGCTAAGAAGGCCGCAGATAGCGGCCTGGTAAAGAACACCTGGAAGCTCCCGCCAGAGATGATCAAGGCCTGGCGCAGGTTATCCTCCAGCATGGGACCCAAGACTAAGGCCAGAACCATCGGCGCCGCTTCGAACTGAAACTTCTTCATCACAAAGCCAACGACACCGAAGACACACATAATGATTACGTCGCCGACGTTGTTGTTGAGGCTGTAAGCGCCCACTAGACAGAAGAGAAGGATCAGGGGATAAAGGACCCCATAGGGGATTTTGAGAACCTGGACCCATACAGGGATGAGGGGCAGATTGAGGATGAGGAGCATGACATTCCCTATGTACATGGACGCAATAAGGCCCCAGAAGAAAGCTGGATTCTCGCTAATGAGGAGCGGTCCGGGGCGAAGGCCGTAGAGGGTCAGGGCGCCGAGCAGGATCGCCATAATCGCATTGGCCGGAATCCCTAGAGACAGCATGGGGACAAAATTCCCCGTGGCCGCGGCATTATTGCAGGACTCAGGGGCTGCCACGCCCTCAATCGCGCCGGCGCCGAATTTTTCTGGATGCTTCGATAGCCGCTTTTCCATGCCATAGGATAAAAAAGTGGGTATGATTGTGCCGAGGCCCGGGACAATCCCCAGGAAAAACCCAAGCACAGACCCACGCATGATCGGCATAGCGGAGTCTTTCCAATCCTGCCGGTTGGGGAGGAGGCCCTGGATCTTACCCTTAAGGAACTCCTGGGGGGTGCTCGTGCCCACGTTCAGCAAGACTTCGGAGATGCCGAAGAGCCCCATCACGACGGGAACAATCCCTAGCCCATCTCTCAGCACCAGGATGTCATAGGTGAAACGCGGCTTGGCAGTCATCGTATCTAATCCCACCGCTCCGAGAATTAGACCCACAGCCGCAGCCATCAGGGACTTGATCACGGAACCGTGCGAAAGGTAGGTAACGAGGGTCATGGACATAACCATGAGCGAAAAATATTCCGGAGCGCCGAATAGCAGGGCGAAAGAAGCCAAGGTGGGCGCGAGGAACATGAGACCAATTACTCCAAGGGTGCCGGCGATGAACGAGCCAAATGCAGCGATCCCGAGGGCCGCCCCGGCTCTCCCTTGCCGCGCCATCTCATGTCCGTCGAGGCAGGTGATCACGGACGCCGCCTCGCCCGGGATCCTAACTAGGATAGAAGTGGTCGAGCCTCCGTACATGACCCCGTAGTAAAGGCCCGCCAGCATTATCATGGAAGAGGTAGGGTCGATGCGTAGAGTAGAAGGGAGAAGGAGGGAGATGGCCGCTGCCGGACCAATCCCGGGGAGAACTCCAACCACGGTGCCTAAGAGAACACCAATGAAGCAGAACGCAAGATTTTTTAGCGTGAGAGCAACTGCGAAGCCGGAGAATATGCTCTGGACTGCCTCCACGTTTGACTATATTCCCAGGATACCGGATGGGAGCTGGGCTTGGAGCCAGCGGCCAAAAACAAGGTAAGATGCAAGAGCGATCAAGAGAGCTACGGCCAGAGAAAAGAGCCACCCGCGCCGCTCTACCCCTCTGAGTAAGGAGCCGAGAAAAAGTGCCGCCGTGACGACAAACCCCAGGAAGTCTAAGAAAAGGGCAAAAGCAAACATGGCCAGCACAACGAAAAGAATGCTGAGCCAGTTTTCCCAGGCCTCTTCTTTCTCGAGGTCGATAAGAAGCGAGAGGAGCGATTGGGCAAGCGCCAAAAAAGCTAGAACGAGGCCGGCGTAAAAAGGGAAAAAGCCGGGGCCGGGCCGGGAAATACCTCCGAGGCCTAGCCGCGTGCTTTCGACACAGACATATAACGAGAAGAGGAGCAGGAGAGGTCCGGTCCAGCGGTCGGACTTCGTCATGTTCCTTCAATCCTGTGAGATCCCTGCCTTCTTGGCCACCTCGCGGGAAATGGCCAACTCTTTTTTGATGCGTTCGAAAAGCTCTTTGGGCCCTGTGTAAGCGACCTCCAGCCCGGCCTTCTCCAACTTCGCCACGGTCGCTGGGTTCTTGCTGGCCCTCTCAAATGCGGGGACCAGCCTGGCCACCACGTCCCTCGGTAGGTTGGCAGGACCGTAGAAACCGAACGTGACGCCGAGGCTCACTTGTGACAACCCCTTGTTGGTGAATGTTGGGACCTCGGGAGTTTCCTTAACCGGGGCGGTGACTGCCAGAACACGGAATTTTCCCGCCCTCACATGTCCTCCGACCGTAGACCAGATCTGCATGATGCAATCGATGTGGTTGCCTAAAAGGGCCGCAATCGCCGGGCCGGAGCCGGCCTTGTAAGGGACGTGCGTGATCTGGACACCAGCGCCCACTTTTATGAGTTCCAGATTAAAATGGCCTGCGGTTCCCACTCCTGAGGTCCCGCAGCTTAGCTTGCTTGGATTCTTATTGGCGTGGCCCACAAAGTCATCCAGCGTTTTCCAGGCTGAACCTGCGTTGACCACTAGCATGACCGGGTTTCCCCCCACATCGGCCAGCGGCGTAAAATCCTTAAGCGGGTCGTAAGGAAGGTTGGCACTGATGGCTGGCGCATTGGTAAGAGCCGAAGAGTTGATGGAGCCCAGGGTGTAGCCATCGGGTTTGGACTTGGCGACAAAATCGCTTCCTACGGCGCCTCCTGCTCCCGGCCTGTATTCGATGAGGATCTCGGTCTTAAGCTCCTGTGCCAGAGGCTCGCTTACGGTGCGGGCCACCACATCGTTTACGGTGCCAGGACCGAGAGGGATGACGAACTTGATAGGCCTGCTCGGATATTTGTCTTGTGCCTCAGCAGCAATTCCAAAACACAAAACCAAAAAGCAGAGCGCCAAAAGAGCCAAATATTTTTTCATACCTACCTCCCGCGAGCTCTGTTAGCTCGCCTAAAACCCAAGCACGACAATCTGGCCAGCCTTCCATTTCTGCGTTGGCGGTCGAGGTTATCCGATAAGGCGCTCTGATGTCAACTTGCGGAACCCCCACTACTTTACGGTGCAGGCCCTTCGCCATTTTTCATTTCCTTTTCATTGCGCAACAGGGGCGCTTATTTGGCGAGCTTATCAAGAATCGTGGTGTTGTAGAATTGTTTGGGCGCAGCCTTTGCTGCTTCCGGACGGACGGTCGCTGCTAGAAAGTCCAGGATGCCTTGAACACCTGCGTCGGAGACCTTGAGATCCTTGGTAAAGCCAGGTGGATTCGTCTCGAAATCGTAGGTTTTCTGCAACACATCTGGGTCGGATTGCTTTGTGTATTTCATCAGCACGAACATGGCGAGTTTCGGGTCCTCATACCAGCGCAGATTCGCTTGTTGCAGGGATCGCAGCAAGCGCAGCCACGTATCCGCCCGGGGAAGGATTCGATCTGTCTGAACTACGACGCCAGTGTTTTGGTAAGGCCTGTCGTAGGTGTCCACCAGGCGGGAATACCCTGCCGCATCTGCCATAAAGCTGAAAGGAGGAGCTAACGTGGCGCCTGCCACTTGGCGCGACTGCAATGCTGGCCAAAGGAGTTCCGTTCCTCCTAGGGGCAAAGGCTGCACGTCTGTGAGCTTTAGACCCATCTTCGCCAGGGCAACCCGGGCTGCGTAGTCTCCCGGCGTTCCCGGCCGATTTATGCCCACAATCTTCCCCCTAAGCTGGGCCGGGCTTTGAATGTCCCGCTGTGCATGAAAGGAGAAGATCATCTTGTTGTGCAATCCCGCAATAAAGGCGACCTTAGCCCCGCTTAGGACAGCCGGTATTACAGACGGCGCAGAGATCACCACGGCGTCCACCTCGCCTGCCACGAGGGCAGCGATGCCGATTTTTGCCTCAATGTAAACAATTCTTGCATCCAGCCCCTCACGCTGGTATGCACCGGTCTCCGTCGCGATCCAGATAGGTGCCATGGTAGTCACCGGAGCCACGTACGCAATACGGACCGTCTGCGCTTGCTCCCCTCGGCGCTCCGCAGATTGCGTATCGCCGAAGGCTGAGAAGACCACAAGCCCAGAGATGCTACAGATCACCGACGCGAATCGATTCATGATTGCGTTTCTCGCACCCCCTTATGCCTCTGTGAGCAAACCATGTCAATCGGAAAGTGATCTCCCTTTGCTGCGGGGCTCGTTCCGGTGAGGCATGGACTCATTCCTGATGGTCCGAGTGTTGGCCTCTACGCTATTAATGAACAGTTTAGTTTATTGGAGGAAGCGGAGGTGAGTTGAGATTTAGCGATTTTGATATCCGATATCCCGGCGGGCGTAGGGAGCGCCTGTCCATGAGGGCGCTTTTTTCAAGCCGTCCCTTCAATCAAGGCCATCCGGAGTAGTTCGATGGCATTGAGACTCATGCGCGCACGGTCTTGTTGGCTCTTCCCCGCCATATTGTACGCGTGGTTCTTGAAACTCTTGCCGTCGGTAACGGCGATGAAGGTCTGTCCTTGGGCCAGGTTCACAGTTCTGTCGTGAGGATCTGCTATGGCATGGAGCGCCAGGCCGAAGTCACTTCCGGATTGGGCGCGCACGGCCCAGGCCAGCTCGGCGGTCAGGGCGCCGGGGTCCTGGAGCAGCTCCTCTGCGCTCTCGGGTCGACGGGAGAAGGCCAGGAGGCGGCGCGTCGAAGTCAGGCTTTTGCTGATAATCCCCTCGACAAAGCGCTCGGAGCTGGCCTGCTGGAGACGCTCGGCCAACAGGCCACCGGTCAGGTCCTCAAAAACGGCGATGGTTCGGTTTTGCTCGCGCAGGAGCCGGCCGACGACGTCTTCGATCGTGTCGTTGTCGGTCGCGAAGATGTGGCGGCCGAGAAGCTGGCGCACCTCGGCTTCCACGGGCGCGATGAGTTTCATGGCCTCGTCTATATTTTCCGCTTTGGCTGTGATCCTGACATCGACCTGACCCGGGTGGGCCAAGACACCCACGGTAGGATTGCTCAGGTTCGCGATCAGGTGACCGATGCGGTCATCTACGCTGCTCTCCCCCAGGCCGGCTACTTTCAGGACCCTGTACGTGATGATTTCGCCGAGGTTAAACCTCTTTCTTAGATAGGGCTCCGTCTCGTGCTCGAAGAGCCATTTGAGCTCGAAAGGGACTCCGGGCAGGACGAAGATCACACCGCGGGGGTCTTCGACGATGAAGCAAGGCGCGGTGCCATTGGGATTTTCAACCGGGATGGCCCCTTCGGGGATGTACGCCTGGCGCTCGTTGTTGGGCGTCATGATCAGGCCGCGGCGGCGAAACCTCTGATCAATCTGTTCCAGCAGATGGCGATCGAGGACCAGCTTCCGTCCTGTGACCTCGGCGACGATCTCCCGGGTGAGATCGTCTTGAGTCGGGCCGAGGCCGCCGCTGGTGATGACGATATCAGACCTTTCCAAGGCGCGGGTGATGACCTCTTTCATCCGTACCGGATTATCCCCAACGACGGTTTTGTAAAACAGGTTGACGCCGAGAGCAGTGAGCCTCTGAGCCATCCAGGCGGAGTTGGTGTCGACGATCTGGCCCAGAAGCAGTTCAGATCCGATGGCGACGATCTCTGCGTTGGGCATCTGTTCAGTCCTCTCGATGCGAGAGCAGTAAGCAGCGAAAAGTAGAAGGGGTGGTATGGGGAGGTCTATTGACCATTAACTATTGATTATTTGCTAATCAGTCCCGGCCCAGCCAGCAGTCGATACGTCGATGACCTGGTCATCGGGTCCCACGCATTTGATTTCATAATAGGAGTGAGGCCGCGACGGATCCGTGGGGGCAACCTCTACGTGATCTGTGATGGCCTTTCCCCCGAGCTGCTTTACCTTGGAGACCGCTTTGTCGACATCGTCGACCTGAAACCCCAAATGGTCGATGCCGATCTTGCCCGTGTCTCCGTCTCCCTCGGTATGGCATCTGAGGATGGCAAGATTGATGTGGCCGTCGGAGAGATAAATCCCATTGCGGCCCAAGCCGACTTGCTTCAGGTCGAAGGCCTGACGGTAGAAAGCCGCGGTTTTTTCAGGATCCTCGGTTCGTATTGCAATGTGCTTTATTTTGGCCATGGGTTTCCCTCCTGTCGGGACATCCGTCTCCGGTGCGCCAGAAACTCTATCTAGACTTAACCAACGTGCCAAACGCTCCTAAAAACATGTCCAGTTTATTCTGATGATGGAATCTGTCAAGGGCTACCCCTCTTGCTTCATTTTGTGCTATGAAGCGTGAGGCTATGCTGGTCTTATCGGAAAATGACGTACGGAGCCTTCTCGACGTTGAAGAGCTGATTCCGGTTCTGGAACAGGCGCACATTCAGTTTTCCACCGGCAAGGCGGTCATGCCGGTCAGGCAGGTGGTGCCGCTGCCGCAAATCAAGGGTCGCATCACCAGCATGCCCGCTTATCTCAGCGAGTCCAACGCCCTGGGGATGAAGGTAGTGACCTACTTCCCGGAAAATCCCAAGCAGGGCCTGCCCATGATTCTTGCGTCCGTTTTCCTGTACAGCACAGAGTCTGGAAGACTTCTGGCTGTGATGGATGGGACTTACATCACATCCATTCGGACCGCATGCGTGTCGGCGTTTGCGACAAGGGCGCTCGCAAATCCAGAGACTCCCGCGCTCGGCGTTCTCGGGGCCGGGGTGCAGGCCAGGGCACATATCCGGGCGCTGTGCAGGGTAAGGAAAATCAGGGAGATCAAGGTTTACGACGTACTGGAAAAAAGCGTCGAGAGTTTAAAAGAGGAATTGGAGCCGGAGGTGGGGATCAAGATTGAGCCCGCCAAAACTGCGGAGGAGGCGGTTCGCAACGCGGATCTGCTTGTGACCGTAACAACGGCCAAGGAGCCGATCGTGAGCGCCGATTGGCTGAGGCCCGGGGTGCATATCAACGCCGTGGGTTCCCATCGTCCCGATCTCAGGGAGATCGACGCCGCAACCTTCGAGCGGGCAAGGATAGTGGTCGATTCACGCGAAGCGATCATGGCAGAGTGCGGAGATATTCTTCTCGCCATAAAAGAGGGAGTAATCACAGAGAATCACATCTATGCCGAGATCGGCGAGATCCTGGCCGGCAAGAAGCCGGGGAGAACAGCAGCCAACGAGATTACGGTCTACAAAGCCGTCGGTATCGCTATTCAGGACGTGGCCACGGCGCAGCTTGCCTACGAGAAAGCCCTCAAGCGCAAAGTCGGGACGATGGTTGAGGTATAATATCGTAGAGGTCGGGTCAGCTGAAATGCGCTTTCCAATCATCCTTCGTCGTTCGATCCAATGCCGGACTGAAATATTGGACTTCTCCCCTTTTTCCCTCAACGCCTGGCAGAAGGGAACACCATGGCGGCGCTGGGTCAGCGGCGTAAGCCCTTTTATGGTTGGGTGATTGTTGGCATCGGGTTCTTCGCCCAGTTCCTCACCGGTATCTCTTTCCAGGCTTTCTCCACGTACCTAGTCCCCTTGGGGCAAGAGTTTGGGTGGAGCCGAACCGCGCTCGCGGGCCCGCGCTCCATCACGCAGGCAGAAACGGCGCTCCTGGGGCCGGTGGATGGCTACCTTGTGGACCGTTTTGGCCCGCGCGTCGTCATGACCATGGGCGTGGTGCTCCTTGGACTGGGGATGGTGCTTTTCGGCCTCATGAGCAACATCTGGCAGTACTACGCCGTCAACATCATCATGGGATTCGGGACAAGCTTCTCCGGCCTTTTGGTCGTCTCCACGGCCGTGAACAGCTGGTTCCGCCGCAAGCGCACCATCGCCATGGCTGTAACCACCATCGGGTTCTCGCTGGCGGGCATCATTGCCGTTCCCATCATCGTATGGATCCAGACGACCCTGGGGTGGCGGACGGCGGCCATCGCCTCAGGCATCACCGTGTGGGTCATCGGCATACCGGCGGCCATGCTCCTCAAGCGCAGCCCGGAGAAGATGGGGCTACTGCCGGACGGAGACCAGCCAGGCCAGGTCGAGGTGCCGGAGACCATCTTACGGGGACACTCCTCCGGCGGCGGAAAGCTCGATTTCACTCTGCGCGAGGCGATGCGCTCCTTGTCCTTCTGGTTCATTGGCATCGGCAACGGGCTGAACATACTTGTCATGTCCGCTGTCTTCGTCCATCTGTTCGTGCACCTTGAGCAGGGCGTAGGCATCTCCCGCGGCAGCGCGGCGCTGGCCTTCATGTTCATGAACGCAATCAACATCGCCGGGCGGCTGGTGGGAGGGTTCCTGGGCGACCGCTACCCCAAGAACCTCCTCCTGGGAGCGGGAATGTTCGGCACAGCGGTCTCGCTTGTCCTGCTGGCCTTTGCCACCTCCATCTGGCCTGTGCTCGGGTTTGGGGCGATCTACGGCTTTTGCTGGGGGATGCGCACGCCGCTGGTCAACTCCATTTCCGGCGACTATTTTGGCCGCGCCTCGTATGGAAAGATCACCGGCGCGCTCCAGCTGCTCTCCTCACTGCTCGGCATCAGCGGCCCCGTCCTAGCGGGGCTTCTAGCGGACATCCAAGGACACTATCAGACAGTCTTCCTCACCTTCACCGTCCTGGCCACCGTATCGGGGGTGGTGTTTTTCCTGGCACGTCCCCCCGCAGTACCGGAGCGGTTACAAGTGAGCGAGCCGACGCCCACCTGATCCCGACAGGGAGACGGGGGATCGGTGGGTAAATCTATTCAAGGTTGGCCGCGCAGCCGGCGGGTTTCCTCCCAGTCGATTTCCAATGTCTTAGGATCTACGGCGACCTTGTAGATGTCCCGAGCGGCCTGCATGGAGACGATCTCGTTGAGCACGTCTTCATGGACTGCCTCGGGGTCCCGCTCCTGGGGCGGGCCCACGCCGCCACCGCCGGAGCTCTGCTTCCTGATTACGTCGCTGTCCTTGAGCTGGTACATGCGGTGGGGCTTGAGGTGGATGCGCTCCTCCCCTCGCTCCAGATAGCTCCGGCTGGGCAGTGCGGGGTGGCCGTCCAGCGCGCCGAAAGGCAGGGTCACGTCGCCGTCCGTGCTGCCGGTGGCCATGCCCGCCTCGCCGCCCTGGTTCTCCGCCTCCCAGAGCATGCCCGCGCCCCCGCGCCAGCGGCCAGCGCCCATCAGGTCGGTGGCCAGCTCGTACCTTAGCATCCGCCACGGAACGCGCACCTCCATCTCCTCCACATTACCGCGGCGCACCGAGGCCAGCGAGGTGATATTGCACGGCCCGTTCGGCCCGTCGTAGCCCCAGGTGGCGCCGGCCGAGCCGTCGAAGTCGAAGGAGGTGCGCACGTAGCGCTCGCCGCTGCGCGGGTCCGCGCCGAACACGTAGTCGCCCCGCCGCCGTCCCCAGCCGGCCATCGCCCGCTGCGGGCGCGCCTGGGAGATGGCCTGTTGGACCGCCTCGGCCACCTGCATGCCCACGTTCACCGGCGAGGCGCCGACGGTGGCCGGGTACTGCGCGTTGACCACCAACCCTTTGGGGTTGATGATCTTGATCGGTCGCAGGGAGCCTTCGTTGTGGTAGTCGGCCAGCTCGGGGTCCAGGGTGCACAGGATAATCGCCACCGCCTGGGAGTAGCTGGCGGCGTAGATCATGTTCACGAAGCCCTTGCGCTGGGCATCGCTGCGCGAGAAGTCCAGGGTGATCTCGTCGCCGCGCACGGTCAGGTCCACCCGCACCCAGACGGGCTCGTCCAGCACCGTGCCGTCGTCGTCGGTGGCGGCCTCGCCGTGGTAGGTGCCATCGGGCATAGAGCGGATCTCGCTCCGCACTGCTCGCTCTGTGCGGTCCATCATCTCGTTCAGTGATGCCAGCACCGTCTCGGGGCCGTAGCGCTCCACCAAGTCCAGCACCCGCTCCTCCGCGAGAGTGGTGGCGGCGATCATGGCGTAGTTGTCGATGCGAATGCCCTTTGGATAGCGAACGTTGTTCCAGACTAACTCGAAGATGTCCGTGCGCTCCCTGCCCCGGTCGAACACCTTGATGGGCGGGATGCGGATGCCCTCGGCGTGAATGTCGTACCCGTTCGCGAAGTAGCCGCCAGGAAAAGCGCCCCCCGTGTCCTCCTGGTGCCCGCGGACCATGGTGAAGAACAGCAGCCTGCCCTTGTAGAAAATGGGGCGGATGAAGCCCCAGTCCGGCAGGTGGGGGCAGTGGGCGCCGTACGGGTCATTGGTCAGGATCACGTCGCCGGGATAGAGGTCGTCGCCGATCTTCTCGTACACTGCCT
>Ga0209640_10004791_pt1 | contig 11853 bp, 16 predicted proteins | sample RifCSP10_1_FD_184018 | JGI IMG/M metagenome (GOLD analysis project Ga0209640, IMG submission 184018) | Soil microbial communities from Rifle, Colorado - Rifle CSP2_sed 10_1 (SPAdes) (version 2) | ecosystem: Environmental > Terrestrial > Deep subsurface > Rock core/Sediment | place: Rifle... | reverse complement strand
CTGCCGTTCGTCCTTCCCCGGCGCGCTCTCCTGGGCCGCGCGGGGAGCGCCGCCGCGGGGTTCTCTAGCATCCGGTCGCGTGACTGCGGAGGTCGAGAGCGCCAGGCGCGACTGGGAGGATGCGTACCGCCGCCTCGAGGCCGAGGCTCGCGACCCTGCGCGTGCCGAGGCGCTCAGACTCCAGGTGGACGTCATCCTGGACGAGCTGCGCAGGCGGGTGGGCGCGACGTTCACGCTCGCCGAGCTCGGGCGGGAGTACCTCCGCGCCGAGTCGTGGGCGCGCGACGCCGTCTCGCAGCGCGCTCCGTCGCCGGGCTGGCCCCGGACGCTGGCGATGGTGGAGGCGGCCGCCTTCCACCGCTACTCCCTCGGCGCGTCGGACTACGAGCCGTGAGCATGCTGGAGCGCCCGGGCCGTCGGCGCCCACGGCCCTCGCGGCTGCGGCAGAGGGCGGTGAGGATCGCCACCCTGGCAGTCCTGCTCGTCCTCGCCTTCATGCTCGGGATCGCGTTCGCCCGCGCGCTCGACGAAGGGCCGCGGCCCGGAGACGTGGTGACGACCGTGCGCACGCTGACGGCGCTCGAGGAGCCGAGCGGGACGGACACGACCACCGTCACGGTCACGCAGCCCTAACGGGCCCGGGTGCGCTCGCTCTACAGCTCTTCCGAGGCTTCGAGGAGCCCGGCCACGATGATCCCGACGGCGCACACGAGGCTGATCCAGATCCCGATCCCGCGGCTCGCGAAGAAGAACGTGTCCGGGATCGAGATCAGCCGGACGAGGACGAGGGTCGTCGCCGCCGAGCCGATGGCGATCGCGAGGAGGCTCTCGGGCACGGACTCCGGCAGGCTGAAGCCGACCTCGCGGAGGGCGATGAGCAGCACCGCGGCCAGCCCGAGGAAGAGGACGATCTTCCCGATCGTGCCCGTGTGCCATCCGATCACCGACACCGTCGTGCCCTCACCCTCGCCCGTGTACCAGCCGGTGAGGGCGGAGAGCGCGAGCAGCAAGCCGAAGAGGAGCGTCAGCCGTCCTCCCAGCCCGGGCAGGCCGCTATCGGCGAACGGCCGGGCACGCCCGGGACTCCCTCCGAACCCGCTCATCGGGTGAAGAGTATGGCCCTGGCAGCGGCTGGACGCGTTCACCTCCAGCTGGAAGCTCCTACACTTCCGCACGTGGCCAGGTCTGCCCCCATCGCCACGCCTCGCTCGGATGCGGACGACGCGCCCCCGCTCGATCCGGGAGCTGTCGAGCGCGCCTACCGATTCCACCGGGCACGGCGCGCCGCGCGGGAGAGGCGCCAGCGTGAGCAGCGCTCGGCCGGGCTCCGCTTCTGGATCGTGCTGATTCTCGTGCTCGCCGTCGCCGTCTTCCTGGCCGTCCGCACGCTCGGCGAGATCGAGCGGGTCTTCGGGCTCTAGCAGCACGCCCGTGGACGTGCACGGGAGACGCGGCCGGCTGGCCCTCGGAGCGCTCGTCTTCGGCGCGGGGATCGGAGCGCTCGCCACCGAGATCACCGCGTCGCGCCTGCTCGCGCCGTACTTCGGCTCCTCGACCATCGTCTGGGCGAACCTGATCGGGATCATCCTCGCGGCCCTGGCGCTCGGCTACTGGCTCGGCGGGAAGGTCGCCGACCGCCACCCGCGCCCGCGGCTCCTCGGGCTCGTCGTGCTCGCCTCCGGAGTCTTCATCGCTGCGATCCCGTTCGTCTCCGACCCGTTCCTCGACCTGACGGTGGAGGGGCTCGACGACGCGTCGGTCGGGGCCGTGATCGGGAGCTTTCTTGCGGTGCTGCTCCTCTGCTCGCCTCCCGTCGTCCTGCTCGGCATGGTGTCGCCCTTCGCGATCCGGCTCGCCGTCGAGAACGTCGAGACTGCGGGCGCCGTGGCGGGAAGGCTGTACGCGCTCTCGACTGCAGGGTCGCTCGTCGGCGTCTTCCTCCCGGCGCTGGTGCTCATCCCCTGGGTCGGGACGCAGCGCACGTTCATCGTGGTCGCGGCACTCCTCGCCGTCTCGTCGTGCTTCCTGCTCGGGCTGCGCTTTCTCGTCGTCGCGGGCGCGCTCGCCGCGCTCGCCGCACTGCCTCCGGGAGCAGTCAAGCCCGAGGCCGGGCTTCTCCACGAGGAGACGTCCTTCCACCAGTACATCCAGGTCGTCGAGCAACCCGACGGCCGCCGCGTCCTCCGCCTGAACGAGGGCATCGCCGTGCACTCGGTCTGGCGGCCCGACTCGGTGCTCACGGGCGGAGTCTGGGACGCGTTCCTGGCGCTCCCGCCGCTCCTGGGCAGGCCGCTCGAGCGGGTCGCGATCCTCGGCAACGCCGCGGGCACGACCGCACGGGCGCTCGGGGTCTACTACCCGGACGCCGACATCGACGGCGTGGAGATCGACGCTGCGGTCAGCCGCGTCGGTCGCCGCTGGTTCGGCCTGGAGGACAACCCGCGGCTCGCCGTCCACGACCTCGACGCGCGACCGTTCCTCCGCTCGACGGACCGCCGCTACGACCTCATCGTGGTGGACGCCTACCACCAGCCGTACGTCCCCTTCTACCTCGCGACGCGCGAGTTCTTCCGCCTCGTCCGCGAGCACCTGGCGCCCGGGGGGATCGTCGCGCTCAATGTGGCCAAGGTGCCGGACGACCGGCGGCTCGTACACGCGATCGGGACGACGCTCGCCGCCGAGCTCCCGCAGGTTCTCGAGTGGCCTGCGCTCCGCTTCAACACGATCGTGCTCGGGCTGGTCGAGCCGCTGACCGCCACCGAGATGCGGCGCCGCCTCGGCTCGGGGCCGAGCGACCTGGCTTCCCTCCGCGAGATCCTCGCCCGGGACGTGGAGCCGCTCGAGCCGTCGGGCGGTCCCTGGACGGACGATCGAGCCCCCGTCGAGTGGCTCACCGACCGGATGATCGTCTCGTACGCGGCCGAGGGCGGACGTCTGGACGAGGACTACCTGCCCACCAGGCCGTGATCCGGATCGAGCGTCGCCACGGGCGTCCGCTGCGGATCGGGCATCGCGGCGCCCCTGCTCTTGCCCCGGAGAACACGCTCCGTTCGTTCAGAGCCGCGGTCGAGGCCGGCGTCGACCTCGTCGAGCTCGACGTGCTCGCACTCGACGGCGGCGAGCTCGTGATCGCGCACTCCCACGACCTCCACGAGGTGAGCCACGGCGCTGCGCGCGGAACCCTCCACGGCAAGACCCTGGGAGAGCTCCGCGAGACGTGCCCGGAGCTGCCCACGCTCGACGAGGCGCTCGCGTTCTTCGTCGAGGAAGCGCAGGAGGTCGGCGTGCACGCGGACATGAAGAGCCCCCGGGCCGCGCTCGTCCTGGGCGATGCGCTCGCCCACTTCGGGCTCGAGGGCCGAGCCCTCGTCTCGTCCGAGCACTTCCGGGCGCTCCGCAAGCTCACTCGCTCCCGTCCCGGGCTGGCCACGGCGCTCTCGCTCCCCCGCGACCTCGGCATCTCCGAGGACGGACCGCTCGCTCCGCTCGTGCGGGGCGGGCTCGCCGGAATACGGCTCGTCCTGCCCGTGCTCGTCGCTCCTCTCCTGCGGAGCGCGCGCACGACCGCGCTCTCGCTGCATCACTCGGTCTTGACCTTCGCTGCCGTGCGCAGGGCGCACGAGCGCGGTGCCGCCGTGATCGCGTGGACCGTCGACGGTGTCGCCGACCTGGCGCGCGTCGAGGCGGCCGGCGTCGACGCGGTCGTCACGAACGACCCGCGGATCTTCGTCTCTACACTGCAGGGGTGAAGACGGGAGCTCGGGTCGTCGGGGTCGGGCTGTTGGCTGCGTGCGCGCTGACGGGCTTCGCGCTCGCGTTCGCCGTTGCCTCGACGGCGCTCGTGGAAGCGGGCACCGCGCAGACGAGCACCGATCCTCCGACGACGACGGAGCCCCCTCCGCCGACGGAGACGGAGCCGACCCCTCCGCCCTCGCCCAGGGACCCGACCATCCGCGTGGGCGTGACGATCGCGGACTTCCCGGTCGGTGGCCTCCTGCCCTACGAAGCGACGGCCTACCTGCGGGAGCAGTTCGCGAGGCCCCTGGTTCTCGCCGTCACCCCGACGCGCAAGGTGCGCGTCGCTCCCGAGGAGCTCGGGGCGAAGGCGAACGTCGCGAAGGCCGTCAGCCGCGCCCGCTTCGCGCGGACTGGCGCGCGCATACCGCTCTCCGTCTGGGTGTCGCGCGCCCGGGTCGACCGGTACGTGGAGACGCTCGGACGCGAGTACGACCGTGACCCGGTCGACGCGCGCCAGCGGCTCGAGGGCGTGACGATCCGGGCGATTCCCGCGAAGGAGGGACGTCGCCTCCAGCGGCTCGCCGGCCGCCGTGCCATCCGCATGGCCCTGAAGACCCACGACCGCGATCGGGTCGAGCTCATCTTCGCGGCGCTGAAGCCGAAGGTCGCCGAGAGCGACCTCGGTCCCGCCGTGATCATCCTCCGCGAGTCGAAGAAGCTCCGCTACTTCGAGAACGCGAAGCTCAGGCGGACGTTCGGCGTGGCGACCGGGCAGGCGTCGTTCCCCACGCCCATCGGCGCCTTCGAGGTCGTGACCTTGCAGCGCAACCCGTGGTGGTACCCGCCCCCGTCGGACTGGGCCGCGGGCGAGTCGCCTGTCCCACCCGGCCCGGGGAACCCGCTCGGGACCCGCTGGATGGGGCTCTCCGCGCCCTACGTCGGCATCCACGGCACGCCGGACGCGGCGTCGATCGGCTACTCGGCCTCGCACGGGTGCATCCGCATGCGGATCCCGGACGCGGAGTGGCTGTTCGAGCACGTGAAGGTGGGGACGCCGGTCTTCATCGTCCGGCGCTGAGATGGCACGTCGCGCGAAGCTCGTCGGGCAGGGCATCGCCCTCGGAGTCGTCGCCCTCCTCCTCGCGCTCCTCACCTGGGCGATCGTCACCGACGAAGGCGGTGACCTCGCCGCCGCCGCGGCCCGTGGCGAGCGTCCGTCGGCTCCGGATTTCACGCTCGAGCGCCTGGACGAAGAGGGTGAGCTCACGCTTTCGTCGCTGCGTGGGCGGGCCGTGCTCCTCAACGTCTGGGCCTCCTGGTGCATCCCGTGCAAGGAGGAGGCGCCCTATCTCGAGCAGGTGTGGCGGGACAACCGCGAGCGCGGACTGGTGGTCGTCGGCCTCGATGCCAAAGACTTTCGCAGCGACGCGCGCGCGTTCGCGAAGCGTTTCGGCCTGACGTTTCCGATCGTCTACGACGGCCCCGGCGACGTCCTTCCGTCGTACGGCGTGACCGGGTTCCCGGAGAGCTTCGTTCTCGACCGAGAGGGCCGGGTCCTGGAGGCATTCGCGGGCGCCGTGAACTCCGACGAGGACCGCGCTCGGCTGGAGGCGACGGTGGAGCGCGCGCTGGCGGGGGGATGCGCCTCCTCGCCTGCGTCGTCCTCGCGCTGGCGGTCGCGGCACCGGCCTCCGCCGCCGACCCTCCCCGTGCCGCGGACCTCGAGGCGGAGCTCGTCTGCCCGGTCTGCGAGACGACGCTCGACCAGTCGAACGCCCCCGTTGCGGAGCGCATGAAGCTGTTCATCCGCGAGCGGATCGCGGCGGGCGACTCCGAGCAGGAGATCAAGGACGCCCTCGTCGCCGAGTTCGGCCCGGGGGTGCTCGCCACGCCGCCCAAGCGAGGCTTCGGCCTTCTCGCCTGGCTCCTCCCGCTCGCCGCGCTCGGCACGGGAGCGATCGCCATCGCGATCATCGTCCGCTCGTGGGCGCGTCGGAGGGACGCGACCGAGCCGGAGGCGCTCGAGCCCGAGCTCGAAAGGCGGGTCGACGAGGCGCTCGCCCGGTTCGACACGTGAGATGAGCTCGACGGCGATCCCGGTCGCATTCGTCGCGGGCCTCGTGTCCTTCCTCGCGCCGTGCGTGCTCCCGCTCGTCCCCGGCTACCTCTCGACGGTCTCGGCAGTGGATGCGGAGACCCTCGGGCGGCCGGGGACCGCGAGGCGGGTGGTCCTCGCGAGCGTGCCCTTCGTCCTCGGCTTCACCGTGTTCTTCGTCCTCCTCGGCGTGGGGGCGGCCCTTCTCGGAGGACGGCTCCTCTCAGACCAGATCCTCCTCGAGAAGATCTCCGGGTTCGTGCTCGTCGTGCTCGGCTTCGCGTTCATGGGCCTCCTGCCCTGGCCCGAGAGACTGGTGGGCGCGGGGCTCCTGGAGGGCGCGCGCAGCCGAGGCTCGCGCGTGCTGCTGGGCGGCGCGTTCGCCGTGTGCGCCGCTCCGTGCATCGGCCCCGTGCTCGCGGGCACGCTCGTGCTTGCGGGGTCCACCGACACCGTGGCCGAGGGAGCCCTGCTCCTCGGCGTCTACTCGCTCGGCCTCGCGGTCCCGTTCGTCCTCGCCGGAGCGGTCTTCTCGCGCTCGATGGGCGCGTTCAGGTGGCTCCGCGACCACTACCGCGTCATCCAGATCACGGGGGGCGCGCTCATGGTCGCGCTCGGCCTCCTGCTCTTCTTCGGGCGCTTCTACGTCCTCCAGGTGTACGTGAACCGCTTCTTCGAGTTGATCGGGCTCGAGCCGGTGCTCTGATCAGAGCCTCGGTCGCGGGAGGTCGAGGGATCCCGCCTCCACGAGCCCGCGTGCCGCGGCGACGTCCTCGAGCACGACGGCGACGTCCACTCCGCGATGAGCCGGGAGGTACGGGGAGAGGCGCCGCTCCGCCTTCTCCAGCTGGCGCTCACAGCCGGGCCGGTTGCCGCGCCCGGCGTGGTGCCACGCGACGGCGACGTGGACGAGCCCTTGGAGGAAGTCGCGCTCGGGCTCGGGCGCCTCGCGCCACTCGTCCTCGAGCTCCTCGTGCGCCTCGAAGAACGCGCCCTCGCGGATGAGCGCGATCCCTTCCTCGAGCCCCATGCGCAAAGTATCGGTGTCTGACACCGATTGTTAAGAACGCAACACGGATTCCCGCCTGAGCAGTGATTTCGCCTTGCGCTCCGCAGGCCAAGTGTCAGACACCGGGTGTCCGTGGAGGGTGCTAGTGTCGGCCCGTGACGACGATCCTGCTCGTCGGGGTCGATCTCTTCTTTCGGGGCAAGCTCGAGGGGCTGCTCCCCGGGCACCGGCTCGTGACGACCGACAGCGTCCATGCGCCCGACCTCGTGATCGCGGACATCGCGCGCGTCGATCCCGAGGAGGTCGTCGACGCCTGGCCGGACGTCCCGATCCTCGGCTACACGAACCACACCGACCGCGCGGGACTCCGGCGCGCGCACACGGCCGGCTTCGATCAGGTGATCGTCAAGTCGGCGCTCGTCGAGCGCGCCCCGCAGATCGTCGGCGAGCTGACCGGCGTTGCGTCCGAGCCGTCGTAGGCATCGCTGCAGGCCCCGATGCCCTGGCTAGACTCGCCGATGTGACGTACATCATCGCCGAGCCCTGCATCGACATCAAAGACCGCTCCTGCGTGGACGTCTGCCCGGTGGACTGCATCCACGAGTTCGAGCGGATCCTGATCATCGATCCCGAGGAGTGCATCGACTGCTTCGCGCCGACCGAGCAGCTGATCACGAGTCACGGGCTGCGCACCTTCGCGGAGCTCGAGGACAGGTCCTTCCGAGCCTTGACGGACGACGGGTTCAAGCCCGCCGTCGTCAAGCGGTTCCGGCGGCGGCCGCTCGTGAAGATCGAGCTCGCGCCTGCGTTCGAGGAGCGTGACCGCTACGGAGGCACGCGGCTCACGACGCGCAACATCTCGAAGTTCCGCCGCACCGTGTGGGCGACGCCGACCCACGGCTGGGTGCTGAGCGACGGGCAGAAGACGAACACGCTCGGCGTCGGCCAGTTCGTGCCGGCGGTGCGCGCGATCCCGAAGCGTGACGGCGAGACCTACCGGCTCGGCGTCCTCCACGGCCTCGTCTATGGCGACGGCCGCTGGGTCGTACGCTCTGAACATTGGGACGAGCACGTTCACTACGTCGAGTTGTTCGGCGAGCGAGTCGCGAGGTTCCGAGATTTCTTCGACCGAGTCGATTACACGCGCTCCCACGCAATCCATCCTGGCTACGTCGGAAGGGGCGTCGTGCGTTCGTGCGCGAACCTCGAGCGCCTGCTCCCCGGGACAGCCGACGCCGAGTACATTGCCGGCTTCGTCGACGGCTGGCTCGCTGCCGACGGCGACCCGGTGAAGGCGGGCTCGTGGCGCCTGCGTTCGACCGACCACGAGGCGCTCGCCTGGCTCGAGCGCGCCGCGCCCCTGGCCGGCTACGTCGCGATCGGCTCGGGCCGCCAGAGCAACATGGTGACGAACCTCGGTGTGCGAACGCGTTCGATCCGCTGGCTCTACCTCGCGACGCGCGAGTCGCATTGGCGTGTCATGAGCGTCGAGCAGGAGGCCGATGACGCCGACACCTTCTGCGCGGTCGTTCCGGGCAAGCACGAGTTCGCGCTCGCTGGAGGCATCGCCACCGGCAACTGCGGCGCGTGCGAACCGGAGTGCCCGGTGGAGGCGATCTTCCCCGAGGACGCGCTGCCCGAGAAGTGGAACGCCTTCGTCGAGATCAACTACGCGTTCCCGGATCCGGAGAAGATCAACTCGCTCACGGACGCGTACGCCACCGAGCACGACGTCCACAACGTCCTGCCCGAGTGAACGGCAGGGTGCCTGGCTGAAGCCAGGCACCGTTCAGAGCCGGGCTCTTCTGCACCGCCTGCTCCGGCGAGTCGCTTCAGCGGCTCGCCTGCCTTCTCTCGCGCCGGGCAGCTCAGGCCGGCAGCAGGTACGCGCAGAGCCGGTTGTCGTGCGGCAGCGGCGACGGTGCGATCTTCGTGACCCGGAAGCGGCGGTCGCCGTCCTCGATCTCGGACCCCGGCTGGGGCACGTCGCCCTGCCGCTCTTCGAGCCGGTAGCCCGTAGGCGACCAGACGAAGACGAGGTATCCGCCGCGGCCGTTCCCGTCCATGCGCGAGATGCTAACGGCGCGCCGCGCTGGGGGGGAGCTCGATCCGGACCGTGGAGCCCCGCGGGTAGCGCACCTCGGAGCTGAAGCGCGCGTTCAGGGTCGAGGCCCGCTCGGCGAGCGCCTCCAGCACGGCGCTCCGTCGCTCGGGAGGCCCGTCGTCGGAGACCTCCAGGAGCGCGCCGCCGGCCTCGGTCGGACGGATCGCGACCTCGATCCGGGTCGGAGGCCCCCGCCGCACGGCCTGGTCGAGCGCCTCGCGCACGATCTGGTAGAGCGCGGTCTGCGCGAACTCCCCGAGCGCGTCTCCGTGCTCGGCGTCGAGCGCGACCTCGAGCTGATGCCGGACAGAGACGCGCCGGGCGAGCGCGCCGACCGCGGCCGTGAAGCCGAGCTCACGCAGGGCCCGTGGCTCCAGGTCGTCGCAGAGCGCGCGCAGGTCGCGACTCGCCTCCCGGGTGAGCTCGAGCCCTCGCTCGAGGAGCTCGCCTGCCTGCTCCTCGTCTCCGTCCCGGAGCGCGGCGAGCCCGGCGTCCACCGTCTGAGCGACGGCCGAGAGCTGCTGGACCGGCCCGTCGTGGAGCAGCTCCGCGAGGCGGCGGCGCTCCTCCTGCTCCGCGAGGATCCGCTCCGCGAGCAGGGCGCGCTCGGCGTCCTCGGTGGTCAATCGATCATCGCCTCGCGGAGCGCGATGGCGACCGCCTGGGTGCGCGTGTCCGCCTCGAGCTTCGCGAGGATGTGGCGCACGTGGCTCTTCACCGTCTCCTGGCTGATGAAGAGCTTCTCGGCCACGTCCACGTTCGACATGCCGTCGGCCAGCAGCTGGAGGATCTCGCGCTCTCGCGGCGTCAGGACGTCGGCCTGCCCGCGCCCGGAGACGATCTCGGCCATGAGCGCAGGGTCGACGTACGAGTCGCCCGCCGCGACCTTCTCGATGGCGCGCACGAGCGTCTCGTGCGGCGTCTCCTTGAGGATGTAGCCGCGCGCGCCGGACTCGAGCGCACGCTGCAGGAGCGATCGCTCACCGTACGCGGTGAAGATGAGCACGCCCGTCTCCGGCACCTTCTGCAGCAGCACCTCGGTCGCCTCGAGGCCGTCCATGTCCGGCATGCGCAGGTCCATGATCACGACGTCCGGCCGCCGCCTCTCGGCGAGCGCGACCGCGGTGGCGCCGTCGGCTGCCTCGCCGATCACCCGAATTCGCGGCGAGCGCGAGAGCGCGAGGCGGAGCCCTTCACGGACGACCTCGTGGTCGTCGGCGATGAGGCAGGTGATCTCGTCGGCCACGCTGCGATTCTACGGCGCGGCGCCGGATGCTCCTCCCTGCTCAGACCGCGAGTGCGAGCTGCCGCGGTTGCGGATGGACGGTCTTGCGGCCGCGCGGGGAGGGCGACGCGGTCGCGTGCCTCACCGGCGCCGTGATCTCCCGGGCCGCGGCCGCCGGCAGGTAGGCCCGCGTCGCGAAGAGCGCCTCGTACCGGGCCACCTCCTCGGGCCAGTCGCAGGCGAGCGCCTCGAGGAAGTGCTCGCGGACGCCCGGCCTCAGGTGGACGACGCTCGCCCAGATCCCGCGCGCACCCGCCTCACGAGCGACTCGAACGACGGCCTCGAGCTGCTCCGGCCGGTCGGAGAGGCCGGGGAGGATCGGGGCCATCCCGATCCCCACCTCGATCCCCGCTGCGGAGAGCGTCCGCACTGCGCGGAGCCTGCTCGCCGGCGGCGCCGTCCCCGGCTCGGTCGTGCGCCAGACGCGCTCGTCGAGCGTCGGCAGCGAGACGTAGACGCACACGCGGACGTGGGCGGCCGCTTCCTTCAGGAGGTCGACGTCTCGCACGACGAGCGGGCCGCGGGTGACGATCGAGAACGGCGTGTCCGCCGAGGCGAGCTCGCGGATGCAGGCGCGCGTGAGCTCGAAGCGGCCCTCCGCGGGCTGGTAGGGATCCGTTGCCGTCCCGACGGCGACCTCTTCCCGCCGCCACGAGGGCCGGGCGAGCTCTCGCCGCAGCACCTCGGCGACGTTCGGCTTCACCCGGATCGAGCGGCCGTAGCGGTCGTCGGCGGGCCGGTCGGCCCGCTGCTCGAAGTTCCGGACGTAGCAGAACGTGCAGCGGTGGGCGCAGCCCGTGTACGGGTTGAGCGACCAGCGGAAGGGCATGTCCCGGACGCGGTTGAGCGCGGTGCGGCAGGGTTCCAGGCGGTACTCGGTGCGCACCGATCCAGCATAGAACATACGTTCGCTGAAGGCAGACGGCTAGAGTCGGCCGATGGACGCGCTTGCCGGGGGGATCCGCCGTGTCACGCTGCCGCTGCCGACACGGCCCGGGCACGTGCACGCGTACCTGCTTCCCGGCGAGGAGGGCTGGACGCTCGTGGACACCGGGGTCGGGCTCCCCGACGCGAAGGAGACGTGGGCGGCCGAGCTCGAGCAGGCGGGAGGGCGCGTCGCCCGGGTGTTCGTCACGCACTTCCACCCCGACCACGTGGGCGCGGCCGCCGACCTCCACGAGCTCACCGGCGCCCCGGTGCATCAGGGGGTCCTCGACTACGCCCAGTGCGAGCTCGTGTGGGGGAACCCGGCCTGGTCGGAGCGGCTCCTCGACTGGTTCCGGCTCCACGGAGCGCCCGACGACGTGACCTCCGAGCTCGTCGGCCAGAGCGCCCTCTACCGGCCGTACATCCGCTACCAGCGGGATCCGGTTCTGATGGAGGCGGGAGAGCAGCTGGACGGCTGGGAGCTGGTCGGCGCGGCGGGACACGCGGACGGCCAGCTCTGCCTGCTCAAGGACGGCGTCCTCATCGCGGCCGATCACCTCCTGGGGCGGATCACGCCCACCGTCGGGCTCTGGCCGGCGAGCCGCGCAGACCCGCTCGGCGACTACCTCGCCGCCCTCGAGCGGACGATCGAGCTCGCGCCGCTGCTCGCGCTCCCCGGGCACGGGGACCCGGTC
>Ga0209640_10004789_pt1 | contig 11856 bp, 11 predicted proteins | sample RifCSP10_1_FD_184018 | JGI IMG/M metagenome (GOLD analysis project Ga0209640, IMG submission 184018) | Soil microbial communities from Rifle, Colorado - Rifle CSP2_sed 10_1 (SPAdes) (version 2) | ecosystem: Environmental > Terrestrial > Deep subsurface > Rock core/Sediment | place: Rifle... | reverse complement strand
GTGTCCACGCACACGTGGGCGCGCAGCAACGCGTGGAGCGGCGATCGAAGCCCTCCGGCTGCTCGATGTCGGACAGATGCTCCACCGCGTGTCGGTCTCCCCAAGGCTCTGAGCACACGGAACATTTCGCCGTCCAGACAATACCTTCGGCCGACTTCCCCGGCCGCTGACGCCCGGGCTTCGGCAGCCGCTTGATTTAGATCAAACGGCGGCATTCTGTGCGATGCAGCATAGCGCTAGAAACGCGAAAAAGTCATGGCTTCTTCAAACAGCTCTTCGGCCGCCTTGCCGCTGAGGCCAACCCGGCGGGCGTTTCTGAGCGGTTCGATCGCAGGCTTGAATCCCCGCCTCGCACGCATTCCGGCCGAGCGCATCGCGCTGCTGAAGGAAATCGCGCAACGCTGGGAGCACCGCCTCCCCAAGGGTGCAATACCTCAATTGCGTGCGACCGACGCCTGCGCCGGCCACAGCGTGTGCGCTTCGGTGTGCCCGACGGGGGCGCTCCGAAGCTTCGGGGAAGCCGGGGTTCAAGGCCTCGAGTTCGACGCGCCCGCGTGCTTCGCGTGCGGCGCCTGCGTCGTCGTTTGCCCGGAGAAAGCGCTGCGCCTCGAAGCGCGCGACTCGGGCCGGCCGCAAGCCCTTGCCGAACGCATCACCCGCCACGCGCTGCGAGTCTGCTCGCGCTGCGACGACGAATTCACGGAATCGGGGGAGAGTGAACTCTGTCCCGCGTGCCGCAAGGATGTCGGGTTGTTCACCAACGGTTTTTCAGCCGGGAGCGATGAGACATGAGTGCGCTCGAAAAAATGGATCGCAGGACATTCCTCAAGACCTCTGCCGCCGCGGGGGCCGCAGGTGCGGCATACACGGGTGCCGGGGTGGTCCTCAAGAGCGGGCCTGCGCAAGCCCAGGCGACGGCGCCGGAAGAAATCATCGTACCTAGTCGTGTAAGCATACTCGGGCGGTTTGCCGTAGCGACCGAACGCCCGGACCTCCGGAAGCTCGATGGGCATCGGCGAGAGAATGATGATCCCGGACCAGCCGGTGACGGGTCCGACGGTAATGGTCAACTCTCGGGGACTGTAGCCCACCGCCCGCACTCTGGCCACCTGGAGGCCTGCGGGGACACTGTCAATGCGGAACTGACCGTCCTGGGAGGTACTGGTTGTCCGCTGCGCTGTAGCCAAGTCGACCAATGCGAAAGGAATAGGGTGTCCAGCCGAGTCCACCACGACACCACGGACAGTCGCAGCTTGACGACTCGCCTGCGCGCTTGCGGAGGTCGGCACGATGCCTACGATGGCTAGTAGTACTGCGGTTCTCGTCATCATCGATGCGGAGGGCGTACTCTCTTGCCCCTGTGCAGCGGACCGCCACAGGGACGCTTTGCCCATCTTGCACCAGCCATTATTCGGCTCGGCTAGGGTAGCACCCGCTGCGTTAAGAGGGAGTGAAGCTGAGGTGAAAAGGGGTTGTGAATCCCGAGGGGCCTTCAAGGGTGACGACAAACGACATAAACGCTGTCATATCAAGGAGATCAGCGTTTCTATGGAATCCCTAGACCGTCCTCGCCCTCCGGATCGCGCTGATCTGGCGGTGCACCGTGGCGCCCGGGGCTAGCTCCACCTCCGTCACCTCGAGGAGTTCCGGCTCATGAGCCGCCCTTCGGGCAAGGACGTGACGGAGCAATACGCGGTGGCCTCGCCCTTGGTTCGCTCCCCGGAAGCAGCATGCCCCGCTCCGACATTCGTCCCGCGATAATCCTCGCCCTGGTGGGCCTGGCGCTCTCAAGCGCAGTCCGGGCGCAAGATCCCGTTACACGGGGCGGCTTCGTCATCCTGCGAGGGACGGATACGGTCGCGGTCGAGTATTTCGAGCGAAACGCTGAAACTCTGGCCGGCGACGTATTCGGACCCCGGGGCGAGCGCTTTCGCTACCTGGCCCGGCTCCAGCCGAATGGCGCCATCGACTCGATCGAATCCGCCATAGACTGGAGCTCGTGGACGAACGGCACGATCCGGTTTTCGGAAGGATCCGTTCGGCTCACCGGCTCGGTGCGCGGGCACCCTCCCGCGCTCTCGGGCGAATTCACCACGACCGGCCGCGCGATGCCGATGAATCTCCTGTCATTCGGGCTGCTCGAGCAGCTGCTCCGCACCACCGGAGCCGGCTCCGGAAGACGGGCAGTCCCCTTGGTGCTCTTGGAACGGCTCGACACGACGACCTGGAACGTGGTCCGGTCAGCCGCCGATTCGGCCACCATCGAGTTTCCGGGATTCGGCGAGGCTCGGGTTGCCCTCCTTCCGGACGGCAGCATCGCGAGCGGCTCGGTTCCCCTGGTCGGGTGGAGCGTCACCCGCACGGCGGGGAAGCCGGCGTCATCCCAGGCACCGGGCCGACCACCGTTCCCCACCTTCGCGCGCTGTGGCGAGGCAACCCGCGAACCGATCACCCATATCGCCCTGCCCGGCAACCCGGTGATGGCGCTCGCGACGCCCGACGGGTGCTGGCTGGTCGCATCACTCGCGGGGACCGAGCTCGGCTGGCCGGGCGCCATCGCGCTCTTCCGCCGGTCGGCCGGCGTGGTGTCGCTCCTGCGGGTGTTGCCGCTGGAAGTCCAGGCGTATGGAATTGCGCTGACGCAGGACGGATCCCTGCTCAGCGTGGCTGCCGGCGCCGGCGTCGTGTTCGTAGATCTGCGCCGACTGATCATGGGACGGACCGACGCGGTCCTCGGAGAGCTGCGTGAAGGGAGAGGAGGGGGCCAGCCGGTCCGCTTCTATCTCAACGTGACCTCGGATGCCCGCTGGCTCTTTGCCAGCGACGAGGGCGCCGAGACCATTACCGTCGTGGACCTGGTCAAGGCCCGGGCCTCGGGTTTTGCCGCTACCGCCGTGATCGGCAAAATCCCGGTCGGACGCTACCCGATCGCGCTCACCTTCTCGCCCGACGAACGCTACCTGTACACCACGAGCCAGGTCGCCCCTGGGAGCCTGGGGTGGGCCAAGGAGTGCAGCCGAGAAGGAGCCGGCCCGGCGCGAGCCGAACCGGTCGATCCGAACGGGGCCATTCTCGTGGTCGACGTGGAGCGCGCGAAGATTGATCCGGCGAGCGCGGTCGTGGCCGCGGTCCCGGCCGGCTGCGCCCCGGTTCGGCTCGTCCTCGCGCCAAAGGGAGACGTCGCCTACGTAACCGCGCGAGGCAGTGGCGAGCTGCTCGCCTTCGACACCGGCAAGCTGCGCCAGGACCCGATGGGCGCACTACTCGGCCGGGTTCCGGTCGGAGCCGCGCCGGTCGGCGTCGCCGTCTTCGACAATGGAGCCAAGGTCGTGGTGGCGAATTCGAATCGATTCGCCGGCCGGCCGGGCGAAAACCAGCGGCTCACGGTCATTGACGCATTCCGGATAGCGGATGGGGCCGCGGCGGTATTGGGTACGATCCCGGCGGGCGCATTTCCCCGGGAGCTCCAGATCACTCCTCTGGGGCGCACGTTGCTGGTAACCAACTTCCTGTCCCGAACGCTTCAACTCGTGGATCTGAGCCGGCTCCCGCTCGAGGCACCCAGGCGGTAGTGGATGAAGTCTTTTCTATCGAGCCGGAGGATGTCGAGGGGGCGAAAGACCTCATGCTCGGCATGCCCGGCCTGTCCGCTCGCGATGCGGTCCACGCCACCGTGATGCGGCGCCGCGGCGTGAACCGGCTGCTCAGCTTCGATACCGGCTTCGACCGGATCGGCGGCCTCGAGCGGTTGGGCTAGCGCAGCCGGGCCAATCGCCAGCGGCTTCGATTTCCGTGATCAGCGCCTCGACCAGCTCGGGTTGAGCGCCGCCCCGCTGGTAAGCCGGGTCAGCCCGCCGCCATCCGCGTCGATCAGGAAGACCGCCTCGGTGCCGCCGCGGGCGGAGATGAAGGCGAGCCGAGCGCCGTCGGGAGCCCAGCCGAACTGGCCGTCGAACTCGAGGTCGCTGGTGAGCCGGGTGCGGGTGTGGGTGGCAAGCTCGAGCACCTCGATGTCGTAGTTCTCTCCGCGGACCGCCTGGAACGCAAGCCGGGTTCCATCGGGAGACCAGAGGGGTTCCTGATCTCTCGAGGAGTCCGCGGTGAGCCGGGTGAGCCGCCGGTCGGCGAGCCGCAGCAGATAGAGCTGGCGGTGTCCGTCGCGCGAGGAGGCAAAGGCAAGCAGCCGTCCATCGGGCGACCAGGCGGGGTTGTCGTCCGCCGCGGGGTGATCGGTGAGCCGGATCGGGCGCGAGCCGTCCGCCTGCATGACATACAGCTCCAGGTTACCGTCCCGGGAGGAGGCGAAGGCGACCTGGCTCCCGTCGGGCGACCAGACCGGGCTCTGATCCGCCGCCGAGTCATAGGTGAGCCGGGTGAGACCGCTGCCGTCCGGGCGGATGGTGTAGATCTCCTGGTCCCCGTCGCGCTCCGACTCGAAGAGTATTCGTTCTCCGTCGGGCGACCAGCTCCGCGGGCTCTTGGCCACGATGCCGGCGGTGAGGCGGATAGGCCGACCGCCGTCCGCGTCCATCACCCAGAGCTCCCAGAGCGAAGCCTGCCCGAGGCGCTGGGACCCGAAGAAGATTCTGCTCCCGTCGGGTGACCAGGCCGGGAAGCGATCCTGTTCTACGCGATGGGTGAGGCGGGTTTGCCGGCTACCGTCGGCCGCCATGACGTAGATCTCCCAGTTCCCGTCGCGCTGGGAGGCGAACGCGATCCTGGGCTCGGCCCGATCACGGGCCCCGCCCAGGGTGAGCAGCGGCAGGAGGGCGAGAGCGATGCGCAGCGAGGCGGTCATGGGCGGTAAGTAGGATGCCGGCAAGGATAAAGGGGTTTGCGTCACGTGATAGATTACTACGGCTGCCCCACCGCGAAGGTCAACCCGTGACCGCTTGGCCTATCCCCCTGCTGCTGGTCGGCCTCTTCGGGATCGTCGCACGGCCCGATTCGCAAACCGCACTCCCACACCTTGTGGCTCGGCCCGCTTTCCCGGCAACTCTGGATTCCACCCGGCTATCGCCTGGCCTTACCAAGGTGCTCCCGAGGGAGGCGGGGTCCTCGCACCGGGTTCTCCACCTGTACTACCAAGGGCTACCTCATCTTCGGCTTGGGCGGCCTCGGCATCGGGGCCGGGATCGGAGCCGTGATCAAATAGGGGCGGCCGGAGTAGATTTGGGGGTCAGGACAAGGCTGATTGTATATGACCTATCTCACCGCCCTCGGGCTGATCGCGGCACTGTCGGTTCCGGGAGCCCCGCTAACCGGGCAGACCGAGAAGCCGCCGGCCCGGATCCATGGGGTGGTGCGGGACGGGAAGGGAGCGCCGGTCGAGGGCGCCCGGATTGCCGTGAAGGACCTGGATCAGGTCACCGTTACGGCTGCTGATGGCGAGTACGCCTTCGAGGCGATCCGGCCGGGCCGCTACTGGGTGACGATCCGGGGTCCGGGCTTCGATCCCCAGCGCCGGGCCATTACGCTGGAATCCGGGGAAGACCGGGACCTTCGGTTCGCGATGGATCCGCTGGCGGCGCCGCTGGCCGAGAGCCGGACCCGCGAAATGGACAGCCTGTCCGCCGATTTCCGGGGCCGGGCGGAGTCGAGCCTGGACCGCTACTTCCTCACCCGGGACGACATCGAGCGGTCCCGGCAACCGGTACTCGGGGCGGTGCTGCGGCACTACATGGTCCCGCTGGTCCCGCTGACCGGGCTCAGGTACGCCACCGGCTGCGCCCAGTTCGAGACCCGGATGGTGGAGCGGGCCCGCCGAATGTCCGGCGGAGAAGAAATCCCCATGATCTCGATCAACGGCGCCCGGCCGCTCCGGGGCCGCACTCTATACGAAGTCGAGGTCAACGAGATCGAGGCAGTTGAAGTCTACCGCGGAGCAACTTCACCAATGGGCTTCACCTCGTCGGAGAACCAATGCGGACTGATCATCATCTGGACCAAGTGAAGGTTACCAGACGGGATTTCCTCCGGGGCACGGCCCTGGGAGTCGGGTTGGCCGGCCTGGGCCGATGGAGCTGGGCGCAGGCGGGCCAGCCGGCGGTGCCGATGGCGGTCTACATGGACCCGGGCTGTGGCTGTTGCGGCCAGTGGGTGACCATCATGAAGGCGGCCGGCTTCCAGGTTTCGGTTCAGGAGACGAGCGACATCGCCTCGATCAAGAAGCGCTACGGGATCGGGGCCAACCTGGAGTCCTGCCACACCGCGCTGGTGGGGGGTTATCTGGTCGAGGGCCACGTTCCGGCCGACTTGATCCGGAAGATGCTCCGCGAAAAACCGCCGTTCAAAGGGCTCAGCGTGCCGGGGATGGTCACCGGCTCCCCCGGGATGGAAGGGATCACCAAGGAGCCGTACGACGTGCTGAGCTTCGACGCGGCGGGGAAGACGGCGGTGTACGCGAAACGGTGATCAGCCCCGGGCCTGGACCTCCCTCATTCCCCGGGCGATATCCACTCGGCTGAGCAGGATCAGTCCCACCACAAAGAAGACCACCACCAGGAGCACGGCGGCGCGGGGGGAGCCGAAGCCGTCGGCGACGAAGCCGAAGGACATCCCCAGGATCGTGCCGAGCCGGGAGAAGGTGCCCCAGAACCCGAACATCTGGGAGATCTTGTCGCGGGGAGCGAGGAGCCCGACCACGGTCCGGCTGGAGGCCTGGGTGGCTCCGATTGCGGAGCCGGCGATCAGGCCGAGAATCTGGAACACCTGCTTGGGCCCCGCGCCGGTGAGCTGGCTGAGGTCGACCAGGAAGTAAATCCCGAGGACCCCTACGATCCACCAGACCAGCGTAGCCATCACGGTGCGCTTGGGGCCGATCCGACCTTCGATCCACCCGAACAGAAAGGCGCCGGCCGCGGCGCTGAGCTGGAGCCCGAGGAAGAGGGTCCGGAGCTCGGCGGTGGAAAATCCGACCACCTCGCCGGCATAGATGGACACGAACTTCACGATCGCCTCGATCCCCGCCATGTAGACCATGAACGCGCCGAGGAACCGGAACAGGACCCGGTTCTCGCGGGCGGTCTCGAAGGTCTGCCGGAACTCCCGGAGGCCGGCCCGAAACAGCTTGCCGAGCCCGGCGGTCTCATAACCCGGGACCGGGGGAGTGCGGTTGTGGACCAGGATGAAGGTGGGCACCGCGGTGACCAGGAAGAAGAGCCCGATCGCGACCATGGCGAGCTGGTTCTGGCGCACGTAGCCGGGGAGGTCGGCGCCGGGGTCGGCGGTGACGACGAAAGTGATGGCCACGAAGATGCTGGCCAGGCCGCCGAAGTACCCGATCCCCCAGCCGAGGCCCGAGATCCGGCCCATGTTGGCCGGGGTCGAAATGTCGGGGAGGAAGCTGCCGCAGAACGTCTCGCTCAGCATGAAGGCGGCGTTGCTGAGCGCGACCAGCCCGATCGCGGTCCAGACCATGCCGGGCTGCGCCAGGGCGAGTGCGGCGGTGGCGAGGGAGCAGGTAGCCGCCGCGGCGAAGAGGTAGCGCTTCTTCCGGCCGCTGTAGTCGCAGATCGCGCCGGCGAGCGGAGACAGAACGAGCGCCACCAGGGTCGAGATGATGATCGCAATTGACCAGTAGGATTTGCTCATCGCGGAGCCGGGCGGCACGACGTGCTCGACGAAAAACTTCGAGTACAGCACGGTGATGACGACGGTGGTGTAGCTCGAGTTGGCGAAATCGAACATCGCCCACCCGAAGATCTCCTTCCGGGTGACCGGAGGGCCCTTCCGGGCGGCCGGGGTCTCCGCCGCCGCGCCGGTCACGAGGGATGGGTCTTCATTAGCTCCAACTGGGCCACCGTGAAGGTGCTGAGGGCCACTATGCGGGCGTCCTTCCGGAGCTCGGGCGGCACGATGTTCCGGGCCGCGTCCTTGCTCTCGACATCAATCACGATCCAGGCCTTGTGCTCTCCGTCGGAGCAGCCCCAGTCCGCGTGAGTGAGGAAGTGGGAGCCGGTGCGGAGAAAGACTTCGATGGCCCGAATGCATCCGGCCCGGGTGGCCTGGTGGGGGACTTCGATCAAGAACTTCGGCATGAGGCCGCCTCCTACTTCTTGGTGTAGCCCGCCGGGATCTCGAAGTCGCCGGACGGCGGGGGGGTGGTGGAAATGGACAGCACTTCGACCGTGGAGGTGAACAGGACCGGCCGGCCGCTTCCCTTCGGGGCCGGCTCTTCCGGCTTGGCCTTCCGCCCGAGCAGGCCCCCAAGCCCGCGACTCAGCGGGTTGGCCTCCGGGGAGGGTTTTTCCTCGGCGGGCGGCGCCGCGGCGGTCGAGTCCACCGGCAGCTCGAAGCTGATCCTGGTGAGGATCGGGTAGCCCTCGACCTTCACCATCTCGGCGTCAACCTCCTGGAGCCACTTGGAGTAAGGGTTGGCGGCCATGGCGGGATCCATCCCGAGCGCCCGGGTCCGGGCCTCCTGATACGCGGTGCTGATCCGGGTCGCTTCCCGCTGGCTCCGGTCCACCCAGGTATCGGTGACGAGGTACATGTGGGGCGCGGTCTGCTTGGTCCGGGTGTTCTCCCCCATGACTGTGATCCGGATCAGGACCTGCTCGGTGTCGAACCCGTTGATCGGCTTGCGCTCGCCGGTCCGCCGCGCCTCATCCACCACCACGTAGTAGCGCATGTCCTTGTCTTCCTGGGCCTCGGGGGCCGACCTGGCCGCGTCCTGCTGCTGCTTGAGCAGATCGGCCCGCAGCTCGGCGAGATTCTTGATCTCGTATTTCTTCTTCTTGTCGTCGAGCTTGATCACCTGATCCTGGTCGAGCCGGGTAATCTCGGTGCCCCCGGCATCGCGCGAGATGATCAGCACCTTGACCTTGCCGGTGGTGACGGTGCGGGCCCGGTCGGCGCCGAGGATCGAGACGGTCTGGTTGAGGTCGGCGCTGGTGATCCGCGCCACGTTGAACGACGTCTTCTGCTGGACGGTGATCCCGGCCTGGGCCCCGGCCAGGGCCGGAAGCCAGAGCAGGGCGGCAGCCCCGAGGGATGCTTTCATGACGCCTCCTGAAGGTGAGCCGAATGGGGCGATACATAACTCCGGAACCAGGGGACGGGAAGCGGGCGAGGCTCAACGGAGCGCCGCCCGCCCCGTATATTCCGTTAGCGCATGCACATCGCCCCTCTGCTGGCCCTGCTGGCCGCCCCCGTCGCCAGTCCCCCCCCCCTCGCCCCCGACAGCCTGGGGCCGGGTTCGCCCATCATCGTAGCCGTGGCGAAGACAGTGGGCATCGACGTGGACGGCCGGCTGGCCGAGTCCGCCTGGGCGCATGCCGAGCCTTTCGGCCAATTCGTCCAGGGGGAGCCGGTCGAGGGCATTCCGGCGACGAATCCGACCGAGGTCCGAGTGCTCTTCGATCAGGATGCGATTTACATCGCCGCCCGGATGCATGACCAGAATCCCGACCGGATCGCCCGCCAGCTCACCCGGCGGGACGAGATGGGCCAATACGACTACTTCGACGTCTCCCTCAGCCCGGCCCAGGATCGCCGGACCGGGTATCGCTTCCGGGTCAGCGCCGGCGCGGTCCAGGGAGACGCGTATCTCTACGACGACGTCCGGGAGGACGGCTCCTGGGACGCGGTGTGGCAGTCGGCGGTGGCGATCGACGACCTGGGCTGGACCGTGGAGCTCCGGATCCCACTCTCGCAGGTGCGGTTCGTCCCCTCGGAGCGCCGGCAGACCTGGGGGGTGAACTTCTCGCGGCGACGGCTGGCCGGAAACGAGCGTTCGTACTTTGCTCTCGAGTCGCGCACGGGCGGGGGCCGGGTGAGCGTGTTCGGGCGGCTCGACGGTCTCCTCCTCCCCAGCCGTCCGATACCGGTCGAGCTTCGTCCCTATGTCATGGCCCGGGGTCGGATCGCGGCGGCGGAGGAGGGCGATCCCTTCTTCTCCGGCCGGGAAGCCCGAGGCACCGGTGGAATCGATCTGCGGGCCGGGGTCGGGGGGAGCTTCGGCCTCAACCTGACGCTAAACCCGGACTTCGGCCAGGTGGAAGTGGATCCGGCAGTGATCAACCTGTCCGCGTTCGAGACCTTTTTCCCGGAGCGGCGCCCGTTCTTCGTCGAGGACAACCAGCTGCTCGGCTTCGGGCTCTCCGGCAACCAGAACGGCCTGTTCTACAGCCGGCGGATCGGAAGGGAGCCGCAGGTGCGGTCGTACTCCGAAGCGAGCTTCGTTGACACCCCCACCGAGACCACGATCCTGGGAGCGGCCAAGATCGCGGGCCGGACCGGGAGCGGGTTTTCGATTGGGGCGCTGGCCGCGGTGACCGCCCAGGAGCGGGGCCGCGCCGAAGTCGCCGACTCGGGAATTCGGGATTTCGTGGCGGAGCCGCGTTCCTACGCGAACGTGGTGAGCTGGCAGCAGGAGCTGGGTGGCGGAACCAGCCAGGTCAACGGCACGGTAACCTCGCTGGTCCGCGACCTTCCCGGCGACGGGAGCCTCGATCACCTGATCCGCGGGGCCTGGAGCGCCGGTATCGGATTCGACCACACCTGGGGCCGGCGAACCTGGGGGATTTCCGGCTGGCTGGCCACGAGCCTGGTCCGGGGAGATTCGACGGCCCTGCTTCGGGTCCAGCGCTCGCCCAATCACTACTACCAGCGGCCCGACGACCCTGCCGGCCGGCTCGACAGCGCGGCCCGGTCGATGAGCGGGGCGGAGTGGCGGATGCAGTTCGAGAAGCGCGGCGGCCGCCACTGGACCTGGGGGCTGTGGACCGGGAGCCGCACGGCCGGGTTTGAGGTGAACGACCTCGGCTGGAGCCAGGGCTCGGCCCGGCTCGACATCGGGGGCCGGCTGCAGTACCGCGAGATCATGCCGGGGACCTGGTACCAGAGCTACCGGATCACCGCGAACACCTTCCACAACTTCCGCCACGACGCGCTGGACCGGCCCTTCGACCTCGGCTTCTGGAGGGACGCCCACAAGGCCGGCAACCTGTCGCTCGAGACCGACCTGACGCTCCGGAGCTACTGGTCCCTGGGACTGGACCTGCGGTTCCGGCCGACCGTCCGAAGCGACGGGCTCACCCGAGGCGGCCCGCTGATGATCGACCCCGGCGCGCTGAGCACCAAGCTGGAAGTGACCTCGGACCGGCGAATGGGCCTCTCGGGCCGAGCCGAAATCGAGGCGGGCGGCGGGCGGGCGGGGTCCACGGTGTCGACCGGGATCGGGCTCGAGTGGCGACCTTCGTCGCGGGTGGAATTGGAGCTCGGGCCCCGCCTTTCGTGGCAGACCGATCGGCGACAGTACGTGACGGCCATAGACGATTCCGGTTACCAGGACACCTTCGGCAGGCGGTACTTCTTCGGCGACCTCAAGCGGCAAACGTTTTCCCTGGAAACCCGACTTAACCTCATCTTCACCCGTACGCTTTCCCTCCAGCTATTCGCCCAGCCGCTGGTTTCCACCGGCGATTACGTCGGCTACAAGCAGCTGGCCAGCCCGGCCACGTTCGAGTTCCTGACCTTCGCCCCCGGGGCCCCCGAGCCGGACGGAGATGGGGTCCGGTGCATCGGGGGGCAGAGTTGCACCCTGGACGGGCAGCACTACGTGGACCTGACCGGTGACGGGGTCCCCGAGATCAGCTTCGAGGACAAGGACTTCCGGATTCGCTCCCTCCGGGGCAACGCGGTGCTCCGGTGGGAATACCGCCCGGGGTCGGTGCTGTTTCTGGTGTGGCAGCAGCGGCGGAGCTATCGGGACGCGGAGGCAGCCCGCTTCGAGCCCTTTGCCGATCTGGGGGCGCTGTTCGGCGATCCGGCGGAGCACATCTTCTCGGTGAAGCTCAGTTACTGGCTGGGGATGTAGCGGCTATTGGCTAATGGCTTTTGGCCAATAGCTGC
>Ga0209640_10004787_pt1 | contig 11859 bp, 10 predicted proteins | sample RifCSP10_1_FD_184018 | JGI IMG/M metagenome (GOLD analysis project Ga0209640, IMG submission 184018) | Soil microbial communities from Rifle, Colorado - Rifle CSP2_sed 10_1 (SPAdes) (version 2) | ecosystem: Environmental > Terrestrial > Deep subsurface > Rock core/Sediment | place: Rifle... | reverse complement strand
GCTCAACCTCACGCGCTCCCGCCAGCCGCAGGATATTCCGGAAGAACCACCGCTGCGGGGCGTCGTTCTTCCGCGGGTCCACCGCCAGCCCCAGCAGCACCAGCGCCGTGCACACCGGGAAGAAATGCAGCCCGCTCAACAGCCACAGGAAAATGCTGCGCAGGGCGAGGTAGAGGTTCCTCATGCCACCACAGTCAGCGCTCCCGGTAGCACCTCCAGGGAGCGGCACTCCAGCTCGAGCACCTCGCCATCCACCATCGCCGTCACCGCCGCATCCAATTCGAATTCAATCCGCCGCGCCGGCCGCCGCGACGCCTGCGCATGATGGATGTGCGAGCCGTCATACAGCCGCCGCAGGTTCCACAGCAGCCGCAGCCGCCCGATCGGCCCCCAGCGCACGTACTCGATCAGCCCGTCGCTGGTGTCGGCTCCGGGCGCGATCAGCATTCTACCCCCGGTGAACTTGCTGTTGCTGAAGCTGAGGAACAGGCACGGCCGCCGGTCCATCTCCGCTTCATCGTCCACGCGCAGCGGAAACGCCCGCCGCCGCAGCCGCGCCAGGCATACCAGCACCCCCAGCAGATACCCCGGCGGCCCCAGCCCCTTGAAGCGCCGGTTGGTCAGCGCCGCCACGTCCGCGGCAAATCCCAGCGTCATCAGGTTGATGTAGTGCAGCGTCCCGCCCGCGTGCCTCAGCCGGATCACGTCGCACGGCCGCTCGCGCCCCGCCCGCAGCGCCTCCAGCGCCCAGTCCGCTCCACCGGAAGAAAAATCGCGCAAGAAAGAGTTCCCCGTGCCCAGCGGTAGAAACGTCAACGCCGGCCGCGGCCCGCGCTCTGCCTCCGGGAACAACCCGTTCACAATCTCATACGCTGTCCCGTCGCCCCCCACCGCCAGGAACCGCCGACACCCTTGCGCGTAGGCTTCCCGCACCAGCGCGCTTGCTTCGCCGGGCGCGTGTGTCTCCCGCACCTCGAAATCAAATCCTTGCGCGCGCAGTCTTTCCAGCGCCGGCCTCGCCAGCCGCCCGCAGCGTCCCCCGCCCGCCGCCGGATTGACCACCGCAAGTAGCCGCTCGCTCACAGCTTGACCACGGCGCTGCGGTCCGTCCGCTGGCGGATCTCCTCCGCCAGCTCGCCCCGCTTGATCTTCAGCGAAGCCGTCCGCGGAAAATCCCGCTCCCAGAGCAGGTACCCGCTCACCCGCTTGAAGTCCGGCAGCCGCCGGTTTCGCGCCGCCACCTCCTGCCGCAAAGCCTCGGTCAGCTTCTGCCCGGGCTCGAGCCGCAGCACAATCAGCAGCTGCTCGCCCGTCATCGTCTTCTGCGGCCACAGGTAATTCGCCGCCTGCACGCAGAACTCTTTCACCGGCAGCCCCTCAAAAACGGTCTCGATATCTTCGGGATAGATGTTCTTCCCGCCCTCGGTGACGATCATGTTCTTCTTGCGGCCGAAGAGTTGCAGATGCCCGCTCGCCTCCAGCCGTCCCAGGTCGCCGGTATGCAGCCAGCCGTCCACCAGCGCCTCCGCCGTCATCTCCGGGTCGTCGAGGTAGTGCGACAGCACCGTTTTGCTCCGCACCGCCACCTCGCCGATGCCGTCCGCGTCCGGCTCCAGGATTTTCACTTCCATCCCCGGCAGCGGCTTCCCCACCGTGTCCGGGCGGAAGGGGTTGAAGTCGTTCAGCGTCACCGCCGTCCCCGCCTCCGTCAGCCCGTAACCGTTCCCCACCAGGATGCCGAGGTCGTAGAAGAATTGCAGCGTCGAGACCTCCGTGAACGCCCCGCCCACAAACAGAGCTCGCAGCTCCCCGCCGAACGCCCGGTGCACCTCCGGCAGCAGCCGCCGGCTCAGCTTCAAGTTCGGCCGCTTGCGCGTCAGCAAACGGTTCACGCCAATCAGAAGTTTCAGCGCCGCGCGCTTCGGCGCCGGCAACGCCGCAAACCGCTCCCGCAGCCCCCGCTCCAGGTTCTTCAGCACCAGCGGCACCAGGCTCATGTAAGTAATCTTGTAGCGCGGGAACGCTTCGCGCACAAACTCCGGCCGCAGCGTCCGCAGGTGCACCACCGCCGCCCCGCACACGAACGGCCCGATGAATCCCACCATGAAATCTATGGCGTGGTTTGTCGGCAGGATGCTCAGGTAACGCACCCCGGGCCAGAAGGGATAGAGGGCCGTCAGCGCGATGCACTGCTCCAGGTAATTCTCGTGCGTCATCACGCAGCCTTTCGGCCGCCCGCCCGTCCCCGACGAATACACGATGCACGCCCAATCCGGGCGCTTCCGCAGGACGAACACCGGCTCGCCGCTCCCCTTCGCCTCTTCCCAGCGCCGCGCTCCGGCCAGCTCCGCATTCGCCGGAGCTTCAGTGACCAGCACTGTGTGCACGCTGCTGTCGGCGACGGCCCCCGCTGCCACCAGGTTCCGCCACAGGTAATGCTCGACGATGAGGAACTCCGCCTTCGAGTGCGCCAGCAGCTTGCGGTGCTCCGCCGCCGTCAGCTTGTAGTCCAGCGGCACCAGCACCCCGCCGCCGTAGAACACCGCGTAGGCCGAAATCAACCACTTCGACTGGTTCGTCATCAGGACGGCGACGCGCGTCCCCGCCGCCAGCCCGCGCTCCTGCAGCGCCCCCGCCAGCGGCAGCGCCGCTTCCTTGTACTGCCGGAAGGTCAGCCGGCAGTTCTCCCGCTCGCGGTCGGCTTCAATCAGGCAGGTCTCCTCCGCCCAGCGCTCCACCGCATCCCGCAGCGCCGCCCCGAGGGATTCGTATCGACTGAGGTCAAGCATCAGAGGCGGGACTGGATTCGTTCGGCAAGAGTGCGGAAGTCTGTCACTCCCTGCAACTCATAGTCGGGCAACTCGACGCTGAAGTGGTTTTCCAGCCGCGTCAGCAGCTCCAGCGCCTGCAAACTGTTGATCCCCAGTTTCTCGAAAAAATCATCGTCCGGCGACAGCTTCTCCCGCGGCACCTGGAAATGCTCCGCCGCCAGCTTCAGAATTTCCTCAAGGGTTCTTTCAGATGCATTCATTCTCTGTGCCTCTGTGCCTCCGTGGCTTCTCCCTCACGGTAAGTACGGCATCGCCTCCGTGCTCTCCACAAATTTCTTCAGCCCCGCCTGCACCGCCGGCCGCGTCAGCAACTCACAGAAGAGCTCAACCTCCCTCTTCAATTCCTCATGGGGAATCGGCTTCAGGAACTGCTTGGCCGTGGCGGCGGTCTCGGCGTCGAACTTCAATATCTGCGCCGCCGTCCCTCGCGCCACCCGCAGCGCCTCGCCTTCGCCCACCACCTGGCTCACAATCCCCACCGCCTGCGCCTTCTGTGCGTTCAGGCTCCGCCCCGTCAGCAGCAAGTCCCGCACCACCGCATTCCCCACGTCGCGCTTCAGCCGCGGGATGCCGCCGAAGCCGGGAATCAAACCCAGCCGCAGCTCCGGAAAACAGAACCGCGCCGTCTTGTCGGCAATGATGAGATCGCAGGCCAGCGCCAGTTCGAACCCGCCGCCAAACACCACTCCGTGCACCGCCGCTACCGTCGGCACCGGCGCCGCGTCCAGCGCGTTCATCGCTCTATGCACCCGTTCCAGGAACGCCCGTTCGCCCGCCAGCCACTTCTCCCGCGGCGCTCCCTGCATCCGCTGGTAAAGCTCCCGCAAATCGGCGCCGGCGGAAAACCCCGCTGCCAGCGAGCTGTACACCACCACCGCCCGCGCCTCGCTCGCCTTCGCCGACAGCGCCTCGACGAACTTCTCAACCTCCGCCAGCATACCCGCGCCCATCTCGTTGCACGGCGGCCGGTGCAGCTCCAGCTCCAGCACACCCTCCCGCAGCTCCCACGAGAGCATTTTTCCGTTGTAGCTTTTCATTTATGTCGGCGTACGTTCAACAAACCGAGTTAAGACTTCTTGGTAAACAACATAACTACGGAGATAACAACTGCGAGAACTACCACCACGCCCAAGGCAATCACCAACCCGTACAGCAACATTAGGCGGTAGATGACAATCGGTGAGGCGATAACGAATACTATCAAAACGATTCGTCCGACCACCGGCTGGGCCAAAGCCCAGCGCTCGATCACGTATCCAGCCACACCGCCTGCCAGTAGGAACCAGAGAATCGGCCTGAATATTACCCTGGGGCTGGCTCCGCCTATTTGGATCTGGTTTGCCGCCAGGTAGATTGCTGCGACGGCCGCGATTGCTCCACAGGTAAGCCCTCCCAAAACTCCGGCTAGCCTGGCCGGGCGCGGACTGGATTGTGTGGTCATAATCTAGATTCCTTTACGTGGTACATGGCTTCGATTTCCGCCCGGTAGCGGGTCGCAATGGCGTCGCGCTTCAGCTTGCCGTTGGCGGTCAGCAAACCGTTCTCGATGGTAAACGCCTCGGCGCAAACATACAAGCTGTGGACGCGCTTGTAGTGCGGCAGGCCGTCGTTGAACTGCGCCACCGCCGCCTCTGCTTCCTCGCGCGTCACGTTGCCGGTCACCAGAGCCGCCAGGTAGCTGCGACTGTTCCCCACCAGCACCACCTGTTGCGCTCCGGGAATCGAGCGCACCAGCAGGTCTTCCATAGGCTCCGGTGCAATGTTGTGTCCCGAGCTCAAGATAATCAGGTTCTTGACCCGCCCGATGATTCGCCAGTTTCCCTCTGCGTTCACTTCGCCCTGGTCGCCGGTGTGGAACCAGCCGCCGCGCAGCACCTTTGCCGTCTCTTCCGGGCGGTTCCAGTAACCCGGAAAAATGTGCGGGCCGCGCACGAGGATCTCGTCGTTCTCCCCCAGCTTCATCTCCGTCCCCGGGATCGCCGGCCCCACCCGCCCGGGCTCCACCTGCCCCGGAACATCCATCGTGCAGATCGCCGTCGTTTCGGTGAGGCCGTACACTTGCAGCACAGGCAGCCCCAGCAGTACGAAGAACTGCTGCGTCTCCAGCGCCAGCGGCGCCGACCCGCAGATCAGCGCCTTGAGGTTCGGCCCCAGCCTCCCTCGAATCTTGGCGAAGACCAGCCTTCGCGCCAGAGCCAGCCAGAAAGAATCCAGAAAGTTCACTCGACCCGCCCGCTGCCGCAGCCACGCCGCCTTGCCCTTCTCGAACAGCAGCCGCCCTACGCCGCCGCGCTCGGCTACTTTTTCTTCCACGCCCTTGCGCACCCGCTCCAGCAGCACCGGCACGTTGAGGAAATACTGCGGCGCCGCTGCCGCCAGCTCATCCATCAGCTTGGTCAGGTCGGTCGAGAGCGTCAGGAGGCTGCGCCGGGAGAGGCAGGAGAGCAGCAGAATCCACGAGCCCGCGAAACAGAACGGCAGATAGTGGAACACGCGCTCCGGCTCCGGCTGTTGCCCCATCAACTGGTCGAGCCGCCCGGTAGTGCACGCCAGCATGTGGTTCAGATTTCCTACCGTGAGCACCGCACCCTTGGCATCGCCTGACGTGCCCGAGGTGTAGATGATGGTCACGGAATCCCCGTCGCCCAGCGCCGTCGGGGCATCCTCCACATTCGAATCTCTTCCGTCCTCTGCCATCACTTCGCTCAACAGGTACCGTGGCGGCGCATCTGCCCAGTGTTCCGCCACAGCGTCGCGCAGGCTTGTGCCGCCGCAGAGGATGAGCCTCGGCGCCGCGTCCCGCATGATCGCCACCAGCTCCGCCGGCGCCTGTCGCGCGTAGAGCGGCACCACCACGATCCCTTCCGCCATAAGCGCCAGGTCTGCCGCCGCCCAGTGGATGCTGTTGTGCGCCAGCAGCGCGCAACGCTCGCCCTTCCTAAGGCCAGTGCGCCGGATGAACGCTCGGGCGCGGCGGACAAGCTCCAGCAGCTCGCGCCCGCTGACCGCAACGACCCCGCCGGGGCGCGCTTCGCCCAGCACCGGGCGCTCGGCGCTTCGATTCAAGCTCTGAAAGATGTGCTCGAGGAAGTTCATCGGTCGTACTTCTCCGCCAGCGCGCGCAGCTCCGCGCCAAGCGGCGGCAAGTAATCTTCCCAGGAGCGCAGCCCCGTCCGCACCGGAAATTCCGGGTAGCACTGCTGCACCTCGCGCTCAAAGTAAACGCCCATGCGCGCCATGGTTTTCAAGTTCTTCACCACCGTGCGCCCGATGCCGTCCTGGAACCGCTCGCGCTCCCGCACCAGCGTCCGCATCGCCCCCAGCAGCTTCCCTTCCAGCTCCGGGTCCTCCACCGTGAAGAGCAGCTCCTCGTGCCCGCGCTCGCGCATCAGGTTGCGGATGCGCTCGTCCATCGTCACGCCCGCCGACGCCACCAACGCCGGCATCGCCGTGACGATGCCGTGGTAGCGCGAAGAAACCATCAGCTCCCCGCAGCGCAGGATGCTGACCAGTTGGTACATGTCGTACCGCTCGGAGGTGAACACCGGCGCTCCCCCCAGCGCCTCCGCCATCCACTGGCAGGCCCGCGCGTCCAGCCGTTCCATCGCCACCAGGATGGGGAACACCGCGTGCTCCTTGCGAAAAGCTTCCACAGCGCGATAAAAACGGGAAAGATAATTGCGGTAGGCCGCCTCCACCTTCGGCCCCGACCGGTGGAAATAAATCGTCCGGTAGTGGCTCTCCTTGTACGCGCCCGTCAGCACGCGAAGTATGTACTTGACCACCGAGGCCCGCACCGGCCACCAGAACGGGTGGATGGGACAGAGCACCAGCACCGGAGTTTTGCCGTCCCAGCCGGCGCCGCGCAGCGCTTCGCGCCCGTACTCAACCGGCCGCGGCTCGAAGGTCCACGCCGTATCGGTCCCGAGCTCGGTCGGGACGCCCAGTTCGCGCAGCACCGCGCGCGACTCTTCGTTGCGCGTGATGATGAGCGACTCGCTGCAATACCGCCGCACCATCTTCCGCAGCGTCGCGTCCATTTCCCCCGCCTCAGCGCCAAACCCCACCGAGAGCTTGTTCTGCGCCGCCGCCATCCCCAGCGAACCGATCATCATCGTCGCCAGCGCGTTGGCGAACTTGCTCTTGAACATCGAGCCCTCGCAGGCCACTACCCCGTGGTTGCGCGGCACCTCGCGAGAGAGGAAGGGTGGAAAGACATCCGGCAGGTGTACCTGCCGCGCCCCGGCAAAGTAGCCCCGAGTGAAATCAAAATTCTGCGTCATCACGCTAAGCTCGGCCCGCTCCTCGCCCAGAATCCGCCGCACCTGCCGCAGCATCTCCTCCACCCGCACGTCGGAGCCGGTGTTGCGTGTGCCGTTGTAGCCGGCGAAGAGCAGACGCAGCTTCTCTCCCGGCTGCCATGGCCGGCCCGCGCCCAGCATCCACTTGAGCTTCGCGGCCTCGATCAGCAAGCTGACCCAGCCTTCCAGCACCAGGTCCATCATCCCGTGGCGTCTCCGGCGGTGCGCGGCCAGTCCAGGTAGGGGTAGCTGAAGCGGTGGTCGGTGCTGAACTTGAGCAACGGGTAGGCGTAGGCCGAAAACGGCTTCGGCTTCCGTCCCAGCTCCGTCACCACGCGCGCGTTGTCGAACACCGTATTCCATACCAGGTAGGGAAAGAAAACTTTCAGGAGGGAAGCGCCGTGGCCCACGGCCGTGCCACGCCAGTCCGCCAGGCGGTCCACCGTCCAGCGGAACGGGCTCTCCAGTCCCGGAGCATAGAACGGGCGGCCGCGCCGCTGCGCGTCCGCCAGCGTGTCGGTCAGCTCCTGGTAGGTCTGCGAGGCCGTTCCGGACGAAAGATGATAGATGTCGTGCGCGGGCTTTTCCTTCTGGTGCAGCGCCACGATGGATTCCGCCACGAAGTCCACCGGGACGATATCAATCTGGTCCGTGGGCCGGAACGGAAGTATGGGCAGCCCGGCGAGGAACACGAAGGCGCGCACCATGTCGAACTGCGTGGTTTCCGCCCGGCGGCTGTCGCCCAGCACGATGCTGGGACGGAAGATGGTTCGCGGCACCTCTGGCAGCAGCTCGCGGATCATGTGCTCGCAGAATTTCTTGGTGCGCGCATAGGGGTCGTAGTCGCCCCGCTCCCAGTCAATCGCGCGGTCCTCTTCCATGCGCTCGTTCTGCCGCTGCCCCGCCACCGCCACCGTGCTCACGTGGCTGATGCGCCGCAACCCATGCTGGTCCTGCGCCTGCCGCGCCACCTTGATGACTTCCAGCGTCCCGCGCAGGTTGACGTTCAGGCAGCTCCGCTCCGAGCGCCGGTTGAGCGACGCCGCCACGTGAATGATCGAGTTCGTAGACTCCACCAGCCGCCGGTAGTCGGCCGCCGCCAGTCCCAGCCCCGCCTCCGTCAGGTCTCCGCGGAAAACTGCGATGCGGCTGCGCAAATAATCGTGAAAGCGGGGAAAATCGAGATGGAGCTGAAGCGCCCGCCACAGGCGTTGCTCGGCCTCGCGCGCGTCCCGCGCCCGCACCAGCAGGTTCAGCGGCTCGGCGTGCCGCTCAAGCAGCTCCGCCACCACGTGCGCGCCGATGTAGCCCGTGGAGCCGGTTAGGAAGATGGCCATGTGGCTTCGGGAATCAGGTTCGGTTTGTCGGCGCCTTCCGAGCCGCCGTCGGCAACTGCCCCGGCCTCCAGCCGGAAGGAGCGCCGCGCCCGCGCCTCCAGGGGCTTGCCTTCAATCAAGGGATAAACCCATTTCCGCAGCGCCGGGACGTGGATGTTGATCCAGTACTCCCACCAATCCACCACGCCGGCGTCGTAGCCGAAATCCTTTTGCTCGTCCGCCGGCAGCGCCGCCGAGAGCAGCTCGACATTGTCGGACTCGAACACGTGGTCGTTGTGGAGGATGAAGGGCTCGTACAGCTCGATCAGCTTCTCGACCCGCTCCAGCTCGCGCTCCCGGCGCGCCAGTGGCGGCTTGCGCAGGATGGGCGTCGCCAGGCGGTTGATCCACCGCACCAGCGCCTTCTGCGCCGGAGCGGAGAACGCCCGGTAGCGCTGCTTGGAAACCGGGATGGAGTCGAAGCGCGAGCGCAGCCAGTGCTCCAGCCCCTGCTGCGCCCGGTAGTGCTTGCGGTGGGCCAGGCTGGTCAGCTCGATGGAGCGGCGCATGTTGCAGGGGTTGGTGGCTGAGGTTGCCAGTTGGTAGAGCGGCTGGTGGCGCCGCTCCACCAGCGCCGCCGCAATCAGCGTCATCCCCTTGCACACCAAATCCACGGGAATCAAGTCAAGGCATTTGCGCTCATTGCTGGGAAGCTGGCGGAAATAAGTCCCCAGCAGATAGGACAGCGGGGCGGAGGTGTTGATGCCTTCGTTCCACCCGCGGAATGGCTTCTCCAATGATGTCTCCACGATGGACGGACGCACCACCGCCACCGGCAGCCCCGCTGCATGTTTCGCGACCAGGGACTCCGCCAGGCTCTTGGTGAAAGTGTAGGTGTTGGGCCAACCCAGCTCCTGCGCCCGGCGCGTGGCGGCCTCTGTCAGGTGCGTGCGCAGCCAGCGGCTGCGGTAGCGGCGCACGTGCTCTTCCAGCGCCGCTGGCGTCAGTTTCCGTCCCGCCGCGGTCCTCTTCTCCGCTGCGCGCCGCAACTCTTCGGTCAGCTCGGCGCTCTCGGTGCGCGCTTCCGCCTGCCGGATAAGCTCATGCAGCCAGCGCCACTCCGCTTCGGCATCGTAGCCGGGGACGCCGGCCGGCGAATAATTGGGCTGCAACTCCTCTGCCACGCGCCCGTCGCAGTGCCCGGCCACGTAGCAGGTGGAGAGGTGCAGCAAGGCGGCGTGATCGCAGCCCTTCTGGAAATTAATCAGGTGCATGACCGCATCTACGTTGGTGGCCAGTCCCTGCCGCAACTCCGGGTTGAAATCCGTCAGCCCCGAGCTGTTGATGATCAGGTCGAGGCTCCCTGCCAGGCGCGCCCGGGTTTCGAGCGCCAGGCCCAGCCCGGCTTGCGTAACGTCCCCCTCGACCACCTCTACGCGCTCGCGCAGGAGGCTGCAGAACCTTTCGCCGTGCTGCTCAAACAGCGCGTCGAACACCGGCGATTCCTCAACGATCTTCTCGAAGCGGCGCACCGCAGAAGTGGAACGTTGCCGCCGGATGAGGAGGTAAACCTTTCCAATCTCGGGCAAGTCGCCGAGCGCGTGCGCCAGCCACACCTTCCCGATGAATCCTGTCACCCCGATCAACAGCACTTGCTTGCCGCGCAGGGCTCCCCGCACCGAGAGCGGCTGGCCGTTCCTGCCCGGGTCGAAAGTCACCAGCGCCCGCTTCGCAGGTTGGAAGCTCCGTCGCGCCGGCACCGCGGCGGCCTGCACCCGCTCGGGCCGGCCGGCGAAGCCAAGGTCGCGCGCGAGCTGTGAGAGCGCCACACGCCCATCGGGGTCCCGGCTGAGCAGCCCCGCCAGTCCCCCGCGGGGGCGAATGACAGGTTCGAGCAGGCGCCCGGTGGCGCGCCCGTCGCGAAACTCGAGCCGGTTGGCGATCAGATGTTGCACGCCGAGATGGTTGGCCAGCGGGCGCATGACGTGGTCCAGCCCCTGGCTCACCAGCACGAGATTCCCGTTCGCGGCCAGAGCTTCCCGCAGTTTATCCACGCCGCGCGGCTTCAACCGCGGCTTGATGCTGTACTGGAAATACTCTTCGCCCAGCAGGTCCAACCGGTCGCGGCTCACTCCGCGCAGCAGCGAATGCAGCACGCGCGTGGCGAACACACGGTGGCTGGCGTACAGGAAAGGCCGGAGGAACGTAAGCACGGTCAGCCCGCCGCGGCGCGCCCAGCGTTCGGCGAAGCTATGCGCGTTCCAGGTGAAGAATGCCACCGTGCGGACGGCCTTCAAGTCCAGGAGGCTGCCCTCCACCCGCCAGTACACCTGCCCGCCGGCGTCGGGATCTCCCCGCTGGGCTTCCGTGAATGCTTGGATACCCGCCATCCCTCTCCCCATCCCTGGCCCCGGCGCCCGCACGCCGGTCTCCGATAGCAGTTGGCAAGCTTCAACCACTTTCTAAGCCCTGAACTCGCCTGTCCCTGCTTTCCCGCTTCGGGGCGCTGGGCGCCATTCTACTACCGGAGCGCGGCCCCCACCAAGACGCCCGCCGGAGCGCGCCTCTCCACCGTGGTAGACTCACGGTTTCGAAACCACAGAGCAGGTTCGATGACAGAGATTACGTCTTTCTCCGCCTCCGCGCTGGCGCAGCAGATTCGCTTACGAAAGTTTTCCCCTCGTGAAGCGGTCGAGGCCCACCTGCGGCGCATCGAGAGGCTGAACCCTGCCCTGAACGCCTTCGTCAGCCTCCGCGCAGAGCAGGCGCTGGAAGAAGCGCGAGCAGCGGAAGCGGCACTGGAGCGCAAGCAGCCGCTCGGCCCGCTCCACGGCGTCCCTGTTTCCATCAAGAGTTCGATTGACGTCGCCGGATTGCCTTGCGAGACCGGCTCCCGCTTGCGCGCCGGCCACGTCCCTTCCTCTGATGCGCCGCTGGTGGCGCGCCTGCGCGCCGCCGGCGCCATCGTGCTCGGCAAGACCAACACCCCGGAATTCTCCGCCGAGGGGATCACCTGGACACCCCGCGTCCCGCGGATACCGCCGGCCGGATTAACACGTTTGGCATTCCGCGCCCGTCGGCCGCCGGAGGGCCGGGCTGTATTTGAAGGATGCGCGGCGGTAGCTTGATACCCGCCCTGCCCGTTGGCAAGGGGCCATGCCCGTGAGCGCGGAGCGCCTCGCCCGACTGAAGTCCTTCGGCCTCACGGAATACCAGGCCCGCGTCTACCTGGCCCTCCTGGACCTGGGGACGGCGACGGCGACGCAGATCCCCCCGCACTCCGGCGTGCCGAGGACGAGGATCTACGGGGCGATGGCCCAGCTGCACGAGCGGGGGCTCGTGGAGATCCTCCCGGAGGATCCGCTGCGCTACAAGCCGGTCCCCTTCAACACGTTCCTGACGAAGCAGGCG
>Ga0209640_10004785_pt1 | contig 11862 bp, 9 predicted proteins | sample RifCSP10_1_FD_184018 | JGI IMG/M metagenome (GOLD analysis project Ga0209640, IMG submission 184018) | Soil microbial communities from Rifle, Colorado - Rifle CSP2_sed 10_1 (SPAdes) (version 2) | ecosystem: Environmental > Terrestrial > Deep subsurface > Rock core/Sediment | place: Rifle... | reverse complement strand
GAGGCAGTCCGGCGAATCGGCCTCGAGATCCGCGCCGGCCTCCACACCGGCGACGTAGAGGTCGCGGGCGGTGACGTGGCTGGGATCGGCGTCCACATCGCGTCTCGCGTCGAGTCCGCCGCTGGACCAGGAGAGGTGTGGGTGTCGGAGACGGTGCGCGCCCTGTGCGCGGGTTCCGGCCTCTCGTTCAAGGATCAGGGCCGCCACGCCCTCAAAGGCATCGACGAGGAAATCCAGCTCTACTCGGTCGAGGACTAGGGAGTGGCCGTGGAACCGTGGCAGGAACCGGTAAGGGGCGGGGGGCCCGACCGGAGTTTCTTCGGGCTGTCTGGCCTCGAGCAGGTCCGGGCCTACGTGCAGGGCGTGGCACCAATCCCGCCGATCCACCACCTCACCGGCATCATGCCGACCCAGTGTGGACCGGGGACGGCGACGGTCGTGGGGCCGGCCACCCCGTGGTTGGTGGTGGGGCGAGTCGTGGAGCCCCACCTGCTCGTGGAGACGGCCCTCCTTTTGGCCACGCGCACGGTCGCTCCACCCGCCACCGGTGTCGAAGTCCTCTGGCTGTCGTCGACCCAACTTCGTCATATCGAGGCCGATAACCGGATGCTCTTTGCGCGGAGCAGCATCATCCACAGTGGGCGCCAACTCGCCCTGGCCGAGGTCATGGTCGAAGACGGGTCCGGGCGCCAGGTCTGGCACGCCACCTGGCAGGCGCGGCTCCGCCCGATGGAGGACGTGCCACCTCCTCCGGCGGTGCTCGAGCGCGCGGCACACCCGAGCTACCCGACCCCTGATCCCTACGAACGGCCCCTCGATCCCCAGGCGTCCGAGTGGATGGCCGGCGGGTTGCCCAATTGGCACGAACGCCTCCGAGCCGTCGTCGCCCGCACGGCGATCCCGCCTCTGTCCTGGCTCACCGGGCTCCGACTCACCGACATCGGCGACCACGGGGCTGAGGTCACCATGCCGGCCACCGCGTGGCTCAGCGATGGCACCGGCCGGCTCATGGTGGGCGCGCTGGCCCAACTCGCGTCGGTCGCGTGCATGTCGCCGGCCGCGTGGACATGTGATCCGGGCCGAACCCCAATCACGCTCCGGTTCGATCTCGAGTTGCGCGCCCGCTCGGTACGTGCCGACGGACAGGAACTCCGCGCGGTCGCAAGGCTGGAGCACCGAGATGATGAGTTGATGGTGGCGCGGGGCGAGGTCTTCGACGGGCGTGCCTGCGTGGCGACGGCGAGCCATGTCAGCCTCGATGTGCCCGTGTCCGGGCCGCGAGCCGGTGGCGCGGGCGAGCGGGTGCTCGCCACGATTCTGTTCACCGACATCGTCGGGTCGACGGACCAGGCGGCGCGCCTCGGGGACGCGGCATGGCGTGACGTCTTGGCGCGCCACGACGCCGTCGTCCGGCGTCATCTCGAACGCTTTCGAGGCCGGGAGGTGAAGACCATGGGCGATGGGTTCCTCGTCACGTTCGACTCTCCGACTCGCGCCGTCGAGTGCGCGTGCGCCATCAGGGCGGAGGTTCGAGCGGTCGGGGTCGAGATCCGCGCCGGAGTGCACATCGGCGAGTGCGACCTTGTTGGCGGAGACGTCACTGGGATGACCGTCAACATGGCGTCCCGCATCGAGGCGGCAGCCGGGCCGGGGGAAGTCTGGGTGTCGGACGCGGTCCGTTCACTCGCGTCGGGCGTGGCTCTCTCTTTCAAGGATCAGGGCCGCCACTCCCTCAAAGGCATCGACGAGGAAATCCAGCTCTACTCGGTTGAGGACTGAGTCACCCGTCGGGTTGGGGGTCGCGCCACATCGGCCAGATGAGCGGACCCCTCTTGCCGAACCGCACCTCGCCGGTCACGCGGAACCCGTGGCGCTCGTAGAACGGGATGTTGGCTTCCTTGGACGACTCGAGGTACGCGGGGACGACCTCGCGATCGCAGCGGTCAAGTATCGGCCTGATGGCGGCGGAGCCGTGCCCCTTCCCTTGCTCGGCGGGGTCGGTCCCGAGGCCGGAGAGGTACCAATGCTCCGGCTCCGCCGGATGCACCGCCTCGATGTGCTGCAATCCCATCAAGGTGGCCAGGCCCCGGTGCCCCATCGCGAGCATGAGCCGCGGCGTGCTCCGAACGACGTCGCTCACGCTCCACTTCCAATGGCCGGGAGCGTTCCACACGGCCACCGCCGCCGAATCGCTGGTGTGAATCTCGCCGCCATGGCGCACGGCATGGGAGATGGCGCCACGCCAAAAGTGCTTCTGGGCGCGTTCATTCTGGGCGCCACCGAGGAGCATGTACTCGGACAAGGGGTCGTCATGAAACGCGCGCGCCAGCGTGCGGACCCACACTTCGATCGGATCGGGCACGTTGAACCCCCCGCAGCGCGGTGTGGCGCCTCGCGGCATCACGTTGGCGGAGGGCGGGGGATTTGAACCCCCGAGGAGCCTTAACAGCCCCTACTCGCTTAGCAGGCGAGCACCTTCGGCCACTCGGTCAGCCCTCCGCCGAGCAGCATAGGGGCGTCACGAAACGAGAGCGCCCTCGAATGGACCCATCCGGATCGCCCCTTGGAGGGATTCACCCTCCCGCCCGCGCACGGTGGCGAGGCGAATCGTCCCAACGACCCCGTCGACCACTGCATCGTTGTCCGACAGGTTGAGCACGACCGCGGCCTGCCCCCGCCGCCACGCCCACACGCCATCGCCCGTCTCGAGCGGCTCATACGGTGCGCCGCGCAGATCGCCGAGTTCCTTGCGGACGGCGAGCGCGTCCCTGCAGAACGTGAGGATCGAGTCGGGGTCGTCGCGCTGAGCGTCGACGTTGCGCGCGAGCGATCCGAACGGGAGCCACGGCTCGACGCCGGCGCCGGTGAACCCCGCACCGGCCGCGTCGGACCACACCATGGGCGTCCGGCACGGGTCGCGCCCCGCGTAGACCGGAAAGAAGCGCTGGCCCACCGGATCGCGCAGTTGCTCCTTGCGAAACTCCGTGTCCTCCATGCCGATCTCATCGCCGTAGTAGAGAACGGGCGTCCCCCGGAGCGTGAGCAGCATCAAGAGCGCGCACTTGGTCTTGGCGGCGTCGCCCTCTGCCCACCGCGTGGGAAAACGGCTCACGTCGTGGTTGGACCCCGTCCACGCCGGCCAGCCGTGCGGTGGGATCGAGCCCTCCACGATCTCGACGCCTTCCCGCAACGACGCGGCGTCGAGCGGGTTGTGCAGGAAGTTGAAGTTGAACGCCAGACTCAGCTCGTCGTCGCGCTCGCCGTAGAAGCGCACCATCCGGTTGATGTCGAGGAGGTACACCTCACCGAGCAGCATCCGAGCGGGGTCGTAGCCGTCGGCCACCCCCCGCCATCGCCGAATGACGTCGTGCACCTCGGGCCGGTCGGCGTTGTACACCTGGCTCTGGCCCCGGAGCCGCTCATACCAGTGCGCGTCGTCGGGAACCGGCGGGTTGTCCCGCAGTTCCTTGTCCTTCACCACCATGTGGCACACGTCGATGCGAAAGCCGCTGACGCCCCGATCGAACCAGAAGCGCAGGATGTCGTCGAAGGCGTCGCGCACGCCGTCGGTCCACCAGTTGAGGTCGGGCTGCTCGGGAAGGAAGTTGTGCAGGTAGTACTGGCCGCTGGCGTCGTCGAGGGTCCAGGCCGGCCCACCGAAACTGCTCACCCAGTTGTTGGGCGGACCGGCGACTCCGGCGTCATCGATCTTGGGATCGGCCCACACGTAGTAGTCGCGATACGGGGAATCCGTTGATTTGATCGCGTCCTGGAACCACGCGTGCTGGTCGCTGGTGTGGTTGGGAACGAGATCGAGCACGACGCGCAGGTTGCGCGCCGTGGCCTCGGCGACGAGAACGTCGAAGTCGGCCAGCGTGCCGAGGTCCGGGTGGACGCCCTGGTAGTCGGCGACGTCGTAACCCCAGTCGGCATTGGGCGACGGGTGGATCGGAGACAGCCACAGCGCGTCGACGCCGAGCCATTGGAGGTGGTCGAGGCGCGCCGTGATGCCGGGCAGGTCGCCTATGCCGTCGCCGTTGCTGTCGGCGAAGGACCGGGGATAGATCTGATACAGGACCGCGTCGCGCCACCACATGCCGGACGGGACACTAGGCGGCTCGGCGGGGAGAAGCCGCGGTAGGCGCCGGGCGGGATAGCGTGAGCCACGTCGTGGGACCCTCGCTCGTCTTCCGCCGCGCCGGCGTCGCGGTCGCCGCCTTGGCCCTCTTGGCTGCGTGCGGAGCCGACGGAGGGACCGAGACTCCACCCGCCGACGCGGTGTCGTTCGGCACCACGTCGACGACGCTCTCGGACGACGATCCTCCCGTGGTGATCGGCGGCGCGCCCGGCGCCGACGGGCACCGTCCGGTCCGCCTCAACCCCAAGGCGTGGGATGGCGTGGCCACTCGGATCGACGACGAGAACCCCGACGACCGTTTCCACGAACTTCACAGTGAGGGTCACGACAACTTCTGGTTTGGGGTGGAGTTGCACGAGAAGGGGCCGGGATGGACGGGAGAGTTGGGCCTCTTCGCCACCGACTGCATCGGGGCTGGCATTTGTGTGCGGTTCGATCCGGACGGCGGTGCGGGGCCGACACCCCCGTTGCTCGCCGGGCCGACCGGCGAGGTCGACGTCGAACAACTCGACGGCGGCTACGTCCTGACGTTCCGCAACCTCATCTTCACGCGAGAAGACACCGTCACCTACCGCGTCGACACCGTGGTTATCGACACGACGTGAGCTCGCCGCCGACACAGGCCGGCGTGCTCGGGCTCGAAGGCTCGGCGTCTGTGGCGCGTTATCGGGGATAGTCCCCAATAACGCGCCACAGACACGGGTGAGCGCGCGGAGGGAGTGGGATTCGAACCCACGGAACCCGAAGGTTCAGATGCTTTCAAGGCAACCCGATTCGTCCGCTCTCGCATCCCTCCGGCGACGAGGTTATCGAGGCGGGATGCGATCCAAACCGCAGAACGGGCGCAGGACATCGGGGACGGTGAGCGCGCCGTCGGCGTCCTGGTAGTGCTCGAAGAGAAAGAGGAGGGTGCGGCCCACGGCGCAGGCCGTGCCGTTCAGCGTGTGCACCAGACGGGTCCCGCCCTCGGCCCGGATGCGAGTGCCCAGGCGGCGGGCGGAGTAGTCGGTGTAGTTCGAGCATGACGTGAGCTCGCGATAACGACCCTCGGAGGGCAGCCACCCCTCGATGTCGTACTTCTTCGCGGCGGGCGCGCCGAGGTCGCCGGCGGCGACGTTCACCACGCGGTACGGGATGCCGAGGGCGGCGAGGATCGACTCCTCGATGGCCAGCAGCGAGTCGTGCTCGTCCCACGACCGGTCGGGGTCCGCATACGAGAACATCTCGACTTTGTCGAACTGGTGGACTCGGAACAGCCCGCGTGTGTCCTTGCCGTATGTCCCGGCCTCGCGACGAAAGCAGGTCGAAAACCCCGCATACCGGAGGGGCAGGTCGCCCTCGACGATCTCGTCGCGATGGAGACCGGCGAGCGGCACCTCGGCGGTGCCGACGAGGAAGAGGTCGCCGTCGTCAACGTCGTAGACCTGGGCGCGATCGGTCGGGAAGAACCCCGCCGCTTCCATCGTCTGTTCGCGGACCAGGACGGGAGGCAGCACGGGGACGAAGTCGTGCTCGACGAGTCGCGTCATCACCCATTGCACGAGGGCCAACTCCAACAGCACGGCCTCGCGCATCAGGTAGTGGAACCGCGAGCCGGAGATCTCGGCCGCGGCCTCGCTTTCGACGAACCCCATGGCCGCGCCGAAGTCGGCGTGGTCGAGCGGGGGCGCGGCGCCCGGTTCTCCCACGGTGCCGACCACCTCGAAGTCGTCCTCGCCTCCGTCGGGCGTTTCCTCGGATGCAGGGTTGGGGATCTGCAGCGCCAGCTCGCGAACCTTCACGTCGGCCGCCGACAGCCGTGCTTCGAGCGCCGAGAGTTCCTCCTTGAGCTTCGCGGCGGCCTCGATCTTGGCCGGCCGGTCCCCCTGCGCCGCCTTCCCGATCTCCTTGCTGGCCGCGTTCTGGCGGGCGCGTAGCTCTTCGACCCCGGTGAGCAGCCCGCGGCGCTCGTCGTCGGCGCTCAGCAGGGCGTCGAGCCGTGACTCGTCGCACCCCTTGCGCACGATGCCGCGCCGGTAGGCGTCGTCTTCGCGGGCGCGGCGAAGGTCGATCATCCGGGCCCTCCTACGCCGCGCCGACGCGCATCGAGAAGGGCATCAATGCGGGATCTCCGGGTAGTCGCGCACCTGGCGGCGGATGCGGTCGAGCCACAGCGACGCGTCGCGCCACGCCTTGGACGCCGCCTTCCGCTTGTCGCCCGCCTCTCCATGCCCCGAGGGATACGACCCGAGGAACTTCACGTCAGCCTGCTTGGCGACGAGATTGCGGAGACAGTCGGCGACGAGTTCATCCGACACGTGTCCCTCGAGATCGATGAAGAAGCAGTAGTCGCCGAGGCCCGCCTTGGTCGGTCGCGATTCGAGCTTGGTCAGGTTGATCGCTCTCGCCGCGAACTCCTGGAGGATGGCGAGGAGCGACCCCGGGCGGTCCTGCTTCTGGAAACACACGATCGACGTCCGGTCGTGCCCGGTCGGCGCGGGCACCCCGTGGCCGATCAGCACGAAGCGTGTCTCGTTCTCGGGATGGTCTTCGATGTCCTTGGCGAGCGACGCGAGCTTGTAGATGCCGGCTGCATGGGCGGTTCCGATGGCGGCGACGTCTTTGCGCTTCGAGCGCGACACCCGCTCGGCGGCTTCGGCGGTCGAGTTGGCGGCCTCGAACTCCACGTCGGGGAGGTTCTTGGCCAGCCACCGACGGCACTGCGCAGCCGCGAGGGGAATGGAGATCACGGTGGTGAGCGCGCTCTTCTTCACTCCCGGCTTGGCCAACAGGTTGAGCGAGACCGGCAGCACGATCTCGCGCTGGATGAGCAGGTCGGTGTCGAAGGCCAGCGTGTCGAGCGTGACCGTCACGGCTCCCTCGATCGAGTTCTCGATCGGGACCACCCCGAAGTCGCACTCCCCGCGTTCGACCGCGGTGATCACATCGGGAACGCCCCGTTCGGGGACGCGCACCTCTTCGGCGAGATCGGCCTGGGTCAAGAGGGCTTCTTCAGCGAAGGTGCCAGCCGGCCCCAGGAAGGCGACGCGGGCCATGACGGAGCATCCTAGTGAGCGGCCCTCGCGCCCCAACCGGAGGTTCTCGTTCGTGGATGTGTTCGAAGTCATCCGCACGACGCGCGCCATGCGCCGTCTCGACCCTGACCGCGCCGTCGCGGACGCCGATTTGTGGACGATGCTCGAGGCGGCCACCAAGGGTCCGTCGGGAGGCAACCGCCAGCAGCAGCGCTGGATCGTGGTGCGCGATCCAGCGCTCAAGGCCGCGCTCGGGGTCCTCTATCGCGAGGTCTGGGACCGATATCAGGCCGATCTTTCGGACGATCGCCGCGCCGACCCCGCCGTGCGGGCCAACATGGCGTCAGCGGCCCACCTCGCCGAGCACTTCGGCGAAGCACCCGTGATCCTCGTGGCGTGCGCGCGCCGGCGGGGCGACGTGGAGGCCGCCGTCTACCCCGGCGTGCAGAACCTCCTCCTGGCCGCCCGCGCCCTCGGGCTCGGCGCGACCCTCACCACCATGCACAAGGCCACGTCGGTCGAGGTTCGGCGCCTGCTCGGGATTCCCGACGACGTCGAGATCTTCGCCGTCATTCCGGTGGGGCACCCGCTCGGGCGTTTCGGCGAGGCGCGCCGGCGACCGGTCGACGAGTTCGTCCACTGGGACCGGTGGGGTGCGCACCGCCAGCGCGGAGCCGAGTCCTCGCTCGGGGAGTCGGTGACGTCGGGTCAGTGAATCGGGAGCCGGGCGACGAACTTCGCGCCGTCTCCCTCGGGCGCCTCGACCGAGAGGTCACCGCCGTGCGCGCGCACGATGGCCCGGGCGATGTACAGCCCCAAGCCCATTCCGGGGGCGTCGCCAATGCGGGCGTACTTGCGGAACACGGCCTCGGCTGCGTGACCGGGAACGCCCTTGCCGTGGTCTCGCACCCAAACCAGGGCGTCGCCGTTGCTCGCGCCCACCCCAACCTCGATCGGTGAGTTGGGCTTCGAGAACTTCGCGGCGTTCGAGAGCAGGTTCGCCAGCACCTGACGGAGGCGACCACCGTCGATCGGCGCGGTGACGTCGGCGTCGACGACGACCGACACCGGGTGCTCGGCGACGACGGATTGCAGGTCGTCCACCGCCTCGCGAATCACCGCGGCGACCGGGAGCAGCTCGGGCCGGAGTTGGAGTTGGCCGGCGTCGGCCGCCCTCACGTCGGCGAAGGCGTCGAGGATCCCGGTCACCCCTGACAGGGCGCGGCGGGCCGTGTCGAGCGGTGCCGCCGCGGCCGCGGCATCCCCCCGGTCGATGGCGGCGACGGCGAGGTCGACGGACCGGCGCAGGACAGACACGGCCGGGTTGAGTTCGTGCAACAGCACCGGGACGAGGTCGTCGGCATCGAGGACCGGAGCGGTTCGCACCATGGCGGTTGGGGCGATGGTGGACGCGCCCGACGGCGACCCGGTGTCCCGCCCAGCGGCCCGCGTCCCCCCCGACCCAGGTCGAACGGCGGCGGTCCCCGTGGCCTGACGAGCGGTCGCACCGGCTCTCCCTGCGGCTGGGCAGAGGTCCTTCACGGTCTGCACGAGCCCTGCGAGATTGATGCCCTTCTCGACGCACGCCGCCGCGCCGAGGTCCGTGACCTTCTGGTTCACGTCGGGGTTCACGAAGCCCGAGAGCACGATCACTGCGGTGTCGGGCGACGCGTCCCGGATCAACGGGAGGGCTTCGAGACCGTCCATGACCGGCATCGACAGGTCGAGCAGCATCACGTCGGGCTGTTCGGTCTCCGCCAGCTCGACGGCCTCGACGCCGTTGCGGGCCTCGCCCACGACGGTGAACCCCTCCTCCTCGAGGATGGTCCGGAGCAACATGCGCACGTCGGGGGCGTCGTCGGCGATGGCAACGCGACAGGTGCTCATGAGGGCGCGCTCACGGACCGAACTCCGCCGGGCTCTGGCGCACGAGGTCGCCGGGGGCAATGTCCACAGCAGAAGCCTCGCGCAACATGTCCTGGATGAGCGCCTGAGCGGCCCGATACGTGCGCTCGATGGCTCGCTGGGCTTCCTCGAGGCGCTCGCGCTCGAACGCCCACTTGGCCACGGTCAACCCCTGCACGATGTTGTCGTTGAGCTCAACCGCCTGGCGTTGCCGCGACCGCATCGCGTCCAGCGTTCGCGCCGTTTCCTCGGCGCGGCGCCGCTCGGTGACGTCGCGCACCGCCGCCACGACCTGCCGTTCGCCGTCGACCTCGAGCGGGCTCAGGCTCACCTCGACGGGGAACTCCGACCCGTCGCGGCGCCGTCCCGAGAGCGAGAGCCCCGCCCCCATTGGGCGCGCCTGGGGGTCCTGGATGAACGCGGTGCGATGGGCCTCGTGGCGCTCGCGGAAGCGCTCAGGGAGGAGAAGCTCGACGTGTTGTCCAAAGAGATCGGCTGGCGCGTAACCGAACATCTCGGCCGTCTGGCGGTTGGCGTACGCGATTCGACCGTCGGCGTCGGCGACGATCGTCGCGTCGGGAGCGGCCTCGAGGATCCGGTTCGTCCGCTCCTCGGCCGCAATCGCGGTGCGAAGCAGCGTCTCGCGATCCTCGCGGGCCTGGCGCTGTTCGGTGATGTCCTGGAGGTGCACGACCGTCGACGTCCGGGGGTCGCCAGGGTTCACGATGCCGACGCTCAGCAACACCCACATGGTGCGGCCGTCCGCGTGGAGGTATCGCTCCTCCATCTGGAAGCTCCGGTTCCCGGAACGGATGGCGCCGGAGAGCACCTCTTCGGTGTCGGCGATGTCGTCGGGATGGGTCACGTCCCGCCGCGTGTGTCGCACCAGCTCGTGCTCGGAGCGTCCCAAGAGAGCACACATCGCCGGGTTGACTTCCTGGTACCGACCGTCCGGCGCCACGATGGCCATGGCGACGGGTCCCTGGTCGAAAGCGGTGCGGAAACGCGCCTCCGTCTCGGCGAGGGTTCGCTGCGCCTCTTGCAGCTCGCCGACGCGACGCTCGAGGGCCTCGGCCATCCGGTTGATTTCCTCGGCGACGGCCCGCATCTCCGAACTCCCACGCACCTCGGCCCGCGCGGGCTCTCCCTGAGCGATCCGTTGGACCGTTCGCGAGAGACCTCGGAGCGGACGGAGCAGACGGGTGGTGAGCGCGAGGACGGCGATGACGATGAGAAGGACCACGAGGAGGAGCAACACCGTGATCTTCCCGAGTTCGCGCCCGATACCCCGAAGCGCCACCGACTCCTCCTGCTCGACGACCACGGCGACGTCGAGGTCCGGGACCGTCGCAACCGCAGTGAGGACCTGCTTGCCATCGCGATCGAGGGTGGTGACTCGCTCGCGTTCGAGGACCCGGCTGATGGGGAACACCTCGCCATCGATGGCGCGGTTTCGCTCGGGGTGGAACAAGATGCGGCCGGTACCGTCGGTCACAAACGCCACCGCGTCGGATCCGGTGAGACCCGTTTGCAGCCGCTGGCTCACGATCTCGAGGGGGACGCGCCCCACGAGGGCACCCACGATGGTTCCCGGCGGTCGCTCGATCGGCACGATGAATTCGACGTCGGGCGCGGGAGCTTTGGTCGTCGTCACCGTGCTCGACCCCGGCGCGAGTCGCTCGTAGAGGTCGCGGCGCGGCGGGAGCCCGGCAATGTCCACGAGCTCGCGGTGCGCGGCGGCGGCAAGGGCGGTGCCGTCGAGTCCGTACAGCACGAAGGAGTCGAATGCTGCTCCGGCGCGGAGGGCCACGGCGAGTTCGGTCGACGCTGCGATGGGGTCGGCGAGCTCGCGCCGCGTCGACAGCATCAGCAAGCTCTGCTGGAGGCCGCTGAGTCGCGCCTCGAGCACCGCGGCGAGTCGTTCGGCGTCCGCAACGTGTTCCGCCTCGACCTCGTTGCGGAGGGCGTCGCGGGCGGATTCGCGAATCACGATCGAGCCGACGAGCCCTCCCATTAGCCCCACGGTCAGGACCACGAGCACGAGGCGGACCCCCAGGCTTCCGAGGCGGGCGGTCATGCCTCGATCACGGTGTCCGCTTGACGCAAGAGGTCGGCGCTGAGTGGGGGCAAGCCGAGGTCGGCGGCCGCCTTGGCATTGACGATGACCTCGAAGGTCCGGGGATTCTCGACGGGAACGTCGCCCGGATCCGCGCCGGTGAGGATCCGCACGGCCTGGCGGCCGAGTTGCGCGAGCAATTCGTCGGTATCCGGCTGCAGCACCAGTAGGGCACTGGCCGCGATGTCCGTGTTGGCGATGAGGGGAATCCGTCGTTCGGTGGCCGCGGGCTCGATTGTGGCGAGGGAGCGAATCGCCGTGGGGGCGTTGGCTACCACGATCGCCTGCGCGCCCGAACCGACGAGGGCGTCGATGGCCCGCGCCACGTCGCCGTCGCTGCGGAATGCCTCGGCAACCACCTCGATCCCGAGGTCGGGCCCTGCTCGCGTGAGGGCGTCTCGGTGCGGCCGTGCTGCCGGGTCGTCGGCGGGGAACAGGATTCCGATCGTGGCCAGTCCCGGGATCGCGTCTCGAGCGAGGGCGAGCGTGCGGTCGGCGGGGACGCGGAAGGTCACGCCCGTGAGGTTCCCCTCTGGGGCCTCCTCACTCTCGACGAGACCGACGGCGCTGGGGTCGTTGACGAGAAAGAGGATCGGGACGTCTGTGGTCGCTTCGGCGGCAGCCGCGGCGCCGGTACTCGAGAAGGCGAAGATGAGGTCGGCGCCGTCGCCGATCCATCCCTCGACGAC
>Ga0209640_10004784_pt1 | contig 11864 bp, 6 predicted proteins | sample RifCSP10_1_FD_184018 | JGI IMG/M metagenome (GOLD analysis project Ga0209640, IMG submission 184018) | Soil microbial communities from Rifle, Colorado - Rifle CSP2_sed 10_1 (SPAdes) (version 2) | ecosystem: Environmental > Terrestrial > Deep subsurface > Rock core/Sediment | place: Rifle... | reverse complement strand
GATACAAGAAGCTCTCAAACAAGGAGGCCATCAGCAGGTAGGTAATCACCAGCGCCAGAATGAAATTCCACTTCAACGCTTCGCCTGTCTGCGTCAGCTTGTCCGCGGCGCCGCTTAAGGAAACCTGATACAGGCCGCCCAGCAGCCCTTCCTGGCGAAGGGGGTCGAGAATCCGGGTCTGGATCAGGTCCATGGCCGTTTCGAGCGGCATCTCCTCGGAGGGAGTCACCTGGATGGTGATGGCGCGGCGGCGCTCGCTGTGGTTGATCGTCTGCGGGCCGTTGACCTCGGAAATCTGAGCCACGGACCCCAGCGTGACGATCTGGCCGTTCGGCGCGGAGATGGGAAGCTGCTCGAGCAGATGCGTGCGGCGCTCGACGCTGGCTTCGGCGATGACCTTGAGATCGATCTCCTTGCCCTCGTGCTGATAGTCGCTGGCCCGGGCGCCGTCCACGAGCGCGCTCACCGCAAAGCCGAGGTCGCGGTTCGAGATGCCGAGCTCGGCGGCGCGAAGCCGGTTCGTCTGAATGCGGACCTCCGGATTCCCGAGGTCGAGGCTCGGCCGCGGAAAGGCCTGCGCTCCGGGCAAAACCTGGAAGGCGCCCGTCATGACCCGGAATCCCATCTGGATGAGCGGGTCCAGTTCCGGCCCGGAAATTTCGACGTCGATATTGCGCCCCTCGCCAATCCCCGGCTGAAAAATGCTGGCCTGCTGGACGAAGGCGATGGCCCCAGGGATCGTAAATGCGGCGCCTTGCATCGGACGCCCAAGTTCCGCAACGCGCAAGGGATCATTCGACCGCGCGCCCATGAAAGCCCTGTCGCGGGCCGAAACAAAAAAGAAATCCCGAATGCCTCCGCCCGGCAGCGCCAGCGCTTCCGGCGATCCCTCCTGCACCTCCCACATGGGGCGCAGAGCGCCGTCCAGCACTTCATGCAGCGAAGACATCTCGTCGAGGCTCAGGCCGGGAGGCGGCAGCACCATTCCAAACATAAAATTGTTGTTGCCGACGGGAAGATATTCGGTCTTGGGCACGAGGCGATAGCTCAGCCACAGCGAAGCGCCCGTGAACAGAACGACGGTGGCGAGCCGGCGGAGCGTGGAGCGGTTGATCCAGCCGACCGTGTGGCCGATTCCCCGGATGAACGCATCGCCGAGAAACGCCAGACCAAAGAGATTATGGAAGCCAAAACGCGCGGGATCGTGCCCGGCGGTGCGCAGGATTTTCGCCGAAAGGCTGGGGATGACCGTAATCGAAACCAGCAGGCTCAAGCCGACCGCGAAGCTGATTCCCAGGGCGATGTCGCCGAAGAGCTGCCCGACCTCCTCCTCGATAAAGATCACGGGGATGAAGACGGCGATGGTCGTGAGCGTGCTGGCGAGCACGGCGCCCCAGACCTCGCTCGCGCCGTCGTAAGCGGCTTCGACGCCCGATTTGCCCATCTGGCGGTGGCGGTAAATGTTTTCGAGGACCACAATCGAGTTGTCCACCACCATGCCTGTTGCGAATGCCATCCCGGCCAAGCTGATTACGTTCAAGGTCCTCCCGAACACATACATCATCAGGAAGGAGCCCACGATGCTGATCGGGATGGCCAGCGCGATCACCAGGGTGCTCGTGATGCTTCGCAAGGACAACAGCAGAACGGCCACAGCCAGGAAACTGCCCACGTAGAGGTTATCGACGACCAGGTCAATCGAGCTCTGGATGTAGTCGGTCTCGTCATAGACCTGTGTCAGGCGCAGGCCGCGGGATTGCAATAGATCGTTGTTCAGCCGTTCCACGACCTGCCGCAGCCCGGCCATGACTTCGATGATGTTCGCCCCGGGTTCCCGCAGAGCGTTGAGCGCAATCACCTGCCGGCCCTTGTGGAACACGCGCGCATCCGGCTCGCGATACCCCAGCTCGACCCGGGCGACGTCCTTTAAGTAGATCGGGATCTGGTTACGGATCGTAACCACGATTTCTTCGATGTCCCGCGGGGAGCTGTACTCGCCCACGGTTCGAACCAGGTAGCGGCGTTTCCCTTCGTCGAAATCGCCGCCGCTGTAATTGCGGTTCTCGCGCTCCAGAGCCTCGCGGAGCTGGTTCATGGTGACGGCCCGGGCAGCGAGCCGGGCGGGGTCCACGAGCACGTGCATCTCCTGCTCGCGGCCGCCGTAAATGTTCGAGAGCGCCACCCCCGGAACGCGCTCGAACTCCGGCTTGATGGAGTCGTCAATGAAGGACCAGAGCGTCGAGATATCCTCGTAGGAGTCCTCCGCAATGGGGGTCAAGACGAACCATGCGCTGGCATTGGAGTTGACATTCACGGAGCGAATGACGGGTCTGTCGGCGTCAGAGGGATAGGCGGGGACCTGTTCTAGGCCGTTGGAAACCTTGAGGAGCGCCGCGTCGAGGTCCGTGCCCACCTGGAAGGTGAGCGTGATCGTCCCTTGGCCGTCCTCGCTGGAGCTTTCAATCTTGATCAGACCTTCGACGGATTTGAGCTGCTCTTCCTGCTCGTCGACGATGTCGCGCTCGATTTCCTGCGGGCTGGCCCCGGGCCACCGGGTCGTAATGGTGACCTCCGGCTGCACGACGTCGGGCGTTAACTGAATGGGAAGACGCGAAAGACCGATCCACCCGAACAGGACCAGCAGGATGACGCCGACCGTAGTCGTGACCGGGAAGCGGATGGAATCGTGGATGAGTTTCACGGCAGCGGGTACTCCAGCGATTCTCCCTGAACGGCCTGGCCCGGCCGGAGGCGCTCGTTGCCCCGGGTGACCACCTTCATGCCGGGCTCGACCGGACCCCGGACTTCCACCCACGAACCGACCGCCTGCCCCCTCTCGACCGAAACCGGATTCACTGTCCCTTCGCCATTCATCAGGTAGACAAGCTCCTGGGGGCCCTGGCGCACCAAGGCGTCCTTCGGGACGATGGTGGCTTGCGAGGACTGCCCCACCGGGAAGGAAACCTGTGCCAGCATCCCCACGCCTATCCGCCGGTCGGTGTTCGGTATGGTTACTTTCAGCGGAAACGTTCTGGCCTGCGGGTCGGCGGCGGGCAGAATCGCATGAATCCGCCCGGGGATCACGGCGCCCGGCACTGAATCGAGAGTTACCGTGGTTGCGATTCCCGTGCGGAGACTCCGAAAATACCGCTCGGGGACTTCCACGCGGACCTCCAGCTCGGCCATGGACAGGATTTCCACCACGGGGGCGCCGACACCCAGCCACTGGCCGACTTCCGTGCGCTCGGCTGCGACTACGCCCGCGAAGGGGGCGAGAATCGTGCTCTGAGCAATGTCCTCGTTGATCCGGGCAATGTTCGCGGTGAACTGCTCCACGCGTCCCTTCCAGGCGTCCACCTCGAAGAAGCGGTCGTCGAACTGATCCCGCGGAATCACGCCGGCTTCGAGCAGTTCGCGCGATCGCTCCAGATGCGCCTCCGCCTGCTTGAGCCGCGCCTGCGCTTCGCGGAGCTGCGCTTCGACGCCATTGCGCTGTAGTTCGAGCGTCGCGGTCCGCAAACGGGCCAGCGGCTGCCCCTTCTCGACGGAATCTCCCTCGCGGGCCAGAAATTCCATCACCAGTCCCGCCACTTCTCCCGCCACCAGGCTTTTCGTCGGCGCCTCGATGGTGCCGGGCAGAACAAGCGATTCCCGCAGCGCGTGGTGTCGCGCCTCGGTGTAGCGGACCGGACTCGGGGGCATCTCCCGGCCTTGAGACTGGAGCAAAGCCGGTTGCAGGAAGAAACACACCACCACAGCCGGGGCGAGCGTGACTAGAGTAAGATTTCTCAAAATCAGCACCATCTCCTCATCGGGGAGCCTGCCATATGCGACCACCCGAACGGGCACCTTCCATGATAACCGGAAATCGGAATTTGCGGTTTCTCCCGTGTGAAATCGGTCAGGACAAAGCGCTGCCGGTCGGAACGCTCGGATTGGCAGTTCCAGCCAAAGGCCGCAGGCTCTTGCCATCAGACAGGCGGTGGATTCCGGCCCGCAAAATTATCTTGACTCTGTAGTGTAGTACTGACATAATACTCCCCGGGATTGCAGTCCCGTTCCGGTGAGTGTGGTTTCCAGGCGGTGTTCACGCCTGGATTTGCTTTTGTAATACAGCAACTCAAAACACAAAAGCACGTCAGAGAGGAGCAAAGTCGTATGCAGGTTCAGAAGCGTCGCATCGTTGTCATATCCGTGTGGATGGCATTCCTGGTGGCTGGTTTCTTACTTCCGCAGTTTGTGTTTGCCCAGGCTGACGCTACCAGCGGCCATATTGTGGGGCAGGTGCTCGACCCTTCGGGGGGAGCCGTGGCAGGCGCGGAGGTGACCATCCGCAACATCGGCACGAACTACAGCCGCGCGACCGCCACGGATGCGGCGGGGCGCTACGCCGTCGGGCCGGTGCCGCTTGGCACGTATGAGGTCACGGCGAAGCCGGCCAATCTCGAGCCATCCACCCAGCAGGTGTATGTTTCGCTCGGCGGCCGGGCCACGGCGAATTTTGACTTGGGCATCCAGGCGGTCAGCGAATCCATCAACGTGGTGGCGGACGCTCCCGCGGTGATCGAGCCGGGACAGTCGTTTTCGAAGGCGGTCCTGACGGACCTGCAGCTCCGCAATCTGCCTTCTCCCGGACGCCGGGTGCGCCAGATGTTCCTGCTAACTCCGACCACGCAAATCGAGCCGGAGTGCGGCGGCTTCTCCATCGCCGGGCAGAAGGGCGTCTACACCAGCTTCAACGTGGACGGCGGCGACTACACCAGCTCGCACTTCTGCGGACACGTCGAGATGGGTCTCAACTACACGCTCGAAGCCCTGGAGGAGTTTCAGGTGCTGCGGAGCACGTTTTCCGCGGAATTCGGACGCTCCACCGGCGGCATCATCAATCTAGCGACTAAGTCGGGGACGAACCAGTTCCACGGCTCGGGCTTTTACCTCTCCCGCAGCGACGGGCTGACCAAGCGGGATGTGTTCGACCGCGAGCAGATCGGTCTTGGCAACCAGTTCGGCGGCTCGGTCGGCGGGCCGATCAAATCCGACCGCACGTTCTTCTTCAGCGCCGCGGAATTTCAGCGCAACACCAAGCCGGTGCAGGTGCTCTACGACCAGCTCGACACCCAAGGCTTGCGCGGAACGGATGGCGCGCAGGCTCTGCTGTCGGTGGCCCCGGAAGACAGTCTGACCGCTGTCAGCCAATTTCAGTCCATCATCAATCGCATTGACCATGCGCTGAATGACGACAACCGCTTGACGGGCCGCTTCGATTTCACGCGCAGCAAAGTGACCTCCACCGTCGGGTCCTTCATCAATACGAACGGCCTCGGCGCCGATTCAGTCACCAATCGCGATGTGACCAATTCCTCTCCCACCAGCAACCGGACCAACGTGACCGGTGTGGCCCAGCTCAACACGGTGATCTCGCCGCGCACCATCAACGAGTTCCGCGCGGCATTGCAGCGCGAGTACCGCCCCTGGGACCCCGGATCGACGCCGGAGGTGACGGTTCGCAACGGCTCGCCGGTCCAGACCGTGGCCATTTACGGGGCTCAGGGAACGGGCCTCAGCTACGGCAATGTGGGATATAAGTTCACCGACAAGCGGTATCAGTTTGTGGACAATTTCTCCGTCGTTACGGGCGCCCACACCATGAAGCTGGGCGTGGACGCGAACCTGGTGTTTGGCGAAACCCTATTTAATCCAGGATTCAACGGCACCTACCGCTTCGACAGCTTGGCCTCGTATCTGGCCCGCCAGCCGGCGCAGTATGACCAGTTCGCAGGCTCGGGCACGATCGATTCCCGCAAGCACCAGATCGCTTTCTATTTGCAGGATGAATGGCGGGCGCTCCCCGGATTGACGATCAGCCCGGGCTTCCGCTACGAAATGGCCCTGATGCCGCATTACCTCGAGCCCACGGCCCCCGCGAACCGCGCCCCGCAGGCCACCGAAATCCCGAGCGACAAAGGGATGTACGGACCGCGCCTGGGTTTGGCGTGGGACGTAAACCAGGATGCCAAAACCGTGCTCCGCGCCGCGGGGGGCATTTTCTACGCTCCTCCCTACTTGGCGGTCTTCGAGCAGGCCATGGTCAACAATGGCGGCAATCCGGAGCTTTCGAGCCGGGTCACGCTGAACGGAAACAGCGCCATCGCCAGCGCGTTCCAGAATGTGGGAGTCGCTCTCGACGCCAATACGCCGCTGGGCCAGTTGCCGACCCTGAATACCTCGCAGCTCAACCAGATCTCCGATCCTGCCGGGCGGCTAACGCAATCCACCGCCGTCTACTTCTTCGATCCCAATTACCGCATGGCGCGCTCGGTGCAATTCCGGGCGGCGCTCGAACGGCAGATTGCCGACCGCATCAGCGCTTCCGTTGATTACACCCACATCGCCGTGTCGAGAATGGACCGCATCCGCGACGTGAATCTTCCCCTGCCGACGGTGGATGCAACGGGCCGTCCGGTGTTTACGCCGGGTAGCAGCGTCAGCCTCAACTCACTGCGCCCTGACCCGAGATTCGGCCCCATTTACATCACGGAGTCCTCGGCGCGCTCGCTCTACCGCAGCATGACCAGCACGCTGAGCATCCGGCGGCAAAGTTACGTCCTGGACGCCTCGTATACGCTGGGGTTCCTGAAGAGCCACGATGACCATGAAAACGGCGGCTTCAGCAGCCCGTTTTACGTGAATGCCTTCAACCTCGACAACGAGTACGGCTGGTCGAACATTGACCAGCGGCACCAGTTCATGGCCAACAACGTGTTCTTCCTGCCCGCCGGCTTCCAGTTCTCCTCGATGATGCGGTTCAACAGCGGCCGCCCCTTCAGCGCTCGCACCGGGTCTGACTCCAATCGCGACGGCATCGTGACCGACCGCGCGCTGCTCGACGGCAGCGTCGTCGATCGCAACACCTTCCGGAACACGGGCTATGCCGATGTGAGCATGCGCGTGCAGAAGAATTTCACCCTGCCGAACGAGAAAGGCACGCTGTCGTTTTCGGCGGAGATCTTCAACCTGCTTGACTTTGACAACGTGGAGATCAGCTCGGCGAACCAGACCTACGGGAGCGATCTTTCCGTTCCTTCCACCAACGCCAACTTTGGAAGAACGCAGGATGCCAACGGTAATTACCTTTCCGGCAGCACCCTGCGGACTTCGCCGTTCCAGGTGCAGTTGGGAGTGCGGTTCGAGTTCTGATTTAGACTAATCGGAGAGCCTGATGGCTGAGAAAAGAAGAGCTTCCGCAGGGAGTTTCATAGCAGCTTTGCTGCTCCTGCTTGCGGGCAATTTCCTCTTCGCGCAAGACGTCTTTGCGCAAGACAATGCGCAAGACGATTCGAAAGACGGCGAAATCCATTGGTACAAGAACCTGGAGGAAGCCGTGGCAGCGGCGCTGCAGACCAATCAGCCCATCCTGATCGACTTCTGGGCCGACTGGTGCGGCCCCTGCAAGATCATGGACGCGGAGGTCTACACCAACCCGGCCCTGGTGGCGGTGTTTCGCGAGAAAATGATCGGCGTGCGCATCCACTTCGATCTGCAGCCTGAGGTCGCGCGCAAGTACGACGTTCCCGCACTGCCGTATCTCGTCTTCACGAATTCTAATGGAACGGAACTGTTGACTCACCGCGGCCTGCTCGAAGCTCAGGACATGACCACGGTCATCAACGCTTTCCCCGCCGATCTCACCGAGATCAATCGCCTCGATCGCATCCTGCAGGAGGACAAAAATCATTTTCCCGCGATGCGCGACATGGGCAGCCGGCTGCGCGAATTCGGATTCTACCAGGCCAGTTCCGGCTATTTCGAGCGAGCCTTGCGGCACAATGACGCGAAAAAGGATGCCGTGCAGCGCGAGCCGATCCTCTACTCGATGGCGCTCAATTCGCTCGCCCTGCAGGACGGAAACGCCGCAGCCTCCGCGCTCGAACGGTGCGTGAAGGAATTTTCCAAAAGCGCCCGCAAGCCCGACTTCCTCCTCGGTCTCGGCCGCGCCTATCTGCTTATGGAAGACCCGAAAAAAGCGAAGCGGTCTCTCGACGCGCTCGTTCGTGAATTCCCGCAGTCCCCGGCCGCGCAAGCCGCCCGCGAGTTGCTCAGTACGCTGTAGGTTCCCCCCGGCGTACCGATTGTCCCCCCATTCCGCCGTCCTCCGGGGTGCGGCATCTCGTATATTCCCTTCCGTTCGAATCTGGGGTAGACTCGCGTTCCGAGGTTTTGACGATCATGGGACGCGATCTGGTTTTGGAAGGCAACTGCTGGAAGTTCGGCCACAACATCCCCACGGACATGATCACGCCGACGCACCTCGTCTTCCGGGGACTCTCGGAGATGGCGCAGCATGTTCTCGAATCCGCGAACCCGGAGTTTCCGAAAAAAGTCCAGCCGGGCGACATCATCGTGGCGGGGCGGAATTTCGGCTGCTCGTCGGGCCGCGCCATCGCGCCGAAGGCCATCCTGGCGACGGGCGTGGCCGCGGTCGTCGCCGAGTTCTTTTCCCGGACGTTCTACCGCAACGGCTACGAAGTCGGCCTGCCGCTCATGGAAGCGCCGGGCATCCACGATCTGGTCTCGACGGGCGACCGCCTGCGATTGGACATCGCGCGGGGAATCATCGAAAACCTCACGTCGGGCGAATCCTTGCAGGGGAGGCGCGCGCCGGAGTTCCTGCTCGAAATGCTCGCGGCCGGCGGCTTGATTCCGCTGCTCAAATCCGGCTCGAAAATCTTTTCGCTCCAGAATGAACCGGGGAAGGAGGCAACCGGCGCGTGACCCTGCTGCTCAACAACAAAGAGGTCGAACAGGCGCTCCTCCCCGAGGAAGCCATTGCCGCGACCGAGAGCATTTACCGCGAGCTGGCCGAAGGCAAGGCCATCAACCGGCCGCGCACGATGACCTACCTGCCGACCCATTCACCGGCGAATCCTGATTTCCAGTATCGCTGCAAGTCGCAGGAAGGCGGCAGCGCCCAGTGCGGCGTCTGGGCGCTGCGCATCACCTCGGACATGGCCGGATTCAGCTACACCGCCGGCGTCAAGCGCCGCCGCCTGCTGCCCGTCGCGACCGGAAACCAATACTGCGGCTTCGTGATCTTGTTCGACATTGAGCGCATCGAGCCGGTGGCGATCCTGCACGACGGCATACTCCAGCAGTCGCGCGTCGCCGCGCTGAGCGCGGTCGGAGCGAAATATCTTGCTCCGCGAAACCCAAGAAGCCTCGCTCTCTTCGGCAGCGGCGGCCAGGCGCGCGCGCATATCGAGTTCCTGTGCCGCATCTTCCCGTTCGAAGAGGTCAAAGTGTTCAGCCCGAACCAGGAGCATTGCCGCAAGTTTGCGGGCGACATGAGCGCGAAGCTCGGGCGCTCCGTCCGCGCAGCCGCCACGCCGCGCGAGACCGTCCAAGGCAGCGACTTCATCCAGGCGGCCACGGCGGCCTGGGACCCGGTCTTCGACGGCCATTGGATCGAGAAGGGTATGTACGTGGCCTCGATCGGCGGCGCCGACGCCAGCACCAAGCGCCGCGAGATTGACGACGAAACCATCCGCCGCGCCGACTTGTACGTCGTCCATTCGAAGGAAGTCGGGCGGCTCGACCAATCGCCCGACATCTGGGAAGCCGCGCAGAACGGTATCAAGTCCTGGGACGAGATTCACGAGATTCAGGACCTGCTCGTCGGCAGGGTTCCGGGCCGGACTCGGCCCGACGAGATCACCGTCTTCAACAACAACACGGGCGCGGGAACGCAGTTCGCCGCCGTCGGAGCCGCCGTCGTCAAGCGCGCGCGGGCGATGGGACTCGGGAGGGAACTCCCCACCGAGTGGTTCCTGCAGGACGTGATGCCGTAAATGGCGCTCGATGAACGATGCTGAATGAATCCCGTCTTCCTCAATTGAAAGACCTGATGGCCAGTCGCGGCTGGGACTTCCTGCTGCTCTACGGGCATCCCTGGCGCAAGGATTTCTTTCGCTGCCTCTGCAACCTGAATTTTTCCGGCCCGCACGCGGCAGCGCTCGTCACGCGGTCCGGCGAAGTCACGGTTCTCCTATCCGACCCCTGGGACTACGAAACCGTTTCGGGAACCAAGACGGTCCCCGTATCCTTCGAGCCGGACTTTGGCAAAGGCCTGCTGCGCTGGACAACGCAGTGTGGCGGCGCGGGAGCAATCGCCGGGATGGAATTCTTGGAAGCCCGCCATCTCGACGCCGTGCAGCAGGGTGCGGGTTCTGAACCTGTTTCCGCCACAGTCGATGTCGAAGAACTGCGCCGCGTGAAGACCCCCGAGGAAATGGCTTGTATGCGGAAAGCCGCCGAACTCGCCGACCGCGGTTATCAGCGCTTCGCCGAGGTGATCGAGCCGGGCATGGCGGAATACGAACTGGTAGCGGAAGTGGAAGCCTTCCTGAAATCGAACGGCGCCGAGGACAACTTCATGCTGATCGCTTCCGGCGGCACCGAAGTAACGGGCATGAAGCCGCCCACAGACCGCCGCTTCCAAATGGGTGACCAGGTGACGACCGAGCTGACGCCGCAGGTGGGCGGCTACTGGGCGCAAATCTGCCGCACGCTCATCATCGGCGAGCCGAGCGCGGAGCAGCGCCAGGCCTTCTCGATTTTTGCCGAAGCGCAACAGGCGGCCCTTGACTTCCTGCGCCCCGGCGTTGACATCTCGGACGTGGCGCGCGTGCAGAACGACGTGTTTCGCAAGCACGGCTTCGGCGACTACACTGGCCCGCAGTACACGCGCGTGCGCGGGCACGGCCTGGGACTGCACCTCGACGAGAATCCCTACATCCTCGAAGACGTGCATTACGTCGTCAAAGAGGGCATGGTCTTGATCGCGCATCCGAACACCTACCTGCCGCTCTCGGGTTACATGGTATTCGGGGACACGCTCGCGGTGACGCGCGACGGCTGCGCCACGATGAATCGCACGGAGAAGAAACTGTTTTCGAAGGACGCCTGACGTGAAGCGAGGCTGGATTCATTGGAACCGCAATGAGCTGCCGCCGGCGGCGTTGGAAGCGCGCCTCGCCCGGCTGCGGCAATCTCTCGTCGAGCGCAACCTGCCGGCCGTAGCTTTGTACTCAGATGTCTGGCGCTCGAACCACGCCCGTTACTTCGTCAACTTCATGCCGTACTGGAACCGCTCGCTGGTGGTCATCCCACTGGAAAGCAATCCGGTGCTGCTCTGCGGGCTTTCGCCGCGCGTTTATCCGTGGATCCGCTCCGTGACGGTTCTCGAAGAAATCCGCCCCGCGGGAAATCCGGCTCGGCAGTTGCTTGAGCTCGCTGCTGAGAAACATTGGAAGCGCCTGGGGCTGCTCGGGCGCGCTCAATGGCCGCAGGAGATTGCGGGGCCGCTCGGTCAAGGAGCAATCGAAGTGATCGATGTTCCGCCCGCCGCTGTCTACCAGCCCGGCTCGGACGAATGGGAGATTGCGATGCGGCGCCGCGCAGCCGGCATGGCGCGAAGCATTTTGGCGGAGGAAATGTCCCACGGCAGCGAGGAAGAGGATTATCAGTTCGTCGGACGCCTGGAGCGCGCCTTCCGCCGGGCGGGCGCGGAAGATACGGTGATTCTGCTGAGCAACGGGCGAACGGTCCCGGCCCCTCCGTGCGGAAGAGTTTTTGGCGATGGATGTTCGGTCACGGTGGCGATGGAATACTGTGGCCACTGGGTGCGGCTGTCCCGTCCGCACACAACGCCGCCGGTCGAGGAATCGCTGCGCCATCGCTGGGAAGTGCTGCTCCGGCACGTTCGGGAGCCGGCGCATTTGGCGTGTTACGCCGAAACACTCGCCGGACCGCTCCCGTATGAATCCTGTGACCGCTTCGATCTCCGGCTCGGCGACCTGTTCGCCTTC
>Ga0209640_10004783_pt1 | contig 11867 bp, 12 predicted proteins | sample RifCSP10_1_FD_184018 | JGI IMG/M metagenome (GOLD analysis project Ga0209640, IMG submission 184018) | Soil microbial communities from Rifle, Colorado - Rifle CSP2_sed 10_1 (SPAdes) (version 2) | ecosystem: Environmental > Terrestrial > Deep subsurface > Rock core/Sediment | place: Rifle... | reverse complement strand
GGAGAGGAGCGAGCTCTCGTGCGCGGCGAGCTCGGCCGCCGCAGCTGCCGGGAGCCGGTCGTTGGCCTTCGACACTCCGCGCGAGAAGGACACGAACCCGAGCACGCCCCAGACGACGAAGAGCACGACGAGGCCGAGCAGCGCGAGGCCCGCCCAGAGCCGCCAGCGCCGCTTCCGGCCGGGGTGAGGTGGGCGCGGACGGGCCGTCCGCTCGGCGGGGCGCTTCTTCTCGAGGGGGACCTTGCCCTTGGCCCGGCCGCCTCGGTACAGCCGGTAGGGCTTCGTTCCCTCGGCCATCCGGGGCGCTATGGTAGCCCGCGGCCGTGGCGTTCCCCTTCGTCATAGGCGTCGACGTGGGCGGGACGAAGATCCTCGCAGGCGTCCTCGACCGGGAGGGGCAGGTCCTTCGTCGGGCCGAGCACGAGACCCCCTCGGGGTCCGGGGACGAGGTGTTGGCCGCGCTCGCGGAGGCGATCGAGAGCCTCCTCGACGGCGACGTCGCGGCCCTCGGGCTCGGCATCCCCTCGCATCTCGAGCGCGGTACGGGCCGGATCCTCCAGGCGACGAACCTGCCGCTCGCCGACCTCGACCTGGGCGCGTGGGCGCGCGAGCGGTTCGGTCTCTCCGTCGGCGTCGAGAACGATGCGAACGCGGCGGCGCTCGCGGAGTGGAGGCTCGGTGCCGGGCGTGGAACGTCGAACGTCGTCGTGCTCACGCTCGGGACCGGAGTGGGGGGCGGGATGGTGCTCGACAACCGGCTCTACCGCGGGTGGGCCGAGATCGGGCACGTCGTCGTCCAGGCCGGCGGCCCGCCCTGCCAGGGCGCCTGTCACGGGCGAGGGCACCTCGAGGCCCTCGCCTCCGGGACCGCGGCCGACCGCGTCGCCCGAGAGCTCTGGGGGCCGGACGCCGACTCGTACGCGCTCGTCGAGCGGGCTCGCGCGGGCGACGAGCGGGCTCGAACCGCGCTCGTCGAGATCGGCGGCTTCCTCGGTGCCGCCATCGGGTCTCTCGCGAACCTGTTCGACCCGGACCTCGTCGTCGTGGGCGGGGGGTTCGGAGAGGCCGCGGGCGAGCTCGTGCTCGGCCCCGCTCAGGAGGCGGCGCGGCGGGAGGCGCTCTCGCCCGCCGACGTCACGCTCCGCGTCGTGCCGGCCGAGCTCGGCTCGGAAGCGGGGCTCGTCGGTGCGGGCCTGGTCGCGTACGACGCGCTCGACGGAGAGGGCTAGTGCCGCTCGCGGTCTGCGCCACGCCGATCGGCAACCTCGACGACGTGACGCTCCGGGTCCTCGCGGAGCTCCGCGAGGCGGATCTCGTGCTCTGCGAGGACACACGACACACGCGGATCCTGCTCGACCGCCACGGGATCCGGGCCCGGGTCGCGAGCTACCACCGCCACAACGAGGCGGCGAGGACCGCCGAGGCGCTCGCACGGCTCGAGGCGGGCGCGCGGGTGGCACTCGTCTCGGACGCCGGGCTGCCCGGGATGAACGATCCGGGCGCCCGCCTCGTCGTGGCCGCGCTGGAAGCCAGTGTGCCGGTGACGGTGCTTCCCGGGGCCTCCGCGGTCGAGACGGCGCTCGTCGCGAGCGGTCTCGTCGGGGAGCGGTACCAGTTCGTGGGGTACCTGCCGCGGCGGACGACCGAGCTGGAGGCGCTCGCTCGCGAGCTCTCGGCGTGGCCGCACGCGGTCGTCGCGTTCGAGTCCCCCCGCCGGCTCTCCGCGTCGCTTCGCGTCCTCGCCGTCGAGATGCCGGAGCGGCCCGCGGCGGTCTGCCGGGAGCTCACGAAGCGGTTCGAGGAGGTCGCGCGCGGGACGCTGAGCGAGCTGGCCGCTCGCTTCGCGGAGGGCGCACGGGGCGAGGTCTCGGTCGTCCTGGGCGCAGTGCCTCACGTCGCGGCCGAGACGGTGAGCAGGGAGGCGCTCGACGCCGTGGCCGAGCTCGTCGCGGCCGGCGTGGCGCGGCGGCGCGCCGCCGACCTCGTCTCGAGATTGACCGGCGCATCGAGGAACGCCCTCTACCGGGGCTCTCTGTAACAACTCAGTCAAACCTCGCCGCCGGTCGGATCGACGCGCCGCGACAGGCGCTACGCTCGAGCGGTGTTCACCCAGAGGGCAACGAGACTACTCCTGATCACCGTTCTCGCGGCTTCGGGGGCGCTCGTGGCGAGCCCGCCCGCCTGGAGCTGGTCCTGGCCGGCCGACGGGCCGGTGCTACGCGGGTTCGTGCTTGGGGATGACCCGTACGCCGGTGGGCAGCACCGCGGGATCGACGTCGCGCTGGCAGGCGCTGAGGGTGTCCGCGCGCCCGTGAGCGGCGAGGTGACGTTCGCCGGCCAGGTCCCGACGCACGGCGCAACCGTCACGATCGTCGCGGTGGACGGGTACAAGGCCTCGCTCACGCACCTGGGGGCGCTCCGCGTGCGGAGCGGAGACCTCGTCGCCGAAGGCGAGCCGATCGCCGACGCCGGGCCTTCGGGCGAGCCGGAGCACGAGACGCCTTACGTGCACCTCGGGATCCGCGCGGGTCCGACCGACGCCTACGTCGACCCACTGAGCCTCCTTCCGCCGCGGGCCGTCCCCACCCCTCCGCCGGCGCCCGCGGCGCCGCCCGCACCGGTCCCGACTCCGGACCCGGCCCCGGCGGAGAGCGGCGCGCCGCCCGCAGCCGAGCGCGATGCTGAGCCGCTGCCGCCGAGAGGCGTTGCGCCTACGCCCGAGCCTGCGGATGCCCGCGCCGCCGACGCCCCGGTGGCAGGGGTCGTGCAGGTTCCGGCACGAGGGCCCTCTCGGGCAGCCGGAGAGAGCTCGTCTCCGAGCGGCCCGAGTCACGGATCTGCGACGAGGGGGCTTCCGGTCGTCGAGGCCCGGGCCGCGCCTGCAGGCCCGCCCGAGGCCGACGAGCCGATGCGTCCGCGACGCTCCGGGGCAGTGCAGCCCGTGGCGGCCGCCCTTGCATCAGCGCCGGTCCGCTCGCCGGAGGCGGGCGGGGACGATGCACGCGCGAGCGGCGTCCCACCCGGCCGGGATCGCGCTCAGAGGCACGAAGCGCGTCCGCGACCTACACCTGTTCCTGCCGCCGAACCGTCCGACGAGCACGACCGGCTGATCGACGGAGGCCGTATCGCACTCGTCGCCGCGGCGATGCTCGCCTTCGTTCTCGGTCTCGGCGCATGCGGGCTCATCCGCCGAGGACGCGGAAGCCCGCTGCCTATGATTGGCGGCCGTGAACCCGTCGGAGCCCCGGAGGAAGATTCTCGTTGCGGTCGCGTGGCCGTATGCCAGCGGGCTGCGCCACATCGGCCACGTGGCGGGCTTCGGAGTCCCCTCCGACACGTTCGCCCGCTACCACCGACTGCGCGGCAACGACGTCCTCATGGTCAGCGGGACGGACGAGCACGGCACGCCGGTGATGGTCGCAGCGGACGACGCCGGGGAGTCCCCGCGTGAGACGGCGGAGCGCTTCAGCGATCTCATCCGGGAGGACCTCCTCGAGCTCGGCCTATCGTACGACCTCTTCACTCGGACGACCACGCCCAACCACTACCGGGTCACCCGTGACATCGTCCGCACGCTCTACGACAACGGCTACGTCCTCGAGCAGGAGACGCTCGGCGCGTTCTCCGCCTCCACCGGTCATACGCTCCCCGACCGGTACGTCGAGGGGACGTGCCCGATCTGCGGCTACGAGAGCGCGCGCGGCGACCAGTGCGACAACTGCGGGAACCAGCTCGATCCCGTCGACCTCGTCGATCCCCGCTCGAGGATCGACGGCACGACGCCGGTGTTCAAGAAGACGAAGCACCTCTTCCTCGACCTCCCCGCGTTCAAGGAGCAGCTGACGGCGTGGATCGAGTCCCGCGAGAACTGGCGACCGAACGTGACGCGCTTCTCGCTGAACTTCGTGAAGGAGCTCAAGCCGCGGCCGATCACCCGCGATCTGGACTGGGGGGTGCCGATCCCGGTCGAGGGCTACGAGGAGAACCCCGGCAAGCGGATCTACGTCTGGGTCGACGCCGTGGTCGGGTACCTGTCCGCGTCGATCGAGTGGGCGAGCGTGAAGGGCACTCCCGACGCCTGGCGAGAGTGGTGGCAGAACCCGGACGCCGAGCACGCGTACTTCATGGGGAAGGACAACATCATCTTCCACACCGTGATCTGGCCGAGCATGCTGCTCGGCTACGGCGACGGCGGGGAGTTCGGGGCGGGTCGGGGGCCCCTGGAGCTCCCGGACAACATCGCCTCGAGCGAGTTCCTCACGATGGAGGGGAAGAAGTTCAGCTCGAGCAGGGGGGCGCAGATCCTCGTGCGCGACTTCCTCTCGAGGTACGACCCCGATGCCCTGCGCTACTTCATCTCCATCGCAGGCCCCGAGACCCAGGACACCGACTTCACGTGGTCGGAGTTCGTCAGGCGCAACAACGACGAGCTGGTCGCGACGTGGGGGAACCTCGTCAACAGGACGCTCCAGAGCGTGTTCAAGAACTTCGGCTCCGTTCCCGAGCCGGGCCGGCTCGAGACCGTCGACGAGGCCCTCCTGGCAGAGGTCGCCGGGGCGTTCGACACGATTGGCGAGCTGATCGAGGCCGCGCGGTTCAAGAGCGCGCTCTCGGAGGCCATGCGGATCGCAGGGCTCGGGAACCAGTACGTCGCAGACCAGGAACCGTGGGCTCTTCTCGAGAGCGACCGCGAGCGGGCGGGGACGATCCTGTTCGTCGCGCTCCGGGCCGTCGACAGCCTGAAGACCCTGCTGGCCCCGTTCCTCCCCTTCTCGTCGCAGCGGCTCCACGAGCTCCTCGGGTACGAGGGGCTGATCGCCGGCCCGCTCGAATTCCGCACGGTCGACGACGGCGACGGCGCCTCGCACGTCGTGCTTACGGGAAACTACGAGGCGTGGACGGGCAGCTGGGAGCCGAGCGAGCTCCCGGCGGCGCAGGCCCTACGCGAGCCGCGCCCGCTCTTCGCCAAGCTCGACCCGGACACCGTCGTCGCCGAGGAGCTTGCGCGGATGGAAGCCGCCGCGGCCGCGTGACCGACTCGCACGCGCACCTCGACGCGTGCGAGGAGCCGCCCGCCGGGGTCCTCGAGCGGGCGCGGGCTGCCGGCGTCATCCGGGTGGTCTCGATCGGCACGGGGCTCGACTCGTGCCGAGCGACGCTCGCGCTCGCGGACGAGCACGAGGGGGTCTACGCCGCGCTCGGGATCCACCCCCATCGCGCCGGCGGGCCGGAGGCCGCGCGCGTGAGGGAGCTGCGCGAGCTGCTCGCCCATCCGAGAGCGGTCGCGGTCGGGGAGACCGGCCTCGACAACGCCCGTCGGTTCGCGGCGCCGGCCGAGCAGCGCCGCCTCTTCGACGCCCACCTCGAGCTCGCCTCCGAGCTCCGGTTTCCGGTCGTGATCCACAGCCGTGAGGCCGAGGAGGAGACCGCGGCCACGCTCGCGTCGTTCGCCGGCACTGTGATCCTCCACTGCTTCTCCTCTCCTGGCCTCCTGTCCACTGCGCTCGGGCGCGGCTACTACGTCTCGTTCGCCGGGAACGCGACCTACCCGAAGGCGCACGACCTTCGGGCGGCTGCGGTCGCGGTGCCCGCCGACCGCATCCTCGTGGAGACGGACAGCCCCTATCTCGCTCCCCAGCCGGTCCGCGGCCGTCCCAACGAGCCGGCCCACGTCGTCCACACGATCGCAGCACTCGCGACGGCGCGCGGCGTCGACCCCGGGACGCTCGCCGAGCAGACGCACGCGAACGCGGCCGCCGCGTTTGGACTCCGGTGAGCGTCGTTCCCAAGAAGTCGCTCGGCCAGCACTTCCTGGTCGACGAGAACATCCTCGGCGTCATCGGCCGGCTCGCTGACCTCCGGGCCGACGACGTCGTGCTCGAGGTCGGTCCCGGGCTCGGCGTCCTCACGCGCTACCTCGCAGACCGCGTGCGGCTCGTGCACGCGATCGAGCTCGACCGCTCGCTCGAGGGGCCGCTCGTGGAGGCGCTCGCACGCCGGGACAACGTCAGGCTGACCTTCGGCGACGCGCTCGAGCTCGACCTCGGCGCCCTCGATCCCGCCCCGGGGAAGCTCGTCGCGAACCTCCCCTACAACGTCGCGACGCCGCTCGTGGTCGAGAGCCTCGAGCGCGTGCCGTCGCTCGAGCGCTGGTGCGTGATGGTGCAGCGCGAGGCGGCCGACCGCTTCTTCGCCGCCCCACGGACGAAGGCGTACGGCGCGGTTTCCGTGCTCGTCCAGCTCCGGGCCACGAAGGTCGGCTTCCATCCCGTGTCGCCGACCGTGTTCCGGCCGCGGCCGAAGGTGGAGTCGGCGCTCGTCGCGTTCGTGCGCTCCGGAACGGCACCATCGGTCGCGGTGCGGCCGGTCGTGGAGGCGGCGTTCGCGCACAGGCGCAAGACGCTCGCGAACTCGATGGCGCTCTCCGGGCTCGCCACGCGCGCCGAAGCCGAGGACGCGCTCGCCCGGATCGGCAAGGCACCGGCGGCCAGGGCGGAGGAGCTCGTGCCGGAGGAGTTCGTCGCTCTCGCCCACGCGCTCGCGTGAAGACCAGCGCCTACGCGAAGCTCAACCTGGCGCTCGCGGTCGGGCCGCTTCGCCCCGACGGCAGGCACGAGGTGGTGACGGTGCTCCAGGCGATCGACCTCCACGACGACGTCGAGGTCGAGCCCGCGCCCGCGCTCGCAGTCGAGGGCTTCCCCGCGGACACGCTCGTGCGAGAGGCGCTCGAGACGCTCGCCGAGGCCGCGGGAGTCGCACCCCTCTGGCGCGCTCGGATCGAGAAGCGGATCCCCGTCGCCTCCGGCCTCGGCGGCGGGAGCTCGGACGCCGCCGCCGCCCTGCGGCTCGCGAACGTGCTGCTTCCCGCGCCGCTCCCTCCCTCCGAGCTCCTCGGCCTCGCGGCGGGGATCGGCGCCGACGTCCCGTTCTTCCTGTGCGACGGTCCTCAGCTCGGGACGGGGGACGGCACCGAGCTGGCGCCGCTCGAGCTCCCGCAGGACTACGTCGTCGTGCTCTGTCTTCCCGCACGAGAGACGAAGCAGTCGACGCAGGCCGTGTACGCGGCCCTCGACGAGCGCGGTGGCGACGCCGGCTTCGACGTGCGTCATACCTCGCTCCTCGACACTCTCGCCCGGGTGCGCCTCACGCGCGATCTCGCGCAGCTGCCCAGGAACGACCTCGCCGTCTCCGAGCTCGCCGGAGAGCTCGAGCGCCTCGGTGCCTTCCGCTCGGACGTCACCGGAGCGGGGCCGGCGGTGTACGGTCTCTTCGACGGCCTGCAGGAAGGCGAGCGCGCCGCCGCAGACCTGAAGGGCTCCTCGTGGACGCGCCTCGCCCGTCCGGTCGCGAGCGGGTGAGCGGCCACGAGTGGCAAGATCATCTGGCTCTGGGGCGTGGCCAAGTGGTAAGGCAACGGGTTTTGGTCCCGTGATCCCAGGTTCGAATCCTGGCGCCCCAGCCTCGGTGTCGACGGCGAGTGACAGCCGCCTCGCCGCGGTCATCATGGCCGCGGGCCTCGGAACGCGCATGCGCTCCGAGATCCCGAAGCACCTGCATCCGCTGCTCGGACGCCGGATGGTCGACTGGGTCATCGCGTGCGCGCGCGAGCTCGGCGCCCAACCGCTCGTCGTGGTCGCGTCCCGTGCGAGCGCGGATACGTTCGACGGCCTCGAGGTCGCCATCCAGGAGCAGCCGCTCGGTACAGGCGATGCCGTCCGAGCGGCCCGCGCTGCCCTCGAGGGGCGCGCCGACGACGTCCTTGTCCTGTCGGGCGATACCCCGCTCCTCACGGCCCGGCTCTTGCGCGACCTCCTCGAGACGCACCGCCGCGAGGGAGCGGGGGCGACCGTCCTCTCCTTCGAGCCCGAGGATCCCCGGCACTACGGGCGCATCCTGCGCGGAGAGAACGGTCACCTCGAGGCGATCGTCGAGGCCGGGGACGCGACGCCCGAGCAGCTCGAGGTCAGGGAGGTCAACTCTTCGATCTACGTCTTCCGGGCCGAGCGGCTCTGGCCCGTGCTCGAGCGGCTCTCGCCGCACAACGTTCAGGGAGAGCTCTATCTCACCGATTCGGTCGCGCTCCTCGTCGCCGAGGGTGGGCGCGTCGCCGTGCACAAGGGAGGAGATCCAGTGGAGACCGAGGGCGTCAACACCCGGGCGGAGCTGGCCGCGGCAGCGGCCGTCCTCCGGGATCGGATCAACCAGGCGCACATGCTCGCCGGGGTGACCATCGTCGACCCGCAGACGACGTGGATCGACGACGAGGCGGTGCTCGAGCCGGATGCGGTGATTCACCCCTTTACGGTCATCCGGGGCGCATCGCGCGTCGGCGCGGGCGCCGAGGTCGGCCCGCACGCCGTCCTCGTCCACGCCGAGGTGGCTACCGGCGCCCTCGTCGGGCCGTTCTGTTACCTTCGCCCCGGCACGGTGCTCGAGGCGGGTGCCAAGGCCGGCACGTTCGTGGAGATCAAGAACTCGCGCATCGGTGAGAGGACGAAGGTGCCTCATCTGTCCTACGTCGGAGACGCCGACGTGGGTGCGGACACCAACATCGCGGCCGGGAACATCACGGCGAACCAGGGACACACGCGCGAGAAGAGCCGCACCGTCATCGGCAGCAACGTCAGGACCGGCGTCGACAATGCATTCGTCGCCCCAGTCACGATCGGCGACGACGCATGGATTGCAGCCGGCTCCGTCATCACCGAAGATGTCCCCCCGGGCGCGCTCGCGATCGCCCGCGCGCGTCAGGTCGTGAAGGAAGGACGGGGTGGAAAGCGGCACGATTGAGCAGACGCTGCCGGGCCTCGAGGTCGAGACTCCGAGCGTCGAGATGACCACCGGGCACGCGATCCCGCTCGCACCGAAGAAGCGGCTGATGGTGTTCGCCGGGCGCTCGCATCCCGAGCTGGCGTCGAAGATCGCCGAGCAGCTGGGGGTGGAGCTCGGCGAGATCGAGCTGACGACCTTCGCGAACGGCGAGACCTACTGCCGGTACTGCGAGTCGATCCGCGGCGCCGACCTGTTCCTGGTGCAGACGGGCTGCCGCCCGGTCGACCAGAACATCATGGAGCTGCTCTTCATGATCCAGGCCGCCAGGCTCGCCTCGGCGAAGCGCATCACCGCGGTCATCCCCTGGTTCCCCTATTCGCGCCAGGATCGGAAGGCGAAGCCGCGGGAGCCGATCTCGGCTCGCCTGCTCGCGGACATGATCCAGGGCGCAGGGGCCGACCGCCTGCTCACGATGGACCTCCATGCGGGGCAGATCCAGGGCTTCTTCACGATCCCCGTCGACCACATGACGGCACTGCCCCTGTTCGCGCAGCACTTCCGCGACCTGGGGCTCACCGGCGACCGCGTCGTGTCGGTGGCTCCCGACGCCGGCCGCGCGAAGCACGCGGTCCGCTTCGCGGAGATGATCGACGCCGAGTTCGCGATCATGAACAAGACTCGCCCGTCGCGTGACGTCGCCTCGGTGACCGAGATCACCGGCCGGGTCGCCGGCAAGGTCGCGATCGTGGGCGACGACAACATCTCGACCGGGAACACGCTGCTTCAGGGCGCCCGCGCGCTGCGCGAGGCCGGGGCGGAGGCTGTGTGGGTGTTCGCGACGCACGGGCTCTTCTCCGGAGACGCGCTCGAGCGGTTCGCCGAGGCCGACCTCGCCGGCATCGTCGTGACGGACACGGTGCCGATCGACCCCCTCCGCCGGCCGGAGGGCATGACCGTGCTCACCGTGTCCGGCCTCCTCGCCGAGACGATCATGAACGTCTTCGCCGACGAGTCCGTTTCCGCGATCTTCGGCGGCGAGAACCAGCTCTTCTAGCAAGAGCCGTCAACGGCTCCGAGCGCCCACGGCCCGCCAGAGGCCGGAGAGCAACACGCCGACCGTAGCGCCCGCGAGCCACAGCAGAGACGCACAGAACACCACGGCGAACGCCGCAACCGCGGGTGACGTCAGCCCGGACAGCTCGAGAATGCCGTTCCAGAGCTGGGCAGAGGGTCCTTCGCTGGGGCTCCACGCCACGATGAGCACCGAGGCGCACGCCGCGACCCAGATCACAGTCCACCAAGCGAGAGTGTGAGCAACCGCACTACGCACGGGCGCACTCCTCTCACGTCCAGGTTGGCAAACGGCATCCGGACAGCCATCCGCAATACCCCGCAGGAGCCCGAGGTGGCTGCGCCATCTGTGCGCGGGGGGCAGGCCGCACCTGCGGCGGGACGGGTCCTCCCGACCCTGTGACCGGCGAAGTCTCCGTCCCACGACCGGGTGGGTCTCCGGCGCAGCCGGCACGAGCCCGTCGCTACAATCCGGCGCCGTGTCGGGAGACGGGATCAAGCTGGAGGTGCGCGAGAGGACGGAGCTCGGCTCCCGCCACTCGCGGCGCCTGCGCGCGCAGGGGCTGATTCCCGGAGTCCTGTACGGAAAGGGCCATGCGAGGCCTGTCGTCGTCGCCGAGCGCGACCTGCGCGCCGCGATGACGGGCCCGTCGGGCATGCACGCGATCCTGGACATCGTCCTCGAGGGCCAGAAGACCGTCCATCCGTCGGTTCTGGCCGAGTACCAGCAGGATCCCCTCCGCGGCACGCTCTCGCACTTCGACCTCCGCGAGGTTCGGCTCGACCAGCCGATCCACGCGGCAGTCGTCGTCAACCTGGTCGGCGAGCCTCCGGGCGTGAAGTCCGGCGGAGTCCTGTCGCTCGTGACTCGCGAGCTGCATGTCGAGGCACTCCCGGCCGACGTCCCGGAGCACATCGACGTCGATCTGAGCACGATGGAGGTCGGCGACGTCCTCCGGCTCGAGGACGTCCCTCTGCTCGACAACGTCACGTTCCTCGACGACCCTCACGAGACCGTGATCGCGACCGTCTCGGTGCCGCGCGGGTTCGCGGAGCTCGAGGAGGCGGAAGCGGCAGCCGCCGAGGAAGCGGAGGCCGCCGAGGCTGCGGCCGAGGGCGCCGAGGCGGAGGCAGCCGAGGCCGAGGCTCCCGAAGAAGCCGCCGAGGAGTAGGCAATGCGGCTCTTCCGTCGGGGCGAGGCCGCCTCGACGCTCGACCTGCTCGTCGCAGGGCTCGGCAATCCTGGGCGGCGGCACGAGCGGGATCGTCACAACGCGGGTCGGATGGTCGCGGATGAGCTCGCGCGCCGGCACGGGGGCTCGTTCCGATCGAAGTTCAGCGGGCGGATCGCGGAGACGCGGATCGGGGGACGGCGGGTCGCGTTGCTCGAGCCCGAGACGTTCATGAACGAGTCCGGGCGCTCGATCTCGGCCGCGGCCCGGTTCTTCAAGGTCGCCCCGGAGAGCGTGCTCGTCGTCCACGACGACGTCGACCTCGACGTGGGGCGGCTGCAGGCACGGCTGGGCGGAGGTCTCGCCGGACACAACGGGCTGCGCTCGATCGCCCAGGCGCTCGGGACGCAGGGGTTCCTCAGGCTCCGGATCGGGGTCGGGCGGCCGGGGCGAGGGGATCCGCGGGACGTCGCCGACTACGTGCTCTCCCCGTTCGAGCCGCACGAGGACGCGGGCGCGCTGGTGTCCCGTGCGGCGGACGCGGTCGAGTCGCTGCTCGCGGACGGGCTCGTGACGACGCAGCAGCGCTTCAACTGACACGCTTCCTCGACAGAGGCGTCACCCACCTGTGAGCGATTTCCGGCTAGCGTGCATGTAGGGCGCCGGGGCGCCCCTGGGGGTGGTGTGTGCCCGGCTGGAGTCGCTGCGGACCATGCCAGACCTGTTTCGCCTGCCCGACGTCCTCCCGCGCTTTCCCGTGCCGCGCTCTCCGCGTGGGCTCCAGCTGCGCCGGCTCCTCGTGCGCTCCGCTCGCCGCGAACCCAACGGCTGCGGCTCCTCGTACGCCCCGCT
>Ga0209640_10004782_pt1 | contig 11868 bp, 7 predicted proteins | sample RifCSP10_1_FD_184018 | JGI IMG/M metagenome (GOLD analysis project Ga0209640, IMG submission 184018) | Soil microbial communities from Rifle, Colorado - Rifle CSP2_sed 10_1 (SPAdes) (version 2) | ecosystem: Environmental > Terrestrial > Deep subsurface > Rock core/Sediment | place: Rifle... | reverse complement strand
CAACGAGCTGATCACGAACTCCGCGTACACCTGGAACCCCGCGGACGACACGTTCAACTACAGCGGCCACTCGTACGTGTACGAGAAGGTGTCCCTCGCCCGGAACTGGACCCAGAAGCGGATGGAGCAGGAAGTCAAACGCCGGCTCGACATCTTCGAATACATGCGTCGGACGAACGTGCAGAACTACCGGGACGTCGCAAAGATCGTGTCCTCATATTACAAGGACTCCGAGGGCATGATCAAGATCGTCCGCGAGACGCTGCAGGCCCAGGGCGTCGTGACCTCGGGCTAGTGGTAGGCGATTTGGCGACAGATGGCGTTAATTTCCGCTTCGCGAGCACGAACAGGTGTCTGGAGCCTGGCGACGTGTCGTCGGGGACGATCTCGGAGTGCAGTGTCTGGAACCCGGCGTCCCTAACAATCCCGAGGTTCGTCTCCGCGTCGAAATGGCTCCAATACATCGGGGCGCCATAGTAGTCGTCCTGGAAGTCTTCGCGAACGTCGTCCGCGCCCATGCATGCCAGGAGGAGCCCACCGGGCCGGAGAACTCGACGGAAGCCCTCCAGCAGACCAGGATGCTCGTCCCGCGGCACATGAATAATTGCATAGTAGGAGCAGATTGCATCGAAGGCGCCCTCGCGGAACGGGAGACGTGTCATGTCTGCGCATAGGAACTCCGCGTCAGGGACAAGGCGATGGGCAAGGTGCAACTGCGAGATCGCGAAGTCCACGCCAAGCACGCGGAACATCGGGCTGAGGAGCCTCGCGATGGGGATTCCGGAACCGCATCCTGCGTCGAGGATCGTCGCTCGTGGCGGCAAACGCTTGGTGAAGTCCCCGAGCAGGTTCACGTCCTCGCTGTCTCGAAGGCGTGCGCCGAGGTACGCTTCGGAGATCGAGTTGTAGCCGGCCTGGACGAGGTCCTTCGGCTCCATCCACGATGTGATTCCGCCAAAGGAGTCATGCTTTTTGGCCGCGCTGAGGTGCCGCGGACGTCCCGAGGCCCGCCCGCCAGCCGAAGAAGCCCGAAATGGCGAGGAACGCTGCGAGAAGGAGGAAGAGGAGTCCCGGTGCATCCCGCGAGAGCAAGTAACCTGCAAGGATGGCCCCGACGGACCCCACACCGAACACGCTGAGGAACGTCATGCCGAAGGCCACGCCGCGGGACTCCCCCCGCACCGCGTTCGTGACAAGTGTGTTATGGAGGGGCTCGAGCGAGAACAGGACGAACCCAAAGGCCCACGCGCTCGCAAACAAGAGTGCCGAGGAGCCGATCGCGAGGGCCACGAGGAGGAGAGCTCCGACACAACTGAGGATGAACAAGGTGCGCCCGGGCATCGGACGGTCCGCGAGATGGCCTGCCACCACCTGTCCGATCGCCCCCAGTCCGAGGAGAAACGCGTAGGACCCAGCGCCGACGAAGGAAGGGAGGAAGGTTAGGCTCCCCCAGTATGCGATGCCTGCGAACATGTACACGAGGAGGACGAGGATAAATGCGGGACTCAGCGCACGTCGGATCGCGACCGGCAGGCTCACCGGGTCTCCCGTGCGAACGATCGGATCCTCGAGGGGCTTCGCAATCACCAGGACAATCGCAGCGAGGGACGGCGCGACGAGGACGGCCGCCACCGGGCGCCACGGCAGGCCGAGGGCGAGGAGCGCGCCCACGACGGCGGGCCCGAGAGCGATGCCGAGGCTCCCGCCCAACCCGTGCCATCCCATCCCGCGTCCCTGCGCCCGCACGCGCCGGGAGATGTACGAGAGGCCGGTCGGGTGATAGATCCCCGAGAACACCCCGAGGGATCCAAGGGCCGCGGCGAGGAGAGGAAGCGTGGGACTGATCGACACCGCGGTCAACGAGAGCGCGATTCCAGAAACACACGTGAGGAGCAGCGACGGTGAGCCCCGTCGGTCCGCGAGATAGCCGAACGGGACCGAACCGATCCCGAACCCGACATAGGCCGTTGCGGCGAGGATGCCTAGGGTCAGGTCGTTCGTTTGGAACTCGTCTCGCCACGCGAGGGCGAGGAAGATGGGGATGGCGAGGATATTGCTGTGGACCAGACCATGGAGGAACGCCAGGAGGGCGATCTCGCGGCGCTCCTCTTGATCCATGGCGCGATGGATACGTTCGGGCCCTTAAGCACCTTAGCTGGGGCGATCGTTCGCCGGGTCAAAGGGGGAAGGTGAGGAGTTCGCTCAGAACTCCTCTTCCGATGCGGGCTGCGAATCGGATTCGCCTTGCTGCGTGTCCGACGGCCGCTTGATCACCTTCTTCTGAACGATCGGCGTCTGAACGGGCTTGCGGATGATCCTTTGCGCTGCAGGTTCTGAGGGCGGTGCACCGCCCGGTGGGGCGCCCGTCGGAGGCTTTCCCTCCTTCAGGTACGTCCCGCACTTGTGGCACACAGTCGCGGTCACGGAGTTAAGGGTGCCGCACGACGGGCACGGCTTCGAACCCATCTTGCGCATTTCCTCTTCCTCACGCAGCCAGTCCTCGAACGTGACGAAGGTGGGCTGCTTCCGCCACCAATCTTCGAACTCCGGCAACGTGAGAGCCCGGCCAAGGGTGCGCTGTGCTTCCTCGCGGAACTTCCGCACGACCTCATCGTACTGCATCTTCATCTTCTCGCGGTAGTCCGCCATCTCGACCTTGCCCGTCGCGAATTCGACACCGCACTCCGGACATTGCTTCACGTCGATCGGGATCCAGGCCTGGCAGTTCGAGCACTTCGCCATGTCCTTCTCGAATTCCACGCCGCACTTCGGGCACTTCGCGGAGTCCTCCGGAATGAAAGAACCGCACTCGCCGCATTCCACCATCTTGCCGAGACCATAGGCCCGGAAGTACACGGTGACTCCGACCACGATTGCCGCGGCGACGACCGCGATGATGAGCCAGATAAGCAGCGGCAGGCCCAGGAAGGGCGTGAACAGGAAGCTCTTTGGCCGTTCGATGAGAACCGACCTCGAGACCGCAGAGATTGCGCTGCCGGGCACGCTCACGCGGATCGTGTACGTCCCGTCCGGAAGGTTCTCGGGTAGGTCGAGGGTGACTCGCCACAGCCCGCTCTCCTCAGAGGTCGTCGTTCTCGCGGGCACGACGAGCTGACCGCCCGCGTTGAGAAGTTCTACGGTGACCGGGAGGGCCGCGAGGGCGTTCCCGGTCTGGTCTGTGATGAATCCTTGAACGTTCAGTGCGGTGGCTGGTGCGAATGGGCCTGCGGTCGCGGGCGAATTGATCAGAAGTGTGCCAGAGGGAGGCTCGAAGAACGTGCTCACGTTCGCCCAGTTGTTCGCCTCGCTCCCCTCGATGATGCGACCGGAACCGATCGCGAGGAAGCCATCGAACGTATGGGAGTCCGCGTAAATCGTCAGGTTGTGCGATCCCACGGCACTCACCGTGGCGATGATGTTCACCGTCGCCTGGCCCCGGCCGACAACCCCGACGCCATCCGCGCGACCCACGAGGGCCGAACTGTTACCGTCCAGGAACACACTGAGTGTGAAGTTCGACGCGATCGTGTCGCCGCGATTGTAGACGGTCACGGCCAGGGTAAATGGGACGCCTCGGGTCTTCGTGATTGGAGAGTAGTCCGCACTCCGAACCTCGAGGTCCGGCTGTGTCTGGACGCCCTGAACGATCGACGCACGGTTGTTCGCCGTATCATAGTCCGTGTTTCGGATCGTGTCGTTCCTCGCGGATACGAGAATCTGGATTGTTTGATTTCCCGCCGTCCTCGGCGTCCACATCACACGAACAACGGTCGACCCACTGCGGACGACGCTGAACGTGACGGGCTGGCTCACCGCGGTCCCGCCCTCATAGACGGCCGCTGATGCCTCGACGGCGTCTCCTGTGCCGAAGTTGCGGACCCGAACGTCAATCGGAGTCGGGTTCGACACAATCGGCGTCCCTGCGGGGAAGGACACCTCCTGGCGGTCCACGCTGAGGTCGGGCCAGGGGTGCACGATGACGTCCCGCGTCTGAATGTTATTCGTCTCCACGAGCTCGCTGACCGCGCCGACACCGAGAGGGTCCCCGGCCGGCGTATCCACGACCGCGGAGATCGACCGGCTGACCTCGGAATCTCCAATGGGGGTCCACGTCACCCATGCGAGCGCCGTTGAAATTGGTCCAACGACTGGAATCGTGTAGTCCCCGATCCACTGTCCCGCCAAATCGTAGTCGGACTTCGGTGCGTCCATCCGGCCATCGTCGTCTGCGTCTACGTCTGCGAGGAAGAAACTGACCACGACGTTCTGAGCTCCAACGGAGCCCGAGTTGTTGACGACCGCAGTCACGTTGATTGCCACGTTCACAGGCACTTGTGAGAGCTCCGATGTGCCGCGGTAGAATCGGATCGCGTCAATGGTGAGTTCCGGTCGCGGCAGGGTCAGTCCCGTCAGCTGGACGGTCGAGGACTCTGTGTTCGATGCATTCGTGATAATCGGGTAGGAGTCAAACGAAACGCCTCCCTGCGACGTATACGGGTCGAAGCGCGCCGTGAGGCCAAAGTTGCCGAAGGACTCCGCATTCGGCATCGTCGACGTGTCGATTTGCTCCGTGAATAACGGGATCAACGCACGCCCGTTTGATGCGGTGACGTTGAAATCCGAACATGTCTTCTGCATGTAGCCTAGGATCTTCGTCCCGGGACAGATGGACGGCGGTACTGGGTTGTCCGGGTAGGAGGCCGTGAGGGCCGATGGGCTCCTGCGAGACCATATCGAGGCTTCACCAACGGGGAGACCTGTGGTGTCCGTGACCAAGCCGTCGAGCCAGCGATAGATGTACACCGTACCGCTCGAGCTCGCCACATACGCGGGAATCCACTGCGCAGGGGACACGAAGTTGGACTGGGCCTGGTCAAGCGTGACGCCTAGAAGGAATGCGCGCGAGGTCCCCGTCGCAATCAGCTGGTTGTGGAGCTTCGCGACATCCGGATGGAAGTCGACACCAATGGTGGAATTGATTGCAGTGAGCGTCGTCGAGCCGGACAGCGTGATGTCCATGCGGGGACTTGGCGAGATTGACGAGGCGTTCTCGTAGAGGCGTGCAATCGTTGAATCGTAAATGTCGACTGTGCTCGAACTCCACGTCAGCTGGGGCGCGTCGTCGTTGTCGTCGACCGCAAGGGCGCCGAACCACGGCAGGATATCCGCGGTGTCCCATCCAGTGATGGTCGATTCAGTGATCGTCACTGTCGCGCTCGTCGCGTTGAACCATCCGGGGAACTTCAGGCTCGCTCCATTTCTCATCGTCAGGGCGCCATTCACAGTCAAGGGGAGCTTCAGGAACGCGTCGATGGATCGTGGTTCCGTGGTGACAACGCTGTTGTCTAGGATGAGTATGCCACCGGCGTCAACGGTAAGGGAATACCGGTGCGTGCCGTCCTGAACGAACTTCAGCCCGCCGTTCAGGAGCGTGAGGCTGCCCGTCGAAGCAACGGTAATGCTTCCGTCGACGACATACAAGATGCCCGAGCACACCTGCGCGTTGCTGATGACCCAATCGCCGGTGATGACCCCGCTGACCTGATCGCAGGGGCCGGCGCTCGTCGGCACGGCAAGCAGCGAGAGGGTGCTCACGAAGCCTGCGAACGCCACGAGGGCAACGATTAGAACGCTCGAAACTTTGCTCACGAGGGGGGCCCGGTCTTGCATAGATTAACCTCCAACGGCCGCTGCGCGATCAGGCACGCAACCTTGGGGGGCGCGGCTGTGGGGACATTTCTTGGCGCCGATGCCGGGCCGATTTATATAAGGGTATCCGCCCAATTATCTTTCGCGAGAGCCATGAAATCCCAGATTTGAGAACGTCGAATTTTCTCCATAGAGCCGAGTTGTATAAACCCTTGTGAATGAAAATCACGCGCGGGACGAGAATTGGTTCGAATTCCTCTCAGCGACCGCAAGGAAACGAGAAGTCCGTTCAGATCACGCGCTTCTTCAGAATCTTCTTTACGGGAGCGGCGAGGGGTGCTCTTTTCGCGCCCCTTTGTTCGTCCTCGGCTAGGCGGTGTCCACACGCGTAGCACATGATTGCGTCCCCCGAGATCATCGTGCCACACGCCGGGCATGGGATTTCGCTCGCCCCGCCCTCCGGCGCCTCCTTCTGGAGTCGGTGCCCGCACGCATAGCACATGATTGCATCGTTTGAGATCATCGTGCCACACGCCGGGCACGGAATTTCGCCCGTCTCGGATATCGCGGTATCCGTGGCTGCCATTGCGGGGGTAACGTGCACCGTCGGGACTCCAACGACCTGGGCAGGCGCGGAGGGACGCGGTCCGGACGGCGACGGCGTCGAGACGGAGGGCATCGGAGCCGTTGCCGGGATGGCGCGACTTCCCTGTTCTCGCGCAAGCAAGGTCCTCTCGCGTTCCGCCAGTCGTTTCTTTTCCTCCACGATTCGGTCCATCTCCGTCGCGATCGAGCCCTCTTCTTTCGCGAGGTGCTCCTCACGAGCGAGTAGCTCCTGTCCGCCTTTGATGTGCTGTTCGATGATCGCTTTCTGCTCGACGAGGAGCTTCATGACCTCTTGCTGTCGTGTTATGATTTCGGTCTTTCGCGCCGCAATCTCGCGACTCGCCGCCGCATGCTCGGCGTCGCGCTGGGAGAGGTCCTCCTCGCGCTTTACGAGCGCTCCCGTTTGGCGAGCGATTTCCTCCTCGCGGCCTGCGAACTCCTGTTCCCTCGCGAGCAGTTTCTGTTTCGCGCCGTTGACCTCCTGTTCACGTTGTGACAGGCTCGCCTCCATCGCCTCGAGTTCCTTTTCACGGGCTCGAAGACCTTTTTCCCGGCCGACGATGGAGTCGCGCTCCTCGGCGAAGGCTGCTTTTTCTTGGTCCTGTCTCTGCCGTTCGGACTCCAGGTTCTTTCGGAGTTCGGCGAGCGCAGCCTCCTGCTTCGCAACGTCGACCTCCCGAGTCTTGATGGCTTCCTCCATCTCGCGAACGAGGTCAGCGATTGATTTTCCGGCCGCCATTGGGCTCATGCTCCCCGGGAGATGCGTCGATTTCTGCGTCGGCTAATAACCCCTTCCTCCTGAAAATCCATTCCTAGACTGATGACGTGTCGAAGATGGGGCCTAGGACCGCGAGTCCGCCGGGCCGCGGCTCGATAGCATGTCGTTCCATCGAGTGTTCGACGGCGCGCATTTTCTCGACCTGAAGGTACCGGACGAGTCGCCCGCGGGATCGATCGATGCCGAGCGTGATGATGCCGTCGACGAGAAACCCCTCGTTGCCAAGGAGCATCGCATCGGTGCCCGCGGTCCGCTCCATCACGATGAGGGAGATGAGATTATTGTCCCGAAGCATCTTGAAGAAATAGAACATCCGCTTCCGCATGTCGTCGTGATTCGACACGAGTGAATAGAGCGCTCCGAGGGAGTCGAGGGCGAAGATGCGAAACCGCTCTCCATGGACCTTCTTGTAGTGGACAATCATCCGCTCGATAAACGCGACATAGTCCGTTTCGTCTTCCGGTCCCACGACCTGGTCGATTTCGCGTAGGTCCGTAAAGTCCGAGATCTGCATGTTCAAGGCCACATCGACGCCGAGGGACCCCATGTTCCGTATGTGGCTCTGCACGGTTTCCTCAAGAGTGGCGTAGAGCCCGAACTGGCCCGTGAAACGGAGATAACGGGACATCAAGGAATAACAGAACGCCGTTTTCAATGACCCCGGCGGCCCCGTGACGAGGATCACTTTCGGGGCTTCCACATCGGTCTTCAGGACTCGATCGAGGCCTTCGATTGCATTGCGGAACACCATCGCCGAGGCTCCGGTACGCGCGTTCGGTCCCATGCGGCGGGGGGCGACTTAACGTTATCCACTTCAGTATTCACGGTGCGAAAAATGATGGAATGTTTCGCGCGCGCGAGAGGGGGGTCGATACCATTATATCAATCGTAACAGTAGATTCGCGCTTGTCTAGGGGTGTACCGTTACGGTCAGCGGGCAGGCGAAGCAGTGCCCCGTCTGCGATTCCGAGATTGATGCCTCACTTCGAAAGTGCCCAAACTGCGAGACAGACCTTCGGCTCTTTGACGTGTCTTCAGAGGCACAGGACAAGGCGAGACCGCAGGCGAGCGCATACATCGACGACCTCATCGCGTCCATCGCCGAGGGAGGCGAGGTGAAGGCGGACATCTTTGAAACCCTAAAGAAGGTCGCCCGAAGCACAAGCCCGGCAGTGCAGGTTGTCGCTCCCGCCGCAGGCCACACCCCTCGTGCCGCCACCCCGGTGGTCCGGGAGACAGTCAAGTTTGAATGCCCGGTCTGCGGAATTGCGGTCGACGAGGATGCGACGGCGTGTCCCGGGTGCGGAGCGAAGTTTGCGGAAGAGGCGAACGAAGACCTTGAGTGTCCTGTCTGCGGGGCCTCGATCGTTCCATCGGCGACGTCGTGCTCTTCGTGTGGTGTTCAGTTCGCGGGCGAAGCAGACACCGCCGCGAAGAGGACACTCGTGAGCGGCTCCACTTCGCCACTGAAATCCCCACCCTCGAGTTTGCGCGAACGACTGGCCATCGTCAGAACGTCTCGGTCCCAGGCGTCAGCGCCAGCTCCCCCTAAGGACCGTCGCGCCCTCTACAAGGAACTCCCGTTCCTTGTGAACGAAGTGAAGCCGATGCTGTTGAGCGCGAAGGAGATGGGCGTCGACATCGAGGAACCGAAACGTCTGATCAACGACGCGATCGCGGCGGGCAAGCGTCGGGAAATCGAGCAAGCGGTGCGACTCGTCGCCGGGGCGAAACACCGCCTCGAAAACGCCTTCGCAATCCACAGCGCGAACGGCATCGAAACACTGCTCGTCGAGGTCGAACGGGCGAAGAACTCCCGGTCTGGCGATGTGCGCGGTGTAGAGCAGCTGCTTGAATCGTCCGTCGGCCACCTGGAGAACGGTAATTTCGCCAGTGCGTTCACGGAACTCAGTAAGGCGCGCGATGAGTTCGACAAACACGCGGGGGGCTACCATCGCGCGAAGGAGGCTCTTCTTGCCGCAGAGTCACTCGTCGAGAACAGTCGCGCGTTTGGCATCCCCGCCGGTCCCGCGGAGGCGCTCATCCGCCAAGGCCGTGAAGCCCTTGGGCGTCGGGAGTATGACCGGGCTGCGGAACTCGGCGACAAGGCACGTACGACACTGATGGGCGTGTTGCCAGACGTCCTGGGAACGGCCCTAAAGAACGCCCGGAATAGGCTCCTCGACCTGAAGCTGCGCGGGGGCGACCTCACGCGTGCGATCGGTCTCCTCAAACAGGCCTCGATCCACCTGAAGCGCGAGGAATATGGCGATGCGATGCGCTTCGTCCGCGCTTTCAGGCAAGAAACCGGGGCGGTGTAGGGGGCCACACGCCCTCAGAGCGTGAGCGCCTCCACCTCGCGCTCAAGCACTCGGGCCTCCTGTTCGCTTAGTGTACCGTGGCTGAGGGACAGGAGGAGCGTGTGCCCGCTCTCTGAAACCTGGTCAACGAGGTTGCGCACGAACTTGAGGACCGGCTCGAATGAATTGTGGCTCACGAGGTACTCAATCCCGTCGATGAGGATTGCGCCACGCTTTCCCTTCTTCATGAACCCTTCTATTTCGTACGCGATCCGCTCCAGGACGGGCGGAATCGTTTCCGCTGCCGCGGTGGTCCGGTCCGTGAGCCAGAGAACCCTCGCAGAGGCGAGTTCGTACCGTTCCCGAAGGCGCTGGGGGTTCACGCGCGTGATGACGAAGCCGCCGTTGCCTCCACTTGAGAGTCGGGTGAAGAGACGAAACGACCGGGAGGGTCGATCTTCCTTCACGATGTACGCCGTCCCCGGCTGCAGCTCGATCGCGTCAATTTTCGGCCGCCCCGACCCGGACTCTCCCACCTCGAGGGGGCGCAGCACCTCCCGCGCCAGCTCGATTGTGAGGGGCTCTCCCATGAGAGTCGAGAACGCGAGGACACGGTTCAGTGCGCCGCCGAGCTCCCGGATGTTATTCGAGACGAGCTGCGCGATGTACGGGAGGATATCACCGCCGATGTCGACACGGGCGTCTCGCGTCTTTCGACGCAGGATGGCAATTCGCGTATCGTAATCCGGAGGCTGGACGTCGGCGACGAGCCCACCTTCGAATCGAGAAACGAGGCGATCCTCAAGGTCCGGGATTTCCTTCGGTAGTCGGTCGCTGGCGAGTACGATTCGCTTCCCTGCGTTGTACAGTTCATTGAACGTGTGGAACAGCTCCTCCTGGACGTCTCCGCGCCCGCTCAGAAACTGGACGTCGTCAAGGAGCAAGACATCGAGGCCCCGATACGTATCTCGGAACCCCGCAACGCGTCCGGACGTCTGTGCATCCCGCATCTCGTTTGTGAACGCCTCGACGCTGCGGTACCGGACCTTCGCCCTGGGGTTGGCCGTGACGACCTCGTTTCCGATTGCATTCAACAGATGCGTCTTCCCCAGGCCCGGGCCCGATGTGATGAAGAGCGGGTTGTACGACGTGTGGCGGGACTTCGCGACGGCCAGGCACGCCGCGTGTGCGAATCGGTTTGATCCTCCGACGACGAACGCGTCGAACGAAAACTGGCGGATGAGATTCGTGCCTTCGGGGTGGATCGCCGGCTCCTCCTGCGTCGCGGTGATCACGAGGCTCTCCGCGAATGCACCGCCAGGCCTCGGCCCGGCACTCTGTTGCTCGCCGACGTCCTCAAAGATCTCCCACGCGGGCTCGCGAGGCGCGTCGACCACACCGGTGTGGCCCCTCTCTCCTTTCTTGCGCCGTTCGATCTCTCGGCGTAAATCGTCGATTTCCGCTTCCGCCTCGGCGAGCGTCTCGGGATCTTTCAGCTTCACCTCAATCGAGGCCATCCGTTCCTCGAAGCCCTTCGTGTCGAGTCCATGGAGGCTGCGGCGGAGCATCTCTGCACGCCTCACGTCCATCTCGAATGCCTCGACCGCGGCTCGTGCGGCTTCGGGCCCGCGCTTCAGCGCCGCCTCGAGCTCGTTCGTTTTGTAGCCGAGTTGTGCCAATCGTGCGAGCTTTGCCTCCAAGATCTCCCGCGTCGCGCCTTCGCCTCCGCGTCCCTTGCGCGACGGTCGCTTCACGCGTTCAAGGACCCCCCGATGCAGGTCCTCCGCGGCTTCATCCACGTCAATCCGAGCGTGGAGCTCGATTGTGCATTGCGCGTCGTACGAATCTTGCCACACGAGTTTCAAAGCTGCGCGCCCGACCTCCTCCGCATTGTTTCGATAATAAAGGGAGATGACCGGGTCACCCGCCCGAAGAAACACGAACCCCTCGGAGGTCTCACCGTTGAGAACACGAAGGGTCCGGACGTACCCGGAGAACGAGTATTTCCTGAGATCCACGAGGAGCATCTTGAGGGCGTCTGCACTGCCAGGAACCTTGCGGATCACCTTGCCCTCTGCAATCCCGGGACGAGCCGTGGGCCTCCCTCAGGAGGCGTTGCATTCCGGCGGCTCGCTTAAATATCTTGGCTGGTGAACCTCAGGGCTGCGAATCTCCCCCTTGGTTCTCGCCATCTGTCGGGCGGCGCAAAGCTTCATGGGACCTCCGGCACAATGTATGCGGGGGAACACGGACTTCGTGATGCTCGCCGCGACCACAGCCGCAGCGTTTGACCTCAAGCTACACATCCGCAAGATTCGCGCGGAACTCGAGGCTCGAGGCATCTGGATTGATGATGAGCTGGACGATGCCCTCGTGGAGATGATGCAGTCCGGCCGGGAGGCGGCCGAAGCGGGAGGTACCCCCCTCGACGATCCCGCGTACCGAGCGGCGGCGGCTCGGCTCCACCGTCTTGTGCGCGAGCGGGAGGTCGGAGTTCACGTCCCGCAGATCGCGAACTATCGGTTCCCCGCCCTC
>Ga0209640_10004781_pt1 | contig 11868 bp, 13 predicted proteins | sample RifCSP10_1_FD_184018 | JGI IMG/M metagenome (GOLD analysis project Ga0209640, IMG submission 184018) | Soil microbial communities from Rifle, Colorado - Rifle CSP2_sed 10_1 (SPAdes) (version 2) | ecosystem: Environmental > Terrestrial > Deep subsurface > Rock core/Sediment | place: Rifle... | reverse complement strand
CTCCTCCGGCGTCAAGTCGGTGATGAGCACGCCGTTGACGCCCGCGGCGGCCGCCCGCTCGGCGAAGCGCTCCAGGCCCAGTTGCAGGACCGGGTTGTAGTAGCTGAACAGGACGAGCGGGACCGCGCTCTTCCGCCGGATGCGCGCCGCCAGCTTGAGCACGTCGGTGAGCTTGGTGCGCGCGCGCAGGGCCCGCTCGCTGGCGCGCTGGATGATGGGCCCGTCGGCGATGGGGTCGGAAAACGGCACGCCCAGTTCGACGATATCGGCGCCCGCCTCCGCCAACTGCAGGACGTAAGTCTCGGTCTCCTCGAGGGACGGATCGCCGGCCATGAGATAGGTGATCAGCGCCTTCTCGTTTCGTGTTGATAATCGCTGGAACGTGCTTTGAATGCGGCTCATATCGTTATTCGTTATACGTTCATCGTTAATCGCAAGAGAATTCCCGTTTAACGTTTAACGATTATACGATTAACGGTCTCACAGGCTTACGCCTTTGATGCGCGCCACCTGCTGCACGTCCTTATCGCCCCGGCCGGAGAGGTTCACCACGATGATCTGCCTGCGCTTCAGGGTCGGCGCCAGCTTGACGACTTCCGCGATGGCATGGGCGGACTCCAGGGCCGGCATGATGCCCTCCGCCTGGGAGAGGAGATCGAAGGCCGCCAGCGCCTCCTCGTCCGTCGCGAAGGTATAGGCGATACGTCCCCGCTCCTTGTACAGGGCATGCTCCGGCCCGACCGCCGCATAGTCCAGCCCCGCGGAGACGGAATGGGTCAACTGGATCTGCCCGTCGTCGTCCTGCAGGAGGTACGTCATGGTTCCCTGGAGGACCCCCACCGAGCCGGTCGCAAAGCGGGCGGCGTGCTTGCCGCTCTCGATTCCGAGCCCCCCCGCCTCGACGCCCACCATCCTGACTTTCTTGTCCTTCAGAAACGCGGTGAACAAGCCGATGGCGTTGCTGCCGCCGCCCACGCAGGCAAGGAGGTAGTCCGGCAGCTTGCCCTCGGCCCGCATGATTTGCTTGCGCGTCTCCCGGCCGATCACCGACTGGAAGTCCCGGATCATCATCGGATAGGGATGGGCGCCGAGCACCGACCCCAGGATGTAGTGCGTGGTGCGGACATTGGTGGTCCAGTCCCGCATGGCCTCGCTGATGGCGTCCTTCAGCGTGCGGCTCCCGGCGTTGACGGCCGTGACGGTGGTCCCGAGCAGGCGCATGCGGAAGACATTCAGCGCCTGGCGTTCCATGTCCTCCGTGCCCATGTACACTTCGCACCGGAGGCCGAACATTGCCGCAACCGTCGCCACTGCCACGCCGTGCTGGCCCGCGCCGGTCTCGGCGATGACCCGGGGCTTGCGCATCCGGCGGGTGAGGAGGATCTGTCCGATCGTGTTGTTGATCTTGTGCGCGCCGGTGTGACAGAGGTCTTCGCGCTTGAGGTAGATCTTCGCGCCGCCGAGCTTCTTCGTCAGCCGCTCGGCGTAGTAGAGCGGCGTCGGGCGGCCGACGTACTGCCGCAGATAATAGTCCAGCTCGGCCCGGAACGACGGGTCTCGCCGCGCCTTCTCGTAGACCTTTTCCAGCTCGTCGAGGGCGGGGATCAACGTCTCGGGGACGTAACGCCCGCCGAAGGCGCCGAACCGGCCGTGTTTATCAGGAATGCGAGTCATAAGGGTGAGTATAGGCCAGGAAGGGAGGGCAATCAACCGCCCGCTTTTTACCCCACGCCCTTGGCGTTGGCGATGAAGGCGCGGACCTTCGCATGGTCCTTCTTGCCGGGGGACGCCTCCACGCCGCTGCTCACATCCACGCCGTAGGGCCGCACCCGGCCGATCGCCTCGGCCACGTTGCCGGGGGTGAGCCCCCCGGCGAGGATGATGGGAACCGAAGCCTTCGCCTCACAGGCCAGTGTCCAATCAATCGTCACCCCCGTCCCTCCCGGCGTGCCCTCCACGAAGGCGTCCAACACAAACCCTCCCACCTGATATTGGGCCAGGCGTTGGAGGTCCCGCCGGTCACGAACCCGAATGGCCTTGAGGGCCGCGCGCCCGAGCTCGGCGCAGTATTGCGGGGATTCATCGCCATGCAACTGGGCGAGGGGAAGGCCGCACTCCTCCATGACACGACGGACGACGTTCAAGTCCTCGTTGACGAAGACCCCCACCGGAGTGACGAACGGCGGCAAGCGCGCGATGATCGCGGCGGCGGCCTTGGGGTCCATTGCCCGAGGACTCTTGGCGTAGAACACGAACCCCACCGCGTCCGCGCCGGCCTCGACCGCGGCCATCGTATCGTCCAGCGTGGTGTTCCCGCAGATCTTGACCTTGACCATGGAAAGGCGATTGTAGAGGACCCGGCGAAACAATTGCAAACTTGACCGGCCTTGGAGAACCGATTATGCTGAAACGATTTTTCGTGAGGGCCGCGCATGCTGGTCGAATTTCTGGGTCACGCCGGGTTCATCGTCACACACGGGCACACCCGCGTGGCCTGTGACCCCTGGCTGTCGCCTCTCGGGGCCTATCACGCCAGCTGGTTCCAGCTCCCGTGCAACCACCGCCTCTGGGAGGGCGACTACCGCGAGCTGACGGCGGTGGTCATCACGAACGACCGCCAGGACCACCTTGACGCCGCCTTTCTGGCCCAAAAGCTGGCCCCGGAGACTCCCCTCATCGTGCCGGGGTACCCCTCACGGGCTCTCTGGAACAAGATCCGGCGAGCGTGTCCGAATCCGATCGTCGAGGTCAAGCCCGGCGTCGAGCATCCGCTCGGGGAGGGATTGCGGGTCCTATTCACCGCCGAAGATTCACCAGACAGCCGGAACTCCGCCGTGACTTTCCTGGCACGCGAAGCCCATCTGGTCGCGATTAGCAACGCCCAGCTCAAGGCCAAACAGCGACAGGTATTGAAGGATCGCCTCCGGGGACGTATCGACGCCCTCCTGGTCCAGGGCCCAGGCGCGGGGTGGGACCCGATCTGTTTCCGCTATTCCGACGAACGGCTCGCGGCCCGGTCGTCGGGGAAACGGATCGCCAAGCTCGAAGGCGCTTTCCAGACCCTCGACCTGTTGGCCCCGCGGATCGGCCTACCCTACGCAGGCCCGCCTGCGTTCCTGGAGGACTCGCTCTTTCGGTTCAACGAGGACCGCGGCGGGAAGGGCCTGCTCTCTGATCAGCAACGGAGCCAGGCCTGGCTCCGCCAGCGCGGCTATACCCGCCGCCTTGAGATCCCCTTGCCGGGTGACCGCCTCAACCTGATCAGCGGAGAGTTCGAGCCGAATCAGCGCATCCACCAGGAGTTTTCGTTCGACCAGAAGGAGGGGTATCTCAAAGCCTATGCCGAGCGGATGCGGCCCTCGCTCACCGCCTATCTAAAGACAATACCTCCGCCGACCGACGGCCTGTTCGAGCCATTGGCCGCGTATTGTAAGGGCCTGGGCACGTTGCCTGAAAAAATGGAGATGGACCTTCGTTTTGTCGTCGAGGGCCCGCACGGCGGGGACTTCCTGGTGCACGGCCGCTCAGGGGAGCTGATCGTCGAGCGGACGCCCGCGGTCCACACCGACGAGGAGGCGATGGACCGGCCCGCGCCACTCACCCTTTATCTGGGTGCCGTCTGGCTGAATCAAATTCTGAAAAATGACCTGCCCTGGGAGGACTTCTTCCTGTCGCTCCGGTTTGCGGCCGAGCACGATCCGGAGGTCTCCCCCGATGAGCTCCTCACCTGGATTAAGGTCACCGATTCCCAGGAGCGCCCTTGCCCACTTTCTCCCTCACACTAGGCCAGATCGCCGCCTTCGTGCACGGCACGGTGATCGGCCCACCTGACCTGGCCGTCACCGGCGTGGCAGGGCTCACCGAGGCCGGCCCCGGCGACCTCTCCTTTCTCGCCGGCGATGCCGCCGTCAAAGAGGCCCTGTCCGCGCGCGCAGCCGCCTTGCTGGTGCCCCGGCGTATCGAGGAACTTTCCTGCGCGCAGATCGTCGTCGCCAACCCGCCCCTGGCCATGGCGCAAGTGGTGGAAAAATTCTTCGTCCGCACGCGGCCGGCCTTCGGCCTGAGCAACTCCTTCTACCGGGGGACCGACGTCACCCTCGGCGACGGCGTGTCGATCTGGCCGTTCGTCACGCTGGACAACCATGTGTCCATCGGCCGCGGTACGACGCTCTATCCCGGCGTCTTCGTCGGCGAGGGCACGGTCATCGGCGAGGGCTGCCTGATCTATCCGAACGTGACGATCCGCGAAGGGATCACGATCGGCAATCGGGTGATCATCCATTCGGGGACGGTCGTCGGGAGCGACGGCTTCGGCTATCTCCAGGAGGGCGAGCGGCACCACAAGATCCCACAGATCGGCACGGTGGTCATCGAAGACGACGTGGAGCTGGGAGCCAACGTGACGGTGGACCGCGCCACGTACGGGCAGACGATCATACGCAAGGGCACCAAGGTGGACAACCTGGTGCAGATCGCCCACAACGTCGAGGTGGGCGAGCACAACATCCTTGTGGCGCAGGTGGGGATCGCGGGGAGCAGCAAGACCGGCCATCACGTGATGATCGGCGGGCAGGCCGGCATCTCGGATCACGTCACCGTCGGGGACCTCGTCATGGTCGCCGCGCGCGCGGGCCTGAACCGCGACGTGCCGGCCAAGGAGATCGTCGCCGGCTTCCCCGCGCTCCCCCGCATGGACTGGCTCAGGGCCATGGCCATCGTGGCCAAGCTCCCCGAGCTCCGCCAGCACCTCCGCGACATGGACGACCGCTTGAAGGCGCTGGAAAGCACAGCGGCCCCCAAGCCGAAACCCGGCCGCAAACCAAAACCATCGTCCCGGCCGGCCCGCAAGCCCTCCCGTATCTCAACACCGAAAGCCAAATCCAAGCGCAAGCGCTAGCCCCTCCTGCCCTCCGCAGCAAACCAAAACCCTAAGCAACATCGAAGCGTTGGAAGCGTTAAAAAGCCTTCACTAATAGGGTTTATGACACACCTGTCCCCCGTCATAGGCCGGCTGTTATTGACACCAGGCCCTTTCGTTTCATAGAGATACATGCCCTTTGCAACGGCTCGGAGTTTGCACACTCAACGATTTAGGACTTCAGACGCGAAACTTCCTAATGGAAGGAGTGTGCGATGGCTGCTAAGAGAAAGAGTGGAATTCTCGCCTTCGTCGTGACGCTTGCCACGACGCTCGTCATGGCTTCGACGGCCTTGACCGCTACACCTGAGCCGACCGCGCCTCAGCCAAAGACCGAGGCGACAGCACCGCTCAATACCCCTGACACTAAGGAAGCGAAGGTGTCTCCGGCAAGCGATCAAAAGGCTTCCGACAAGAAGAAGGGGCAGGTTACGGGCATGTTGCTGACTTTTCTCGCGGTCATCGCCGGCCATCAAGGCCCCATCCGCTAAAAGGTGTCACCCTAGCCCTCTCCCTTCAGGGGGAGAGGGATTCAATCGAACTACCTTGAGTAGCTCCATCAGCGCGGCTTGGGGATCAGGGGCCGCCAGGACCGCCGAGACGACCGCCACGGCGTCGGCGCCGGCGGTCATCACCTCCGCGGCATTGCGCGGGGTGATCCCCCCGATGGCCACGATCGGGATGCGGACGCGGGCGCGCACCTCACGCAGGCCCGCGACGCCCACCACCGTGTCAGGCTTCTCTTTCGTCGTCGTGGGAAAGATCGGGCCGAACCCGATGTAGTCCGCGCCCCCGGCCTCGGCCTCGAGCGCCTGGGTCAAATTGTGGGTCGAAACGCCGATGCGCTTCTCCCGCCCCAGAAACGCCCGCGCGTCCGCCAGCGGGAGATCCTCCTGGCCGAGGTGGACCCCGTCGGCCCCCACGGCCAGGGCCACATCGCATCGGTCGTTCACGATGAAGATCCCCCCATCCCCTTGCACCAGCGGACAGAGCGCGGACGCCATCTCATAGAAGGCACCCGTCTCCGGGGTCTTCATCCGCAACTGAAAGGTCCGGACCTTGGCGGCCAGCGCCATTCCCACGAGATCAGGAAGAGAGCGGGGGCCGGCCACGGCAGGGTCGAGGATCAGATAGAGCCCCCCCGGGAAAAGGACGCGTTTCGCTGCGTCCGGGGCGGGCGGGTGTGTGCGGGTCACGGCCTCGTGGGGTCAGGTGGGATACACCGCGCAGAACCGCTCGAGGAATGCCGTGGAGAACCGGCCCTTCTGGAAGTCCGGATCCTCGAAGATCCGGCGGTGCAACGGGATCGTGGTCTTGACCCCCTCGACGACGCATTCCTCGAGGGCCCGGCGCATCCGGGCCATCGCCTCCTCACGCGAGCGGCCGTGCACGATCAGCTTCGCGATGAGGGAATCGTAATGGGACGGGATCTCGCAGCCGGTCTCGATCGCCGTGTCCACGCGGATCCCCGGCCCGCCCGGCGCGTGAAACCGGGTGATCCGCCCAGGGCACGGCGTAAACTTGTCCGGGCACTCGGCATTGATCCGGCATTCAAAGCTGTGGCCGTTGATCTTCACGTCCTGCTGCTTCACGGACAGCGGCTGGCCGGCGGCGATCCTGATCTGCTCCTTGACCAGGTCGATCCCGGTCACCTCCTCGGTGATGGGATGCTCGACCTGGATCCGGGTGTTCATCTCCATGAAGAAAAACCGGTGATCCTTGTCCAGGAGAAATTCCACGGTGCCGGCGTTCCGATAGCGGACGGCCTGAGCGATCTCGACGGCCACCCGCCCCAACTCGCGGCGCAGGCGGTCGTCCACCGCCGGCGAAGGGGTCTCCTCGATGAGCTTCTGGTAGCGGCGCTGGACGGAACAGTCCCGCTCGCCGAGCGAAATCGTCCGGCCGCGCTCGTCGGCCAGGATCTGGACTTCGATATGCCGGGGCTCGAGGAAGTACCGCTCCACGTACACGCCCTGGTCCCCGAAGGTGGCGGCGGCCTCGGCCCGCGCGGTCTGGAAGGCGTGCGCCAGTTCCTCCTCCTTGTTCACCACGCGCATGCCGCGGCCCCCGCCTCCCGCAGACGCCTTGATGATCACGGGGTACCCGATCTTGGAGGCCACCTCGGCAGCCTCTTGCTCGCTGGCGATCTCCCCCTCGCTGCCGGGCAAGACCGGAAGCCCCTGGCGGCTCAAGATCTCCCGCGCCTTGGACTTGTCGCCCATGAGCGCGATGCTGTGGGAGGTGGGGCCGATGAACTTGATGCCGATGGACTCGCAGACCTCGGCGAAGTGGGCGTTCTCGGCCAGGAAACCGTAGCCCGGGTGGATGGCCTCGCAGGCCGTGATTTCAGCCGCGCTCAGGATGTGGGGGATGTTCCGGTAGCTCAGAGCGGCGTCGGGGGGCCCGATGCACAGGGCCTCGTCCGCCAGCCGGACGTGCAGGGCGTTCGCATCGGCCTCCGAGTGGACGGCCACGCTGCGGACACCGAGCTCCTTGCACGCGCGGATGACCCGGACCGCGATCTCACCTCGATTGGCGATGAGGATCTTCTTGAACACCGTTCACCCCTCGGGGCCCGCCATCGGATCAATCAGGAACAGTGGCTCGCCGTACTCGACCGGCTTCGCATTTTCGACCAGGAGCTTGATCACCCGCCCATCCATCTCCGACTCGATCTCATTCATCAACTTCATGGCCTCGACGATGCAGAGCACCTGGCCCTTCTTCACGTAGGAGCCCTCTTCAACGTAGGGATCGTTCTCGGGAGACGCCGACCGGTAAAAGACGCCGACGATCGGCGACGTCACGGTCACCAGCCCTTCGCCGGCCTGAGCGGCCGCCAAGCCCTCCGAGGGGGACGAAGCGCGAGCCGTGTCGGAGACCGGCACGGTGACCTCCCTGACCGAGGCCGAAGAGCCGGGCTCTTCCCTGCGCAACCGGACGCGCAGGCCGTTCCGCTCCACTTCGAGATCGGAAACCCCGGCCGCCTGGAAGAGCTCGACCAGCTCGTGCAAGACCTTCGGGTCGATCAAAGCATCCGGCGCGGGCTTCGGCCCCGCCGCCTTGGCCTTGGAAATCGCCTTGGGAGCGCGACGCTTCATCAAGCCCGTTCCACGTATTCGCGCGTGCGGGTGTCCACCTTGACCACGACTCCTTCCCCGAGATAGAGGGGAACTTTGATGGTCGCCCCGCTTTCCAGCACGGCCTGTTTCGATCCGCCCGACGCCGTGTCCCCGCGCACACCCGGGTCGGTTTTGACAATCGCGAGCGCGACGAAAATGGGAAGCTCCATGCCGATGGGGGTTCCGTCATGCAGGAGCAGCGTGACCGTCATGTCCTCCTTGAGCAAGTCCCACCCGTCGCCCAGTTGGGCCCGGTCGAAGGTCAACTGCTCGTAGTTCTCGGTGTCCATGAAGGTGTAGTGGTCGCCCGCGGCATAGAGGAATTTCATCGTCCGCTCCTCGAGGTCGGGTGTCGGGAGCTTCTCGCCAGAGCGATAGGTCCGTTCGATGAGGTTCCCCGATCTCAGGCTTTTCAATTTGGTGCGGACAAAGGCCCCGCCCTTGCCGGGCTTGACATGCTGAAACTCGATGATGGTGAACGGTTCCCCGTCCAATTCGACTTTGGCCCCGTTGCGAAATTCGGAGGTCGTAATCAATTCCCGGTCCTTTCGTGTCCTCTGATTAGTCCTTGACCGCGCGCTGCGATTTGAGGTGCGCGATCGCCGCCCGAAGACCCAACAGATAACTGTCCGGCCCGAATCCGGAGATCTGGCCGACCGCGACCCCGGCAATGTAGGAATGCCGCCTGAATTCCTCCCGCCGATAGAGGTTTGACAGATGCACCTCCACGGTCGGGATTCCGACCCCCGCGATCGCGTCCCGGAGCGCGACGCTCGTGTGGGTGTATGCGCCGGGATTGATCACCAGCGCGTCAAACTGCCCGTTCGCCTTCTGGATCCAGTCCACCAGCTCGCCCTCGGCGTTGGACTGATGGGTCGTGAGCGCCACGCCTTCCGCCCGCGCCAGGATTTCCAGGTCTTTGTTGATCGCCTCGAGCGAAGCCGTCCCGTACACCTGCGTCTCGCGGGACCCCAGGAGATTCAGATTGGGTCCATGGAGGACCAGGATTCTGATCATGCCGCGGCTCCGTCGCGATCCATCGTCACGCTCGCCGCCGTTCCCGGACGACCTGGAGCCATCCTTCCAGGCGGCGAATCCGCGCCTTCCGCCGGGTCTGAGCCGGCGTCTCCAGAAGAGGCGCCTGGGCAATGGGCTCCTCCACAGGGGGAGGCTCCTGCATCGCGCCCGTGTCTTCCGGGGCCGGGGGGGCCGGCGATTCTTCCATTTCCAGCGCCGGGGTTTCCTGCCGACCTTGCGGTTCCTCACGGCCCTGCGGAGCCGGCTCAGGGGCCTGGTCCAGGGGGCTCGCCGCCACGGTGTCCTGGGCCGCCCCCTTTTGAAGGGCTTCGATCCGATCCCGAAGGCGGTCGTTGCCGGGGCTCTTGACCGCCAGCCGGCGGTAGACCGCAAGCCCCTTCTCACGCTCCCCCTGAACGAGGTAGAGTTCCGCCAAGGTCTCACTGTCGAGAGCATCGGACTCCGCCAGGACGACGTTGGAGAACACCGGCAGATCGATGGAGGCGTGTGACGTCTCGAGCGGGATTTCTCCTTCCTCCGGCTTGGTCGAGGGAGCCCCATGGCCCATCAGGACCTGAACCGTCCCTTCCAGGCTCCGCATTTCCTGGTCCCTCGGATTGGCCTGGAGGACGATCCGGCAGGACTCCAAAGCCGACGGATAATCCCCCAACTCGCGATAAATAAGGGCCAGCCTGCGATGCGCGGCAAAATTGTCGGGCACGGCCTTGGTGACCTGTTCAAGTTCGACCCGTGCCAGCGGGACGTCCCCGGACGTCCAATAGATCTCCCCCAGCAACACCCGCGCGCTCGTGAAGCTCGGGTATTGCTTCAATCCGTCCTGGAGAACTTTAATGGCGTCCGCAAACTTCCCGGCATCGGCCAGACTCTTCGCCTTGGTCACGAACGCCCGCGATCCCGCTTCCTTGGCCATCAGTCCGGTCTCCTTTGGGAGCGGGCCTTGCCCGGCGGCAGCGCGAGCACGGCGTCGAGGATCTGGTGCGCCAGGTCACGCTTGGACAACAGGGGCAGCGCCACGCAACGGCCCGTCCGGTCGAGCAATGTGGCCCGGTTGGTGTCGGTGCCGAATCCGGCTCCGGGCTCCGTGACGTCGTTGGCTACGATCAGGTCCAGCGCCTTCTCGGCCAGCTTGCGACCGGCCTTGGAAATCAGGTCGTCCGTCTCCGCCGCGAAGCCCACCACGACCTGTCCGACCCGCCTGGGCGGCAAATCCTTGAGGATGTCGCGCGTCGGTTCAAGCGCCAGGTTCAGTCCCTTCGCTCCTCCCAATCTGCCCTTCGGGACCTTCCTCCGGGCGGGGCGCGCCGGGCGAAAATCGGCGACCGCTGCCGCCATCACTAGCACGTCGGCGTCGGGAAAGCGCACCGTGACCGCCTTGCGCATCTCTTCAGCCGTGACGACCGCCACGTAGGACACCCCGGCCGGCGGAGGGAGAGCGGTCGGACCGGCGACCAACACCACGTCGGCGCCGCGCTCGCGGGCGGCCTCCGCAAGTGCCCAGCCCATCTTCCCCGACGAGCGGTTGGAGAGGAACCGCACCGGATCGAGGGCCTCCCACGTAGGCCCGGCTGTGACGAGCACGCGCCGCCCGCGGTAATCCTTGCGGGGGGTCAGTGCCCCGGCGACTGCCGCAAGAATGGCATCTTCCTCGGGAAAGCGCCCTTTCCCGACCTTCCCTGAGGCGAGCGGCCCGATGTCGGGTTCCAGCACAGTGACCCCGCGGGAGCGGAGCGTGATCACGTTGTCACGGACCGCCGCGTGGTTCCACATGCCGCCGTCCATAGCCGGAACCACCAGCACGGGACAGGTGGACGCGAGAACCAGGGCCGACAGCAGGTCGTCGGCAAAGCCGTGCGCCAGCTTGGCCACGCAGTGGGCCGAGGCGGGGGCAATCACGACCAGGTCCGCCGATTCGGCAAGGGCGAGGTGCGGCATTCCCCCGTCCGGGGGAAAGAGCTCCGTCCCCACCGGCCGGCTGGTTAAGGCCTGAAACGTCGGGGCCCCCACAAATCGCTGGGCTGTCCCCGTCATCACCACGTGCACGGTCGCCCCTTCGGCCATCAGACGGCGCGCGAGGCCCACCGACTTGTAAGCGGCGATGCTGCCGGTGACGCCGAGGACGATCGTCTTCCCGACATGGCGTCCCGAGATGCCTGGGCCGGTGGAGGGAGGCATGGGACGGTCAGTCCTCTTCCCCGACTTCGGTCTTTGGGGAATCGTCCACAATGACGCTCAGATCCTTTTTGATCTCGCTGGCGTCTTCCGCGACGACCGGCGGGATGGTCAGGCGTTCGAGTTCGCGCTCCCGCTGTTTCTTCGCCTCCTTCATGGCCTGCCGCGCCTCCTTGCCCACCAGGAAGGGCACGCGGCCGCGCAGCACCTCCTCCAACGCAATCGTGGTGGGCTTAATATGCTTCGTGATCACCGAGGGCGGGACCCCTTGCATGAGCTGGCGAGCCCGCTGGGCGGCGATGATCACCAGACGGCTCCTGGAATCGACCGTCGATCCCTGTATTTCCGGCAACAACGACAATGCCTCCATTTATCCCTCCTCCTGACTCCCCAATAAGGTCTGTTCCAACCCGGATAGGTCCAATCCCGAGGTCCGGCTTCGCTCGGCCAGCACGATCGCCTCAAGCTGGCGCACCGCGGACTTAAAGTCATCGTTGATGACGACATAGGTGTAGTCCCGGTACCGTTTAATTTCATCCTTGGCTTTCCTGAGCCGCCTGGCGATCTCGTCCGCCGAGTCGGCTCGCCGGGCTTCCAGGCGGCGGCGCAGGGGCTCCAGGG
>Ga0209640_10004780_pt1 | contig 11869 bp, 7 predicted proteins | sample RifCSP10_1_FD_184018 | JGI IMG/M metagenome (GOLD analysis project Ga0209640, IMG submission 184018) | Soil microbial communities from Rifle, Colorado - Rifle CSP2_sed 10_1 (SPAdes) (version 2) | ecosystem: Environmental > Terrestrial > Deep subsurface > Rock core/Sediment | place: Rifle... | reverse complement strand
GTACGCCCAGAAGGCGCCGTGGCTGGTGATCTTCCCCGGCGTCGCCATCAGCCTCGCCGTCTTCGGCACCAACCTCCTCGGCGACGCGCTCCGCGACACGCTGGACCCGCGGCTACGCGGCGCCTGACGCGCGTCGCGGGGTGTCCTCAGTCCGCATTATTACGGAGGGAGAGATGAAACAGAAGACGCTGCAGGCTCCGCGGTCCAGGAAGGCGGGCCGTCCGCCGGTCGAGGTCGTGTCCTCCGCGCGCGTCCGCCGTCGGGCGAAGACCGCGCACGTCACGCTCAAGAAAGATTCGATGCTGATGCAGGCCGAGCGGCCACCCCGCACGGTCTGGGGGGCGAAGTCGCGCAAGATCAAGAAAATGTAACGCGCGCCTCGGGGCTCAGCGACTCCCTCGCGTGCGGAGGGCGCGCCACACGCGCTCGGGCGTCAGCGGCAGGTCGCGGAGCCGGACACCCGTCAGGCGAGCGAGAGCGTTGGCGACGGCCGGGCTCACCGGGATCAGGCTCCCCTCGCCGGCGCCCTTCGCGCCGAAGGGGCCGCTGCCATCGGCGTTCTCCACGAAGCGGCACTCGAGATCGCGCGGCACGTCGTCGGCGCGCGGCACACGGTAGGCGAGGAGGGTGCCGTTCAGGAGATGGCCCTCCTCGTACACCATCTCCTCGAGGAGGGTGTGGCCGAGGCCCTGCACCACGCCGCCCTCGTCCTGACCCTCGAGGAGGAGCGGGTTGACGGCACGGCCGACGTCGGCGACCGAGACGTAGCGCTCGACCCGCACCGCGCCCGTCTCCTCGTCGACGCTCACCTCGGCGGCGCCGGCCGCCATCTCCCAGAAAGGCGTGCTGCCACCGAGCGGCGCCGCCGTGCGCCCGGGCGCGACCACGCCGCGGCCGATCAGTTCGCCTCCGGACATCCCGAAGCGGATGGCGAGCACCTCGGGGTAGGCGAGGCGGCCCGTCGCGGCCACCACCGCGCCGTCCTCGAGGGCCAGCTCCCGCGCGGGGACGCCCAGATGCTCGGCGGCGACGCGGAAGAGCTGCTCACGCACGTCCTCGGCCGCCATCTGCACCGCGCGCCCCGTCATGGTCGTCGAGCGGCTGGAGCTGGTGGTCTGGTCGTAGGGGGTGATGGCGGTGTCGGGCGGGACGACGGTTACCCGCGCCACGGGCACGGCCAGGACCTCGGCGGCGATCTGCGTGAGGACGGTGCGCGTGCCCTGCCCCATCTCCACCGCGCTCGCGAGGACGGTGACGCTGCCGTCGGCGTGCAGGCGCACGATCGCCTCCGACACGCTCGGTGCGATGGAGGCCTTGAGCATGACGGCGACGCCGCGGCCCCGGTCGGCGGCGCCCGTCTGCGTCCAGCCGATCGCCTCGGCGGCGCGACCGAGGCTCTCCTCGAGCTTGCCGTCGATCGGGGTATCGCCCGGCGCGAACTCCTCGCCGTGGGCGAGGAGGTTCTGCCGCCGGAGGTCGACGGGATCGCGGCCGAGCCGGTCGGCGGCGACGTCGAGGAGCGACTCGAGAGCCCAGGCGAGCTGCGGCACGCCGAAGCCGCGGAAGGCGCCGCCCGGCGTGGTGTTGGTATAGACGGCGCGCGCGTCGAGCGCGACGTGGGGGACGCGGTAGGGGCCGGTCGCCGTGTAGGTGCCCTTCTGGACCACGCGGGGGCCGATGTCGGCGTAGGCGCCCACGTCGTAGTCCGCGTCGCACGTCACGCCCACCAGCGTGCCGTCGCGCCGGAGCCCGACGCGCACGCTGACGCGGGCGCTGCAGCGCCGCACCGTCTGGAACGCCTCCGCCGCCGAGGCCGCCAGGCGCACCGGGCGGCCGGTCGCGCGCGCGAGGGCGGCCGTCAGGGGCTCGAGCTTCGCGTAGGTCTTGCTGCCGAACCCGCCGCCGAGGTGAGGGACGACGATGCGGATGCGCCCGAGCGGGACGCCGAACATCTTGGCCAGCTCGACGCGCACCGAGTACGGATTCTGCGTTCCCGCCCAGACGGTGAGGGCACCGGTCTCGTCCCAGGCGGCCAGCGCGGCGTGGGGCTCCATCGCGTAGTGCTGCACGGGCGGGAACCGGAAGGTGTCCGCGAGGACGAGGTCCGCCCCCGCGAGGGCGGCGGCGACGTCTCCGCGCGCCCACTGGAAGCGGTGGCAGACGTTGGTGCCCGGCTCCGGCCGGAGCGTGGACAAATCCGCGAAGTGGCCGGCCAGCGGCTCCCCCGTGTGGACGAGCGGCGCGCCCGGTGCCAGCGCCTCCTCGAGCGCGATCACCGCGGGGAGCGGCTCGTAGTCGACGTCGATCAGGTCGAGCGCCTCGGCGGCCGTCAGCTCGTCGACGGCGGCCACCGCCGCCACCGGCTCGCCCTCGTAGCGCGCGACGTCGATCGCGAGGACCGGCCGATCGCGGAAGGCCGGGCCGAAGTAGGGGTCGCACCAGGTGAGGTCCGCGCCGCTGAGCGCGGCGATCACGCCCGGCCGCGCCCGCGCCCGGGCGGTGTCCACGCGCGTCACGCGCGCGTGAGCGTACGGTGAGCGGAGGATCTTCGCGTGCGCCATCCCCGGCAGGACGAGGTCGGTCACGTACCGCGCGCGGCCGGTGACCTTCTCGACCGCGTCGACGCGGGGCACCGGCTGCCCGACGACGCGCAGGGGGGCTCGGCGGCTCACTCGACCCTCGCCGGCGCCGACGCCTGGCCGCGCGCCCGCGCCGCGGCCAGGATGGCCTCGACGATCTTCCGGTAGCCCGTGCAGCGGCACAGGCTCCCGCGCAGGTAATGGAGAACGTCCTCGCGCGTCGGCGCCGGGTTGTCGTCGAGCAGCGCGCGGGTCGTCAGCAGCATCCCGGGCGTGCAGAAGCCGCACTGCACGGCGCCGGCGTCGACGAAGGCGCGCTGGACGGGGTGGAGCGACTCGCCCTCGGCGAGCCCCTCGACGGTCAGGATCGAACGCCCGTCGGCCTCCACCGCGAGATAGGTGCAGGCGCTCACGGCGAGGCCATCGACCAGCACCGTGCAGGCGCCGCACACCTGGCTGTCGCACGAGCGCTTGGCGCCCTTGAGATCGAGGTCGTCGCGCAGCACGTCGAGCAGGAGCGCGTGCGGCTCCACCGCGAGGTCGCGGGCGCGGCCGTTGACGACGAGACGGATCGGCTCGCGCGCGGCGGACGCGTCCATCAGGCGATGATCGCGTGGGGGAAGCCCGCGCCCGGCGGGAGGCCGCGCGCCCGCGCGGCGGCCACCCGGAGCGCCCGCCGCACGAACACGGCCACCATCTCGCGCTTGTAGTCGGCGGAGCCGTGAAGGTCGTCGGCCGTGTCGGCGCTCGCCGCCGCCAGCGCGGCGGCCTCTCCGGCCACGTCCTCGAGGTCGGCGAGCGCGATCCCGGTCAGGCGTGCCTCGGCGCCGGGGGCGCGCGCCGGGCAGGGGTTGACACAGCCGACGACGACGCGTGCGTCGACGACCCGCGCGCGACCGGTACCACTCCCGTCGAGCCGGAGGGCGACCGCGATGCCGAGCGTCGGCCGCTCGTGGACGCCGAACTTGACGAAGGCGGCCGCGGTGGAGGCCGGCCAGGGCGCGAGCCGCACCGAGGTCAGTAATTCGTCGGCCGCGCGCGCCGTTTCCCAAGGGCCGCGGACGAACTCGGCGAGCGTCAGCTCGCGCCGTCCGCGCGGCGACACCAGCTCGACGCTCGCGTCCAGCGCGAGGAAGAGAGTGGCGAGGTCGCTGTGGGGATCGGCGAAGGCGAGGTTGCCGCCGACGGTCCCGACGTTCCGCACCCGCACGTTGGCGATGTGGCGCGCGACCGAGGCCAGCAGGGGGCAGCGCGCCCGCACGACCGCGGAGCGCTCGACGGTCCGGTGGGTGACGCTGGCACCGATGGTCAGCCGCGCGCCGTCTGCGATGTCGTCGAACCCGGCCACGCGCTTGACGTCCACCAGGTGGCGCGGGCGGAGCAGGCCGAGCTTCATCAGGAGCAGCAGCTCGGTCCCGCCCGCGTAGGGCGCCGCGTCCTCGCCGAGCCGGGCCAGCAGCTCGCACGCCTCCTCCGCCGTGCGCGGCCGGTGGAGCGCGAACGGGCGGAGCACGGTCAGGCGCCCAACTTCGCCGCCGGGCGCACGATCTCCTCGGCGATCATGCGGAGGTACTCGACGCGCGCCGCTACCCCGCGCGGCAGGCTGTAGATGGTGAGGCCGATGCCGTCGAGGCCCAGCTCGTGCGCCCGCGCGATCGTCTCCCGGCACGTGGCGGGAGTGCCGTTGATCGTCCAGTCGTCGAGGCTCGTGTCGAAGCCGAGCTGGAGCGGCACCATGGTGGGCTCCTGCATCTGCCAGCCGCGGTACATCGCGAACGTCCGCTCGAGGTAGCCGCGGGCGGCCTCCCGCGCCGCCTCCTTGCTGGCCCCCACGATCAGGCTTCGCGACGCGAGGGCGGCGCCCGGCGTGCCCTCCCCGGCCCGCGCCTCGCGATAGACGCGCACGAGGTTCGCCACGTCGGCCCAGGCGACCTGGGGACCGAAGAACACGGCGTCGGTGAGCCGTGCCGCGCGCCGCGTCGCCCCCTCGCTCTGAGCGCCCATCTCGAGCGGGGGATGCGGGCGCTGGCACGGCGGGAACCCGAGGCGGGCGCCGGTCACTTTCGTGTAGACGCCCTCGAAGGTGACCTCCTCGCCGCTCCAGAGCCGCTTCATCAGGGCGAGAGACTCCTCGAGCTTGGGCACCCGGTCCTTCCGCCCGAGCCCGGCGGCTTCCAGCTCCATCTCGCGATAGCCGATGGCGACGCCGACGTCGAGGCGCCCGTGGGTGATGTGGTCGAGGGTGGCCACGTTCTCCGCCGCGTCCACCGGGTTCAGGAGCGGCAGGAGGAGCATCGAGGTCTTGAGCCGCATCCGGCCCGTCTCCGGCGCCAGCCGGGCCAGCATCGGCATCGGTTGCGGCCACACCGTGGGATGGGAGACCCAGTGGTGCCCGATGGAGACCCAGGCGAAGCCCATCCCGCTCGCGGCCCGCACCACCTCGACGGCCTCGTCGATGATGGCCGTGGGCGGACGATCGGTCGGGCTCCAGAACGGTGTGAGGTGAAAGCCAATCCGCAAGGCGTGTCCCCGGCTCGGCCCCCAACCTTACTCCAGGCCGACCGGGACGTCACGAGCTTCGTTGGGCCCGGAAGGCAGCGCGCTCCTCGACGGGCGGCTCGCCCGCGGCCTTCACGATCGCGGCGCGCGCGAGATCCCGCAGCCGGACCATCTCCCGCCACTCGCTGCGCTCCGGCACGATCGGCGCGCCGATCGTGACCGTGATCGTCCCCCGGCGCGGCAGCCACGCGTACGCGGGGAGGATGTCGCGCGTCCCGCGGAGCGCGACCGGGATCACGGGGCACTTGGCCTCGACCGCGGCCTTGAAGGCGCCGAGCCTGAACTGGCGCACCCCGGGCGCGCGGACGAACGTCGCCTCCGGGAAGAAGAGGAGCGAGGCGCCCTCGCGCAGCACGCGCGCGACCCGTTCGGCGTCCGCCACGCCGCGCGAGAGATCCACGCGGTCCACGGTGAGGTGGCCGGCTTTCTCGATCACGGCGCCGATCAGCAGCGCCGCGGCGAGCTCGCGCTTGGCGACGAAGAGGAACGGCGCGGGAATCGCCGCGAAGAGCGCGACCACGTCGAGATAGCTCGCGTGGTTGGCGGCGAACAGGACCGGCCCCTGCGCGGGAAGGTGCTCGAGCCCCTCGACCCGCAGCCGGCAGCCCGCGAGCGCCAGCACGATCCGGCACCAGCGCCGCACGACGCGGTCCACGAGACGCGCGCCCGGCAAGAGGCGCACGAGGACCCAGAGCACCGGGAACGCGACGGCGAGCAGGGCCGCGACCCACGCGCCGTAGGCGAGGGCCGGTGCCCGGCGCGGAACGTGGCGCAGCCGTGCGACCGCGGCCCCGGCGACCAGGCGCGCCCACTGGAGTTGCGCCGACCGCCGCGCCTCGAGCCGTCCGGCGAGATACGCCTCGCGCGTCGCGCTGCGGCGCACCTTGCCGCTGGGCGTCTTGAGGACGGTGCGCGGCGCCGCGACGAGGACCGTGTCGGGCGGAAGCCCGACGGCCGCGACGACGCGCTCGACGATGGCGGCCCGGAGCCGCTCGCGCGCCTGGGGCGCGGTCTCGCGGCTCTCGGCGACGACGACGAGGCGTTCGGTCCCGATCGCCGGGTCCGCCACGCCGAAGGCCGCCACGCATCCCTTGCGGACGCCGGGGACGTCGCCGACCAGCTCCTCGATCTCCTGCGGATGGAGGTTGCGCCCCGCCTTGATGATGATGTCCTTCCGCCGGCCCGTGACGAAGAGCTCGCCGTCCGCCCAGTAGCCCAGGTCGCCCGAGTCGCACCAGCCGTCGCGGAACGTGGCGCGCGTCGCCTCGGGATTGCGGAAGTAGCCGCGCGTCACCGAGGGCCCGCGAAATTCGATGCGCCCCTCGGCGCGCTCGGCGACGGGCCGGCCCGCGGCGTCCAGGATCCGGATCTCGTGGCCCGGGAGCGGCCGGCCACAGGAGACCACGCGGCCGTCCACGCGCGGGCGGCGGCCGGGCGGCGCGACCGTCAGCCCCACCGAGGCCTCGGCGAGGCCGTAGGTCGGGCACATCGCTTCCGGGCGGAAACCGTAAGGCGCGAAGCGGCGCGTGAAGCGCTCGATCGTCTCGGCGCTCACGGGCTCCGAGCCGTTGAACGCCAGCCGCCACGACGAGAGATCGAGGCCCCCGATCTCGTCGTCGGCGACCTTCCGCACGCAGAGGTCGTAGGCGAAGTTCGGCGCCGGAGACACAGTCCCGCGATGAGCGTGGAGCGCCCAGAGCCAACGCGCGGGCCGTGCGAGGAAGGCGAGCGGCGAGAGGATCGCGATCGGGATGCCGAAGTAGAGCGCGCCCAGCCACGCCCCGATCAGGCCCATGTCGTGGTAGAGCGGCAGCCAGCTCACGCCGACGTCGTCCGGGCGGATGTCGATCGCCTCGCCGATCGCGCGGATGTTCGCCAGGAGGTTGGCGTGGGTGAGGAGCACGCCCTTGGGATCGCCGGTCGAACCCGACGTGTACTGGATCAGCGCGGGATCGGCGGCGGCCGCGCCCGCGGCGGGAGGGCGGGCCGCCGCCCGCGTCAGCTCGTCCACCGACGTGACGGCCCGGAGCGCGGCCGCGCGCGGGCGGAGGAGGGCCGCGACGCGCTCGGCCTCCGCGAAGGTGATCAAGAGCCGCGCCTCGGCGTTCGTGAGGATCCCGAGCTGGCGGCGCGCGTACTCTTCGATCCGGTCCGGACGGAAGGGCGGATAGATGGGCACCGGGATCGCGCCGGCGAGGAGCACGCCGAAGAACGCCGCGAAGAACGGCTCTTCGGTCCTCAGCATGAGCGCCACCGTCTCGCCCCGCTCGACGCCGCGCTCGCTGAGCCCGGCGCTCACGGCCCGGGCGCGTTCCCAGAGTGCGCGATAGGTGATGGGCCGCTCCGCGCCGTCCTCCTCCCTCAGAAAGACGTGCACCCGCTCGGGCGCGCGCTCGACGTGCCACCGCAGCGCGTCCACGAGCGTGTCGGCGGCGGCGGGCGCGGCGGTGCCGGCGACGAGCGGGGCCCGCGGCGCCGGCACGCGCTCGGGCGCGCCGGGGGCGGCCGTGAGGATCGCCCGCACCAGGTCGCGCGGGCTCTCGGCCTCCATCATCGCGGCATCGGAAAGCCTGACCCCGAACGCCTGCTCGAGGCGCAGCAGCAGCTCGACGCGCTCGAGGCTGCCGATGCCGAGGTCGCGCTCGAGCGACTGGTCGAGCGAGATGCCGGCCGGCGCCAGCGCCCCCTGCAGCTCCGTCACCAGCCCGGCGACGACCTCGAGGACCCGCGACTCGGCGGCCGCGCCGACGTCAGATGGAGGGGTAGCGGGAGACGAGCTGCGGCCAGACGATGGTCTTGTTGTCAACGGCGCGGCACCCGGGGATGGCGCGCGCCATCGTCTCCAGGGCCGACCTCTCCGTCTCGCTCTCCACCGGGCCCCAGAGCGCGAGCACGCCGTCTTTCGCCTCGACGGTGATCGTCCGGCTGGAGATCCACGCCTCGCGATCCATCCGCGCCGTCATCTCCTTGACGAGCTGGGCGTCGGAGACTGCGCTGGGCGCGGCGGGCGTCGCGGCCGCGAGCGTCTTGACGAGATCGCCCCGGCTCACGATCCCGACGAGCCGGCCTTCCTCCATCACGGGGAGGCGGCGGATCTTGTGCCCGTCCAGGAGCGCCGCGGCGGCCTCGATCGGGGCGTCGGGCCTGATGACGATCAGGGTGGTGGTCATCACCTCGGCGACCGTCGTGCCGGCCGCCTTCTGGTACTCCCGGGCGAGACGCTCCCCGTCCTGGAAGAAGAGGCGCCAGAACGAGGGCCGCGGCCGGGGCCGCTGGCGCACGATCAGATCGCCCTCGCTCAGGATGCCGACGAGGGCGCCGCGGTCGTCCACGACGGGAAGGCCGCTGATCCCGTGATCGGCGAGGAGCTCCGCGGCCCGGTGGATCGTGGTCCCCGGCGCCACGGCGATCACGTCCCTGGTCATGATCTCTTCGACCTTCTTCATCGGATGCCTCCTTGAGCAGTCGCAATATGGATCAGGCAAATGCGATGCCTGAGCCCGGCCCCGAGCAAGTGCGCGAATTCACGGTCCACCGGGGCGGCAGGCGGCGGGCAGGCCCGCCTCAGGTGGGACATGCCCACCCCACCCTCTGGCGCCAAGCGCCCGGAGCCGGCTCAACTCCGCGATTTTCAGTGACCGGCCCTCCGTCGGGCCCTGGCACTCCATTTGCCGATGAATCCAGGGTCTCATGGCAAGAGAGTTGGCGCTCACCCCGTTTCTGGCGGGCGACCCCGTCGCCCTCGGCGCGGAGATGTCTTCGCTGCAGGCGCTCGCGCGGGAGCTCGAGCTCCCGTCGCTCGAGGGGGCGGGAGTTCTCGGCGTGGCGCCGCGCGTCGCGCTGATCCACTCGCTGACGGGCGCGGTGGAGAGACTCGCGGTCCGCGTCGTCCGCTTCCCTCACGCGCCGTCTCTCACGGACACGAGCGCCCCGGTCGACGCTGCGATCGTCCTGACTTCATCGGTCCGCGAGAGCGGCGCGGCGCTGCGTCTGGTCTCGCGGCTCAAGGCGGGGCTGCGCGATCCGGCGCTTGCCCGGCGCGTCGCGGCGGCGACGACGCGCGAGGAGCTGGTCCGCCTCTTGGCGACGCTCGACGACGACACGGGGGAGACGCCGCTCGCCGGCGACGAGCTCTTCGCCCTGCTCGCGAGCGGCGGCGGCGGGTTGCCGCGCGCTGAAGCCGCGCGCCGGCTCGAGCTCTGCGGGCCGAACCAGCTCGAGCGGGTCCGGCGCCGCTCGCTCGTCGGCCGTCTGCTCGAGCAGTTCGTCAGCTTCTTCGCGGTGCTCCTGTGGGTCGGCGGCGGCTTCGCGTTCCTCGCCGGCATGCCCGAGCTCGGCTGGGCGATCTTCGCGGTGATCGTCGTGAACGGCGTCTTCAGCTTCTTCCAGGAGTACCGTGCCGAGCGGGCGGTGGAGGCTCTCCAGGAGCTGTTGCCGCACGAGATCACGGTGGTCCGCGGCGGCGAGGAATGGCGGCTGCCGGCGGCCCAGCTGGTGCCGGGCGATCTCGTGAGCCTCGAGGACGGCGATCAGGTCCCGGTCGACGGCCAGCTCCTCTCGGCCGAGGGGCTCCGCGTGGACCAGAGCGCCCTCACGGGCGAGTCCCACCCCGTCTTCAAAATGCCCGTGACCGCCAACGAGCGCGAGCGCGTGCCGCGCCTCGAGCGCCACGAGCTCGTCTTCGCGGGAACGGGCGTCGTCGCGGGCCGGGGGACGTGCATCGTCACCGCGACCGGCATGACGACCGAGATCGGCGGGATCGCGCGGCTTACGCAGGCCGTGCTGGAAGAGCCGAGCCCGCTCCAGCGTGAGATGGTGCGCGTGACGCGCATCGTGACGGTCCTGGCGGTGGTACTCGGCCTCGGGTTCTTCCTCCTCGGCGTCGCCACCGGCGTCCTGCCGCTGGCCCAGGGGTTTCTCTTCGCCCTCGGCGTCGTCGTCGCCAACGTCCCGGAGGGGCTCCTGCCGACGCTCACGCTCGCCCTCGCTCTCGCGGTCGGGCGCATGGCGCGTCAGGGGAGCCTCATCAAGCGTCTCTCCGCCGTGGAGACGCTCGGCGCCACGACCGTGATCTGCACGGACAAGACCGGGACGCTCACGCAGGGACGCATGGCGGTGCGCGCCCTCGTGGTCGACGGCCGCGTCCTCGCCGCCGACGCGCTGGCGCCTGACGCGCTCCGCACGCCCGTGCGCGAGCTGCTCGAGGCCGCCGTGCTCGGCTCCCAGGCGACGGTCGAGCACGGCGACCCGACCGAGGTCGCGCTGGTCTCCGCCGCGGCGAGCATCGGCATGGATCCCGAGAAGGTGAGGCGCGCCCACGAGCTTCGCGCCGCCCACCCCTTCGATTCCTTCCGCAAGCGCATGACGCTCGTGCGCGAGACCCCCGGCGGCGCGGTCGCCTACGTCAAGGGCGCGCCCAAGGAGACGCTCGCCCTCTGCGAGACGATCCACCGGGGCGGTGCGACGGTCGCGCTCACCGACGAAATCAGGCGAGCGGTGCTCGCCGAGCACGACCGGCTCGCTGCCGAGGGGCTCCGCATGCTCGCCGTGGCGACGCGGCCTCTTCCGCCGGGGCTGGATGGCGCCACGGCGGCGGTCGAGACCGGGCTCACGCTGCTCGGCATCGTCGGCCTCTGGGACCCGCCGCGGCCCGAAGTGGCGGGCGCCATCGCGGCGTGCCGCTGCGCCGGGATCCGCGCGATCATGGTCACCGGCGACTACGGCCTCACGGCCGCGGCGATCGCGCGCCGGATCGACCTCCCCGTCGCCAAGGTGGTCACGGGCGACGAGGTCGAGCGCCTTGCGCCCGCCGCGCTCCGCACGCTCGTGCGCGAGCCCGGTGTGCTGTTCGCGCGGACCTCGCCGGCCCACAAGCTCGCGATCGTGACGGCGCTCAAGCAGGAGGGTGAGGTCGTCGCCGTGACCGGCGACGGCGTCAACGACGCGCCCGCGCTCAAGGCCGCGGCGATCGGCGTGGCGATGGGCCGGCGCGGCACCGAGGTGGCGAAGGAGGCGGCGGAGATGGTGATCGCCGACGACAATTTTGCCTCGATCGTCACCGCCATCCGCCAGGGGCGGGCGACCTACGCCAACATGGGCAAGTTCGTCACGTACATCTTCGCCTCCAACGTGCCGGAGCTGGTGCCGTTCCTCGCCTTCATCTTCCTCGGCGTGCCGCTTCCGCTCACCGTCATGCAGATCCTCGCCGTGGACCTCGGCACCGATCTCCTGCCGGCCCTGGCGCTCGGCGCCGAGCCGCCCGAGCCGGGCGTGATGGACCGGCCGCCGCGCTCGCCGAAGGACCGCCTGCTGAGCGCCGGCCGGCTCGCGCGCGCGTACGGATTCCTCGGCGTGATCGAGGCGGCGCTCGCGCTCGGGGCGTTCTTCTGGACGTACCGCGTCGCCGGCTGGCGCCCGGGGCTCCCGATGGCCGCGTCCGGCGCCCTCTACCGGCGCGCGACGACGATGACGCTGGCGGGGATCGTGGCGACGCAGGTCGGCAACGTCTTCGCCTGCCGGACCGACCGCGAGTCCGTCTTCCGCGTCGGGCTCCTGGCGAACCGCCTCGTGCTCGGAGGCATCGCCGCCGAGCTGGCGATCCTGCTCGCGCTCATCCTGCTGCCGCCGTTCCCGTACGTCTTCGGGCTGGCGCCGCTCGCGTTCGCGGAGTGGGGGATTCTTCTGCTGTTTCCCCCGGCGGTGCTGTTCTGCGAGGAGGGACGCAAGTGGGT
>Ga0209640_10004779_pt1 | contig 11870 bp, 9 predicted proteins | sample RifCSP10_1_FD_184018 | JGI IMG/M metagenome (GOLD analysis project Ga0209640, IMG submission 184018) | Soil microbial communities from Rifle, Colorado - Rifle CSP2_sed 10_1 (SPAdes) (version 2) | ecosystem: Environmental > Terrestrial > Deep subsurface > Rock core/Sediment | place: Rifle... | reverse complement strand
TGAGCCGGGCGAGGTTCCCCATGAAGCGCTCCTCGATCTGCGCCGGGACGTCTTTCAGATTCTCCACGTCAAGGCTGAACTTGGTCGAGAGATAGGGCGTCGCCCCGGCTTCGGGCAGCAGCCAGCCGAGCGCTTCTTCCGACTTGCCGTTGCCATATTGCGCGGCGGTATCGATCCAGTTGATCCCGCCGGCGAGCGCCCGGCGGATCGCTTCCCGCTTCGTCGCGTCGTCCTTGAGGATGACGATGCCGCCGACACCACCGGCACCGAAAATGATTTCTGAGACCCGGATGCCACTGCGGCCGAATGTACGGTGTTTCATGATGCTTCTCCCTGTTGTCATTTTTCGAACTCGCCTCCACCCCTGACAAACGCTTAAAGCCCGGTGTCAGCCTCCAGGACCTATGCATACAGAGTGCCACAATCGCAGCGAAAGAATAAGCCCCGATTAGAGGGACATCGGAATAGCGCTTGCCGCGCTCCGGCGGTTGGAATAGATTCACGAGAGCCGATACCTGAGAGACCATGATGATGAGCGACTGGAGCAAGGTGACGAGGCCGATCCCTGTCCCGAACGAGTGGACGAAGCCCTTCTGGGAGGCGGCCCGGCAGGGGGTGCTCAAGCTGCAGCGCTGCCAGGCGTGCGGCCACTTCCAGCATCCGCCGTACGCAACTTGTGTAAGTTGCATGGCTATCGACCTCAAATTCGAGCCCGTGGCCGGCAAGGGCGCGATCTACGCCTATACCATCATGTACCACGCCGGCGACAAGCGGTTCGCCGCGGCCGTGCCCTACGCGAGCATCATCGTGGAGCTCGATGAGGCGCCCGGAGCGCTGATGGCCGGCAATCTGCTGGGTGCGCCGTACACGGAGGCGAAAGTGGGGCGGCGCGTGGAGGTGATGTTCGAGCCGTTGAACGCCGAGATCACGTTGCCGCAGTTCCGGTTGGCAACTGATTAGAGCCCATCTCGAGGACGCACATTTCATGGCTGTCGCCAGAAAAAGATCCCTTCCCCCTCAGGGGGAAGGATAGGATGGGGGTGGGGTGCGACTCCTTGTTGCCCCATCCCCACCCTTGCCCTCCCCTTGAAGGGGAGGGAACTGTATTGGTAAGGAGGCCTGCTGAATGTGGGAGAACCGGTGCAAGGTTGCGGTGAGCGGCGTTGGATTCTCCCGCGTCACGCGCTCGGCGGAGATACCGCTCGCCGCGCATGCGCTCGTGGCGGTCAAGGGCGCCGTGGAAGACTCCGGGCTCGCGATGTCGGACATCGACGGGTTGGCGACCTATCCGGAGCTGCCGGCGACGGGGCACGCAGAGGTGGACGGCATCTCCATCGTCTCCGTCAACTGCATGATGGCGATGCTGAAGCTCCCGAACCTCACCTGGCATATCCAGACGGCGTCGGTCAATATCGGCGGCGCCGTCCAGCAGGCCGTCAACGCGCTGCTCGCCGGGGTGTGCAAATATGCGGTGGTGTGGCGCGCGATGCACAACCCCAAAGGCACCTATCAAAATTTGCCCGGCACATACGCCCAAGGCGCGTTGCAGTTCACCGCTCCGTATGGGTTCGGCGGTCCGGGGCAGGGCATGGCGGTCGCATATACGCGCTGGCTGGAGCGGCACAACCAGAACCGCGAGAAGATGGCGACGCTCGCCGTGACCCAGCGCCGGCACGGGCACATGAATCCCCACGCCTACTTTTACAAGGTGCCGCTCACGCGCGAGGACTATCTCGATTCGCGGATGGTCGCGTACCCGTTCTGTCTTTACGACTGCGATATCCCGGTGCAGGGAGCGGTCGCCATTGTTCTTACCACCGCCGAGCGCGCGCGCGATCTCAAGCCGCGCCCCGCATACGTCGCGGGCTACGGGCAGCGGCTCGCGTTCGAAGTTGCGGGACGCATCGGAAGCCTCAGCAGTTACATGGAAGGCGGCAGAAGTTCATCGCGGCTCACCTGGGAGCGGTCGGGTTTTTCGCCGAAGGACGTGGACGTGGCGCAGATCTACGACGGCTTCTCCGCTTCGGTGATATACGGCCTGGAATCGTATGGCTTCTGCAACGAGGGGGAAGCGCTCGACTTCATCCAGGACGGACGCATCGAGCTCGACGGGGAGCTTCCGCTCAACACCTTCGGCGGGAGCTTGAGCACCGGGCGCATCCACGGTCTATGGCATATCATAGAGGGCGTGCTGCAGGCGTCGGGGCGCGCCGGCGAACGCCAGGTGAAGGACGTGAACGTTTCATTCGTCGGCGCGAGCGCTCCGATCGTGCAGGGCACGACCTTCATCTTCGTCAAGGAACCGTACTGAGGCATCGTGAATTCGTGGCACGCGTAGGTTGGGCTGAGCGCAGCGATGCCCAACACGGGACAACTCGCGATCGTTGGGGTTCACGTCGTTCACCCCAACCTACGATCTGCCGATGATCCACCAACATGACGAAAGGAGACGAGCATGCCGACCATTCAACACCACGGCGCAACCATTTACTACGAGGAGTTCGGCAAGGGATTCCCGATTCTGACGTTTGCGCCGGCGGGGCTGCAATCGACGATCAAGGTCTGGAGCGGGGGCTCGGCGCCGATCAACCCGATCACCGAGTGGGCGGGCAGTTACCGCGTGATCGTGATGGATCAGCGCAATGCCGCCGGCGGCCAGTCGCGCGCGCCCATCACCGCGAAGGACGGCTGGCACAGCTATGCCGCCGACCACATCGCGGTGCTCGACCATCTGAAAATAGACAAGTGCCACCTGTTCGGCCAGTGCATCGGCGGCTCCTTCATCGCGAACCTGTTGAAGACCCAGCCGCAGCGCGTCGCGTCAGCCGTGTGGGCGCAGCCCATCGGTCGCGTCGGTCCCATGAAGCCCGGCCGCCCCGCCCGCTTCGACGAGTGGGCCAAGGGCCTCAAGGATCATCCGGAGGCCACCGACGAGGTGCTCGATGCGTTCTGCCATAACCTCTATGCGCCTGGTTTCATCTACAGCGTGGATCGCGAATTCGTGAAGAGCTGCAGGACACCGTCTCTCGTGTTGGCGGGCAACGACGAGGCGCATCCACGCCCGATCTCCGATGAAACCGCGAAGCTGCTGCCCAACGCGGAGTACATCACGGAGTGGAAGGAAGGGGCAGCGCTCGCTGCGGCGAAGATGCGGGTGCAGCAGTTCCTGGCGAAGTACACGCCGGTGACGGCGCGCGCATGAACGGTCAGCCTGCGGGGGCGTAGGGTCCAATAAGCGAAGCGCATTGCACCGAACGCTATCCATGCGGCGCAATGCCCGTTGGTTATTGCGCCCTACGAGATCTGACCGCGCTTCCGTGTAACGGTTTCTCAAGGAGAGGAGACACATCATGCTCGTTGCGACCAGGCCCGAAACGATGAAGGTCACCAAGATCAAGGAGCACATCGGTGCGATCGTGAGCGGCATCGATCTGCGCGAGCCCGTCGATGCCGAGACCCGCCAGCGCCTTTACGACGCCGCAGTCGACAACGTCGTGCTGATCATACGCGGACAGAATTTCACGCCGGCGCAATACCAGTCGGCCGCGGAGCTTTTCGGCGAACTCATGGAAGATCAGAACCGCCGCTATCTCGTCGACGGCTTTCCGCTGATCAGCGTGCTCTCCAACCGCCACAAGGACAGCCAGGGCAATCCCGCGAAAATCGGCACCAACTCCACCTGGCACACCGATCACACCAACCAGGAATGCCCACCCAAATTCACCATGCTCTACGCGGTGGAAGTGCCGGACAAGGGCGGCGCCACGCGGGTATGCAACTCGCGCGCGGCCTACGAAGCGCTGCCGGAGGAGCTGCGGCAGCGCATCGCGCCCATGAAGACGGCGAACACGCTGATCAGCAGCGCGCGCTTCAAGATCGCCAACCCCGACATCCTGAACGACCAGTTGGGATCGAAGGCGCCGCCGATGATCCATCCGCTGCTGCGCACGCACCCGGAGCGCGGCACCAAGGCCGTGTGGTTTCACAAGAGCAAGACCGAAATGATCCTCGGCATGACGCCCGAGGACACGCAGGAGTTCCTGCAGGACCTCACCGACAGAATCACCCAGCCGGAATTCTGCTACGCGCACGAGTATCAGAAGGGCGACATGCTGATCATCGACGACCGTTCCTCGCTGCACAAGGCGGGCTTCGACTACGACCACAGCCAGCACCGCCTGCTCTACCGCGCCCTCGTTCGGGGTGATCGGCCGTATTGAGGCACACCGTGCGTCCAGGGTTGCGCTATTTACCCGGAAAGCGTGTCGTAATGGTGCGAGTTCCCGATCACGTCACTGGCATATAGCTGGGCGATCTCATCCGCGGAGTAGCCCAGGAGGCCGCCCAGCACGTCCTCGTTGTGCTCACCCACTTTGGGGGTGGAGCCGACACTGGCCGGAGTACGGCTGAAGTGCCAGAAGTCGCCGGAAACGGCAATCGTCCCGGCCAGGAAATCGGGGACTTCCACCAGCGCCCGCCGCTCCCAGGGATGCGGATCTTCGGCTGCCTGCCGGATGGTATTCACCGGCGCCGCGGTGACATCGTAACGCGTGCAGTGGGCGATGGCGTCCTTCATCGTCATGTTGGCCAGCAATTCGCCCATCGCCTGCTTCACGACTGCAGCATGCTTGCCGCGCTCGCGGCGGGTCTTGAAGCGTAGATCTTCCAGCCACTCGGGTTTCGCCAGGGCGCCGCACACCCGAGGCCAGTGGTGCTGGTCGCCGGCGGCAATCAGGATCCAGCCGTCCTTGCAGGGGTACATGCCACTGGGGGGAGCGGAAGACTCGCCGCGCCTGGGCTCGGTTCCAGCCCCGTGATAGGCGGTGATGGGGATCTCGGTCAGGCTGTAGCCGGAGTCGGCCAGGCAGACGTCGATGCTCTGCCCCACTCCGGATACGTTGCGCTCGAAGAGGGCGCCCAGCGTGCCGATGGCAGAATGCAGCGCGGTGGTGCGATCGATGATGGGGACCCCGGCGCGAATCGGCGGCATGCCCTCTTCGCCGGTGACCATGGCGATGCCGGACATGGTCTGGCCGATGGGGTCGTACCCTATCTGGTCGCGGTAGGGTCCGAATTGCCCGTACGCGGAGATGTTGACCATGATGATGCGCGGGTTCAGCGTCTTTAACACGTCATACCCAAAGCCCATCTCCTCAATGGTCCCGGGGCGGAAGTTCTGTATGAGCACGTCGGAAATCCTGATCAGCTTGCGGAGCGCCGTCTTCCCCTCCTCTTTGCGCAAGTCCATGCTCACGCTTTTTTTGCCGCTGTTGTACTGGACCCAGTAAGCGCTCTGCTTGCGCACCCATGGCCCGTGGTAGCGGGTTTCCTCGCCGCCCAGGCGCTCGATCTTGATGACTTCCGCGCCCAAACGGGCGAGTATCTGGGCGCAGCGGGGTCCTGCCTGATGGCGACCCAGATCGATCACGCGGATGCCATTCAAAGGCCCTTTGACATCTGTCATCGCTTCACTCCTTGCCGACGTGCTACGTGGATCGCGCCGGCCACACCGGCTGGTGGTGGCCGGGCAGCACCGTCGGTCGGTCCCACCGGGGTGGCGTTTCTGAGAGGCGCAGCGTGGGTCCCAGGTGCTGCAGCTTGCCCAGCGGCGTGTCGCTCGTAATAGACCAGTGCTTGAGCTCGTCGGGGGTGAATTCCTTGGGGATATCCTTGAGCTTCGCCGCGGGCACCTCGCCCTGATTGACGAGCCAGCGTCCCACCTGCGCGAGCGAGGTCCGCACGAGCCAGCTCCCGCCTTCACGCGCGCGGCGGGCAAGCGCCAGCATCGCACCGGTAGCCATCAGGTAGCCGGTCAGGAAGTCGATTGCCGACACCGGATAGAACTGCGGGCCCGGTTTGTCGCCGGGGAAGAGTTCGCCCTGCCGGGCGACGATGCCGCTCACGCTCTGAATCACCGTATCAAAGCCGCGGCGCGACGCCCACGGCCCGAGATGACTGAACGCGCAAAGCGAGACCACGACGATGCCCGGACGCATCCCGGCCAGTGCTTCGGGTGAAAACCCGCGATTGCCGAGAGTCCCCGGCCGGTAGCCTTGCGAGAACACGTCGGATTCTCGAACCAGCCCGCGCAGGGTCTCCTTGTCCTTATCCTCGCGCAGATCGAGATACGCGGAGAGCTTGCCGTGACCGGTGTCGTATTCCTGGCGCCCGATGCTCGGCAGGTGCTTTGAGGAGATCTTCAGGACGTCCGCGCCGTGTTCGGCCAGCGTGCGCGCGCACGTCGGCCCGGCGATGACCCGCGTCAGGTCGAGCACGCGGATGCCCGATAACGGCCGGGAGCCTTTCGGGAGCTCTTCCGGCGGAGCGTCGCCGATCTTGATGATTTCCATCAGCGGCAGCGACGCGACCGCGATGCCCTGCGGGTGCTTCGCCCATTCGTCCATCGTGCGCACCATGCCGCCTGCGCTCCCCGCGGCGATGATCGCCTCCTCGAGCTCCAGGCCGTCCCACTGCGCCACTGCCTTGCGCACCTCGTCAGGATCTTCGCGCACGCCAAGGACTTTGAGCGTGGCGGCGCGATGGTGCGGGAAGTTGCCGTGAAGGTAGTTCCACCGCCCGCCCTTCGACGGATAGATACCCACCACCGGGTTGCGCCCGAAGTCAACGGGCGTCTCGTCCATCTTCAGATAGCGCCCGCTGCGGAGCGAGGCCGTTGCGTGGCGGGAGTCGATCGTAACGTTCTGGCGACGCCTGGTGCGCAACTCCCAGAGATCAGAGGCGGCGAGGCCGACCGCTGCAAGCGTCGCGACGGCGGTCTCGGTGATGCGAAACGCCGTCGGTAGAACCGGATCGGAGGGGCCGGTAATCTCGACCGCGTTGGTGCGGTCTTCGGCCCAGCCGCCGACAGGCAAAATTGTGCGCAGGGCATCATTGATCATGGTCGGGACTCCTCAGCAGGGGGCTTGAGCGTTGGAAACCGCGCTCTGAACAAGGCTTGCTCGGCTTCATCCAGTTCCACACCGAGATGCTTCCGCAGATTGTCGAGGTACGCCTCGAAATCAATGACGGTTGTCTTCTCCAGCGTGCCTCGGGTCAGATCGAAAACCTTGAATATATGATCGCTGAGCGTGACGCGTCCCCGATCGGTCATTCTGGTGCCGAGGATCGCGTTCCGGAACATGTAATCCGGATTGGTCGACGTATAGAAATTGGCCATTTCCATGTCGATGGGCAATGCCGGTTCAATTCGGAAAGTGTAGAGCGGTTGCCATTCTTGATCCATCTTCTTTTGCAGGTAGAACCCGTGCACGTCGTGCTCGTGCAGGCGGTAGATCTCGCCCATCTGCTCGAATTCGACCTCGGCCTGCAGCGGCAAGGGTTCCCTGAAGCCAGAGCCGCCGAAACCCACGTCACACAGCCACGTCTCGCCCTCGAGCTCCACCAAGTTTACTTGATGGGTGCGCCCGCCGGGCTGGGGACGATTGCGGTGGACACGCACCATATTGGGATGGCACCTGAAGCCAAGCGCAGTGAGGGCCATGAAGAACAATCCGTTTTGCTCGAAGCAATAGCCGCCGCGCCGCCGCAATAGTATCTTCCTGGTAAGTGTCTCCGGGTCGAGCTTGGCGCCTTGATGGCAGAACACATCGATGTTTTCGTAAGGGATGTGCTGCAAGTGCAAGAGGTGCAAATCGCGCAGGGTCTGCAAATTCACTCGCGGAGATTGGCGATACCTGATGCGCTCGAAATAGAGATCGAGAAAGTCGTTCGTCATGCGTGTATCGACCAAGCCGCCCCATCAAAGCATTGGTTCACCCGCAGACAAACACGAAGACGCATTCCTTTGCGGTTCAATGGTCAGTACACGTAGGGTGCAATAAGCGAAGCGCATTGCACCGAACGCCATCCATGCGGCGCAATGCCCGTTGGTTATTGCGCCCTGCGAGCTCCGGACGCAATCATGTCATTGCGAGGGAACCGAAGCAATCTCGTTGCAGGCAACGAAACCGCGGCCAGCCGCGAGATTGCTTCGTCGGCTCACCTCCTCGCAAAGACACTGCGGTCCGTGGTCGCCGCGCATTGTTGAAAGTTTTCCCTGGGACACGGCACGAGGCCATATTCAGATCACACCCTCTTTGGCGAGCGCGGCGATCTCCTGCGAGGACATGCCGAGCAACTCGCCGTACACGTAATTGTTATCCTCGCCGTAGCAGGGCGCGCCGCGGTCGAGGCGTCCGCCGATGTAGGCCGGGCTCTCGCTCATCTTGATCGGCACCTCGGCGATCGGCCAGCGGCCAATCTTCGTTCCCGTCACTTCGGTCAACCACTTAAGCGCCGCGAGTTGCGGGTCGTGGTCGCAACGGTCCCCCGCCGTCTGGCACACGCCCGCCGGCACGCCGGCGCGCTGCAGGGTGAGCATCAGCTCGTAAGCATCGTGCAATTTCGTCCAGCCGCTGATGAGAGCATCGAGCGCATCCTGGTGCCTCGCCCGCCCCGCGACATCTTTGAACGGGCCATTTGCCCACTCCGGATGTCCCGCGACATCGGTCAGCGCGCGCCATTCGGCGTCCGTGAAGCAGGCGATCGCGAGCCACCGATCCTCCCCGGCACAGGGATAGACATTGTGCGGCGCCGCCGGCTTGTACGGGGAGCGGTTGCCGTAGCGCGTCCAGATGCGCCCGTTCGCGGACCAGTCGAGGACCGCGGTGCCGCTGATGAAAAGTCCCACCTCGGACTGCGAGGCATCGACCCACTGTCCTTCGCCCGTGCGCGCCCGATGGAAGAGCGCGGTGAGCATGGCGAGGGCGAAGCTGTAGGCGCCCATCCAGTCGAGGTAGGAGTAACCCCAACCCGCGGGCATCGCCGGCTCGGGCAGTCCCGACATCTCCGACAGACCGGCGAAGGCGTTCGCGATCGGACCCACGGTGCGAAAGCGGCCGTAGGTGCCCTGCGCGCCCATGCCCGACTGCTGGACGTAGATGATGTCCGGCTTGATCGAACGCAGCACGTCGTATCCCAGTCCCCAGTTATCGAGCACGCCCGGCGAAAAACCCTCCGCGACGATGTCCGACATCGCCACCAGGCGCTTCGCGATCTCGAGGCCCTTCGGGTGCCTGACGTTGAGCGAGATGCCGCGCTTGCCGGGATTCTTGTTGTTGAACTGCCCGCCCATGTCCGGATCGGTGACGCCCTTCAACGGCGCCGTGGCCTGATCGCGCGCAGCGCGGCCTCCGAGCGGCGCCATCGCGGCGAGCCGCGTATCCGGGTGGCTCTTGAGCTCCACCTTGATGCTCTCGGCGCCGAATGCGCTCAGGAACCGCGTGCCGCCGGCCGAGGCGAGGAACCACGTGAAGTCGAGGATGCGGATCCCGTGCAGCGGGAACGGCTTGCCGTGCGGCGAGAGCGCCTCGTTGACCGGCGCACGCGTATCGGTATCGACCACCGGGAAGTCGCGCGCCCGCTCGAGGGTCACGGCCGCGGCGTCCTCGTTCAGCAGCGGCGCGCGCCGCCCGACCGACCAGGCCGTGCGCGTCGCGATCCACTTGCTCGTGGCGTAGCGGAAGGAGCGGCCGACCTCCGGATGTTCGACGTCGGTGCAACTGCGGCGCGCGAGCCAGTGGGGATCCTGCGCGTTCTCGTGTGGTTTCCTCAACGGCGCCCAGAGCATGCCGGCCTCCTGCGCCTCGCGCCACGGCACGTTCTCGTAGGTGAAAGCCCGCACGAAACGCTGGATGGCCTCCATCGCGTGGTCGCGTTTGCGCGTGATGGGCCCGGTGCCGGGGACGAACCGGCCACCCGGCGGCGCCGCGGCGTTTTCGCCTTCAAGGCCCGCCTCCATGCCGTAGCGCTCGAGCAACGCCGTGATCCGCGCTCCTTCGTTCGATTGCGTTCCCAGGCTCGCCATCACCCAGCGCCCGTCTTTCGTGTGCACGATCGAGGGGTGCGGCGAGACCGCTTCACGGGCATGACGGCAGGTCTGGCGCAGCACCGGGGCGCGCCGCATCACCCACGTCATGAGATCGACCTCGGTGGATTTCGCCACCGCCTCGTGGATCGCGCACGACAGGCGCTGTCCCTTGCCCGTCCGGAAGCGAAAGAGCAGCGCGGCGAGGATCGCGAAGGTGAGCTGCTCGCCGGCGATGTGGAAGGCGTGCCACATCTGGGGGGCGATCGGAGGCAGATCGTACTTGCCGCCCGGTGCGGGATCGTAGCCGCAATTCATCATCACGCCGCCGAGCGCAAGGTGTATCAAATCCGAAGCCTTGAAATCGGCCCAAGGTCCATGGTCGCCGAACGGAGACACCCGCGCGTCGATCAGGGTGGGGAACTGCGTCATCAGCGAGTCCGCGCCCAGCCCGCACGCGTCGAGTTCACCCCTGGGTGTCGACTCCAGCAGCACGTCCGCGGTGGCGATGAGCGAGCGGAACCGCTCCCTGTCTTGCGGCTGACGCAAGTCGAGCACGATCGAGCGCTTGCCGCGGTTGTACTGCCAGAAGAAGAGCGAGCGCTCGGGATCTTCCCGGTCCTCGTAGAAGGGCCCGATGCGGCGTGTGGGGCTGCCGCCGGGCGGCTCCACCTTGATGACCTCGGCGCCCAGACCCGCCAGCGTCAGGCCGCAGTACTCGGCCTGCTCGTCGGCCAGCTCGATGACGCGGATGCCGGTCAGTGCGCCGCGAGCGGGCGTGACGGAATCGGGAACGGAACGCTTGTCCTGTGCTGCCATATTGATCCTCAGAGCGTGAACAGCGACGGGTACGGCGAGACGAGCAAGGTTGTGCGCTTCATGTTGTTCTCTCCCGGAACGACAGTCGCGCAGCTTACACTTACAACGCCGTGCCGGAAAGTGGCGGGATATCTGCCCTCCCTTGCGCGCTGCGCGGGGGAGGGGGATCCGGCCGATTGACTGCGGCTGCCGGGGGCGGAGATACTATCCATGGTAGCGTTGCATTTCCTCAAGGGAGCGGCGGCGATGAAGGTGACACAGCTTTCTCCGCATATCGGCGCGGAGGTGACGGGCATTGATCTTCGCAACCCGACCGACGCGGAGTCGCGCCGCCGCCTCAACGCGGCCGTCGTCGACAATGTCGCGCTCGTCATCCGCGACCAGGATTTCACGCCCCGGCAGTATCTCGCGGCCATTGCCCTGTTCGGCGAGCCGATGGAGCAGCATTTCACGCAATACGCGCTCCCCGATTGTCCGCTGGTGCACGAGGTGTCGAACCGGCACACGGACAAGTCCGGCAAGCGCGTGATGCACGGCGCCGGCTGGCACACCGACCACACCAATCATGTGCGGCCGCCGAAATACACGAGCCTCTATGCGGTCGCGCTGCCGTCTTCGGGCGGGGACACGGCAGTGGTCAACATGCGCGCCGGCTACGAGGCGCTGCCGGAGGCGATCAGGCGGAAGATCCAGGGGATGAAGACGGTCAACGTCTTCCAGGGCAGTGCCTCGGCGCGCTATTCCGGGCAGTCGGCCGACGCGCAGGCCGAGCACAAACCGGAGCCGGTGCTGCAGCCACTGGTGCGGACCAATCCCGACAACGGGGCGAAGGCGCTCTATTTTCATCCGGTGAAGACCGAGAACATCGCCGGCATGGGCGCCGCGGAATCGCAGACGCTGCTGGCCGATCTGCTTGAACGCTCCGTCCGGAGCGAGTTCATCTACCGCCACCAATGGCGCAAGGGCGACATGCTGATCTGGGACAACCGGGCGGCGATGCACCGCGCGTATTTCGATTACGACCCGGGAGAGTATCGGCTGCTCTACCGCGTGCTGGTGCGCGGCGAACTGCCGTTCTAGAGCATGAATGACAGAGGGGAAGACAACCATGACACAAGTCGGCACCGGCAAACATACCTACGAACTGGTACGCGATTGGCCCAGGATGCCCAAGGGAGAATCCCTC
>Ga0209640_10004778_pt1 | contig 11871 bp, 10 predicted proteins | sample RifCSP10_1_FD_184018 | JGI IMG/M metagenome (GOLD analysis project Ga0209640, IMG submission 184018) | Soil microbial communities from Rifle, Colorado - Rifle CSP2_sed 10_1 (SPAdes) (version 2) | ecosystem: Environmental > Terrestrial > Deep subsurface > Rock core/Sediment | place: Rifle... | reverse complement strand
AAGCGCGAGCAGCACGTTGTCGGCCTTCTCGTCGAGAAGCCCGGAGTCGGTGAGCGTGCCCGGCGTGACGATGCGCGTGACCTGGCGCTCGACCGGGCCCTTCGCGGTGTTCGGATCGCCGATCTGCTCGCAAATCGCCACCGGTTCGCCGAGCTTCACCAGCTTCGCGAGATATTGCTCGACCGAGTGATAGGGCACGCCCGCCATCTTCACGGGGGTGCCCGCCGAGACGCCGCGCGAAGTGAGCGTGATGTCGAGCAGGCGCGCCGCCTTTTCGGCGTCTTCGTAGAACAGCTCGTAGAAATCGCCCATCCGGTAGAAAAGAAGAATGTCCGGATGCTGCGCCTTGATGCGCAGGTACTGCTGCATCATGGGCGTATGAGCGGGCATTTCGGTCATGGCTGCCGCCGCCCGGCCGCCGAACGGTGAATTGAAGTCATTGGGGCGGCCGTGGAAGAGGTTCCTTCGCCTGCGCCTTGGCTAGATTCGCGATGAAAGCCGCAAGAGGCGCGATATTCGCAAAGGAACTCGCCTGCTCGAGCGCGTTCATGTACTCGGCGCGCCTCTCGACCGGGATCACGGTCCAGACGTAGCCGGCGGGCACCAGCATCAGGTTCATCAGGAATCTCGCCAGGCGGCCATTCCCATCCATATACGGATGGATATAGACAAAGATGAAGTGCCCCAGCACGGCGCGCGCTTGGGGCTGCGTTTCTGCTTCGAGAAGTTCGAAGAGAACCGGCATGCAATCCCGCACTGCCTGCTTCGAGAGCGGGACATGCAGCGCGCCACGAATAAATACCTGGTCGTTGCGATATCCCGCGAGGTCGGACGCTTTGAGGATGCCCGCCTGTACGCTCGGGCTGAACAGTGCCTGATACCACCGGGGCAGCGCTTGGCGGAACACCGTACCCGCGTTCTCGCCTTTGATGACGCGTATGAGATCTTCCTTGACGAGGTTATGGGTCTCGAAATACCCGCGCGCTGCCATGGCATCGCGAGTAGCGCGATCTTTCTCGTTGCCGTCCGAATTCCAGTTCCCGTCACGGATCTTTTCGATGAGCGTCGCCGTAACGCGATAGCCTTCTATCGATAGCGAGTGATACGCGTCCGTCACGTAGCGTGCCTCCACATCTTTGAGAAGCGCATCGATGTCCTTTGGAGCGCCTCGCGCCTGCGGGAACGCCGCGATTACGCTCTCCCTCATTTCTGCCCACATCAAGCGCAGCCTCTGCACGTAGGGCGATTCGGGTCGCCCGCCGGGCAAGAGCGTGGGGAGCGGTTTCTCGAAAGGGTTTACTTCGTTTACGCCGTGGCCCGCGCTGCGCATAGCGCCGACGATTTCATCGGCGAGCGCCACTCGGCCGATGGCGCGGAAGCCGCCCGCAAGGCGTCCGGCAACGGAGGGGTGCGGACCATCGAGCAGTATCCGCAGCAGATCGGAAGCGTCCGGCAACGATCCGAGAGCAATCTGAGCTGCCATGGCGTGCTGCAAGTAGAGCGTCGGGCTCGCGGCCACGAGGGCCGCCGGAAGTGTCCCAAGGCGAAGCCCCCCACAGTCCTGTACAGGCGAAGAGGGCAGCAACTTCGCGGCTTTGTAGATGAAGAGCGAGCAGCCGTGGAGCAACCCCACAGTCTGGTTCGTGCCCTCGGTTGCCCAGATTTGAACCTGCCTCGGAATGGTTCTCTCGCCGGATCGAAGTAAGACCGACTGTTCTGGATTGACGTGCCAGCGATCGCCGAATCGCTCCTGGGCATAGTCGGCGATGAACTCGCGCATGCTGGCGTACCAAGCTGTGCTGTTCCCGTCGGCTTCGTCTGGACGGCGCGGGATGTACCAGCCGCGAATGACCTCTTTGAGGAAACCGGCGCGTAGCAGGGCCTCACGGTCTGAGCGTGAAAGCTTCGGCCCCGGGATGGCCTGAAGTCCCCCGTCTTGGAGCCCCTTTAGAGCTTCCAAGGCAGATGCCAATCTTTCGTGTGGCTTGGGCACAAGAATTAGATGTTAATGGTTACAAGAGTTTATTGCATATCATTACAAGAGTCTAGTGTTTATGGATACAAGACTATTCTGTTTAACTGAGACAAAGTAGCCACTTACATCACATCCGTAATCCGCAGATGAAGATCGCCGACCGGCCGCAGGATAAAATCGACATCAAGTATCTGCGAAAGCTCGCCGATGCCGCGAAGTGACGATAAAGCGATCGACGGAACCTGACCATCTGGGAAGGCGCCGAGGGCGAGCAACTGCACCGTTGGGCGCAGCTTTCGCTCGCGGGGGGAATTTATGCGCAGGGCAGCCAGAATGTTCAGCGTCGCAGGTGGCATTCTTTTGATGTCCGCCGGGGTGGCCTCGGCCGAGCCGGTGGAGGTGCTGTGGCTGGGTCATTCCACGTTCCGCATCACCAGCGCCAGCGGCAAGGTGATCGTCATCGATCCCTTTCTCACGAAGAATCCCCGAACGCCGGCGAAATACAAGGATCTCAAGGCCCTCGGCAAGGTCGAGCTCATCCTCGTCACCCACGGTCACGGCGACCACGTGGTCGATCTGGTCGAGCTGGCGAAGATGACCGGGGCCACGGTAGTCGCCAATTTCGAATTCGCCAACAGCCTGGTTGCCCTCGGCATGCTCGACGGCTCGAAGGCGATCGCCATGAACAAGGGCGGCACGGTGGCGCCGCTCGGCCCGAACATCAAGGTTCACATGGTGCCGGCCGAGCACAGTTCGTCCGTGGATATCCCGGGCCTAAAGCCAGAGACCACGGGGACGCGGCATATCTCCGGCGGCACCGCGGTTGGCTACGTGCTGGAGCTCGAATCCGGATTCCGCATCTATCACGCTGGCGACACGAACGTGTTCGGCGACATGGCGTTGATTCACAAGTTCTTCAAGCCGGACCTGGCCCTCGTGCCCATCGGAGGTCACTTCACCATGGATCCCCAGCACGCTGCCTACGCTCTGCGCGAATTGATCCGGCCCAAGCAAGTCATTCCGATTCACTACGGGACCTTCCCCGTCATCAACCGCACACCGGCCGAGTTGAAGACGGCGCTCGGGGACGCGCCGATCAAGGTACTGGACGTAAGACCGGGGGACGCAGTGAAGTTTTGAGGGGAGGCTGACGCTTCACTCCGGCACGCCGGCCTTGCGCAACCCTTCGGCAAATCGCTCGGCGTCCGCGCGATTCGCGAACGGATACCAGTAGCTGGCCGCCCGGATCGTAAGCGGATCGAACTGAGCCAGCCTGCCGCGCTGCTCGCTTCCCTTGATCCCCTCGAGGAGCTTCGATGCGTCCACGCGGCGGCCGACCAAGCCGTACGTTGCCAGCAGGAGACGTTGCGACCAGTAATCGTCGCGATTGAGAGCGATTGCCCGCTCCAGTGCCGCGGCGGCTTCTTCGACGCGGTTCATGCCGAACCGCGCCAGCCCGAGCTGGTACAGGTAGTGCGGCGGATAGTGGGGATTCAGCCGCATCGCGCGCTCGACCTGCTCGAGCGCCTCGCCCGCCCTGCCGGTGAAGCTCAACACGCTCGCCAGGGCAACGTAACCGTCGGCGTCGTTGGGATCGATGGCGATCGCCCGCTTCGCTTCGGCGATGGCGTCGTCGTGCTGCTGCGCCTGCAGGAGCATGGCGCTGGCGACCTGGTGCGCGAGTGGAGTCGGGTTCGCCATGGCCTTCGCAAGGAACTGTTCTGCCTGGAAATTGAGATCGTGCATCGTGCGCAGTCCCAGGGGTAGAGCCCAATACCGTCTGTACGCTTCCCAGTAGGTCGCGGCGAGGGCTGCATAGGCGCGCGCGTACTTCGGGTCCAGTTCCGCAGCCTTGGTGAAGTGAACGATCGCGGCGCGGAAATCCTCGGGTGTCTGCCGGAGGTAATGCTGCCAACCCTTGAGGAACACGTCGTACGCCTGAGCGTTCTCGGTTCCTCCGCGTGCGACGCGCGCTCGATCGTCTTTCGTCAGCTCCACGGCCAAGGCGGCAACGACATTGCGCGTCACCTTGTCCTGCAACCCGAATATGCTCTTCATGTCTCCGTCGTAGCGGTCCGCCCACACGTGGCCGCCGGTCGTGGCGTCGATGAGCTGCGCGTTGACCCGGATCTCTCCGCCGCTACGGCGCACGCTTCCTTCCAGCACGTAGCGCACCCCGAGCGTCTTCGCGATTTCGCGCACGTCCTTCGATTTGCCCTTGTACGCGAAGGTCGAATTTCTCGCGATGACGAACAGGCCCGCGACCTTGGACAGATCGGTGATCAGGTCCTCGGTCATGCCGTCCGCAAAATAGGCCTGCTCGGGATCGCCGCTCATGTTTTCAAACGGCAGCACGGCGATGGAAGGCTTGGCCGGAATGGCAAGAGTGGTCCGCTCCGCAGGCGCAGTCTCGACGCCGGATCGCCACGGCATGAGCCAGGCGATCACCCCCACCGCAACGACCAGCGCAATGCCCGCGACCACGGCAGCGCGGCGCGCAAGGCGTGGTGAGGGTGCGGGAGCAACCGCCGCGGATGTCGCGTCCTCGGGCCCGAGCCGTAATGCGTACGCCTGCACCGGATCAGCGATGTTCTTGACCGTCTGCTCGCCTTGATCCTCGAAGATCGCGTGCACCTTGCCGCGCAGGGCGGTTTTCACGGCGTCTGAAACGGATACTCCTCCCGGCTGCGCCAGCCGCTCCAACCGCGCCGCGATGTTTACGCCATCGCCGTAGACCGTGCCGTCGGCCTTCTCCATCACGTCTCCCAGATGCACTCCGATCCGAAAGTGCATTCTGCGATCCTCGGGAACCGAGTTTGAAAGAGCGTAGAGCGCCTGCTGGGCTGCGAGCGCGGCGGTGACCGCACCTGCAGCGGTCTCGAATACGGCCAGCACGGAGTCGCCCGCCATGTCGATCACGCGGCCCTGGTGCGATTCGATCTGCGACTTGAAGATCCCTCGGGCGGCATCGAGCGCAGCAACGGTTGCAGGCTCGTCTGCGGCCATCAGGCGCGAATAACCTGCTGCGTCCGCCGCCAGAATCGCCGCGAGGCGCTGGCGGATGCCGGTGTCGCTCAATGCCCCTCCCTCAAAAGGCGATCGAGTTCAATATTAACCCCGCAAGGCCTGCGGATCGCGATTTAAGATGGCGGACAAACCTGTGATCGGAACATTCTGCTGGAACGAGCTGATGACCAAGGACGCGGTCGCGGCGAAAGCGTTCTATGCGGCGCTGTTCGGCTGGAAGATGAGCGACATGCCGATGGGAGCGGACGTGTACACGATCCTGAAGCAGGGCGACAAGGACATTGGCGGGCTGATGCAGATTCGCGCGGACATGGGCGCGATGCCGTCGCACTGGTTGGCCTACGTAGAAGTCGCCGATGTGGATAAGGCAACGGCCAAGGCAGGGGAGCTGGGCGCACGCGTGCACGTGGCCGGCATGGACATACCCGGAATCGGCCGGTTCGGGATATTCGAGGATCCGACCGGGGCAAAGCTCGCCGTATTCCACCGCGCTCAGGCTGCCGCGCCCGCGAAACCGGCAAAATCGGCAAAACCGGCAAAAAGAGCGAAGACGGCAAAGCGCGTTAAACGGGTCAACCCGAAAGCCGCGAAAAGGAGTCACCGGTAATAGCGCGGCGTGTCCGCGGCCGTCATCTGCCTTGATCGAAGTCAGATGATGGCGCGGTCCCCGATGCCACCATCGGTAGCGTGAAGGAGCACGCCACCGCCGCGATCCCGCTCCACACCCCGCTCTACCGGGGGGCGCGCAGCCTGCGCATCGCGCTCGTCGGGATGCATGGCGGCGGCAAGAGCACGTTGTTTCGCGCGGTGCAGAGCACCGCCGTGCAGACCGCGGCGCTTGCCGGGACGCAGCGCGCGTACGAGGAATGCGCCGTGCAGATCGGGCTCGAGGAAGCGCGCCTGATCGATCTGCCGAGCATTCGCACGCTGCGCAGCCTCGAGCAGGAAGACCGGGCCGCGCTGAAGTACCTGCTCTGGGGAGACCGGCCGGCGCCGGTTTCGCGGCACGATCCGGAGGGTGCGCCCGCGCCGTTCGCGCCGCCGGACGTGATCCTGCAGGTCGTCGATGCGACCGCGCTCGAGCGTCATCTGGAATTGGTCCTGGAGCTGATGGCTCTGTCGAGGCCCATGGTCATCGCGCTCAACAAGATGGATGAGGCGCGCGACAAGGGGCTCTACATCAGCAGCAAGGCCCTGGCCCGGCGCCTGGGCGTGCCGGTGGTGCCCACGGCGGGCATGAGAGGGCACGGCATCCCGCAGCTCTTCAGGACGGCACTCGACGCAGCGCATAAAGGGGTGTGCCCGCTGCCGCTTCCGTCGAGCGGGCACATCCGCGCGGGTTTGCGGCCGTTGTCGGCGGCACTGCGCAGCGCGGACATTCAAAGCGCGTTTCGCGTGCCCCTGCATTTCCTCGTGATGCAACTTGCGCAGGGCGACCGCTATTTCGCGGACGAGCTGCGGCAGCACTTTCCCGGGCGGGTGGCCGAGGTGGAGCGGCTGCGCGCGCAAGCGTCCGCGGCGCTGCCGCGCCCGTTGCAGGAGGAGTTGCACGCCGATCGTCACCACCGCGCGGCGAGCCTCGCCGAGGCGGCAACGCGTCCCGACGGGGCGCACGACGGAAGAGGCTGGCGCTATTGGCTCGACGAGCTGTTCCTGAATCCGCGCTGGAGCGTGCTGGGAAGCCTGGGCGTCTTCGCCGCGGTGCTGTTCGTCGTCTTCGGCGTGAGCGCCTGGCTGGACAGCATGACCGCGGCGCGGCTGGTCGAATGGACGGCCGACTGGCGGCCGCAGTCGACCGGCGGAGTCGTGGCGCGCGCGGTCGCCGACGGTTTGATCGGCCTGGTCGGCATCGTCGTGCCTTACATGATTCCGCTCGTGCTGCTGCTCGTCGCGCTGGAGCAGGCGGGAGTGATGGCGCGCATCGCGTTCGCCGTGGACCGGGGTTTTCACCGCATCGGACTTCATGGCGGGGTGGCAGTGCCGTTCCTGCTCGGGCTGGGCTGCAACGTGCCGGCGATTTCCAGCGCCGCGCAGGGGACCCGGGGACGCGAGCGCGTGGTGGCGTCGCTGCTCATCACCTTCGTGCCCTGCTCGGCGCGCTCGGCGATCGTGCTGGCGCTGGCAGGCAAGGTTCTCGGCGGTCTTGGGGCATTCGCGATTCTTGTCCTCGCGATGGCGATGATTGCGCTGCTGGGCAGGGTGCTCAGGCAGCGCTACCCGGCGGGCGAACCCGGGCAGATGCAGGAGATTCCTCCGTACGCCATGCCGCGCGCGCGGCCGGTACTGCGCGAAACCTGGGTCCGGACACAGGACATCGTCACGATCGTGACGCCTTTGCTGGTGGGAGGAAGCGTGGTGCTGGCGCTGCTCAACCACTTCGGCGCGGACGAAATCATCAATGCCGCGCTCAAGCCGGTGACGTATTGGTGGCTCGGCCTGCCGATGGTGCTGGGCGTGCCGATCCTGTTCGGCGTTCTGCGCAAGGAACTTTCGTTGCTCATGATCTACCAGGCGTTCGGCGGTTTCGAGATCGACCGTTACCTCGATCCGATCCAGCTCGTGACCCTGCTGCTGTTCCTGACGTTCTACGTGCCGTGCATTTCCACCTTTGCCGTGATGCTCAAGGTCGTGGGCCGCAAGGAGGCGTGGGCGTCGGTGGCAACGTCGGTCAGCGTGGCGCTTGCGCTGAGCGGGTTCGTGCGGTTCGTGCTGCTCGGCGCCCAGCGGCTGGTTGGCTAGGTCGGGCGCGCGGTCGCGGCGGCCTGTCTTCGGATCACCGCAACGCCTGGAGAAGCTGATGGAACACCTTCGGAGTCCCGGCGGCGATGTCGCCGGTCTCGAGATAATTCTGCTCGCCGGAAAAATCGCCTACGAGGCCTCCGGCTTCCTGGATGAGCAGCGCGCCCGCTGCCATGTCCCACGGCGACAGCCCCATTTCCCAGAACGCATCGAGGCGCCCGGCCGCAACGTATGCCAGGTCGAGCGCGGCCGCGCCCGCGCGGCGGACTCCGGCCGTCGAGGTCATCATGGTGCGCAGTTGCCGCACGTACGGTTCGAGCCGCGACAATTCCTTGTACGGGAAGCCGGTGCCGACCAGGGCTTCCTTCAGGCGCCGGCAGTGCGAGACGCGGATGCGGCGGTCATTCAGGTAGGCGCCGCGCCCGCGCGAAGCGGTGAACAGTTCGTTCTTGGCCGGGTCGTACACCACCGCGTGCGCGATCGTGCCGCGATGCTGCACGGCGACCGAGACGCAGTACTGCGGAAATCCGTGAATGAAGTTGGTGGTTCCGTCGAGCGGATCGACGATCCAGCGGTACTCGGACTCCCCGCCCTCCGATTTTCCCGATTCCTCGGCAAGGATCGCGTGCCCCGGGTAGGCCCTGCGCACGATCTCGATGACCGCCTGCTCGGCTGCCCGATCCACCTGAGTCACGAAGTCGTTGGCGTCCTTTGCGCGGACGTCGAGCGGGGTGCCGTCCATCGCGGCGCGGACGATGATCGAGCCCGCGCGCCGCGCGGCCTTTACCGCGATGTTCAGCATCGGATGCATGGGGCGCGCGCATTGTATCCTGACGGTCATGCACGAAATCCTGGGTCATGTGCGCGTGGTGCTATGCCGGCCGAGCCATCCCGGCAATATCGGCGCCGCGGCCCGCGCAATGAAAACGATGGGACTCGCGGACCTGAGGCTCATCGCGCCGGCGCGCTTCCCGGCTCCTGAGGCCGAATGGATGGCTGCGAACGCCGGCGACGTGCTCGGTGCGGCGCGCATGCACGCGGCGCTGGGCGATGCGCTTGCCGACTGCGTTGCCGCGTTCGCGCTCAGCGCGCGGCCGCGCGAGTGGTCGCCGCAGGTGCTCGCGCCCCGCGCCGCGGCGGCGGCGGCGCTCGAGCGCGCCGCGAACGGCCCGGTCGCGTTCGTTTTCGGCAGCGAATCCGCGGGTCTCACCAACGAGGAACTGTTCGGCTGCCAGTATCTCGTGCACATTCCTGCAAATCCCGGTTACCGTTCGCTCAACCTCGCGCAGGCGGTGCAGGTGATCTGCTACGAGCTGTTCGTCGCTGCGGGCTCTGCGACGCCGGGCATGCGCGCAGAAAAGCTTGCGACGGTCGAAGACCTGGAAGGGCTCTACGCGCATCTCGAGGAGGCAGCCACCGCATCGGGATTCCTCGTTCCAGGTTCCGGCTCCAGGCTGCGCGAACGTTGGCGACGGCTCTTTTCCCGCGTGCCCGAGCTGGAACGCGAGGAAGTCAACATCCTGCGCGGGCTTCTCAAGTCGGTGCAGAAAGCTCGGAACCAATAGTTGACCACTACAGTCGGATAACCTAGGATCGGTTTCATGTTCAGACAACTGCGCGACGACATCGCGAGCGTTTTCGATCGGGACCCCGCGGCACGCACGACTTGGGAAGTGCTGACGTGCTACCCGGGGCTGCATGCGATCTACATCCACAAGCTTGCGCGCTGGTTCTGGGGGCGCGGGCTGCGCTGGCTCGGCCGCGCGACTTCGCACTTCGGCCGGATGGTCACCGGTATCGAGATCCATCCCGGCGCAGCGATCGGCAAGCGCCTCTTCATCGATCACGGTATGGGCGTGGTGATCGGAGAGACCGCCGAGATCGGCGATGACGTGACGATGTACCACGGCGTGACGCTCGGCGGCACTTCGTGGGACAAGGGGAAACGTCATCCGACCCTCGGCAACGGCGTGGTGATCGGCGCAGGCGCGAAAATCCTGGGCCCGATCACGGTGGGCGACGGCGCCAAGATCGGGTCGAACGCGGTCGTGGTGAAGAACGTCCCCGCCGGCGCGACGGTTGTCGGTGTCCCGGGGCGCATCGTCGAGGAACTCGTTTCTCCGCACCAGGCGGCGCGCTTTGCCGCTTATGCTGTAGTGCAAAATCAGGACGACCCCTATGCCAAGGCGATCCAGACCCTGGTCGAGCATTCGAAGGAGCTGGAGCAAGCAGTGACGGTGCTTTCCGGGAAGCTTCAGCGCCTGGAGGAGGAGGTCGGCAAGCGGGACGCCGAACGCTCCAAAACGGATCCGCTTCGCGCGATTAAGTAGTTGATTTTTATGTGCCTATAAAGTTGACTAAATTGCTCGGAATTAGGGTATACTTGCGCACTCGAAGCCGGTATACGCGAGGACCAGTATGAGACTGACAACCAAAGGCAGGTTCGCAGTAACGGCGATGGTGGATTTGGCGATGCGTCAGACGCGCGGCCCGGTGACGCTTGCCGCGATCAGCGAGCGCCAGCACATCTCGCTGTCGTATCTGGAGCAGCTTTTCGGACGCCTGCGGCGCGCTGGACTCGTGTCGAGCGTACGTGGGCCGGGCGGCGGATACAACCTCGCGCAGCCGGCGCAGAACGTCTCGGTGGCCAACATCATCGTCGCGGTCGATGAGCCGCTTGACGCCACGCTCTGCGGCGGCAAGGAGAACTGCCTCGACGACAAGCGCTGCATGACGCACGACCTGTGGGAGCGGCTCAACGAGAAGATGTACGACTACCTCGCATCGGTGACGCTCGCGGACCTGGTCGCGCACCAGCACGGCAAGCATGTCGCGGTCCTTCATGACTGGCGCGCTGCGGAGAAGAGCGCGGCGAAGCCGGCGGCGCTGGCGGCGGCCTGAGCGCAGCGGAGGACGGACGTGAAGCTTCCGATCTACCTCGACTATTCGGCAACCACGCCCGTCGACCCGCGCGTTGCCGAGAAAATGATTCCGTACCTGACCGAGCACTTCGGCAACCCGGCGAGCCGTTCGCACGTCTTTGGCTGGAAGGCCGAAGAAGCCGTGGAGACCGCGCGCGAGTACGTGGCGGCCCTTGTGCGATGCGATGCCAAGGACATCATCTGGACCTCGGGCGCCACGGAGTCGATCAACCTGGCGCTCAAAGGAGCCGCCGAGTTCTACAAGACCAAGGGCAGGCATTTGATCACGGTCAAGACCGAGCACAAGGCGACGCTCGACACATGCCGCGAGCTTGAGCGCCGGGGCTTCGAGGTGACGTACCTCGAAGTCGACCCGGAGGGCATGCTCGACCTGGACAGGCTCGAGGCGGCGTTCCGGCCGGACACGATCCTCGTTTCGGTGATGTTCGTGAACAACGAGATCGGCGTGATCCAGGACATCCCGGCGATCGGCGAGATGTGCCGCAAGCGCGGGGTCCTGTTCCACGTCGATTCGGCGCAGGCGACGGGCAAATGCGCGATCGATCTTCAGGCCCTGAAGGTGGACCTGATGTCGTTCTCGGCGCACAAGACCTACGGCCCCAAGGGCGTCGGGGCGCTTTACGTGCGCAGGAAGCCGCGCGTGCGTCTCGAGGCGCAGATCCATGGCGGCGGGCACGAGCGAGGGTTACGGTCGGGTACGCTTGCGACCCACCAGATCGTCGGCATGGGCGAGGCCTTCCGGATTGCGAAGGCGGAGATGGCGACCGAGAACGAGCGGATCCGGGCGCTGCGCGACCGGCTTCTCGCGGGGGTGCAGGGAATCGAGGAAGTGTTCGTCAACGGCAGCATCGAGCGGCGCGTGCCGCACAATCTGAACGTGAGCTTCAATTTCGTCGAGGGCGAGTCGCTCGTCATGGCGGTGAAGGACATCGCCGTGTCCTCGGGTTCGGCCTGTACCTCGGCATCGCTCGAGCCGTCGTACGTGCTGCGCGCGCTCGGGCGCTCCGACGAGCTGGCGCACTCTTCGATCCGGTTCACGCTTGGACGTTTCACCGGCGCGGAGGACGTCGATTACACCGTCGGCCACATCAGGGCCAAGGTGGCGAAGCTGCGCGAGATGTCGCCCCTCTGGGAGATGCACCAGGAGGGAGTCGACTTGAATTCGGTACAGTGGGCCGCACATTGAAA
>Ga0209640_10004777_pt1 | contig 11875 bp, 13 predicted proteins | sample RifCSP10_1_FD_184018 | JGI IMG/M metagenome (GOLD analysis project Ga0209640, IMG submission 184018) | Soil microbial communities from Rifle, Colorado - Rifle CSP2_sed 10_1 (SPAdes) (version 2) | ecosystem: Environmental > Terrestrial > Deep subsurface > Rock core/Sediment | place: Rifle... | reverse complement strand
TCAACATGTCTCAATCTGACATCATCGCCTCGATCGCTGCTGGATTGGCGGCACTGTCCTTCATCGTCTCGCTCTGGGCGGCCTACAAGGCAAGCAAGTTCAGCGATTACCAGGTCCGCCTATCGAACAGGGCAGAGCTACACAAGATATTGCTCGACATCGACCGTGAGTTGCTCCACGATCCCAGCTTGCACGCGATGTTCAAGTCCGCGACCGGTTCCGTACCGGCCTCAATCTCTCCTCTGGACATCGCAAAGCAAGACACGTATGCGGCGATGTACCTGAACATGTTTGAGCTGTCCTTCGCCCAGTTCAAAGAGATCAGGGGATTGAGCGCAACAGAGCAGGAGGTGTCCGAGGCCTGGGATGCATTCATCCTGAGTTTCTTCGAGGATTGCATCCGCGCCAGGCCGACGTGGGCGAGGTTCCGTTCTACGTATTACTCCTCCTTTAGGGATTACATCGATGGACTAATCGCGAAGCTCGATGCCAAAGAGAGGACCTAGGAACTGTTCACGGGTGGTCTGCCTAACTGCACGCTCAACACGGACGCGCGCAAGAGCGGCGCGCGCCGGTCAGCTTGAACGTTAAGCCGCACGAGGATGATGACCCAGACGATATTCCCAATCTTGCGATACACGAACGCTCGCGCTGCGATTCGATGGCTCTGCGCGGCGTTTGGCTTTACGGAGAGGTTCTCTGTTCCCGAAACCGGAGCCTTTGTCCGCCATGCGCAGCTCAGCCTGGGCACAAATATCATCATGCTCGGATCAACCAGAGATGACGAACTCAAGAGTCCGCAGACCCTCGGAGCTTCAACGCAGGCGTTATGTGTCCACGTTCCTGATGTAGACGAACACTTCGAGAGATCGCGATCGGCGGGAGCGGAGATCACCAGCCCCCCGCACGATACCGACTTCGGCGCGCGCGAGTATCACGCCCGCGATCTCGAAGGCCACATGTGGACCTTCACCAACTATCTTCCAAGCGGCGACGCGGCCCGGGACGAGCAGGAGGCACTGCCGCTTTGACACTGAGCGACATCACTCGACGATTGTACGGCGTGAAGCGGTGGATGTACCGTGGCGAGCGACCCAACTGGATCGCGAGAATCCTGAATCGAGCATCGGCTGCGGTGGCCTCGGCGGGAGTAACGTCGAACTACATGGTGACATTGGAAGTGGCCGGACGAAAGTCGGGGCGGACTTTCGCGCTGCCGGTCGTCCTGGCCATAGTAGATGGAGATCGGTACCTGGTGTCGATGCTCGGAGAGGACGCTCAATGGGTCCGGAACGTACGGGCAGCCGGTGGAAGAGCGGTTCTCCGAAGCGGCGGCCGTGAGGAGATACGGCTCGAAGAGGTCCCGGCCGACCGGCGTGCACCTATCTTGAAGGCTTACCTGCGGCGCGCGCCGGGCGCGCGGCCTCACGTGCCAGTGAATAAAGACGCTCCGCTCGAGGAATTCGAGAAGATTGCCGCGAGATTCCCGGTCTTCCGGGTTGCTTCTATCAACGCGGAGAGGCCAGCGGATTAGGAGTTGGCCTAATGGCGACGAAGGGCTATCGTTGATCTCCAAAAAGGAGCACAGACTATGAACAAGATCAAGGGGAAGACCATCGACGAGTATCTCGCGTGCCTGAGCGATGATAAGCGAGCCGCACTCGAGAAACTTCGAAAGAGCATCAGGGCTACGGCGCCCAAGGCTGAAGAATGCATCAGCTACGGTGTCCCCGCTTTCCGTCTGGACGGGAGAATGCTCGTGGCCTTCGGCGCGGGCGCGAACCACTGCTCGTTCTATCCCGGCGCTTACCCCATAAGCGCCCACAAAGAAGAGCTCAAGGCCTACGACACAAGCAAGGGCACGATCCGGTTCCCGGCCAACAAGCCCTTGCCGGTTGCCCTTGTGCGGAAGCTGGTAAAGGCTCGGATCGCGGAGTATTCGGCTCGACGCAGACAATCAAAGTAGGGGGACTTTCGGCGCGGGGATATTGAGTTGGTCGGTATGCGCGTACGAGAGTTCGGCACGGAGGGTTGCGGGAAACAGGAACGGTTCCCGGCTGGCGTGATCACGCGAACAATTCGTCGACCGCCATTGTCCAGCCCGGGACCGCCGGTTCCGCTTCGGCAACGTCGCCGCGCCGGTAGATAACAGGGTTCTCGCGATCACTTGCGCGGTAGACCCTGATCACATCGTCGCTCATCAAGTCCACATCCCATACTACGAGCGTCCCCGCGGCGAAATAGTCGCGACGTTTCTCAGCCATTCCGCGTTCCGCCTTGGGACCATAATCGCTCTTGCTTCGAACTTCGACGGCGAACGCCGGAGCGCCATCCAGGAAATCAAGACCTCTAAGCTCACCTACGTACCACGCGGCGTCGGGACTGAATGACTCTCTGTTGGCCAGATGGACGATGAATCCCACGCCGTCGCCAAAAGCGTATCCTCCTCCGTGGTGTTCTTCGTGCCTGCTGAGACTCGTTGCTATCTTGGTCGCGGCGCGACCGGGTCCTGCTCCTGTTGGACTCATCAGTACAAGCTCCCCATTGACGAGTTCGGCTTTGCCATCTACCTCGTACAAGTCCTCGATTGTTGCCCTGACTTTCGTGCTCATTACAAACCTCGCAGGCAGATGTTACCACGGAGACGGCCAGCTTGTTTGCGTCATATCAACAGCCGTTGGGATCATTGAACGCGAGCCTGCTTCAAATAGTCCTGGGCTTCCTGCAGTTCGGGCAGTCCTTGATCAGCCTGCTGCCACTGGCGCAGGAACCTCGAATAGAATTCCAGAGCCGCTTTCGTGTCGCCGCTCTTGACTGCCGCTCGCGCCGCGCCCAACAACGAGCGCGCCCGGTTCGGCTGACGCAACAAGGCGCTTGCGAATTGCTCGCTCGCCTCTTTAGCGCGGCCGGCCTTGAGCAGGATCTCACCGAGCAATTCGTGTGACGGCTTGAGCAGGCTCGGCGGACCGGAAGGCGGGCCAAGCTCTTCCTCAAGCGCCGTGGCCTTCTTCATTGTCGCAATCGCTTCGTCGTAGTTTCCCTTCGCCGCCGCCAGCACCGCTTCGACTTCGTGCTGGCGAATGAGCATCACCTTTGCCGGATTCGCATACGGACCAGCTCCAGAGCCGGACCCGGCGCGAGCGCGTAAGACTACAATGATCGCCTCGGCGTCGCCGCTTCCTTTTAGTGCCGACGCGAGCCCTCGCACGAATACCGGAATCGTCTGTGCGGCCGTGCTCTGCCGCGTAGCTGCGGATGCAGGGGCGCCAGGCTTCGCGGCTTCTGCTGGGCCGGGCATCGCGCCGTGCGCGTCGCCGCCGGCGTCGACCGCGCTCGACCCGGGCGGGAACAACTTGTCCACGAGGTCCCATCGCTCGGTCTCGACTATGAAGGTCCCGGCCATGTTCGCCCAGTTGTTTGCGTAGTAATTCGGCCGGAGCTTGTTATCGGCGGTCGATTCGGCCATCGCCTTTCGCATCACGGCCAGCAACTCTTCGGCCTTCGCGTAGCGGCCCTGCTGCATGTAGACGTAGAGCAGCCAGTGAAGGCTGTGATAATCACGCAAGCTGATCGAGAGGTTCTTGCGCTTGACCCATTCATCCGATGTAGCCCACGACGATTCATTCGATCGGGCCGCCTCGGGCCACATTCCCAACTGAAGGAATATGTGCGAAGGCATGTGGCGGGCATGATGAGCCTCGGGAGCAATCTCCGAGTAACGATAGGCCGCAGGCAAGGCCAGTATCGCGTGCTCCGGGTCGTCGAACGAGTGAATGATGTAGTGCGCGGCGCCGGGATGGTTCGGGTTCTTCCGATAGACTTCGAGCGCGATCGCGCCGGCGAGCGCCTGCCGCCGATAGCCCTTGTCGTCCGGGCGAACGGTTCCGAGCAGAGAAAGTGCATAGAACGACGCGGCTTCGAGATCGTCGGGATAATCGCGGTAGATCTTCTCCATAGCCGCCGAGTACGCCTTGTCGCGGGCGAGCTTGTCACCCTCGCCATAGAGAGTCCGGACGGCGTTCAGGTAAGCCCGCTCCCTCGCGGTGAGCTTCGGTGAGTCTTGAATCTTCGCGACCACCTTTCTTCCGGCTTCGGTGTCCTGCTCGGCCCACAGCGGATGGTTGTGAGCCATAGCCTCGCCCCAGTAGCCCATCATGAAATCGGGCTCGATGCGCGTGGCCTCGCGGAACTCGTCGAGCGCTTCCTCGAACCAAAACGAATGAAGCGAAGCAACGCCTCGCAGGAAGTGCATCTGTGCCTTTTCCGAGCCGGAGGTCGGAAAGTCGACTCTGCCGAGCTGCGATTGTTGCGCGCGCGAAGGACTAGCAAAGACCAGCACGAGTCCGATCGCCAGCGGCGAGAGCTTCGAGACGACGCGAGTGAGTGACATTGCAACTGCCTCCTTGTGCACTGATTTCAGAGGGGCAATTCTATCCGCGAAGGAAGACCCATACAACCTCGACGCGGGCGCATTCGACGGTCACAAGCAAGAACGCCATGTGGGTGCTGCCGCGATTATCTTCCTCTTCGTCATTCCAAAACCGTTGTGGTAGTATGGCCGGGCAGATGCGCAACCCCAACGGACAATAGAGGTGACATCTCATGCTCAACACGACTCCGGTAGGCGTGACCCGCGCGGCGGGATCCTTGCTAATCAGTGCACTTCTAATCGTAATTTCATTCGGCCAGGCGGCGGCCGCCGTGGGGTCCGATCCTGCGAGTGAACGTCCTCGCCGGGTCGGCACGGAAGCAGCGAGCGGGCCGAGTGAGGGCGCCCCGTCCGGGCAGGCCGGAGTGCCACAGCGATTCGCGACCGTTCAATTCGCGTTGTACCGCGACGTCGCGGCGTCGCCGGCGGAACCAACAGTGGCGCCGGCGCATTCTACGGCGACGCCGGAGAGTGAATCTGCAGGGCCCGGGCCGCGTGCGCCAAAACCGGCGCCTTCGGTCAGCACCGCGCCGATGACGGCGGGCGAGAAGTTCAAGCTGTTCGCGACTAAATCGTTCAAGCCGCCCGGACCCTACGCGATGTCGGCTTTCTCGGCGGTCTTGAACGAGGTCCTGGACAAGGACGACGGGCGCGAATCGAGCGCGGGCGACTTCTTCGCCGACTCCGGTACCCGGATGGCGCGCAGTATGGCCTTTCGTGCGTCGGCCAACTTCTTCGAGAAGTTCGCGTACCCTTCGATATTCAAGCAGGACCCGCGCTACCACCGCTCCGACAAGACAGGCGCGGGCGCGAGGATCGGGTACGCCGTCAGCCGGTTGTTCGTGACCCAGGGGGATCGAGGCGGAAGTCAGTTCAACGTCTCGTTCATCGCCGGGGGAATGACCGCAGCGGCTATGTCCAACGTCTGGGAGCGGAGAGAGCGGCGGACGGTGGCCAAGAGCGCGCGACGCTGGGGGGTCCACATGGGCCTGACAGCGGTGTCGAACATCTTCCGGGAATTCCTCAGCGGACAGTGATTCCTGCCGGGTGCCGGACTCTCGTGACGGAAGAAGCCGGCAAGTAGAATCCTGCCCGCGCCTTTGCCGCATCCCAATGACTCGGGGGCGATCAGAACCCAACCCCGCGTGCGATTGGGCAGGCGAAGCCAGAAGCGCTTCCACAAGTCCTATCTCTAACTGCACCCCGCTTAGGCGCTACCGAACTGCTTCAATGGACCCCGCGACTTCAGATCGCGCTCCAAGGCGTGACGCACGATTTGATAGCTGATCTCACCCAGTTGAGCGAGGCGCTGAGGCGGGAGCGGACGACGCGCGAAGTCGCGAGGGTGAACGCTGAGCAATTCCTGGATCGTGTCTCGCAACGCGGAATCGACTGCGGCGCCGCGCCCTCCGCTGCAACTCTCGCAACGCGGCGCGCCCTCCGCGGTGACGTACGCCGAATCTTCCGGGCCGATCTGTGCCCCGCACATCGAACAGCGCGTGATGTCGGGGAAAAAACCGGCAAGGCGAAGCAGCCAGACCTCAAAGTAACGCAGCAGCGGCGGCAGATTCTCCCGCTCCTCGATTGCTTCCAGCACCGCCCCGACCAGCCGATAGAGCTTCTCGTTCGGGTCGTGATCGGGTACGAACTCAGTGAGCAACTCCGCCATGTAGGAGAACGCACTCGCGGTCTCGACGTCGCGCGCAGCCCGGTTGAAGTGAGACCGAACTATGTCGCACGACGAAAGGCTGACAAGCTCCTGCCCTTCCTTCTGATGATACTTGATCACCACCTCCGTGAACGGCTCGAGGGCCGACCCGAAGCGGCTCTTCATTCGCCGCGCTCCGTGCGCGACGCCGCGAATCTTGCCGTATTGGCGCGTGAGGAACACGCAGATCTTATCGGCTTCGGCCAGTGAGTACGTACGCAGGACGAAAGCTTCGGTGGTGTGCAAAGGCATGCAGGTCGCGGCCTCGATTCGTGACAGATTATAGCAAAGCCGGTGACAAGCCCGTACTCAGCGGCAAGCGCGTGACGGTGGTCACCGGCTGCCGTGACGCTGGTCATAGCCCTGGTCGCGTGCGCGCAATAGTATGGGATTATGAGAAGAAGCATCGGGCATGCTGCCCTCACCCCCTGAACCGACGAGAATGCGACACCCGCTGAGGAGCGATATGAAAAGACCCAAGAAACCGCGACGCGACTATCACAAAGAAACCAGGCTGATTCACGGCGAGTTCCATTCTCTGCATTGGGACTACCGGGATCACATCGTGCCGCCCATAACGGCGTCGGCCGCCTATCGCCTCGAGAGCGCGGAGCGCGGCGCTGAAGGGTTTCAGGAGTTCGCCAATCCCGAATTCAACCGGCACACACATCCGCCGATTTACATCTACGACCGGTTGGACGAGCCGTCTCGGTCGATGTTGGAAGACAATCTTGCGACCGCTGAAGGCGCTGAGTGTGCGGTCTGTTTCGCGACCGGCATGGCGGCCATCAGCGCGGCGCTCGGGGTGCTGGTCAAAACGGGCGATACGATCCTGAGCCATCACACGCTCTACGGATGCACCTACTCGTTGCTAACCAACTGGATGCCGAGATTCGGGGTCAAGACGAAGATGGCCAACCTCCGCGATGTGGCAGCGCTGCCGGGTCTTCTGACTGACGACGTGATGGCCGTCTATTTCGAAACGCCGACCAACCCGACTATGGAGTTGATCGACATCGCGGCCATCAGGCGGGCAGTTGACGAGGCTAATGCATGGCGCGGCAAGGCGCGGAAGATATTCATCGTCGTAGACAACACGTTCGCCACACCCTTCTGTCAGCGGCCGATCTCGCTTGGCGCCGACGTCGTGTGCCATTCGCTGACCAAGAACATCGGCGGTTTCGGAACCGACATGGGAGGCGTATGGATCGGTCCCGAGCTGCTCGAACCAGACGTTCTGTTGTACCGGAAAGATTTCGGATCGCCGCTAAGTCCGAAGGCGGCGTGGCCCGCTTTGGTGTACGGGCTGCCGACGCTCGCGCTGAGATCGAGGCATCAAATCGAAACCGCGATGAAGGTGGCGGCGTTCCTCGAACACTACCCGGCGGTCGAGCGCGTCCTATACCCGGGCCTCGAAAGCCATCCGCAGTACGCGCTTGCACGCAAACAGATGATCGACGTGGATGGAAACTTCGCGCCGGGGATAATGATCTACTTCGTGTTGAAGGGAAGTCCAGAAGATGCGCGCGAGACGGGCCGGCGAATGATGGATCATCTCGCTGACAGAGCGCTTGCCGTGACGCTCGCGGTTTCACTCGGTCAAATCCGTACGCTCATCGAGCACCCGGCATCAATGACTCACGCCGCGATTCCGGTGGCCGACCAGTTGAAGGCGGGCATCGATCCAGGCGGCATTCGACTAAGCACAGGACTGGAGACTTCTGACGACATAGTAGGCGATCTGGAAGAAGCATTGAACGAAGCCGCACCATCGCGCCATACGCGGCAAACTGCAGGGCGATGAAGGAGTCCTATGTGGAATTGCGCGAAATGCGGTACGCAAGTCGAGGATGACTTTGAAGTATGCTGGAATTGTGGGGTTGAAAAGGATGGCGAAGCCGCGTCCATCGCAGCACCACTGGATCACGCAGAAGAATTCCCGGTTTCTTTTGACCCCTTAGGCCCAGCACTGCCTCGTTTGAGCTCTCTCAAACGAGATACCACCAAAGATCTCGAATCGCGTGCGAGAGACGCTGTGCCTCGTGACTATAATTGGGGGGCCTTTTTTCTGACGACTATCTGGCTTCTACTTCACAAGAGAGCCGGCACCGCCCTCATAATGCTGCTTCTCAACCTCTGCACGATTGTGGTCATATTCAATGCTGCATTGGCTTATGCGGGCGGCCGGCGGTCCACCTTCGATTTAGCTCTTGTGTCTTTGGTGCTGATCCTGACCGGGATGTTGGCATCATTGTATTTTGGATCAGAGGGAAACAGGATCGCCTGGGAGACGAGAAGATACGAATCTTTCGAGCAACTCGGGAAAAAGCAGCGGCGCTGGGGCATTGCCGGCATTATGTTCGGGACCTTCAACGTGATTCTGGCCCTGCCTCAACTCTACCGCTTGTTCTTTGTTGAGAGCGAAACCGGGATTGTACTCGGCTCTTCCGGCATTGGCATAATCGTTGTTGTGTGCACCATAATCTATGCCATGTTCGTGATGTATGGAATCTACGACATGCTCTCTGCTCGGAAACGGGCACGAGAAACTGATGGCGCCGCGTTAAGGAGTGTGAGATGAGAACGTTGATTCGGTTGATCGCAACCCTGGTGCCGCTCTCAGCCCTTGCGGCAACAGGGAATCAGCAGGACCGTCAGAAGCTGGACCAAATTCAACAAGCCCTCAAAGATGACGTGCCACGCGTACTGTGCGTCGACCAAGGCTTCGCCACTGGAGGCCAGCCCACGGACGCCGCTTTCAGCAAGCTCGCCGCGAACGGATTCCGCGCTGTTCTGAATCTGAGAACGGCCAACGAAGGCATTGACCTCGATGCCGAGCGCGAGATGGTTGAGAAGAACGGCATGCGCTACGTGAACATCCCGATCGTCTCGAGCGCGCCGCGATCTGAACAGGTCGACGAGTTCATCAAAGCGGTCAAGGACAAGTCGAACCAACCGATGCTGATCCACTGCGGCAGCGCCAATCGCGTCGGCGCTATGTGGATGATTTACCGAGTGATCGAGCAGGGCTGGCCTGAAGACAAGGCTCTTGAAGAGGCAACTCGGATCGGGCTGACGAGCGAAGCCTTGAAGAAGTTCGCTGCCGACTACATCGCGAGCCACAAATCCCCGCCCAAAGCGTCCACGAACTGACCACATTATGACTCAAGCCAGAGTCAATCGGCGACTCAGGATGACGGTGTTCAGAGTACCGACTTTAGTCGGGTGTTTGGCCGAAAAAGGCCCGACTAAAGTCGGTACTCTTAACACCCGCGTCGTCGTTCGTCGGCTTCTTCCGCGTGATTTCCCACCGAGTCACCCTTGGAGGTTTGCCTGCCCGCCTTGCACAGGCTACGATTCGAGTCCATGAACCTGACACCCAATCTCGCGATGGGCGCAGCCGACGCGAAAGAGCGAAAGCTCAGGGAAGTGCTGCGCGGCTGCGGCTCCGTCGTGGTGGCGTTCTCGGGCGGCGTCGACAGCGCGTACCTTGCCTGGGTCGCGCACAATGAACTCGGCGATCACGCGCTCGCGGTGACCGGTGACAGCGCGTCTTACCCGACTTTTCAGCGCGAGCTGGCGGAGACGCTCATCCGGCTGTTTGGCATCAAGCACGAGATTATTGTGACCGAAGAGTTCGAGGACCCGAACTACACGGCGAATCCGGCGAACCGATGCTACTACTGCAAGTCGGAGCTCTATGCGAAGCTGACGGAGGTTGCGCGCGACCACGGCTTCGAAGCGATTTGTGACGGAACGATTGCCGACGATGTGGGCGACTACCGGCCAGGCCGCGAGGCCGCGCGCGAGTATGGAGTTCGTTCACCGCTGCTTGAATGTGCGATGACAAAGGCGGACATTCGCGAGCTGTCACGTCGCGCGGGTTTGCCGGCGTGGAACGAGCCTGCGTCGGCGTGTTTGTCGTCGCGCGTTCCGTATGGACAGGTTGTGACGATTGAGAAACTCTCTATGGTGGACAGGGCTGAAACGGCGCTCAAGCAACTCGGCTTTCGGCAGGTGCGCGTGCGTCATCACGGCGACGTAGCTCGGATCGAGGTAGCAGAGGAAGAACTGGCGCGCGCGCTCGACCCGAAGATGGCTCGGCGGATGTTGGCTGCGGTGAAGGCGGTGGGATTCAAGTATGTCGCGCTGGATTTGGAGGGGTACCGTACGGGGTCGCTTAACGAAGTGATCAAGTAGACGGTCACTTCAGTGCGGGAAGGTGTTCCCTCAGTTGTCTCTGCAGTTCTCTCAAGTCAGCTCGCAATTCCAACGCCATGCTTTCGACGCGGTCGAGTCGAATTTCGATGCGCTCGAGTCGAGATCGAGACTTCTCAAACTCACTCTCGACACTTTCCCGAAAGTCTTGCAGGGCAACCGCGACAGAGTTAATTCGTTCGAGCACAGTCTCGATAGTCGGTTTTGTCGTCATCTCGTCGTTGCCCATTGTTTTCTGCTCTTTTCCAGGTACGAGATTGATACTCTTTGGTGGCATCCGCTGTCAACCGCAACGGCCGGTAGGGGATTCCAGGCTTGTTTCGGTTGCGCGTTTTGCAACTACGCGTCACCCTCTGGTTTCTCGAACGCTCCGTGCCTTCCGGCTCCCCCAGCAAACCGCTTGGCTCCTTCACGGCTCTCCGCATTGATCGCAGCCATTCCGCGCGTGAATTCATTGGCCATCGCGCCTTCGAAGCCCAGATCGAACTGTTCGTACGCCGAGAGCCTGTCACCGCGCATGCAGACTTGGGGAAACTGCGCGATCTCGCGAGCAAGCTCTTCAGCAGCCTGTCGCGCAGTCCCCTTCGGCACGACGCGGTTCGCAAGTCCGATGTTCAACGCCTCCGCCGCGCCGACAGGCCGGCCGGTCAAGATCAGATCGAGCGCCCGACTCAACCCGATCAATCGGGGCAGTCGAACGGTCCCGCCATCGATCAACGGCACGCCCCAACGCCGGCAGAAAACCCCGAGCACCGCGTCTTCCTCCATCACGCGAAGGTCACACCACAGCGCCAGCTCGAGACCTCCGGCGACAGCGTAGCCGGAGACCGCCGCTATGACTGGCTTCTGGAGCCGCATCCGTGTTGGTCCCATCGGACCGTCGCCCGCTGGCTCTGTCCTGTTGCCCGTGCCGGCTGCGATTGCTTTCAAGTCGGCGCCCGCGCAGAAGGTCCCGTTGTCGCCATACAACACTCCGACCCGTGATTGGTCGTCCTCGTCGAGTCGACGAAATGCATCGGCGAGTGCCCGGGCGGTGTCGCGGTCGACAGCGTTGCGAACTTCGGGCCTGCTCAGAATGACAGTGATGACGGGGCCATCTTTCTCCATGCGTACAGCCATTATTGCCTCCAGGCGATTGGGGATTCTATATTTTGGATTTTAGATTCTCGATTTTGGATTGGCTGGAGTTTGATTGCGGTGGTTTGGGATTCATGGGTCGGCGGCGTGGGAGGCCGCCCAAGAATCCAAAATCTAGAATATCCAAAATCGAAAATCCAAAATCTAAAATCTCCTCACTGCCCGCCATTCCTCAAGTGCCGGTCAAACCACCCGAGCACCCGCTTCATGAAATCGAGCTGATGCGCCCTCTCGCCAATGCCGTGCCCCTCGCGCGGATAGACGAGCAGGCCGGTCTCGATCCCGCGGTCCTTCAGCGCGCGATACATCATCAGCCCCTGCGGCAGCGGGCAGCGCTCGTCCTTCTCGCCGTGAATGAACAGCGTGGGCACCTTCACGCCCGC
>Ga0209640_10004776_pt1 | contig 11876 bp, 10 predicted proteins | sample RifCSP10_1_FD_184018 | JGI IMG/M metagenome (GOLD analysis project Ga0209640, IMG submission 184018) | Soil microbial communities from Rifle, Colorado - Rifle CSP2_sed 10_1 (SPAdes) (version 2) | ecosystem: Environmental > Terrestrial > Deep subsurface > Rock core/Sediment | place: Rifle... | reverse complement strand
CATGGAGAGCGCGTATTTGCGATGCGGACAGCGGTCCTCCAGCGCCGCGACGCTGCCGTCCTTGCGGCGGAACAGCACGATCGGCTCGTTGCAGATCATCCGGCCGAGCGGCTTGTCGTCGAGCTCCTCCGCCCGACCTGCCACGTACCATTGGTTCCGCAGATACTTTGGCTGTTCCATGTCGACCCGTCTCCCAGACCGATGATGCGGATAGTCGCGCGGGCGTCCCGCGCGGGCAACCAGTTTGTCGCCCCCGCGAAAGCGGGGGTCCAGGGCAACAGACAAGCTGGGTCCCCGCTTCCGCGGGGACGACATATCAAAGAGTTACCGGCATCGCCACACCGCGCGGGTCGGCGAGCTTTTGCAGCGCCGCCCAGGTGTCGGGCTCGATCGGGATGCCGGAGCGGGAGCGCTCGGCCAGGATGCGGTCGCCGCGCTCGCCGGGAGCGAGGATCTCGTCGACGCCGTCGGCCTTGGGCTGGCGCTTCACCGCGGCGGCCAGGGCGGCGGCATGCGCCTTGAACGCATCCAGCGGACCGAACGCCGATACGTCGATCGCGATCATCAGCGCGTTCTGGCCGTGGCGGCGCGAGTTGGTGGCGAGCGATTTCTCGGTCACCGGGTTTTGCGCGAGCACGCCGGTCATGCATTCGATCAGGAACGCAAGGCCGGCACCCTTGAAGCCGCCGAGCGGCATCAGGATGTCGGCGTGGTTCGGGTCGGTGGTCGGGTTGCCGGCCTTGTCGAGCGCCCAGCCGGGCGGGATATCGGCGTGCGCGGCGCGCGCGTTGTGGATCTTGCCCATCGCGGCCTCGGCGGCTGCGAGGTCGATCATCAGCGGCTCGCCGCCTTCAGTCGGCACCGCGATCGCCAGCGGCGTGGTGCCGAATACCGGCGTGCGCGTGCCGTGATACGCCATCATGGGCTGGGAGTCGTTGGTGCACAGGCCGATGAAGCCGGCGCGCGCGGCGATCCGCGCGTAATAGCCGACCGGGCCGGTGTGGGTGGTCTGGCGCGCCAGCGCGATGCCGATGCCGTTCGCCTTTGCTTTGTTGATGGCGTGTTCCGCTACCTGCACCATCACCACCGGACCGGCGGCGCGGTCGGCTTCGATGAGCACGGTGGCGCCGCGGTCCTGCACCACCCGGATGTCGGGCCGCGGGTTCATCACCCCGGTCGCGACCATGTTGAGATAACGCGGCACGCGCAGCACGCCGTGCGAATCCACGCCGCGCAGGTTCGCCCATACCAGCACGTCGGCCAGCACCTGCGCGTCGGCCATCGGGAAAGCGCTGGCGGCGAACAGGGCGCGGATGAATTGTTTGAGATTGTCGGCGGTGACGGTGACGAGGCGGGTCATTCGCGCTATTACACCGGCAACCCCAACCTTCGTCCAGCAGGACAGACATGAGCGGACCGCTTTCCGGCATCACGGTCATCGATCTTACGCGGGTGCTCGCCGGCCCGTGGTGCACCCAGATCCTCGGCGACCTGGGCGCCAACGTGATCAAGATCGAGAAGCCGGGCTCGGGCGATGACACGCGCAAGTTCGCGCCGCCGTTCCTGCGCGATCCGAAGAGCGGACGCGAGACCGGCGAGAGCGCGTATTTCGCGGGCGCCAACCGCAACAAGCGCTCGCTGGCGCTCGACATCGCCAAGCCGCAAGGCCAGGCGGTGCTGAAGAAGCTGCTCGCGAAGGCCGACGTGCTGGTGGAGAACTTCAAGACCGGCACGCTGACCCGCTACGGGCTCGGCTTCGAGCATGTGAAGGCGATGAATCCCGGGCTGGTCTATTGCTCGATCACCGGCTTCGGCCAGACCGGGCCATATGCGCAGCGGCCGGGCTACGACTTCCTGATCCAGGGCGCCGGCGGGCTGATGAGCCTGACCGGCGAGCCGGACGGCGAGCCGCAGAAGGCCGGCGTGCCGATCTCCGATCTCACCGCCGGCATGTATGCCGGGGTGGCGATCTGCGCGGCGCTGCGCCACCGCGAGATCACCGGGCAGGGGCAGTACATCGACATCGGCATGCTCGATACCACGGTCGCGTACCTGTCCAACCAGGGCATGAACTACCTGGCGAGCGGCGAGGTGCCGCCGCGGCTCGGCAACGCGCACCCCAACATCGTGCCGTACCAGGTGTTCAAGACCGCCGACGGGCACGTGATCGTGGCGGTCGGCAACGACGAGCAGTTCAAGAAGTTCTGCGGCTTTGCCGGCGCGCCGGAGCTGCCGAACGATCCGCTGTTCAAATCGAACGATCTGCGGGTGCGCAACCGCCAGGCGGTGCTGGAGAAGCTCGCGCCGGTGATGGCGGCCAAGCCGTCCAAGCACTGGCTCGAAGGTCTGGAGAAGCTCGGCATCGGCGTCGGACCGATCAACAATCTCGACCAGGTGTTTGCCGACCCGCACGTGAAGGCGCGCGACATGGTGGTCGAGATGCCGCACAAGGCCGCGGGCGGCGCCAAGGTGCCGCTGCTCGCCAGCCCGCTGAAACTATCGGCCACGCCGGTGAGCTATCGCCACGCCCCGCCGATGCTCGGCGAGCACACCAACGAGGTGCTGAAGGAGTTCGGCTTCGACGATGCGGAGATCGCGGCCTTGAAAGCCGACCGTGTGATATAAGGAACGCAATAAATAAGCAGGGAGGACGCCATGATCGCCCGCCATCTGATCGCTTTCGCCGCGGTCGCATTGATCGCCGCTCCGGCCGGGGCGCAGCAGTTCACCATGAAGATCGCGTCGGTGCCGCAAAAGGATCCGATCGAGGCCTACGGCAACAAGGTGAAGCAGCGGCTGGAGGCGAAGACCGGCGGCCGGATGAAGGTGGATGTCTATCCCGGCGCGCAGCTCGGGCCGGAGCCGCGGCTTCTGGACGGGCTGCAGCTCGGCACGGTGGAGCAGGCGGCGTTCCCGCCGGTGTATTTGAAGGGGCTCGATGCGAAATTCCAGATCCTGGAAGCGCCCGGCGTGTTCAAGAGCATGCGCCAGGCGCACCTCACCGTGAACGATCCCGCGATCCGCAACGAGTTCCTGTCGCTGCTGGAATCCAAGAACCTGGTCGGCGGCGGCATCTTCGCCTACACCACGATCGGCTACATCGCCAAATCGCCGCTCCGCACCATCGACGACTTCAAGGGCAAGAAATTCCGCGTGATCGCCTCGGATGCCGAGCGCGGGCTGATGACCGCGCTGGGCGCGACCGGGGTGCCGATCTCGCTGGGCGAGCTCACGCCGGCGCTGCAGACCGGCGTGGTCGACGGCGTACGCAGCGGCGTGGTCATCTTCTCGATCTTCAAGTTCTATACGCTGGCGAAATACGAGACCATCACCCGCGACACGCCGGTGATCGTGATCATGTTCACGTCCAAGCCGTGGCTCGACAAGCTGCCGGCCGATCTGAAGAAGGACGTGCTCGACGTTTCCGCCGAGGAGACCGCGAAGCTCGATCAGACCACCACCAAGTTCCTGAACGATGCGATCACGGGCTGGAAAGCGGGCGGCGGCGAGCTGGTCGACATGCCCGCGGGCGACCTGGCCGAGCTGATGAAGCGCGCGCGCGCGGTCAGCGACAAGCTGTTCGGCGACGATCCGGCCTTGGCGCCGATGTACAAGAAGCTGCTGGAAACCGCGAAGAAATACGAGAACGAGAAGGACCCGAGCTAGCGCTGGCCGCCAATGACGCCACTGCCGGAAAAACGTCGCGGCTTTTGTCTACGCACCAGCCGCTTCGGACGGACGCGGCGCTTACTAGAAGCGTCGCGCGCCCATAGCCCGACCCGCGCCAACAGGAACTGTTGGAGCGACATTCCGCGTCTCCGCGCCTTACGCTTCAGTTCCCGGATCACCCATTCCGGGACGCGAGGGACACGGATGTCGGTCATCTGTCGACCCCTGGAAGTTGGAGCGGGCGATGGGAGTCGAACCCACAACATTCAGCTTGGGAAGCTGACGTTCTACCGCTGAACTACGCCCGCGCCGGCCGCGAGTGTAGCGGCGCGCATCATGCTTCGACAAGCTCAGCATGAGGCTGGAAAAAGGACCTCATCCTGAGCTTGTCGAAGGGTGAGGTCGCCAGTACCTTGGCGGTGAAAACATAAACAGGGGACGCGCACCATGCGTTTGTGCCGCTACGACGACAACCGGCTCGGGCTGGTCGAGGGCAACGAGGTCAAGGACGTGACGGAAGCGCTCAAGGTGCTGCCCGCCGCGCGCTGGCCGCTGCCGCAGGGCGATCTGCTGATCGCCAATCTCGACAAGGTGATGGCCGAGGTGAAGAAGCTGGCGCCGAACGCCAAACGCACGCCGCTCAAGAACGTCAAGCTCAAGTCGCCGGTCGCGAACCCGTCCAAGATCATCGGCGCGCCGGTGAACTATCGCGCGCACAAGGAAGAGTCGATCAAGGACAAGGGCATCTCGTTCGGCACCGAGGTGAAGGAGATCGACTATTACGGGCTGTTCCTGAAGGCATCGTCGGGCCTGGTCGGCGCCGGCGAGGGCTGCGCGCTGCGCTTCCACCCGGATCGCCGCAACGACCACGAGATCGAGCTTGCGGTCATCATCGGCAAGAAGGCCGAGAACGTGCCGGTCGAGCGCGCGCTCGATTACGTCGCGGGCTACGCCATCGGCCTCGACATGACGGTGCGTGGCCAGGAGGAGCGGAGCCTGCGCAAGTCGATCGACAGCTATTCGATCCTCGGGCCGTGGCTCACCACGGCCGACGAGGTGAAGGACCCGGAGAACGTCGATTTCTCCATCACCGTGAACGGCGAGCCGCGCCAGAAGTCGAACACCAACAACCTGATCTGGGGCGTGAAGCGGCTGATTTCCTACGCGTCCACGTTCTACGCGCTGTTGCCCGGCGACATCATCATGACCGGCACGCCGGAAGGCGTCGGTCCGGTGAAGCCCGGTGACGTGATGCACGCCGAGATCGCCGGCGTCGGCGTGATGGACGTGCCGGTGCGCGCCGCGTAGCGCGCGCATGGCCGGCGTCACCCTCACGGGCAAGCTGGTCAGCGGGGTAGGCGAGGCGAAAGGCTTCACGCTCCTGCCGTGGGCGCGCGCGCAGTTCATGGACAAGCTCGGCATCGATCCATTTCCCGGCACGCTCAACATCATGCTCGATGACGCGGCCGAGCGCGCGAAGTGGATGCTGGTGAAGGCCGACGCCGGCATCCTCATCAAGCCGCCGGATTCGAAGTTCTGCGACGCGCGCTGCTACCGGGTCCGCATTCAGGATCGCATCGACGGGGCGGCGGTGTTTCCGGCGGTGCCCGGCTATCCCGATGCGCAGATCGAGGTGATCGCCGCGGTCGGTCTGCGCGAGGCGCTCAAGCTCGCCGACGGCGATACCATCACGCTGGATCTTGGCGGGTCGGCCTAGCGCGTGCTGCCGATCGATCTGATCCGCAAGGCCGCGGCGCGGACCCCCGCTGCGGTCGCGGTCGAGGGCCCCGGTTTCGCGCTCAGCTACGCGGCGTTGTTGGCGGACGTCGATGCGCTGGCGGCCGGATTGCAGGCGATCGATCCCAGGCCGCAATCGCGCGTCGGCATCTGCGCCTACAACACGCGCGAGCACCTGATCGCGCTGCTCGCCGTAATGGCTGCGGAAAAGACCTGGGTGCCGCTGAATCCGCGCGACGCGAAGCCGGAGCTGGATGCCAAGATCGCGGCCACGCGTCCGTCGATCCTGATCGCCGACGAGGATTGCCTCGACAAATTCACGCCGTTCGACGGGGCGCGGCTGATCCTTGGCAAGACCAGGAGCAATGCCCTCGACAGCGTGGCCGGGCTGATCGCGCGCAACGGCGGCCGCGCGCCGGCGCGCACCCATCCGCCGCTCGACGCGCCGCAGGCGATCAAGTTCACCGGCGGCTCCAGCGGCAAGCCCAAGGGCGTGCTGCAGCCGTACCGCGCCTGGAATGCCGGCGCGGCATCGATGATCCACGCGCTCGAGCTCACGGCGCGCGACAAGTATCTGCTGGCGGCGCCGCTTACCCACGGCACGTCGTGCTACGTGACGCCGATCCTCGCGCAGGGCGGCACGCTGGTTCTGCTCGACGGGCAGACCAAACCGGCGAGCATCCTGGATGCGTTCGCCGAGCGCGGCGTCACCACGACGTTCCTGCCGCCGACCGCGATCTACATGCTGCTGGCCGAGCCCGGCGTCGGCGACCGGCGTTATCCGGCGCTGCGCAACCTGATCTATGGCGGGGCGGGGATGCCGCCCGAGAAGGTGCGAGCGGCGGAGGCCGTGTTCGGCAAGGCGATCGCGACCAATTACGGCCAGACCGAAGCGCCGCAGATCATCACCTTCATGCCGCCGGGCGAGTTCACCGACGCGACCTACGCGTCGGCCGGCCGCGCCGGCCTGCTGGTCGAGCTCGCGGTCATGGATCCATCCGGCCGCGTGGTTGCCGCCGGCACCGACGGCGAGATCGTGCTGCGCGGCGATCTGGTGATGTCCGGCTACCTCGACATGCCCGAGCTGACCGCGGCCACCATCAAGCACGGCTGGCTGCACACCGGCGATGTCGGCGCGCTGGACCGGCGCGGCTATCTGTTCATCAAGGACCGGCTGCGCGACGTGGTGATCAGCGGCGGGTTCAACGTGTACCCGAGCGACGTCGAGGCGGCGCTGGTGAAGCACCCGGCGGTATACGAGTGCGTGGTGTTCGGCATGCCGGACGAGAAGTGGGGCGAGGCGGTCACCGCTGCCGTGCAGTTGCACAAAGGCGCCAACGCGAGCGCCGACGACATCATCGCGTTCGCCAAGACGCAGGTCGGCTCGGTCAAGGCGCCCAAGCGCGTGGTGTTCTACGACGACCTGCCGCGTTCCTCGGTCGGCAAGGTGCTGCGCCGCGCGGTGAAGGAGCGGGAAATGAAAAGGCCCGCCGGTACAAGCGGCGGGCCTTCATAGAGTCCGTTCGCGCTACTTCTTCAGCGCCTTCTCGAACGGGTAGACCATGTCGCCGGTCTTGTACTTGGCCGGCGCCAGCACGATCTCCTTTTTCGGATCGGTGAACTCGCTGACATCGCCCGGCTTGACCACGCCGAGGAACTGGGTGGTCAGGATGCGCGACTCCGCCCACTCGCCGTCCTTGCCGTAGCGCACGTTGCCGACAACGGTCGGATGCTCGTTGGAGCGGATGAAGTTGGCGATCTTCTCGTGGTCGAGGCACTTGCAGGCGGTGACCGCCGCCCCGAGCACCTGGCCGGCAGCGTAGCCGAACGGCACGTAGCCAATGCCGATCAGGTCGGTGCCGGCGTTCTTGGCCAGCGCCTGGTAACGCTTCATGACGTCGGCGAGGCCCGGGAACTGCAGCGTCGGCGCATTGATGAAGGTTTCCGAGACCACAACGCCGTTGACCAGCGGCCCGAGCTGCATCTTGATCGGCGTGATGTAGAGCCCGACCAGCGCGCCGCCGTACATCTTCGGCTTGAAGCCGATCTCGTGCATGGCGCGGATGAAGCCGACAGTGTCGGGCGGATAGGCGCCCTGGAACACGATGTCGGGATTGGCAGCCTGGACCGCGCGCACGACCGGCGCGAAGTCGGCCGTGGGCGGCGGGTACGCCTTGTCATAAACAATGTTGAACCCGTGCTTCTTGGCATTCGCACGCGCGCCGTCGGCGGCGTTCTGCGCGAATTCGGCGTCAGCCGCCACGATCGCCACGGTTCGCGGCGCCGGCTTCTGCTCCTTTGCGATTTCAAAGAAACCGTCGGAGAACGCGGTCTTCGGATCCGGCCCCGTTGCGATCATCGTGAAGTACTTGTTGTAGTGGAACTGGCTGTTCGCACCGAGCGCCAGCATACTTATGGTGGTCTTGTTGTGCTGCATCAGCACGGGGATCGCAGGCGCGACCATATTCGTCGCGTACGGCCCGAGCACGAGGTCGACCCGGTCGACCGTTATCAGCTTGGTATAGAGGCCCGGAACATTCGAGGGGTTCGATTGATCGTCGTAGGTGACGAGTTCGATTTGGCGGCCCAGCAGCCCGCCTTTCGCATTCACGTCGTCCTTCCACATCTGGACGGCGACGAGGAGCTGCTTGCCGGCCGCAGCCACGCCGCCGGTCTGCGACAGGCTCATGCCGATCTTGATCGGCCCCTGCTGCGCATCGGCTCCACCGGTGCAAAGAGCGAGAACGGCGACCGCGGCACCCGCAGTCAACACGCGCGCGAAACCGCGCCTGATGGGATTCATTCTGGTCTCCCTGTTTTTGCGATGGCCCGAGCCATCCCTGTCGTGCGGTAAGGCTATGGCCGCGCTTCCCCTCCGGTCAAGCGCCGTGCGGTCCCACTGCGGTTGGCGCTCGGTGTCCCACATGTTAGAAGCCCACCATAAGGGACTGGGGAGACGAGAGATGCGTTGTTCGATTTCGCGGCGCGGCGTTTTCGCGGTGCTGTGTGTGGTCGCGGCGGCGGCTGCAATGCCGGCGGCGGCGCAACAGGTTGTCGGATACGGGACCATGGCGCCGGGCACGCTCGCCAACGCCATGATGTCGGCGATCGCCAAGGTCGCCAGCCAGAAGGAGAACGTCGCCGGCGTGGTGCAGACCCACGCGGGACCGACGCAGTATCTGCCGCTGCTGGACCGCGGCGAGCTGGATTTCGCCAACGCCAATGCGCTGGATGCCCATCTGGCGAAGCTCGGCAGCGAAAGCTTCAGCGCGCCGAACCCGAACATCCGGATGGTCACGGTGATCTTCCCGCTGCGCCAGGCGATCCTGGTGAGGAAGGACTCGCCGATCAAGTCATTGGCGGATCTGAAAGGCAAACGCCTGGCCGGCGAGTATCAGGGGCAGCGCACGCTCGCGATCCTGCTCGACGGCGTGCTCGCCACCGCCGGCATGACGACCAAGGACGTCCAGATCGTGCCGGCGCCAAACGTGCTGCGCGGACTCGACGAGCTCGGCCGCGGCGCGGTGGACGGTGCGCTTGCCGCGCTCGAAATGCCCAAGGTGAAGGAGCTGCAGTCGCAGATGTCCGGCGGCGTGCGGTTCATCCCGCTGCCCGAGACGCGGCAAGGCTTGGCGGCGATGCAGAAGATCGCGCCGCCGACCTATATCAGCGAGGTGAAGCCGTCCGCGGCGCAGGCCGGCATCGACCAGCCGACCGGCGTGCAGGCCTATGACTACGTGCTGCTGACGCGGGCGAACGAGCCGGACGAGATCGTCTACAAGGTCGTGAAGGCAATGTACGAGAACAAGCCGGATCTCGAGGCGGTGATCCCCGGCTTCCGCGAGTTCGCTCCGGACAAGATGGCGAAAAAGAGCGCCGTCGAGTACCACCCGGGCGCGATCAAGTTCTATACCGAGAAAGGCGTCTGGCCGCCGAAGGGCTGACGCGCTTTCGTCATCCTCCGTCGCGTTACAGGATGAATGACAGGTTGATGATCGGCGTATCGCGGTTCATCAGCACGAATTTCTTCAGCACGATGCCGAGCGCGCCGCCCGCATCGCGGCGCAGCCGGTATTCGCAATGGCCGGCGAACAGACGCTGCTCGCCAAGACCGAGCTGCAGATAATCGCCCTCGCGCATCTCCGCGACCGTGGCGGTGCAGCGGACCAGCGCCTCGTCGGCGCGGCCGGACGGCGCAACCTTCACGTTGGTAACCGCGTGCACGGTGCGCGACGGCGGGTGCTGCGCGTAGTGATACTTGCGCACCAGCTGGTGCACGCGCATCTCGCGCATCTTGGTGTCGTCGTACTGCACGGAGGATTCGAGCGTGGGGTCCGCGTTCTCGTCCATCGGCAGCCAGTAGATCCCGTCGCGCGTGAACAGCTTCAACCAGGCATCGTAATCGCGCTTATCCAGCAAGTCGGCTTCGAGGTACAAAAAATCCTCGGCTTCCGGCCGAAGCAGCTCCATTTGGTTGTTATCCTTTTTCGTTTAGCGCCGGTTGTCGGCGACGTTCATCAGCCGCGTCCATTCGCGGTAGATCGCGCGTTGCGGCACCTCGGCGGTGTCTTCCCCCTTCAGTTCCGCGCCGCCGACATTCTCTTCCTGCCCCATGCCGTGCGACAGCACGATCCACTTCATCTTCGCGCCGCGCATGCCGGTCTGGTTCGACGCGAACATCTCCAGATCGTCCGGGTTGATCATGCCGGTGGTGCTGAGCCGGCTTTGCATCTCGAGCAGCCGGACGCGGTTGATGTCGTCCGGCGCGCCGCGCAGCATCAATCCCGAGGAGGTGACGATGGTCTTCTCCGGCGAGATCGGCTGGATCACCCGGATCAGATTGTCGAACAGGAACACGTTCGGGAACAAGAAGACGTGGCGGACGTACCACAGTTTCTCCAGCCGCTCCGCGCCATGGCGCTTTTCCAAGAGCTTGCGGTAGGCGGCGATCTGGTCCTGCGACAGGCCTTGGCTGATGCCGGGCCGCTCCAGGATGGCGCAGCCGCGGTCGAAGCCGCGGGTGCACCCGACGGTCGAGCGCGCCGATGTCGGCGGGCCGCCGAACTCCGCCACCGTCTGGAACGCCGATTCATGTACGAACCGCGCGTGCCAGCCGTCGATGCCGTTCTCGCACTGGAATTTCCAGTTGCCCTGGTAGCCGTAGTGGTGCGGCTTGACGAGCTTGAACTCCGGTTCCGGCGAGAGATCGGCCCACAGGTCGATGTATTTGCGCACGTCGCCCAGGTGGTCTTCGATCCGCGGCACATCGTCCGTCATGCTGGCGAAGATCAGCCCGCGGTAGGTTTCGCTGCGCAGTTTCAGGAGACCGCCGAGCTTTTCGGCGAAATCCGCGGGGTAGCCCTTGGGGTGCGTGACGCCCACCAGATCGCCCGACAGCGAATAGACCCAGCCGTGGTAGGGGCAGATGAAATTCTTCAGCGAGCCGCGCGACTCCCGGCATACCGCGTTGCCGCGATGCCGGCACTCGTTGAGCAGCACATGGATTTTGCCGTCCTCGGCGCGCGCCACGATCACCGGGTTGCGGCCGATCATCGCGGTCTTGAAGTCGCCCGGCCGCTCGATCTCGCCGGTATGGCCGACATAGACCCAGGTGTTCTCGAAGATGCGATGCATCTCCTCGTCGAACACCGCGGGCGACGTATAGACCCGGGTGTCGACCCGGAAATCGCGCGGCCCTTCGATCACGAGTTCGGACGGGGCGATACGGTCGTGGCTGGTGCCTTCCATGGAACGATCCTCGTCAACGCATCAGGAATGAATACACGAACTATCGCCGGTTCAGGAGACGCGATTTGCGGCTGCTCCGCGGCAAATCTGCATCAATCGGCCGATGTCGTCGATGGTTTCGAGATGGAGCAGCAGGTCGACCAATTCCTGGACCGCAGCGGCGCCGAGCGGCGGGTGCGTATAGCGGCAACAGTCGCGGAATTTGGCGATCAGCCGGTCGGGCGGCACCGGCCGCGACGGGTGGCCGAGCGGCAGCTCGACCCGCGCCTGGATGGTGTGGCCATCGGCGCGTGTCACGGTCACCAGGGCGCCGGTAATGGCGTCATCGAGCCGATAGGTGGTTTTTTCCGCGAGCGATCGGGCCGAGGCGTCGGCAAGACCGGCTTCGGTGAAATCCGCGAGCGTGACGTCGCCCCGCGCCAGGGCCTTGGCAACGCCAAATGGAATGCTGTTGGCGGCGGTTGCCGCATTGGACGGGCGCCGCCGCTCGGCCAGCGGCTCGCACCATGGGCGGACATGGCCGTGTCCGACGATCTCGACCGATTTGATCTCGGCCGCGCGTATGCCGCGGTTGCCGAGCTCGATGCCGGCCTCGATGAACGGATGCACGATCAGGCTGGTCGGCCACGGCTTGAACTGCGCGTCCAACAGCAGGAACGCGGCGCCAAGCCGGTCGGTCAGGGCGCCGGCATCGTAGCTGCCGCCATAGGCCATCGCGTACA
>Ga0209640_10004775_pt1 | contig 11876 bp, 9 predicted proteins | sample RifCSP10_1_FD_184018 | JGI IMG/M metagenome (GOLD analysis project Ga0209640, IMG submission 184018) | Soil microbial communities from Rifle, Colorado - Rifle CSP2_sed 10_1 (SPAdes) (version 2) | ecosystem: Environmental > Terrestrial > Deep subsurface > Rock core/Sediment | place: Rifle... | reverse complement strand
CGGTATTGTTCGGAAAAGAAGCCTTGGATAACCGCTTGTCTCTGGAGCTGGTGCGTCCTCTGGAACACGGCGTAATAAAAGAAGGCATTTCCCGTGATGAAGAAGCGGTGCAGGAACTGGTTCGGCACATGCTGGAGCTGGTCGGCGCATTGGAGAGCCAGGAAATCTACGCGGTGGTCGGCGTCCCGGCGGAATCCCTGCGTGCGAATAAGTTGGCGATCAAGCGCGCGGTCCAGGATTATGTCGACTCTCTGATGGTGGTATCGGAGCCATTCGCCGCCGCTTACGGCAGGGGTTTGCTGAATAACGCCATTGTCATTGACATCGGCGCGGGCACGACCGACTTTTGCATCATGCACGGCGCCATGCCGACGGAAGATGACCAGCGCACCATCGTCACCGCGGGTGATTACATTGACCAGCAGTTATATAACATGCTGAAAGATAAATACCCCGAATCCGATTTCAATATGAACATGGTGCGTAATTACAAGGAGGCACACAGTTACGTGGGCACGGTAAAGGGGAAAGTGGAAGTGGAGATTCCTGTTTCCGGGCGCATGATGCTGCATGATATTACCGAGGAAATGGGGCGCGCTTGTGAAAGTGTATTGCCGGCGATTATCGAGAACGCGATGGAGTTGATCGCCAAGTTCGATCCGGAATACCAGGAGATAGTACGTGAAAATATCGTCCTGGCGGGCGGCGGCAGCCAAATCCGTGGTCTGGCGAAGTACATTGAAACAGCGTTGTCTGAAGACGGGCCCACCAAGGTCAGTGTGGTCGATGATCCTGTTTACGCCAGTGCCGATGGTGCGCTAGCGCTGGCCCAGGATATGCCGGAGGAGTATTGGGAAGATCTGCTTAAAGACGAGTAACCGGCGGATTCCACGTCCCCGGTAATAAGACTTACTCAGGAATAACTTTCTCAGGAATAAAAAGAGGCCGCTACGGCCTCTTTTTTTGTGTTCATCAAGCGCGGATTAAACCGCTGATTATTCCTGGGACTATATGTATTGATCCAAGGAAGGTTCTTCCTCTTCCAATTGCACGCTCCATTCCGTGATAAACAGGCTGCCACCGCTGGATAAGAAATCCAATAGTTGCTTTCGAAGGGACTGGTCCAGCAGCTCGAGATCCGATTTTTGCCGGCTGTTGATATAGATTCTGTCGTAATTGAAGATGTCCGCTTTGCCATTGTTGTCCGCATCGACAAACAAGGAATAAAAAGTGGGGTAGCTGATATCCCGGCCATCGCCGTTAATGTCAAACAAATTCTGGTATTCGTTCATCAATTGCAATTTAACTTCTTGCGTTTGAGAAGGACTGGTGTTCAGGAGCTTCTGGACTTCCTGCAATGGATTGTAGAAATCCATCACAACCGCGACTTTTTCTGTTGTCTGTTTTGCTTCGCGCATCATGGCGATCGTGCCGATATTGGCGTTGAGATCATTGAGGTCCAGGGTGATTTCCTGAATTTCATCCAGTTTTTCGATGGTGATGATAACCGGGAATTCGTCCACCTGAGACAGGTTCAGGGTAAAGGAACCGTCTTCGGCGGTGCAGGTATAGTTGATATGGGGTTTGGCCGGCGTAGGGCAGGATTTACCGTGCTTATTCGCGGCGACCGCTGCGTGTTTGCTCAAGAGTGCAACGGTGGCGCCATAGAGCGGAGTGACGCCATCGCTGTCCACGACATACCCGCTCACCATCACCTCAGCGTTGCCGGTGCCACTGATAATCACCTCAGGCGCCAGATGCGTAGATGATAGAGTGCCGCACGCCGAGAGGCAGGCCATGAGGAATATAAGCAGCATTACGCGGGGGAGGGGTTTGACCTTGGGTTTATTTGGGTACTGCATTTAATGACTACTCCTGACAATCCGGTGGCCCGGTTTTAAATTTGTTTTGTTTACCATCGCTGAATTTATCGAATTACGTGGTGCCGCACTACGTAAGAAGTGCTTAGTCTAGCACCTAAAAATTGATCAAAAAAATATCAAATAGAGGTATGTAATCTAATCTATTTACTGAAAAATGATTAAGCTTGGGCTAAGCTTGGTATTCCTGCACTAAGTGTACGATTTTTAATCATTTTTAGCCGGGTTACCCCGGAGGGCAATTCGAGGCGTAGTTGCCTTGTTTACCGGGCGTGAAAATTTTCCCTGTCAACAAAGCCCGCTCAGGGGCGGGGGGTGATTACCGCTACCGGCCACACACTGGTAAGCCGAGCAGAGAATCTGTTGCAGTGAATTAGGTTTTTGGTTTGCGCAGCACGATTTTTGTGTAACCCATGTCGACATAGTTATTAATCTGGGTGGGACCGGCCGGCGTGACGTCGATATAATCCGGAAAGTCCTTGCCGCTTTTACCGTACCAGGACGCATGCGTACCGCAGACGTGCACGGGAATATCCTGGTCCTGCGATAAGGATTTTACGGCCTTATGCACTTCGGCTTTTTCCTTGGCTTGTGATGTCATTAAGCCAAACTGTTCCTTGCCATGCAATACAACCGCGATAGCCAGGCCGGGAAATTTGTCACGCAGCAGCTTGGAAAATTTGACGACCTGGGGGATGGCCCATTCCAGGTCTTCAGGCTTGCTTTCGATAATCTCGAAGACGACTCCAAATGGCGGGTTCTCCAGCTGCAGAATGTTATCAATCTTCGATTGATCGTCGCTGCCAAAGGCCATTGATGAAAACAAGGCGGAAGAATAAACGGCGCAAATCGTCAGGCCTTGAAAAACACCGCGTAACATATAACAATTCCTCCGGTCTTAGTTTGTTTGACGAAGTGTTTATTTGGTAAACCTGGTTACAAAATCCTGGTAACAAAACCACGGTTGCATCACCCTGGTTTTATCACCCTGGTTTTATCACCCAGGTTGAACGGAACGAGCAATTGGACAGGGCGCCAATTTTTAAGTTCGCCAGGTTTGAGTATGACAGTACCGTGTCGCGGTACTTTACCGTATCCTTCTATCAGTAACCCAATGGATTTTACAACTTAACAACATGTTAAACGCCATCAAAAAGTTTTTTGAAGATCATATTCAAACTCCGGCGGTATCAACGAATGCCTCGCCACAACACCGTTTGCAAATCGCGGCGGTGGCTTTATTGCTGGAAACCGCGCGGGCTGATTTTCATGTGCACGATGAGGAACTGGAAGCCGTGGCCCGGCACGCCCAGGTGTTTTTTGCCTTGGAAGAGAGCGAAACCGCGGAGCTGGTAAAACTTGCGGAACAGGAGGCGCAAAATGCGACCTGCTACTATGAATTCACCTCCTTAATCAATAAAGGCTTCTCACAGGAAGATAAAATAAAAATGATTGAGTTGATGTGGCGGATCGCTTATGCCGATAAAGAACTGGAAAAATACGAAGAGGCGTTGGTGCGTAAAATCGCGGATCTTTTGTATGTTCCCCACGCCGCCTTTATTGCGGCCAAACACCGGGTCCTATCCAGTATCGGCCAATCCCGTTAGGCAAGCGTTGCTCCCATGAGTACTAAATAAAATAAACTACGAAAAATCACTTTAGACTTGTTAATTGTGTGACTACTGTTTTTTATTTTTGCCAGAACGGCACAAACCTTACTGATCCGGTTGCGGCCGGTCGTGCACGGTTTATATAATCTACTCTTTTTAATCAGGGTGCGGGATAGCCGGATTTGGATTCAGGCCGGGCAAGCGTTCATCCGTCAATGCATCAACAAACATTTCAAAAACCCGTGAATGATCTCCACAAAAAGCCATTATTGATAAACGCACTGCGCAGCGGGTTGCCGGATAACGCCATACTTTCCTCGGAAGAAGCGTTGCGTCCCTATGAATGTGACGCACTCTCCGCCTATCGTGAATTGCCATTATTGGTGGTGTTGCCCGAAACCATTGAGCAGGTGCAAGCGGTCATCACGGCCTGCGCCAGCCTGGAAGTGCCCGTGGTTGCCCGCGGCGCCGGAACCGGTTTGTCGGGAGGCGCATTGCCTTTGTCCAATGGCGTGGTGCTGAGCCTGGCGAAGTTCACGCGCATTCTGGGCATCGACCAATTGAATCGTACCGCCTGCGTGCAACCGGGGGTGCGCAATCTCGCTATTTCCGAAGCCGCCGCGCCCTATGGCCTTTATTATGCGCCGGATCCTTCGTCGCAAATCGCCTGCTCCATCGGCGGCAATGTCGCGGAAAATTCCGGCGGCGTGCATTGTTTGAAATACGGCTTAACCGTGCATAACATCCAACAGTTAAAAGTGGTCACCATCGGCGGTGATATTCTTACACTCGGCGGCAGCGGCTTTGACGGCGCCGGTTATGATTTGCTGGCCCTGATGTGCGGCTCTGAAGGCATGTTAGGTATTATAGTTGAAATCACCGTCAAATTGCTCCCCAAACCGGAATACGCGCAACTGATCATGGCGGCATTCGATGACCTGGCGAAAGCCGGTAAAGCCGTGGGCGACATTCTTGCGGCGGGCATTGTGCCCGCGGGCCTGGAAATGATGGACAACCTTGCCATTCGCGCCAGCGAAGCATATGTCAACGCCGGTTATCCCACGGACGCGGCGGCTATCCTGTTATGTGAGCTGGATGGCTGCAGCGCGGAAGTGCGGCAACAGATTCAAAAAGTGCAAGCAGTGCTGCAACAGGCCGGCGCAACTTCGCAGCGGATTTCCGCCGATGACGCGGAGCGGGAATTGCTCTGGAAAGGCCGCAAAGCGGCGTTTCCGGCGGTAGGCCGGATCTCACCGGACTATTATTGCATGGATGGCACGATTCCCCGCCGCCAATTACCCTATGTTTTGCAGCGTATCAGCGAGTTATCCGGAGAATACGGGTTGCCGGTGGCTAATGTGTTTCATGCCGGCGACGGCAACCTGCATCCGCTGATTCTTTACGATGCCAACATACAAGGTGAGTTGCAAAAGGCGGAAGAGCTGGGCGGGAAAATCCTCGAAATCTGTGTCGAAGTCGGCGGAACCATTACCGGTGAGCACGGGGTGGGCGTGGAAAAGATCAACCAGATGTGCGTGCAATTTTCCCCGCTGGCCTTGCAGCAGTTTCATGCCGTGAAACAGGCCTTCGACCCTCAACAATTGCTGAATCCGGGCAAGGCCGTGCCAAGCCTGCATCGTTGCGCCGAACTGGGCGCCATGCACGTGCACGGCGGCAAGCTGCCCTTTCCCGACCTGGAACGATTTTAACGCGCGCCGAAGCCGGATACCATGAGTGATATTACCCAACAACTGCAAGCGCAAGTGCAGCGCGCATTTCAGGCGAATAATCCGCTGCTTATCCGGGGCGGAGGCAGCAAGTTCTTTTATGGTAATGCCTGTGATGGTGAAGTATTCGCCGCCGGTGAACACCGCGGCATTATTGAGTATGAGCCCAAGGAACTGGTGATTACCGCCCGGGCGGGCACGCCCTTAAAAGACATTGAAAGCACGCTTGCGCAACACGGGCAAATGCTCGCGTTTGAGCCGCCGTATTTCGGATTAGCGGCCACACTGGGCGGCACAATCGCCTGCGGATTCTCCGGCCCGCGGCGCCCCTTTGCCGGCAGCGCCAGGGACTTTGTGCTGGGCTGCAAAGTGTTGACCGGAAAAGGCGAGGTCATCGAGTTTGGCGGTAAAGTGATTAAGAACGTGGCCGGTTACGATGTGTCGCGCCTGATGGCGGGCGCTTTGGGAACACTGGGCGTTATACTGGAAGTATCGTTAAAAGTGCTGCCGGTTCCTGAGGCGGAAACCACGCTTGCTATCGCGGCTCATACCAATGAAGCCATTGATATCATGAATGCCAGGGCCGGGCAGCCACTGCCTTTATCCGGAGCGGTTTACGATGGTGAAGCCGTGGTGATGCGTTTCTCCAGCACCGAACTAGGCATTAAAGAGCTGAGAAAAAAAATCGCCGGTGACGAGTTAAAGCAGGGGCCCGAGTTCTGGCGCCAGGTCAAAGAGCAGCAGCATTTTTTCTTCGCCAATGACATGCCGCTGTGGCGATTGTCGCTGGCGCCGGCCACCTTGCCGTTGGGCCTGCCGGGCAGTTGGTTATTCGACTGGGGCGGCGCCTTGCGTTGGTTGAAAACGGATGCCAGCCCGCGTGATGTGCGGGACGCCGTGGCGGCGGAGGGCGGACATGCCACGTTATTTAAACACAGGGAATTCTGGGAACGACAACAACCCTATTGCGTATTTCATCCCTTGCCTTCGGCCCTGATGGCGATCCATCAAAAATTAAAAACGGCATTTGATCCGGCGAAAATTCTCAACCGGCATCGCTTGTACGAGGACAGGATCTGATGCGTACTTCCTTGACAAAAGCCTACGCCGAGTCGGCGGACGGCAAGATCGCTAACGAGATTCTACGGCGCTGCGTGCATTGCGGATTTTGCAACGCGGCCTGTCCGACGTACCAGTTGCTGGGCGATGAGCTGGATGGTCCGCGCGGCCGCATTTATCTCATCAAACAATTGCTGGAAGGTAATGACGTCAGTGAGCTGTCGCAGCTGCATCTGGATCGTTGTTTGCTCTGCCGCGCGTGCGAAACGGTCTGTCCGTCCGGTGTGGAATATTCCCGGCTACTGGATATAGGCCGTGGCCTGGTTGAGGAAAAAGTCCCGCGCGGATGGCTCGAAACCATCAAGCGCAACGCACTGAACCGGATTTTGCCGCGTCTGTATCGGTATCGCTGGTTGTTGGCATTGGGCCGTTGGTTCCGCTTTATGCTGCCCTTACGTCTCGAATCCACACTGCTGGTGAAAAAGCCCCGCTTGGCGTTTCCGGCGGCTAATCACCAGAGAAAAATGTTGTTACTAAAAGGTTGTGTGCAATCACAACTGGCGCCGGATATTAATCGCGCCACGGCGCGGGTGTTTGATAAATTGGGTATTACCCTGATCGAAGAAACCCAATCGCCAGCGTGTTGCGGGGCGATCAGCCAGCATTTGGGTAAAACCGGGGAAGCCCGGCAATGGATGCGCAATAATATCGATGCATGGTGGCCGGCCGTGGAAGCGGGCATAGAAGCGATAGTTGTAAGCGCCAGCGGTTGCGCGCCGCATGTCAAAGATTATGGTTATTGGCTGCGGCACGATTCGCGCTATGCGGAACAAGCCCGCAGAATATCCGCGCTTGCCAAGGATATCAGTGAAGTAACGGCAAGCGCTGCATTAAAAAATTTGAAAAAGCTGACGCAGCCGCTCAAAATCGCGTTCCACGCACCCTGTAGTTTGCAGCACGGGCAGAATTTGGCGGGAACCGTGGAATCGCAACTGACCGCTCTGGGTTATGAGCTGACAACGATCAAAGATGCGCATCTCTGTTGCGGCGCCGCCGGCACCTACACCCTCTTGCAACCGGAAATATCGGAAAAATTACTCATCAACAAGCTGGCGGAATTGCAAAAAGGCAAACCGCAGGTCATCGCAACGGCCAATATCGGTTGTCTGTTGCACTTGCAAGGCAATGCCTCAGTATCCGTCAAACATTGGATGGAGTTGGTGGCGGAACACAACCTTTAACTTCGCCGGGGATTTACTTTCAGTTGCTCCTGACGGGCCGGCGCTTTTATACTACGCGATTCCTGATACTTCAAGATTCCTATTGAGCAGCCTAATCAGCGAGAACTTAGCATGGCAATCAAATCTTTCGTTCCACCGGTACGCACCCTGATGGGCCCGGGCCCTTCCGATGTTCATCCGCGCGTATTAAGCGCCATGGCCAGGCCCACCATCGGTCATCTTGATCCCGCTTTCATCGGCATGATGGATGAAATGAAAGAACTGCTGCAATACGCTTTCCGCACTAAAAATCAATTGACCATTCCGGTATCCGCGCCGGGTTCCTCCGGCATGGAAACCTGTTTCGTCAACCTGGTGGAGCCGGGTGATAAAGTCATCGTCTGCCAGAACGGCGTGTTCGGCGGGCGCATGAAAGAAAACGTCGAGCGCGTGGGCGCGACGGCGGTGATGGTGGAAGACAGCTGGGGCGCGGCGGTGGATCCGAATAAATTACACGACGCCTTGAAAGCCCATCCGGACGCCAAAGTGGTGGCGTTTGTGCACGCGGAAACCTCGACCGGCGCCTGTTCCGACGCCAGGCTGCTGTGTGAAATCGCCCGTGAGCACGGCTGTTTGACCATTGTGGACGCGGTGACCTCGCTCGGCGGCAGTCCACTGGAAGTCGATGCCTGGGGCATCGATGCCATTTATTCCGGCACCCAGAAGTGCTTGTCCTGTACGCCCGGATTATCACCCGTGAGTTTTAGCGACCGGGCTGTCGAAACCATCAAGAACCGCAAGACCAAGGTGCAAAGCTGGTTTATGGATTTGAACCTGGTGATGGGTTATTGGGGTGGCGCCAGCAAACGGGCGTACCACCATACCGCGCCGATCAACGCTTTATATGGCTTGCACGAAGCGCTGGTCATGCTGCAGGAGGAAGGCCTGGAAAATTCCTGGGCGCGGCATAAACGCAATCACGAAATACTCCGTGCCGGTGTCGAAGCCATGGGCATGGAGTTCATTGTCAAGCAACAGGAGCGTTTGCCGCAACTCAATGCGGTGACTATCCCGAAAGGCGTGGACGAGGCGCTGGTCAGAAAACGCCTGCTGGATGAATTCAATCTGGAAATCGGCGCCGGCCTCGGCGCGCTCGCCGGCAAGGTGTGGCGCATCGGCCTGATGGGTTACGCCAGCCGCCCGGGCAATATCTTGCTGTGCCTTGGCGCCTTGGACGCCATCCTGACCGACATGGGCGCTGCTATTGGTTCCGGCCAGGCGGTCAAGGCGGCGAATGCAGTTATGATGGCGAAATAGTTGCTCATCCAAACGATGTCGAAAATGGGCTGGTATCCTGCCGATACCGGCCCTTTTTTTTCGATTAACGAAGCTTAGACCGCCGCAATCATTTTGGCGCCGGCGATGGCCAGTACCACCGCTAACAACTTTTGGATAATGGGGTTGCCGAGCCGTTTGCTCCCGTACTCGGCGCCGATGAAGCCACCCACCATTGCGGCGATGGCCCAATAAGGTAAAGCGGACGGCAGGGTGATATTGGCGGACATAACTCCCATTAGTCCGGCGATGGAATTGACGAGGATAAAGGCGGCGGCAATGCCGGATATGACGCGCACTTGCGCCCAACGCAGAAATAATAATAGGGGACTTAAAAAAATACCGCCGCCCACGCCCGTAAGCCCGGATAGAAAACCTAATGCTGCGCCCACCGGTATCAGTATCAATAACGATGGCCGAACATCGGCACTGTACGCGGCTTGATGCGCGGTATGAAATGAACGCCACGCGGCATAAATGAGGACAGCGCCAACCAGGGGTTTGTAGATGTGTCCGGGCAATGTCAGCAAGCCGCCGAGGTAGGCAAACGGAATGGCCGCTACCGCGAACGGCCAGAACAACGGCCAGGAAAATGCGCCGGCGCGATAAAATTTGTACGTCGCAATGCTGGCCACCAAAATATTTAAGGTCAACGCCGTGGGTTTCATCACGGCGGGTGCAATACCGGTGAGCGCCATGGCCGCCAGGTAACCGGATGCGCCGGCGTGGCCAACCGACGCGTACAGCAGCGCGGCCACCAGAATCAGCACGGTAAGGATGATGTCTTCGGTTGACATATGGCTACTCTATGGTGAAAACCAACGCTTGCCTACCCAAGGGCTGTCTGAATTTTTCAAATATTGGATGAGCCATGAGCCATGCGCCATGGTGGGTTGGGCAGGCTCGAGATGTTTGTGTTTGGCGTAGGCCAGACTCGATAACGCCGGCAACAGTACCAGTGTGTAAAACTGTGCAACACTAACACCTATACCGGCGAAGATACCCAGAGCGTCGAGTGAGGCAACGTCCGCCGTGGAAAACGACCATGAGCCAACGGCGGTGGTCAGGCTGGTCATCGCGATGGGTAGGCCGGCTTTACCTGGATTTGCGCAAGCGTTATTGGGGGGATTTTTTGAATATTTCTCGTGTAGGAGTATTTAATAAACTGAAGAAATTCGCGTATGATTAATTTTTATGGGTGGCGTACATCTCGGTTTAATCCTATGAAAAAAAACAAAAAACAGTTTATCTTACAACGGCCCCAACGTCTTTTGTGGGCAATGGTGCTGTGTTTCACCGCGCCACTCACTTCCGCGCAACTATCCAGTAACATCGATATAAGCGAAAACAAAACCTTGGTTCCCTCTGAAATTGCGTTACGGGAATTAATGCAGTTACTGGACGAGGAGACCGAACTTGCAACCCGTACCCGGATGAATGTGGATTTTGTGCCGGATGTGATGACCGTGCTGCACGGCGGCGACCTGGAAGCGCGCGGCGTGCAAACCGTGCATGATGCGTTGGGTTTGGTGCCCGGTATTGAATTGTCACGCACCAATGATGGCAGGCCGCAGGTACTGGTGAGAGGACTCGGGCCGTCTTTCTTCTCAGGCAAGATAAAGTTTTTATTGAACGATACCCCCTTTAACGGAGCCTTGGGAGGCGCCAGCACACTGTTAATACTGCCCATTGAACAGGTCGATAGAATCGAGGTGATTCGGGGCCCGGGTTCCGCGATCTATGGCGAATATGCCTCGGTGGGGGTGGTGAATGTTATTACCCGTAAAGCCAGAGCAGAAGCCTATCTGCGCTCTACCGATCTTGAAAGACGGACATTGGGTGCATCAGTCAGTCACGAATTTCACCCGAGACTGAAATTTGATTTTAGCTTTTCCGATGTCAACGTGGCTGGCGGTGATATAGAAGTTGACAACGACATCATGCGGGATACGCCAATTTCTAACGCGCCCGGGCCGATTAACAACCGGGAAGAACACCAATCCTACCTGTTTAATGCGTATGCCGGAGACTACCATTTCGCCTGGCAAAGTGTTGCGGAGGGCCTAGGGGACTTTTTCGGTGTTAATAACGCGTTGCCCAGCCCGGGGCAGCGAGTTGTCAGCATTCTTCGCACCCAAAGTTTTGAATTATCCCGCCCCTGGCGGGTTGGAAATAATTGGGACGCGAATGCCAAGCTCGGCTATTTCCAATTTTCGCTGGAGACCAGTCCGCGGGAATTATTCCCTCCGGGGTTTAATGGCGGTTTTCCCGAAGGTGTATTGGGTGCGCCGAACTATGAAGACGATAAATGGTACATTACCAGCGAGTTTATGTATCACACCATTGACCGGCATGAACTGTTATTCGGTATTGATCTATCTTACCTTGAGCAGGGTGAAACGTATGTGCTTCGAAATTACGATCCCATAACATTGGCTCCTAACGGAAATCCTCCAGTGCTTGAAAAATTCACAGGCGACGACAACTGGCTAAAAGAGGGGCTGGAGCGCCGCGTGATAGGTATTTATGTTCAGGATCAATTTACCTTCACCGACAAACTGAAATTAACCGCGGGATTGCGCTTTGACGATTATGACGATGTGGGTAGTGACATCACGCCGCGCTTTGCGGCAGTCTACCAATTGTCGGATCAAAAAACCTTTAAATTGCAGTACGCGCAATCCTTTCGTCCCCCCACTTTCCCGGAAATGTATTCCCAAAATAATCCGGTGTTGATCGGCAACGAAATGCTGCAGTCTGAGCATCTTGAGACGCTTGAGTTCGGTTATGTGCACAATGACGGTGTGACGGTATTTCGGCTGAATTTATTCAGATACAATTTAACGGACCTCATACAGGTTGATGGTGGAACCGGCCAATATGAAAACCAAGGCGAAATTAACGCCAATGGACTGGAGTTGGAATACCTGCGGCAGATTGAGCGCCGTGTCAAGTTAGATGCTAATCTTTCTTATATGATTTCAGAAGATGCTGAAACCCATAATAGAATACCCGGGGTCGCCAGCGTCCTGGGAAATTTTGCCA